>Ga0209640_10003158_pt1 | contig 14410 bp, 10 predicted proteins | sample RifCSP10_1_FD_184018 | JGI IMG/M metagenome (GOLD analysis project Ga0209640, IMG submission 184018) | Soil microbial communities from Rifle, Colorado - Rifle CSP2_sed 10_1 (SPAdes) (version 2) | ecosystem: Environmental > Terrestrial > Deep subsurface > Rock core/Sediment | place: Rifle...
TGAAATAGGCACTGGCCACGCCCAGCACCAGTCCCAGCGTCCCGCCCAGAATAGCGGCGGTAAAGCCGATGAACAGCGCCGTGCGCGCGCCCCAGATGACGCGCGACAGAACATCGCGTCCGAACTGGTCGGTGCCGAGCCAGTATTCGGCATTCGGCGCCGTCATCATCGCTTCGTAGTGGGCTTCCACCGGGTCGAAAGGCGCGATCTGCTGCGCGAACACCGCAACCAAGATCATAAAAATCACCATGATCCCGCTCACGGCCCCGAGCGGCTGGTCGCGCACCCACTTGCCCAGCGCCTTAAAGAATGGGCGCCGTGCCGCGACAAGTTCGGCCTCTGCATCGGCTCCAGGCAGCGCTCTGGGCAGCCCTACAGCAATCGCTTCTGTGTTCACGGAACTCTCCTTAGTTATAGCGGATACGCGGATCCAGCCACGCGTAGCCGATGTCCACCGCAAAATTTACCATCACGAATATCATCACCACCAGCATCACCAGGGACTGGGTCATAGTGTAATCGTTGTTGAGCACCGACTCGATAAACAGCTTGCCGATCCCGTTGAGGTTGAACACCTGCTCGGTCACTACCAGTCCTCCCATCAGGAACGCGAACTCCAGGCCGATGATGGTCACCACCGGCAACAGCGCGTTTTTGAGGGCGTGGCGCCATATGATGGCTTTTTCCCAGAGGCCTTTGGAACGCGCGGTACGCACGTAGTCCTCGCGCAGGACCTCGAGCAGCGCCGAGCGGGTCATACGCGTCACTACCGCCGAGTAGCGGTAGCCGGTCGCCACCGTGGGCCAGATCAGCATGGAAAGATTGTAAAAAGGGTCTTCCCAGATCGGTATGTAGGTAATGGGCGGCATCCACGGCTTCCCCAGAAAATGCTGCGTGCTCACGAGCAATCCGATGATGATCATGAGTCCGAGCCAGAACGCCGGCGTAGCGATGCCCGCGATGCTGAAGCCGCGCACCATGTAGTCGAGCCAGGTATTTTGCCTGACTGCGGAAATTATGCCGAGGGGGATCGCGATGATGACCCCAATGATCGTGGCCATGATAGCTACCTGCAGCGTAAGCTCGAAGCGCAGCGCGACTTCCGAGAGGACGGGCTGGCCGGTCCACATGGAAGTGCCAAAGTCGAAACGCATGAGGCCCCATACGAAATCGACGAACTGTGTCAGCATCGGCTTGTTGGTTCCCATCTCCACACGGCAGGTGTCGATCGCGGTCTGATCGAACATGCCACCGTCTCCCGCCATGCGGATCTCGCAGATATCGCCGGGGATGAGCCGCAGCATTATAAACACGAGCACCGCCGCGCCGAACAGGGTCGGAATCACCAGCAGCAGGCGCTTAAATATATATTTGCGCATAATGTAAACTGAGCGCGCCGCCGCCCACGACCGGGAAGGACGTGGGCGGAGCGCGATCGTTCCTCCTAAGTTACTTGTCCAGCCATACGTTATCGAGGTGCTGGTTTGCGTGGTGGCTCGGGCTGATTTTCCATCCCTTTACATACGAGCGGTGGGGAACGATACGGTGCCACCACAGTATCGAGAACTGGTTGGCATGCGTGTCCAGCGTGAGCTTCGTAATATCGAGCATCAGCTTGCGCTGTTCCTTGGCATCGGCCAAGCGGATCATCTTGTCGTAGGCCGCATCGACATCGCGGTCAATGTATTGTCCGTACTGGAGACTGGAGCGGTCGGCCGAAAGGTACTTGGTGACGTCCACCAACGGGTTGACTACGTAATTACAGGAGGCGTCGGTGGAGACGTCAAATTCCTTGGTCTGGCGCAGTATGTTGTAGTACGGTCCCGACGGATGAGTCTCCTGCCTGAAATTGATCCCGACCTGTTTCCACTGGTCGACAAGCCAGGTGCCCACGATCTTGTAGGGCTGATCGACACCGCGGACAAGGAATAAGTACTCCTTCGACAAGTCAGCCCCCGACTCCTTGAGCAGCCTGCGCGCCTCTGCGCGCGATTTCTTGATGTCGGGCCACCAGCCTGCGATCTGCTGCATCTCCTCATTGGTCGGGGAGAGCGCATGGCCGGGGTAGGTTATGCCGCCCACAGTCTTGACGATCGCGATCTTGGATAGATACTTGGATCCGCCCCAGCGATCCACCGCCAGCGTGAGCGCGCGGCGCACGCGCACGTCGTCGAAGGGCTTACGCTTGTGATTCGGCACGAAGGAGACCCCGCAGTTCCACACGCTCTCCTGAACGGTGATTTCTTTGCCGAGCGCCTTGACCAGGTCATCGCGCGCCGCCGGCGGGAAACCGCGGAACTCGATGGCGGCGCGGTCGCCGCGGATCGCCTGCACCCGCAGCGACTCTTTCTTGGCGAAGATCGCCTTGATGCCGTCGAGATAAGGCAGGCCCTTGTGGTGGTAGTCGGGGTTGCGCTCGCCGCGCATGAACGCGCCCGCCTCGCGTTCCTTGAAGATAAAGGGCCCGCTGCCGTTGATGTTCTTCTCGTACCAGTGCATGTCCTTGTCCAGCACGCTCTTCTGGTAGATCCAGTTAAAGGGTGAGGCGAGCGCCGGGATGAAGGCGTTGCTCGCGAACTTGAGCTTGAATACCACCGTGCTGTCGTCCGGGGCGTTCACGCTTTCGACCATGCTATACATCTGACGGCGCTGGCTCCTCACGCCTTCCGGGGGCGAAATGATTTTCTTGTACGTGGCCACTACGTCCTGCGCCGTCAACTTTTCGCCGGTGTGGAATTTCACGTCGCCGCGGATCTTGAACGTGTAAGTTGTGTTGTCGTCAGTCGGCGCCGGCACCTTGCCCACGCACACGTCGCACACAAAGTCCGTGAGCGAGGAAGGATTTTCCGGATTTATCCGGATCAACAAGCTGTAATAGGGGCCCACTGGATGGATCAACGCGAAGGTGCCCTCACGATGCCCATCGAAGCTGGGCGGCTCATCGGGAACGACAAACTCAAGGATGCCGCCACGCTTCGGGGTTTCGGCGGCTCCCGAGGTCGCTGCGCTGATGCCGAACGCGATGGCTGCCAGCGCGGTGCACACTGCTTTTCTGCGGATGCTTTTCATAACTTCCTCCTCGCTCAAAAAATCATCTACTCCCCGACGATCGTCACGCTCCCTTGAATTTCACGGCAACTCGAAACATTGGCTACACGCGCGGGCAGGCCACCCAATGCCCTGGCTTCAGTTCCCGCAACTGCGGTACTTCCTGCCGGCAGCTATCGACCGCAAGCGGGCAGCGCGGATTGAACACGCAGCCGCCAGGCGGATTGATCGGACTCGGTATTTCGCCCTTCATGACGTTGCGGGCACGCAGTTTCTCGATATCCGGATCCGGGATCGGCACGGCCTCGAGCAGCGCCCGGGTGTAGGGATGCAGCGGATTGGTGAACAGCTCGTCGGAATCGGCGAGTTCCACCAGCCGCCCGAGGTACATCACGGCGACCCGGTGGCACAAATGGCGCACCACGCTCAAATCATGGGCGATAAACAGATACGAAAGGTTGAACTGCTCGCGCAGGTCCTCCAGCAGATTGATCACCTGGGCCTGGATCGAAACGTCCAGAGCGGACACCGCCTCGTCGCAAATGATGAAATGTGGGTTGAGCGACAGTGCACGCGCGATGCCCACCCGCTGGCGCTGTCCACCGCTCATTTCGTGCGGATAGCGGTCCATGAACTTCGGATTGAGCCCGCATACCGAAAGCAGCTCCGCCACGCGCTGGTCACGTTCTTTCCGTTTCGGGTAGATGCCATGGACCTTCATCGGTTCCCCGATAATGGAGCCCACCTTCATCCGCGGATTGAGCGAACTGAAGGGGTCCTGGAAAATGACCTGCATCCGTTCGCGTTTTTCGTTTAAAGCGTCGCGGTCGAGATTGCAGAGGTTCTGGCCCTCGAAAATGATCTCGCCCGACGTCGGCTTTTCGAGACGCAGGATGCAGCGCCCGGTGGTGGTCTTCCCGCAGCCGGATTCTCCGACCAACCCCAAGGCTTCGCCGCGCGCGATGGTGAAGCTCACGTCATCGACCGCCTTGATCCGTGCCGCCTTGTTGAGAGAGAAAATACCGCCCGCGACCGTAAAGTGCATTTTCAAATTCCGCACCTCGAGCAACGGGGGGCCGGCCTGCGCCGTCCGGGGTGTATCGGGACGCAACGTTGCGCCTGCAACCGCGCTCATGAAGCCTCCTTCAGCAGACGCTCAAGCCGGGCCTTCTCAAAGCACGCCGAAGTGTGGCCACTCGCCACCGCTTCGAGCGGCGGCGTCTCCCGCACGCAACGCTCAACGGCGAAACTGCAGCGCGGCCGATAGGCGCAACCTTCGATTTCCCGGGTAAGGTCGGGTGGCTGACCGTCGATCGGGATCAAACGCTCGCCGCGCGGCCGGTCCATGCGCGGGATACTGCGCAAAAGTCCCAGCGTGTAGGGATGAACCGGCCGGTGGTAAATGTCCGAAGCAGCCCCAGTTTCCACAATCTTGCCTGCGTACATGACGTTGACGCGATCGGCGTAACGGGCCACCACCCCGAGGTTGTGCGTGATGATGACGAGCGCGACCCCGAAGCGTTTCGTGAGGTCTCTCATCAACTCCAGGATTTGCGCCTGGATGGTCACATCCAGCGCGGTGGTCGGTTCATCGGCAATAATGAGCTTCGGCTTGCACGACAGCGCGAGTGCAATCATCACGCGCTGGCGCATACCGCCACTCAGGTGATGGGGGTACTGTTGCAGTCGCCGCGCGGCCTCGGAGATTCCCACCATGTCGAGTAGTTCAGTCGCGCGAGCCTGCGCCTCGTTGGGGCTGAGATTAAGGTGCAGTTCCATGCCTTCGCAAAGCTGCTGGCCGATGGTCAGCACCGGATTGAGGGACGTCATGGGCTCCTGGAAAACCATGGCGATCTGGCCCCCGCGTACCGCGCGGATCTCCGCATCGCTCAGGGTCAGCAGGTCTTCCCCGGCAAAACGGATGCTGCCGCTTGCGATTCTGCCCGGAGGATCAGGAATCAGTCGCAGGATCGACAGTGCCCCCACGGATTTTCCACAACCCGACTCGCCCACAATCCCCACGGTCTCGCCCTCGTTGACGGTATAAGAAATGCCGTCCACCGCGCGAACCGTGCCGGCAGAAGTGTCGAACTGCGTGCGAAGATTCTCGACTATCAGGAGTGCTGGCATGTCGGTCGTATTCCTCCTCGGCGCCAAAGTTTAGGTGACCAGCCGGCGTCAAAAAGCTTCTTTCCAGCGGATGCTCAGCCGTGTAGCTCATACGGCAGGTTGTGCACCACCGGGTTGGCGCCGTAGCTGCCCGAGACCATGATCAGCGTATAGCTGTCGGGGTCCGCGCGTACCGGCATTCCGGCGCCCGGGGTGCCGCCCGCGGTCCGGTCGGTTATCCACGATGATCGTTGCGCCCAGCGCCTCGGACACCTGCGGCCCGATCAGGCGGACCAGGATGTCGGTCCCGCCGCCGGGCGAAAACGGCGTCCAGCGACGTATCGGCTTAGTCGGGTACTCCTCCGCGGCCAGCGCGCCCGGCCGAACACAATCAACCAAAGCCACCCCGACGGCGCGGGGTATGGACCCCGCGCCTTCAACACCAGTCAGCCCGCGGCAAGACCGCGGGGTATGAGAGGAATCATGCTCATGACCAGAATGGCCATGAGACTCTGGAGTACGCGAATCGCGATGAAGCGCTGCATGCCTCCTCCTCGACTGGCGACCCATAGCCCGCAAACTCCGCTCGGCGGGTCTTGAGCGCCGGAACTTCCCGCGACCTCCCGGAGGAGAGGCGCGCGCTAATTGTTCACTATATGGTCACAATATCCCAAGTCGAATGCGTTTGGCAAGCCTCAGTCTGGGGGGGGCGGAACGGGAGGGGCGACCGGGGCTTTCGCTTTCCCGCGGCCGACGCGACCTTGATGACTTCGTAGGCCATGCTGGCCGGCATCATGCTGCTGGACGGGCCGGCGTGTCGGAGAAGCGGTCGTGAATCGTGACGCGCTGCAGCAGCGATTCCCCGTGGATGTTCTCCGCAGCAACGGATGTCGCGTACGGACGTGGTGTCGCGTTCCGGGCTGCAAATCGTGCGCGGCCATCATCCCGGGCGCCCGACGCCTTATCCGGAACAGATTGAATCGAAGGGCATTTCCAGATGTTGATGTCCGCCAGTGTCAGGATCCACGAAGAGCAGGAGGACAACCGGCAGCAGCCGTTCATCATCGACGCACGAAGAGTTCGCCGCGCGGCTGAGGTCCGACCTTGAGCGCTGCGGCAAGCTCATGAGCATGATCAGTGCAATCTGATTACGCCGTTTCCTGGCGAATGGGCTTACACTAATTCCTGGCACCGGCGCAACCACGCCGGTGTCGCCAATAATCGAGGAGAGAACAATATGAAGTTCGCAACAATATCGCGCAGTCTTGTCGTTTTTGCTCTCGCAAGTGCCGCAACGGCGTACGCACAACCCGCGGCCCAGTCGAGCGGAACTTATCCCAACCGGCCGCTGCGCATGATCATTCCCTATGCGCCCGGCGGCGCGTCCGATTTCATTGGCCGCATCCTGCAACCGAAACTCACCGAAGTCCTCGGCCAGCAGGTGGTGGCGGACAACCGCCCGGGCGCCTCGGGGAACATCGGGGTCCAGGCCGCGGCCGAGGCAACCCCCGATGGCTACACATTTCTGCTCGGCAACGTCAGTTCCATGGGCATCAACCCGAGCATGTTTCCCAATTTTCCGGTGCGGGTGCTGCGTGATTTCGTCGGACTCACGCTGGTGGTCGACGTCCCCGGTGCACTGGGTGTGCATGGCGGCTTGCCCGTTGGCAACCTCAAGGAGTTCATCGCTTATGCGAAAGACCGGCCGGGCAAGCTTCCATACGGCTCCGCGGGGTATGGCAGCGCCCAGCGGATGGCGTTCGAATTTTTCATGAAGAAGGCAGGGATCAAAATGCTGCACGTTCCGTACAAGGGCGGCGCGGGCGCGTCCACGGTGGCAACTCTCTCGGGAGAAGTCGCCGCCACGATGGTGACGACGGCGTCCCTTGTGCCGCATATGAGCTCCGGGAAGATCAAGATCCTCGCCGTGGTTTCAAAAAAGAGAATCCCGGCACTGCCTAACGTTCCGACCATGATCGAGTCGGGGTTCCCGGAGCTGGACCTGGGTTCGTGGCAGGGGATCTTCGTGCCCAAGGGCACGCCGAAACCGGTCATCGACAAGTTGTTTAATGTTGTGAAGAAGGTGGTTCACGACCCGTGGGTCGGCGCGCGCTACGAAAAGGTGAGCGCCCAGCAGATCACCAGCGACTCGCTGGAAGATTTTGCCGCCTTCATGAAGAAACAGAACGCGTTCTGGGCGAAGATTATCAAGGACATCGGCATCAAGACCCAGTGACAAGGCGCATTCGCCCGGCCGCGCGCCCGGCGCACGGCCGGGCGTCCGTGCATGCTCCTGCGCGGCAAGCAACCGATCGCCCTCTGCCCGGCTCGCTCGCTTGAAGCGATGCGGATTCCGGCGCCCCGCGGCGGGGGAGCGCTTGCCTCGCTCTGACGCTTGAAGTAGATTGCGCGGTGTTTGACCACTGAACGCTCAAAACCGGCGCGGTGGAAACGCAATCCGACTGCATTTCCCCTCTTTCACATGAGCCCAGCTACCGATCCCCACGCACGCACCGAAGTCCGCGATGGCATGCGGATCACCTGGCATCAGCCGATCGCGATGGACGACGGCCTTGTCCTGCGCGCGGACGTGTACCGGCCCATCGAGGACGGCCGCTGCCCGGTGATTCTCACCTATGGCATTTACGCCAAGGGACTCGCCTACCAGGACGGCTACCCGTTGCAATGGGAGAAGATGGTCGCCGACTATCCGGAAATCCTGGTGGGCTCGACCAACAAGTACCAAAACTGGGAGACCACCGACCCGGAGCGCTGGGTGCCGCACGGCTACGCCGTCGTGCGCGTGGACTCCCGTGGCGCGGGCTGGTCGCCCGGCTTCATGGATCCCGCCAGCCCGAAGGAGATCGACGACCTCTACCAGTGCATCGAGTGGGCGGGCACCCAGCCGTGGAGCAACGGAAAAGTGGGCATGCTCGGCATCTCGTACTACGCGGGCAACCAATGGCGCGTGGCGGGGAGGCATCCGCCGCATCTCGCCGCGATCATCCCATGGGAAGGGCAAAACGACCGTTACCGGGACTCGGGCTACCACGGCGGCATCCTGTGCCAGTTCCAGGAGCGCTGGGCCAAGCACCAGGTGGCGAACATCCAGTACGGCCGTGGCGAGCGGGCAAAGAAGAATCCGAACACCGGCGAATCGGTGGCGGGGCCCGTCACGCTATCCGATGAAGAGCTGGCGAAGCACCGGGTGGACGCCTTCGAGGAACTCAAGAAGCACCCGCTCGATGACGAGTGGCACCGCTCGCGCTCGGCCGATCTCTCGCTGGTGCGCACGCCGCTCCTCACCTGCGCCAACTGGGGTGGCCAGGGCATCCATCCGCGCGGCAATTTCAATGGTTACACCGAGACGCCCGAGGACACACCGAAGTGGCTGGAGGCCCACGGTGACTCGCACTGGTCGATGTTTTCCACGGACTACGGGCTCGATCTGCAGAAGCGGTTCTTCGACTATTTCCTCAAGGGCATTCAGAACGGCTGGGACGGGCAACCGCGCGTACAGCTCAACATCCGCCATCCCAGCGAGCGCTTCGTGCTGCGGCACGAGAACGAGTGGCCGCTCGCGCGCACCCGGTGGACCAAGTTCTATCTCGATCCCGCGAACGAGGCGCTCAGCGCGAAACCCGTGGCGCAGGCGGGCGTGATCGAGTACGAAGCGCTCGGCGACGGCGCGACGTTCTGGATGCCGCCGCTTGAGAAGGAGACCGAGATTACCGGCCCGATGGCGGCCAGGCTTTTCGTCTCGTCATCGACCGTGGACGCCGACCTGTTCCTGATCGTGCGTGTCTTCGACCCCATGGGAAATGAGCTCACGTTCATGGGCTCCACCGACCCGAACACGCCCATCGCCAACGGCTGGCTGCGCGCCTCCCATCGCCGTCTCGACCCACGGATGAGCAAGCCTTACCGGCCCTGGCATCCGCACGACCGCATCGAGCCCTTGACGCCCGGCGAGGTTTACGAGTGCAACGTGGAGATCGTGACGAGTTGCATCGTGGTACCCGCTGGCTGGCGGGTCGCGCTCACCATTCGCGGGAAGGATTACGAGTACGAGGGCGAACTCTCGGAGTTCGGAAAGAAGTTTCACTACGGCACGCGGGGTACTGGCGGCATGACCCACAACGATCCCGACGACCGGCCGGCCAACCTCTTCGGCGGACGCGTCACGCTGCACGCGGGAGGCGGGCGTGAGTCGTATTTGCTGCTGCCGATCATTCCACCGAGGACCGCGGCGTAGCACAAGGAGGGGGTATTTCGGCCCCTCGCTCTAATTCCGTGAGCGCGGCAGCGTGAGAGGAGCTTGATGCCCCGCATCTTCGATAACATCGAACAGGCTCTCCTGCCTGCACTTCAGGAAACTCTCGACCGTTCAGATCGCGCGGATTTCTGTGTCGGTTATTTCAATCTCCGGGGTTGGAAGCAGCTCGTCACGTACGTCGGGAAATGCGTGGGCGGTGACGGCCTCCTGCGCGGCAAGCAACCGATCATCATCTGCCCGGCCCGCGCGATTGAGCCGATGCGGATGCCGACCGAATGCCGCGCCGCTTTCGCTGCGGGGCGGTTGCTCTTCGTATCACCCTTTATTAAGCAGCCCAAGCGCGTCACCACAGAATCTGCGCTGCGTCGCAATGAGGTCGTCGCGGCACTGGCGGACGAGGTTTTCATCGCTCACGTCACGCCGGGCGGACAGACCGAGCGTATGGCCGACATGCTCAAGAGTTGGGGGGTACGGGATATTGCAGGATAACGAAGATACGAACCGGGATAGGCGTGTCAATCCAATGTCCCCGGGTTACGCCGCTGCGCGGCTAACCCAGGCTACGTAACGAACCCGGGCTACGAAACCATGGAACTCGTGGATCGTTGGGAGCTTGACACGCCAACGACGGGCGACATAGATTCGAGGGTCAACACACTCAAGCGGACACCGATGAAAATCACCGCGGTCAAGAGTTATACCGTCCATCCCGGCTGGCGCAAGAACCTGATCTACGTCAAGGTCGAGACCGACGAGGGCATCCACGGCTGGGGCGAGGCGTACTCGCAATACGACCGCGACACGGCGGTAGTGGCGCAGCTCGAGGCGCTGGGCCCGTACATGGTTGGCCGCAGTCCATTCGACATCAAGCATTTCACGCAGTTTGCATTCGACGATTACGCCGCTCGACGCGGTTCGTTGGAACTCTTCTGCGCCATCAGCGGGATCGAGCACGCGCTGTGGGACATCGCCGGCAAGGCCTGCAAGCAGCCGGTCTACAACCTTTTGGGCGGGCGCTGCCGCGACAGGATTCGAATCTACGCCAACGGCTGGGGCTACGGCCTGAAGGAGCCCGTCGATTACGCGCGCGCGGCGGAAAAGGTGATTGCGCAGGGCTTCACCGCACTCAAACTCGATCCGCTGCCCGCGCCGTGGCGCACCTGGATTCCGAAGGAGCACGAGGAGCGCGCCGTGCGCGTCATCAAGGCGGTGCGCGATGCAGTCGGCCCGGACGTCGACATCCTCATTGACCAGCACCGGCGCCTCGCACCGATGCACGCGATCCGGCTCGACCAGCGCCTCGCGGAGTTCGGCATGTACTGGATGGAAGAGTCGTGCGCCGCCGAATATCCCGATGAGCTCGCGCAGATCCGGCGCGAGATCGGCATCCCGGTGGTGATCGGCGAGGCGACCTACCTCAAGTCAGGGTTCCGCCCGCTGCTGGAGAAGCGCAGCGCGGACATTCTCAATCCCGATGTCGCCTGCTGCGGCGGGATACTGGAATTGAAGGAGATCGCGGCGATGGCGGAGTCATTCCTCGTTGCCGTCTCGCCCCACAACTACAATTCGACGCTGGTGGGGCTTGCAGCGACGGTGCAGGCGTCCGCGGTGATGCCCAACTTCATCATTACCGAGTACTTCCTGCCCTTTGTCGAGTTCTGCGACCGGATTTCGCCGAATCAGTTGAAACCGAAGAACGGCTTTATCGAGCTGCCCACCGCGCCGGGACTGGGCGTGGACGTGGACGAGGAGGCGCTCAAGAAGTTTCCCGGCAAGCTCTATCCGCCGCGCAAACTCCGCTATCCGGCAGACGAGCCCGGCGGTATTTAGTGCGAGGGGTCGTCAGTTCGTGATAGGGGTAGGTTGGGCTGAACGCGGTGATGCCCAACGTTGAGCGAACGTCGATCGTTGGGGTTCAGGTCGCTCACCCCAACCTACGATTCTTGGCTATCTCGGCTTCAGGCGATCGACGAGTGTCGTCGCATCGTCCAGGGTTTCGAGGCGGTCGCAGAGAGTGATGATCTGATCCTGGGCAGCTCGGGTGAGCCGCTTTGCGGTCACCTTGCGGAATTTCTCCAGCACGTCTTCGCGCGGAATCGGCCGGTCCTTGGCGCCACGCGCACGTCCCCACGCGCTCAATACGGTGCCATCCTTGAGCTCGACTTCGAGCGGATTGCCCTCGGCCGAGCCGGTGCCGTCCAGGGCGGGATCGCGCGTGATCGAGATCCGTTCGATCAATTCGAGGACTTTCGGATCGCGGATTTTCTCCTCGGTGAACTGATCGACGAACACGTCGTTTTCCAGCAGCATGATCGCCGCAACGAAATACAGGTTCAATTGGGCAGATGTGATCGTCGTCGGCGTATACGCCCAGGCCACGTTCTGGTGGTAGCCCTTGCCGAGCCGGATGCGCACCTCCTTGATCTCGGCCGGTGGAAGCGGGTGTTGGCGGCGCAGCTCCTTGATCGCTTCCAGCGAGCCGTGATTGGGTATGCGGCTCGCCCACATCTTGAAGCGCACGTCGGCCGTGTGCCAGGTCTTGCCCAGATCCTTGGTGATCTGAGTGAGATCATAGGCCGGCGGCTGGCGGTTGCCGGTGTGCGCGGCGCAGAATCCGCCATACTCGGCCTCGAACACGTTGTCCGCGTTGGTGAAGCCATTCTCGGCGAGAAGCGCGCCGAATGTTCCCGCGCGCGCAGCCTGCCCCGCGAGGAGCCGCTTTCCCATCCCGCCGTGATGCGTGAACATGAGACTCGCGGCCTGCTGCCCGGCGTGTCCCAGGGCGTGCACGACCTGGTCGGCATCGAGCCGCAGCGCCGCTGCCGCGCTTGCCACGGATGCAAAGGTGCCCATCAGGCCGGGATTGTGGAATCCAATGCCCTCGTGCGGGACCCTCCCCACGCTGTTGTTGACGCGCGCCGCCGTCTCGATGCCGGTTACGATCGCGGCGATCACTTCTTTGCCTGAAATCCCTCCGCGGTGCTGGCCGGCGGCGAGCGCGGAACTGAGCGTCACGGAGCCGTTATGGCCGCCGGGACCGACGTCATCGAGCTCGAACCCGTGCACGGCGGTAGCGTTGATCATCGCCGCGGTCGGCGCCGAAAAACGCAATGGCGTGCACCAGACCTGGATACGCCCCGGCGCTTCCATGGCCTGAGCCGTCGCGCGCAACCGTTCGCACCACGGCAGCCCGGTGCCGAATATCCCGACCCCGAGAGAGTCGAGCACGAGCAGCTTGGTGTGTTCGACGACTTCTTTCGGCAGTGCGTCAAAGCCGGCGCCGGCAATGTATTCGGCAAGCGCGCGCGTACGAATGTTGTCGTGCATTCCGCCCGTCAGTCAGTGACGTAAATCAGGGCCGCGATCGGCTCGCAATCCACACATGCTTTTTGCTCAAGGCTCTCAGGGACCCGGTCGCAGGACGGCCTCGTCGCCCTCGATTTCGATGCGGGTGTTGAAGGGCGCACTGCGCCGGCCGATCTTCGCCACCATGTCCTGCTCGTCGCGCAGCGCCCGCAACACGGTCTCGTTGCGGTCGTTGTGCCGTACGAACCGGAACGCGGCGCGTTCGATATTGCGGCCGGCGAGCGTCACTTGCGCCATCATGCCCACCCAGTCGCCATGTTTTCTGCCGCCGTGGCCGGTGTGAAACGAGAAGCTGCCGAGCCCGTAGAAAATCGGCTTGCCTTGGTAGATTTCCACCGGCAGGGAAAAGTGTGGGCCGTGGCCGATGACGATGTCCGCGCCGGCGTCGACGGCAGCGTGGGCGATTTCACGCATGTAGTCCAGCACCTCTTCGTGCAGCCCCCAGTGATGCGAGGCCACCACGACATCCGCGTGCTCTTTCAGCGCGGCCAGCTCTTTGCGGTATTGCGCAAGGTAGTCCGCGTCTGCCCAGGTGACAATCACGGGCGGCACCCCGGGGCGGTTGGCCGGCGGAATCTCCGGCCGCGTCTTGTGCAGAGGTAACTGGTAGGCGGTATGCCCGCGCAATGCCGCAACGCCCGGTGTGTGTTCCGTTGCCTCGTGGTCGGTGGGCCAGTAAACCGAGGTACGCTGCACGAATCCGAATTTCAGCCCGTTGCGCTCGATGATTGCCGGGGCGCGCGCTCTCTCCCGGTCGAGGCCGGCACCCGCATGCGCGATGCCGAGCTTGTCCAGTTCCGCAACGGACGACCGTATGGCGTCGCGGCCGTAGTTCACATTGTTGGCGATGCCCACCGCGTGAATTCCCGCGAGGGTGAGTGCGCGTCCGGCAGAGGGAGCGGCGTAGAATCCCTCGTTTGCGACCGAGTGCCCGGCCGGCGGCTGATAGAGGCAGCATTCCAGATTGGCGAAGGCAACGTCCGCACGCTTCAGCGTTTCGGCCACGCGAGCGAACGGGACCGCAGGGTCGCCGACGTTCATCAGGTTGACGTCGCCGGTAAATATCATGGTATGAGGCATGAGGGGATTTCCGTCGATTTATCAGGGGTCGGGCGCGCGGGCGATTATAGCCGACGGGCGGCGGGTTGATCGGCGGTGATCCTGGTATTACTCAGGAGTGCGACCAGAGGTCGCAGTCGAATTAAATTTTCTCAGCCATGAGTGAAAATTTGTATGCTGCTAAGCAGCAAAAAAGCTTGCATCAGGGGGTCTGACGCGAGCATAATCCAAGCGTGTTCGGTGCTCGCTCGAGTGCCGGGCACACTCCTCCAAAACCTCCTCCTTTGGTGGAACTTGAGCGCAACACCACAAGTGTTGCGCTTTTTTTTGCCCTTCGAGCCGGGAGCGGCACTTTCTCCGGCGCGTGGATGCGGCGGCGCACAAGAATTTCCACCCGCCTAACGGCAGAAGCAAGCGCAATTTGCCAGTAGCCGAGGCCCGCGCCTGCCACGAGCATGCCTTGGGCAGCTTTCCACCCCGATGCTTCTGCGCCATGTCTGGTCGATCGCGACCGACCGTCGACGCGATGCAATGACTCGCCGCGCGCAGGCA
>Ga0209640_10003159_pt1 | contig 14404 bp, 11 predicted proteins | sample RifCSP10_1_FD_184018 | JGI IMG/M metagenome (GOLD analysis project Ga0209640, IMG submission 184018) | Soil microbial communities from Rifle, Colorado - Rifle CSP2_sed 10_1 (SPAdes) (version 2) | ecosystem: Environmental > Terrestrial > Deep subsurface > Rock core/Sediment | place: Rifle...
TAAATAAGTTGACATCAAATCCCCCCTCAATCCCCCTTTACCAAAGGGGGAGAAAGGGGGATTTGAGAGGGGATGGGGGAATTATGGTAATTTTCTTTTTTCCTTCACTATAGTTCACTACGCTTATTTCCTTTTTTTCCCCCGTGATCCCTTCTTCCCTTGATCCCCCGTGGCGCGATTCAATTCGGAAGGACGCTCGCGGATGCGCATGAGTTCGTTAACCGTGAGATCGATATCTTCATCCCTGAGCAGCGGCGCCATAGCTCTTTTGCGCCGGACGGAATCAAGAGCGACATCCCCCGTGATGAAGTCCTCTTCATAGTATTTGGCCTTCGCGATGCTCCGCCCAAAAGGATCGAGAATTTCCGAACCACCCCAAAAACCTACCCCATCTTCAAACCCTGTCCGGTTGCCATAGACGATGTAGAGGCTGAAGGTCTCGGCGTAGGCGCGGTTGATCAGCTCCCAATAGCGCGCGTTGTCATCCTGGGGTTGACCTTCCGTAATGCCGCGCAGAGGGCTGGAGGAAGGACAGAGAACGACCGACGCCCCGTCGAGGGCGGCGAGGTAGACGGTGGAAGGATGCCACAGATCTTCACAGATGAGCAGAGCCATACGGCCGAACCTGGAGTCAAAGGCTCTGAGACGGTCACCGCGAGCGAAGTAGCGCTGTTCATCAAACATCCCGTAGGTGGGGAGATAGACCTTGCGGTGGACGTGCCGGATCTCCCCGCCTTCGAAATAGACCGCAGCGTTGTAAAAACGGTAATCCGAACTCTCCTCGACTAACCCGGCAACAAAGCTGACCTCCCGGCTGAGCCGCTTGAGCCGTTCGACCTCAGGTGAGGAGAGCTTCAGGGCAATACCCGGGACCATATCGCGCAGGAAATAGCCGGTCAGGCTCAATTCGGGAAAAAGCAAAAGATCGATCCCGTCCCCCGCAGCCCGGCGGATTTTCTCTTCGTAAAGAGAGAGATTGGATTTGAGATCTCCTAGCTTGGGATTGATTTGGGCTATCGCGACTTTGAACATCCTCATACGCGCTTTAACGTGAGATGCGCGATTTGCGGCGGGCAGTTGATGCGAATAGGCAATCCGGTTATGCCGACCCCGCGCCCCACAAAGAGTACCGAATCCTTGCGGCCTGCAGCGGAAGGAACCGAGCGGCGCGAAAGGCGGAAGAGACCTTCGGCGTAGGGAGTCAGGAGACGGGCCACCGACAGGCTTTCCGGACCATACCCAAGCTTCACCTGCCCTCCATGATAGTGGCCCGAGAGAACCACTTCAACGCCCTTCCGCGAGGCCGCCGGAAAAACCTCCGGCCGATGGGAAAGCAGAAGCCTTACCTCCCCCGGCTCCCTCTGGGCAAGCCCGAGGGCCCGCGAGAGGTCGGGCCCGCCTATTCCTAGATCGTCGATGCCAAGAATATTCAACACCGTGTTACCGACCCGCAACGAGACCGCATCATTGCGCAGGACGCGCACCCCGTTAGCCTCAAACAGGCGTGTCAGCTCGTCTTCAGCCCCGGCCCAAGCGTCGTGATTGCCGAGGCAGGCGAAGATTCCATAGCGCGCCTTCAACCCCGCCAGAGTAGCCACGCACGGGCCAGCTTCCTCAGCTTGGGTCGAGACAAAATCTCCCGTCAGCGCGATGAGATCCGGCTTAAGCCGGTTGACGGCCTCCACATACTCGGCCAGCTCTTCCGCCGGCATAAACGGCCCCGCGTGGATATCGGTGAGATGAACGATCGAAAACCCCGCAAGCCCGGAGGAGAGAGCGTTTAAAGTCAGATCGTAGTCCTCCAGCTGAAACTTTCGGCGTCCCTGGATGACGCCGTAGCCGGAAATGAAAAACGGTGCGGCCGCGGCCAGGCCGACCCCCACCCGCAGAAAAGCCCGGCGCTCGAAGTCGGGGGAGACTCGCGCCGGCGGTAAGAGAGACCTCTGCGCCCGCCGGAAAAAATCCCAGCCCAAAAGGACCAGAGCGAGTCCGCTGGAACCAAAAACCCAAACTGCGAGCAAGCTTCGGAAAACCTGGAAAAACAGCTCTTCAGCCCGCAAGCCGAAGGCGAAGCGCCAGACCAGGGGGTAAATCAGGCACAGGAGGCCGAACGCCGCGGCCCCGTACAAGAGCCTCTTATAGGCTTGTTGCGGGAGACGCCGCCTTACGTGTTCCCTAAAACGAAAGAGGAGAAAAAACTGCAAGGCCAGAAACACGGGAACCAGCAGCAGCAGGACTAGATAGGCCCTCGGAAAATCCATTGAGAAGGTATAATATAGCGTATTCAAGACCATCTGACAAACTTCGCGGTGGACCAAACCCTAGAAAAACTCGTCGGGCAGAAACTGCAAGCCTCCTTTGGCCCGCGGACGCGCCTGGTATCGCTTTGCCCCCTGGCCGGAGACGCGTCGAGCCGGCGCTATTATCGGGCCTATCTCGACGGCGCGTCTGTGCCCCCGTCGGCAATCGTGATGGAGCTTTCCGGAAGCTCGCTACCCCTTTCCTCGGAGGAACTGGCGATCTTCAAGGAGCCGCTCAAGGAGCTTCCGTTTCTTAACCTCCACCGCTTTCTTCGCGGGCTCGGAGTGAGAGTCCCGGAGCTATACGGCCATTGGGTTGAGGAAGGAATTCTGATCTTGGAGGATTTGGGCGACCACTCCCTGTGGGAGCGGGTCCAAGGCCTTCCACCAGCACAGGTCCTGGCCTGGTACGAGAAGGCTATCGATCAGCTCCTCCTGATCCAGATCGTGGGGAGCTCCAAACGGGACAAAGACTGCATCGCCTTTAAGCAGCGCTTCGATTCTCGCCTTTACATGTGGGAGTTCGAGCACTTCCTCGAATACGGACTGGAAAAGAGGCCGGGGGTGAATATTAGCCGGGCAGAAAAGCGGCTACTCACCGATCGCTTCACGGCGATCTCCCAGCGCTTGGCGAACGAGCCTCCCGCTCTCAATCACAGGGACTATCACAGCTGGAATTTAATGGTGCACCGGGGTGAAGTGGCCGTGATCGACTTTCAGGACGCGCTCATGGCGCCGCCTCAGTATGACCTCGCCTCTCTGTTGAACGACCGCGAAACCGATCGTATCATCCGTCCGGACATGGAGCAGCGTCTCTACGGCTATTACCTGCAAAAGCGGGAGGCCATGGGGGCAACCAAGGTAGCCCGGGATGAGTTTTTTGAGATCTACGTTCTCTCGGTGCTACAGAGAGACTTTAAAGTGGTCGGCCGCTTTTATTACCTGGAACTCATCAAGGGGAGGCCGGAATATAAGAAATACATCCCCCCCACCCTCAGGCGAATCAAGCGCAATCTCCTGAGAGCTCCCACGCTCGATGAGCTGGTGCCGGTCCTGGCCGCCCACTTCGAGGAGATGAGATGAAGATTAACTGGGTCTGCCTGCCCCTTCGCTCCAGCGTTTCGTCGGGTACGCTCCGAAGACTCGCCCTCGAGGAGCGAGCGGTCGGAGGAATTTGATGAAGGCGATCGTCTTCGCCGCGGGCTCCGGCCAGCGCCTGCTCCCTCTGACGGAGCGGCTTCCCAAAGCGCTGGTCCTAGTCGCCGGCCGGCCGATGATTGAATACCCCCTGCTGCTCCTGAGGCACTACGGGATCAAAGAGATCATCATCAACCTCCACCACCTGGGTGAAAAGATCGAAGCTTACTTGAAAGACGGGGAGAAACTCGGCCTGCAAATCTCTTACTCCCGGGAAGAAAAACTGCTGGATACCGGAGGGGGACTTTCCCAAGCCCGAGCCTTTTTGGCGGAGGCTACCTTCATCGCGGTAAACAGCGATGTGATGATTGATCTTAATTTAGAGGAGGTGCTGGCTCAGCACCGCCGAAAAAAGGCGACCGCGACCCTGGTTTTGCGTGAGGACCTCAGGGCCGACCTCTATGGCCCGATCGAGTTGTCAGCGGATTTAAGGATCCAAACCTTCTTAAGTCACCAAGCCCCCCAACACGGCACTTGCGGCCCACTCGCAAAGTTTATGTTCACCGGGGTCCAAGTCCTGGAGCCGAAGGTTTTCGGCTTTATGGAGTTTCAGCCCACCACCTCTCCCCACCCCTTCAGCATTACCAAAGTCACTTACCCCAAAATGCTGCTACAAGGGGATGCCCTCTACGGCTTCCGCTACGAAGGTTTCTGGCAGGATCTGGGTACGCCCGAGAGGATCAGAGAGGCGGAAGAGAGGCTAAAGCGGGGAGAGGTGAGATTGCACTACCTGTGAGGTTCCATGTACGAGGTTCAAGGTTCAACGTTGAACATTGAACTTTGAACTTTTCAACTTCACCCCCAGATAATTCCTTCCCGGTACGATCTTTCCCAGGACCACCTCACGCTCTGCGCCGGTCACACGCGAGAGATTAGCGGCAGCTCCCTCCACCGCCTCATCGGCGAGCAGCGCGAAGGCCTGCGCCTCCAGGGCGTCGCCATCCAGACCGACCTCTTCGACCACACTGACCTTGGCAAACCCGAGCTCCTTTGCCAGCATCTCCATCAACGTGCGATTCTTCCTGCCTCCACCGGCAAAATAGATCTCATCGATCCGCCCCAAGCGCAAGACAAATCTACGATAGGCCTCGCCGATGGAGCGGGCGGTGAATGCCGTTACCGTTGCCAAAAGATCCAAAGGAGCAATGCCCAGCCCCTTTGCCTTTCGCATCAGCGCGGCAACGTACGCCGCGCCAAACTCCTCCCTGCCGGTGGACTTGGGCGGGCGGCGCGAAAAAAAAGGGTGGCGCAAGAGATCCCGAAGCAACTCCTCTCGGACCCTGCCCCGGCGCGCCATCCGGCCGCCTCGATCCAGCGCTTTTTTACCTCCTGTCGTCCGCCGGCAAACCTCGTCGATCACCACATTGCCCGGGCCCGTGTCGAAGGCTATGACATCTTGCAGGCTCCCCCCGGCCGGAATGTAGGTCAGATTGGATATCCCTCCGAGGTTGTGGATAGCCCGAGACTTCCTCCCGTGACGGAAAAGAAGATAGTGAACGTAAGGAGTCAGAGGAGCTCCCTCGCCTCCGACAGCGATATCGGCCGGACGGAAGTCGGCCACAGTGGTGACGCCGGTCCGGTGAGCGATCACTGCAGGCTCGCCTAACTGGAGAGTGGACGACACACCGGCTTGGGGGAAGTGGCCAACCGTCTGGCCATGGGAGCCGATCAGGTCGATCTGCCCAGGAGTCAATCCGGATTGGCGCATCGCTTTCAGCGCTGCGGCGGCAAAATGCTCTCCGATCGTGAAGTTTAGCGCGGAAATCTCGGAAAGCCTGGATAAAGAGTTCAGGTTTTTTGTTACGTCCAAAAGCCTTTTTCTGACCCCTGCCGGGTAGGGAACGGTGACAAACCCCAGCGCCTTTATGGTCCTCGTTCGGCCGCGCCTGTGGATCTCGACCACTGCGGCATCGATTCCATCCATGGAGGTTCCCGACATGAGACCTATGGCAATCCGCTTCATGGTTGAGCCGTCTTTTCCTTTCTCTTAACTTTTTCGCCCCTGCAACCGTAGAGCCCGGCGCAAGTTCTCATTGGCCTCAGTGAATCCTGGCTGGATTCGCAGCGCTTGACGAAAGAGCGCGATGGCCTCTTCTAATTTGCCCTGAAGAAGTAGAGCATACCCCAGGTTGTTATGAGCCGCTGCATGAGCAGGATTGATCCGTACGGCCTCGCGAAAATGCTCCACGCCGTCTTCCAACCTACCTCGGCCGGCCAGGGCAACACCCAGGTTATTGTGCGCGTTCGAGTGCCCAGGATTGATCCGCAAAGCCTCGCGGTAATGCCTCATCGCCTCCTCTGCTCTGCCCAGACCGGCCAGGGTGACACCCAGGTTATTGTGCCCGTTTGGGTGGGCAGGATTGATCCGCAAAGCCTCGCGGTAATGGTCTATGGCCTCCTCTACCCTACCCAGACCCGCCAAAGCGAACCCCAGGTTACTGTGTGCCCCTGCGAAAGCAGGATCGATTCGCAGGGCTTGACGAAAGTGTCCAATGGACTCCTCTAGTTGGCCCCGATGAACCAAAGCAAATCCCAGGTTATTCTGGGCAAAACTCGATTCTTGCCCGATATCCAGCGCATATCTCCACAGCGTTTCCGAGTCTCTCCAGACACTCACCTGCTTCCACGTTAAAGCGCCCAAGCCGGCCAACAACGTCGCTGTCAGCCCGACAGCGAAAATCAAAAGTGGACGGCTGATTCGCCGGCTGAAACGATTCTCGCACAGACGGAGCAACCCCGATCCAATCAGGACTGCCCAGCCAAGGCACGCGAGATAACTATAGCGGTCAGCCACGATCTGCGGGCCGCTTTGAGCGAATCCCAGTACCGGTAACAGAATCACGACGTAACTTACCCAGGCCGCCAACCCGGCAGGCCAGCGCCGCCTGAACAGATAAAAAACAACGCTGCACAGCAGGACAACGAATCCGCTTGCGAGGAAGGTCAAGTCCCAAGGTTTGAGGTTGATCGGTAAGGGATATAGCGGAGACAAATTAAGTGGAACCATGGTTTTCCACAGGTAAAAAGCAAGACCATAAAGCGCCTGAGCCAACCTGGGCAACGCCCCGTATTGTTCAAGCGGACGCATCGCCTGGGCGCCGTGTTTCGCCAGTAGCGCGACCAACCCCGCAGCCGCAGCGAGAAGCAAGAAAGGCCCCTTCTCCCACCATACCCGACGAGCTGGCGAATCGAACCATTTCCCGGGCGCGCCTCCTAGCCGCCTCAGCGGATATACGTCTAAAACCAAAAGCGCGGCGGGTAGAACCACCCCTGTGCCCTTTGCAAACAGGGACAAGCCATAAATCCCCAGGGCTGCGATCATCCAACCTCGCCGAATAGGATGCCGCTGCGCGGGCACAACGGCCCGTAAGTAGCAAAGAACGGTCCACAACAACAAGAAACCCGAAAGGACGTCGTTTCGCGCGGATGCCCAGGCCACCGCCTCAACCCGCAACGGGTGGACCGCAAACACAAGCGCAGCAAGACCGGCTGACGCCCTAGGGGCTATCTCTTCCCTTGAAAAGGCCGCGGGCAAAGCCAGGCTCAGCAAGCGAAGGGCGACAAAGTAGAACACTACGGCGCTCGCGGCGTGCAGAAAAAGGCTCGTTAAATGATACCCGAAAGGGGCCATCCCCCACAGGAGATAGTCCAGACCATAGGTCATCCAGGTCAAGGGCCGGTAGTTGCTCATATGGAAGGTGGTGAGCATCCAACGGAGCTCTATCCAACCGAGCCCGCGGTAGTTCGGATTTTCAAGCAGGTTTTCTATATCATCCCAATTAACAAACTCATTCTGCAATACGGGGGAAAAAGTCAGGACGGTCAGAGCAAAGATCAAGCAGGGGACTAACGCGCAAAATAGCCTGGACCTGAGACCGGCATTGGCCAAGTCGTTTTGATTTCCTTTATGCCCGATCTCAGAATTCAACTCGCCGCGCCCAATGCCCTCGGCCACTCGCGCCCTTACCCCAGAAAGAGCCCGACAAACCAGTTGCTGAGGGCAAACACCGCGAAGCCCAAGACCACCAGAAGCGTGATCCATCGCGACTTCCCTGCTTCAGAGAGCGGCACCAGAAGCGTTGCGCCGAGATAAACGAAAGTGCCCGTGGCCAGCGCGAGCAGGACGTCGCTAAGAACGGCGCTGATAGACCCAAGCCAGAAAGGGAGCACGATACCCACCAGCGTAATGAGACCCAGGCTCACCCCGGCCATTAGGGCCGCCCGGCGGCTCCAGCCGGCGCCGCGCATGATCGCCGCGATGACGAATCCGGCCGGAACTTCATGAAAAAGGACGGCTAGAAATACCATGATCCCGAGGCCCATGTCGGTCACCATCCCCGCGCCAATGGCCAGCCCATCGATAAAGTCGTGGGTATTGAAAGCGATAAGAGAAGCGATGCCGGTGGCCAAGGGGATATTCGCTGGATCGCTCCCCTCCGGAAGCCGATGCAAGTGGACATTGAGAAACTGTTCCAACAGGAAGATCAGGAGATAACCTGCCGCGATCGAGGCCGGCATCCAGGGGCCCCGCTCCAGGCTGGCAGGTACCATCTCCAGCAGCGCAGCAGCCAGAACAAAGCCTCCGCCAAAACCAAGGGTTCCTGCGGTGAATCGTTGCGATGGCTGGTGCCGGAGAACGGCCAGGTAGCTGCCCAGCACGTTGGCAACGGCTGTCAACAGCCCCAAGCCCAGAGCAATCAAAAGCATAGCTGTCTCCCTCCACCCTCACCTTAATCCCACGTCTTTATAATGGCCTCTGACAAGGTTCCAACGGATCTTCAATATTTCCCACAAAGCCCCCAGATACCCTCCCCAAATGACGTGGCTTCTCGGGTCGTTGATCCAGGCGGCAGGAACGATTCCTATTCGATATTGCAGCGCACGGGCCAAAGCCAATACTTCAATATCGAAACCCCATCCATCAATGGCTGTCTGCGAAAAAATTTTTTCGGCGGCAGAGTCGCGAAACGCCTTAAACCCGCACTGCGTGTCCCAAATCCCTCTCACCGCCAATAGCTGAACAAAAAGATTCCCAAACTTCCCTATCATGCGCTTATACCACACCTGAGGCACGGCCTGTCTTGCCCCGGGAGCATCACTCGAACTCCGCGAACAAATGACCAGATCGCAGCCGCCATCTAAAAAAGACTGCATTTTGTCGAAATGCGAGATGTCCGTGGAATTATCGGCATCGCTGAACAGCCGCACGCGGCCCGAAGCCTTGAGCATACCCTCCCTGACCGTATACCCCTTGCCGCGATTGACGTTGCGGTCTAGGATCTTTAGACATTTTATCTCGTAAACCATAGTCGCCAAGACGTCCCGTGTATTGTCCGTGGGTCCATCCAAAACCACAATGATCTCGTAGGTGAAAGGTTTTGCTAGGAGGTATTCTTGAAATCTTTTCAAGGTTCCAGGCAATCTCTCGGCTTCGTTGTAAGTCGGGACAATGACCGAGAGGTAGATCTCTGATGGCCGCATCTGGGAAGCTAACGCCCGGATCTAGCCTCGCTCCGGGATCTCATAATTCGCAAGGCTTCTTGATAATGCCCGATCGCCTCATCCCTCTTACCCAGCTCGGCGAGCGCCCGGCCTAAACTTTCATGGGCCTCGGCGAATTCCGGCTTGATGCGCAGGGCAAGGCGGAATTGATCAACGGCTTTATCCAACCGGCCTTGGGCAGCCATCACCACACCCAACCGCAGATGAGCTTCCGGAAAATCAGGTTGAATCTCGACGGCCCGTTGGAGGTGAACAATCGCCTCCTCGATATCCCCGGTGCGCGCCAGGGCTGTTCCAAGGTGTAAGTAGGCTTCGGCGCGACCAGGCATTAACTCTACGGATCTGCGAAGGTGTTTAACTGCTTCTGGAAATTTCCCCTGACTCGCTAACACAAGACCAAGGCTATCGTGTGCGTCTACAAAGGCGGGCTTGATCTCCAGGGCCTGACGGTAGTATTGGATGGCCTCGTCTACCTTACCCTCTTTGAACAGAGCATTACCCAGATTGTGGTACGCTTCTGCATGGGGCAAACCAAGGTGTAGGGCTTGGCGGTAGCGTTGGATGGCTTCCTCGAGCTTACCATTGCTTGCTAGGGCATAGGCCAGGTTGTGGTGTGCGGCGGCATAAGTAGGATCGAGCTCTACCGCGTGGCGGTAATATGGGATTGCCTCGTCTACCTTGCCCTCTCTGAGGAGCGCATTGCCCAGATTGTTATGGGCCACACTTGATTTTGGATCAACCGAAAGGACACGCCTCCATAATCTCTCCGGATCGTGCCAGACCTGAACCTGTTTCCAGGTCATAACCGCTAGCCCAACCACGGTCACGACGGCCAGTCCTGCGGTTACGGCAAAGGTCCCCAGGTTCATTCGACCGCCGACCCAAACGCGCAACGCATAGTATAAGCCCGCTCCCGCCAGTATTGCCCAGCCAAGGCACGATAGGTAACTGTATCGATCGGCGACGAACTGCACCCCGCTTTGAGCGGTTCCTAAAACCGGCGACAGAACCACCAAGTAATAAATCCAAATGGCTAACCCTGCCGGCCATCGCCGGCTAGCGACAAGCAGGATCATGGAGACCGCGAGGACGATTACTCCGCTCAGCAAGAAGGGCCAATCCCATGGGTTAAATTCCAGCGGTATCTGGTATAAGGGCGATAACCCCAGAGGCATGACCGTCTTCCACGCGTAGAATGCGATTCCAAAGAATCCCTGCGCCAGGCGATGTGAGATTGGGTACGCTTCCAGGGGCTTCAAGGCCTCCGCTTCTCGCTGCGCAAAAAGCGCGACTATACCGAACACTATAGCAAGGAGAAAGAAAGGAACTTTTTCCCACCACACCCGACGGGCCTCCCGTCCGATCCATCCCACCTGCCCCCCTAGCCGTCTCAGGGGGTAGGCATCAAGTACCAAAAACACGAACGGAAGAACGATCCCGCTGGCTTTAGAGAGGAGAGACAGGGTAAAGACCAACATCGTTGCGCTCAGCCACCCTATCCGAGTGCGTCCGGCGCTAGAGGCGGCACTCGCCCGTAAGTAGCAGAGGAGGGTCCAAAACAGGAACAGGCCGGAGAGTACGTCACGCCGCTCGGTTGCCCAGGCCACGGACTCGACCCTCAGCGGATGAACAGCAAAGACCAGCGAAGCAAAACCAGCAGCCACAGGAAGGGTAACGTCTCTTGGGGAAGCGACGTTGGGCAAGCCAAGCGACAGTAATCGAACGGCAATAAAATAGAAGAGAACGGAGTTGGCAGCATGGAGGAGAAGGTTAGTCAGATGATATCCCCAAGGTTCCATGCCCCATGCGACATAGTCCAGGTAAAAAGTCACCCAGGTCAATGGCTGGTAATGACCCCAGTAGAAGGTAGTAAACATCCATCGGAGCCCCTCCCAACCCAGTGTCCGGTAGTGGGGGTTCTTGAGTAAGATCTCGTAGTCGTCCCAATTCACAAAGTCATTCAGCAATACCGGAAGGAAAGCGACGACGGTCGCAAGTGCCACCAGGAGAGGGACGAAAAAGCGGACCAAGTCCGGACTCCTTGGAGCGCTTGGGGCGGTGGCTTGTTTGGGCCTTGATCTCTTTTCCAGACTTGACACTTTGTCCGCAGATTTCATTGGTCCCTTCGAAGCGCGATCATCCGCCACCACGGACCTCCTTCTCGGACTTTATCAGTCGGACGGCTTCTTCGTAATGTTCGCGCGCCTTGTCTTTTTCTCCCATCTGAGAAAACGCCAGGGCCAAGCTTTCGTGCGCTTCGGCAAACTTCGGATTGACGTTGAGCGCCGCTTGAAAGGCCTCGACGGCCTTATCGAGACGCCCTTGGGCACCCAGGACTCTACCGAGATTGTGGTAGGCCTCAGCATAGTCCGGTTTGATCGCAATCGCTTTTTGGAGGTGATCAATGGCTTCGGTAAGTTGACCCTGTTTTGCCAAGGCAGTGCCGAGATAGAAGTGGCCCTCGGCCTGGAGAGGATTAACCGCTACACCTTTGCGGAACAGCTCACTCGCTCTTTCCAGATCACCCTGCTGCATCAGAAGATTCCCTAGATTCCTATACGCCTCCGGAAAATCCGGGCTTACTCGAATGGCCTCCTCGTAGTGTGCGGACGCCGCTTTAAGATTTCCTTGCTTTGCTAACAGGTTCGCAAGGTTATAATGAGCCGCCACGGAGGTCGGCTCCAACGCTAGGGCTTGCCGGTAGCTTTCTATCGCTTCATCGCTCCTTTCCTGCCTGGCCAGAGCGTTGCCCAGGTTGTTATAACCTGCCGCCGAAGGCCCTGGTGTTCCGATGAGGGGCCAATGGACGATCACGAGGGTCGCCAACCCTATCAGGGCGCAGGCGATACCCTCGCGCACCCTCTTCTGTCTGCAAACGGCAACGGCTTCAACGGTAGCGGCCCCGCCAAAGAGCGCAAGCATTGGCACCAGTGGAAAGCGATAGCGTCCGAAGACATAAATCAAGGCCACGCTGGCAGCGAAGCTCCCCAGCAAGACATACAGAAGCCAAAGACGCCGCCATCGCTTCAAAGTCAACAAACAGCCAACGGCAGCCAGTGGAGCCACAAGGCCGAAATTATTTACCCGCCCTAGAACTCCCAGGACTGAGGACCATCTCTGGTAGAGATAAAAGTCATCGGCATCCTCGACTTCGAAAACGTTCCACACAAGGAGCCATTTCTTGCCCATGAGCCTGAGCCAATCCAGGGGCTGAGAAAAGATGTATTCCAAAGAGCGCGCCAGCCAATACCGAGAGACCTGATTGGGCGAAAGGGAACGGCCCAGAGCCTGCTCAGCGAGTTCGGTAGCGTCTTGCCGCTCAAATCGCGCATCGCCGTGACCGCCGCGGAGCGGGACATACGTTCCATCCGCGCCGGTATTATTTCCAATATAAAAATTGGGCCCAAACTGTGAGGTTGTCAGTGCGAACTCCCCGCCGACTTTGAGATTTCTTAAGCCAACGGGAAAAAGCACCAACAAAGAGCCTGCAAGAAAGAAAATTAGCCAGGTCAAGCGTAGGCTTCGGGGCTCCCGTGAAAAATAGAACCAGATCCAAAAGGGCACAGCTAAAACCCAAACCAAGGCATTCTCGCGGGAAAGCGCAAGAAAACCCAAAAGAGCCCCCAAAGCAATCCATTTGCCGCGGTGCGGCCTCGCCTGGCTATTAGCTAAAAGAAGAAGGAACAGGACGATCAAAAAAAGATCGAGGACTGTTTTTTGGATGAGGGCGTCGTAGAAAATCGCGGGGGCATAAAGCGATAGAATGATGCCGGCTGCGACCCCGGCCCCGCGCCCGAAAAAGTCTTTACCTACCAAGAAAATCAGGCTGCACGAAACTGCACCCAACGTGATTTGGACGAGGCGGATAGACCAGAGATCGTGGCCGAGGATGAATTGCAGGAGACCCAGAAAATACGGGTAAAGCGGGGCTTGATAAAAAACCTCCTTTCCCAACCAATCGCCTGCGGCGATTCGCTGGGCCCATTCATCGTAGACGCGGCCATCGCCGGCGAGAAAGTAAAAGAGAGGAATGGATTCGATCTGGAACAGGTAGAGGAGGCGAACCGCCAGAGCGACGGTAAATATGGCGAGCGGATAAACGAATTCGCGCCAGAGCGCCGGCTGGCTTCCTACCCCAGCCTCATCGGCGCCTGGACCACGGGCCGCGGCCTTTTTTTCAGCTTTCGACCTGGCGGTTTTCACTGACTACCGTGATGAGACAAAAACGCCTATAACAGCTTGCCGTCGTCGTCGCAAGTCTCGGCAAATACGCGAGCGGGCCTTTTGAGTTGAGGCTTCGTATCCCCGAGGCCGTCCTTTATTCTTGATATCTTCTTCAGGTTTCGGTTAACCTACCGGCTCCGTTGTAAGCGGGGATAATGGAAGTCCTTAGCGATCACGCCTGGCAAAGTCGGAAGGGCGCATTTTTATGGGTCAGCGCCGTCTTTCTTCTGCATTCCTTGGGTCTCGCTCTTCTGTTCCAACCGATAAGCGGCCTCTGGAGCCGGCAGCCTGTGATTGAACAAGACTGGGGATTGCACTTCCACCATCTCAATTCCCTCCAAGAGTTTTGGCGAATCGACCGCCGCATGTGGGGTTACAATCCCCTTTTTATGGCGGGGTATCCATCGAACACGATCCAGGACTTGAGCATCAAGCTATTTGAACTCCTTGCGCTCCCGCTGTCGGCGCTGGGCTTGAACCTGGTTCTGGCCTTCAAGCTGACGGTCTTCATGGTCATGGCGGCTATCCCGTGGGTTATGTTCTTTGCCGCTCGCAATCTCTTTGGCGAAGAACCTCCCGTGCGTATTGTGCCATCGCTCGCCGCATTCCTCGGCACAGCCTACTGGTGGAACTCTCTCCCTCGGGAGATGTTCTTTTACGGCGTGGTTGGTTTCCCCCCGGCTGCCTATCTATCACTCCTGGCTGTATCTCTATTCTACCGAATCCTGAACTCTGAGCGCCTCCTGACCGTGACCCGGGTACTCTGGCTTGTCGTCGCCGTGGCCATTTTGCCGCTCCATTTCCAGACCGTTCTCATTCTCGCTCCTCCCATGGTCGCCCTGCTCATGACGCAACGGGAGTTTCTTCATCGAAGGGGACTTTTATGGATCGGAGCGGCAATAGTCGCGGCGGTGCTAGCCAACCTCGTCTGGTTACTTCCCGCCATCACCCACCGAGCGGATGAAGTTTCGTCGACAATCGTTGGTCAACTGCCGCTTTTTTCAAGCTCTGACCCGCTGACCTTTGTCAAAGATTACTTCTCGCAAAGCGGCTACTGGACCTTCAGGCCATCGGCCTGGGAGAAAGGGTTGCGATGGTTACTGCTGATCCTGGGCGGGATGGGAATATTCAGGCTGACCCGAGATGGCCGGAGGGATCTCGGTGTCATGTTGAGCGTCGCT
>Ga0209640_10003160_pt1 | contig 14403 bp, 8 predicted proteins | sample RifCSP10_1_FD_184018 | JGI IMG/M metagenome (GOLD analysis project Ga0209640, IMG submission 184018) | Soil microbial communities from Rifle, Colorado - Rifle CSP2_sed 10_1 (SPAdes) (version 2) | ecosystem: Environmental > Terrestrial > Deep subsurface > Rock core/Sediment | place: Rifle...
TGAGACTGGCGATAATCACAACTCAGATCACGCCATCTTTGAACATCATCCCTGACGTTACAAATTCCCGTGCCCTTGGTTCGACATCCGTATTGTACTCCGGCGCGTTCGCGACGGCGTTCCATGCGTCTGCCAGCACCGCTGCTTCTCCTGGCTTCCGTCAAGTCAGCACGACGACGGGTATGCACACGACCAGTACGACGATTGGCTTCGCGGTCACAGGTACAAGCTATCTCGATCTCACCACGACAAACCTCACCGCTGGTGTCAACGTCATTCCAGGAACCAACAACACACGGGATCTTGGAACATCTGCTACGTCTTGGAAGGACGGATATTTCGCAGGTGGACTGAGTGTTGGATTTAATGGTGCTGCTACTGCTGGTCGCGTTCAAGTAGGTGACACCAACTTCTTCCTGTTCGGCAATGCGTCGTTCCCTGCAATCTACTTTGATGCCAACGACAACATCACCTACGGTCGTACCGCAAATGCCTTCAATTTCAATATCGGTGGCACGACCTATCTGTCAGTAGATGCAACCAACATCACGGCAACGGCGCACGCTATTCCAAGCGTAGATGATACATACGATCTTGGTACAGCATCGCTGCGTTGGCGTGATCTGTACCTCGGACCTGCAAGTCTGCACGTCGTTTCGACTGCTGGCGAGACGACCACAGCTCGCGAATACAAGCTGAACATCCAAGAAACCGCCGGTGTGTCACAAGGCAATCTGCGATTCATGGAAGGTGCTACTGAGCACATGACCCTATCGACCGCTGGTCGATTGGGTTTGGGTGTACCGAATCCTCTGCACAAACTGCACATGGGAGCCAGCGAGTCGTTCGCGGTCGGTATGTCCGCGCCTACCAGTGCGACAACGCAACTCGGTGCAGCCGGAACACCGAACGGTACGTTCTACTACGTTGTTACCGCTCTAGATCAATCCGGTGGTGAGACAATTGCTTCCAACGAAGCAACGGCGTCTCCTGTTTCCCAAGAAGTCTTCGTCCGTTGGCACAGCGTTGCTGGTGCATATCAATACCGTGTCTACAAAGGCACGGTCAGCGGAACGTACACGGAATACTTCATCCTCGCAGCGCCTACGTTGCAGTACACAGACGCTGGGGCTTCCGGAACGGCTGGAAGCCCGCCGTCTACGACAACGGCGATGTCCGTCAAGATCGGCGCTGGGCAGACATTCATGCCGACATCTGATGGTCCAATGACCGTCAAGATGAGTCCTCCGACAAATCCGTCAGCGACAGCTACCACAGGCGGTACGCTTACGGACGGAACGTACTACTACAAAATCACAGCTATCGACGGCGCACCTTACGGCGAGACTCTACCGACCACGGAAGTCTCGGCTGTCATAGTGAATCCGACTACGAATGCGGTCAACGTAGCGTGGACCTCCGCTCCTGGTGCTAGTGGATACCTGATCTACAAAGGCACTTCGTCCGGTAACCAGAACGAATACTTCGTCACCTACGGAAATGCTACCAGCTTCCTCGACACAGGCTCCACAGGAACAGCAGGGACCGTCCCAACAGTCGGGACAGCTTACATCGCTAAGTTTTCCCCAGATTCAAATTCTTGGTGGCGTCCTGATCAAGTGATCGGAAACTTCTTAGGCATCGGCACAGCAACGCCCGCCTACATGCTTCACATCTACAATGATCGCCAGACCGACGGCGATACAAAGGTAGTGATCAGAGCAGGTATGGGTCAGTCTGGACCGATGTTCGATGTTCAAGACAACATCAGTGGCGGTACTCTCTTCAACGTTGGTGCGAGCAGTATTGGCATCGCTCTTTCGACGATGCAGTTCACGTCGAATAGCGCTGAGATTCAGGACACGAGTACCGGTGGTGGACTCACGATTCGAGCCAAGGGTGGTACATCAGCCAACCCAGGCATTTTGATCACACCTACGTCGAACTTTACACATACGTCCGGTACGCTGCGTCTCGTCCAGATGTTCAACACATTTGCCCCGTCGTCTGGTACTGCAACGTACGCGACGCTGCGTGTAGCTCCGACGATCAACCAGACCGGCGGTGCGAACGGGATCACTCGCGGCATCTACATCGAGCCGACCATCACAGCGATGGGTTCAGGCGGATTCCGCGCCATCGACATCAGCAACAACACGTCTCTGAGCTACGGTATCTACCAGAGTGGTGCGCTGGCGAGAAACTACTTCGCCGGTGTAGTCAGCATCAACCAAACAAACTCGACTGTTAAGCTGGGTGTCGGGGCGGACTCTTCCGCCACTCCTATGCAGATTTACTCGGCAGGATCTACAGCCTCATCCGAGTTCATCTTCTATCGCGGCAACGGAACTCTCGCGTCTCTGACGAACATCGTTTCTGGCGACGTGATGGGCAGCCTTGTCTTTGCCGGCAACATTTCCGGATCAATCTACCGTGGTGCGTCGATTCATGCTGCTGTCGATCAGACTCCAGGTGCTTCCGATATGCCTGGTCGTCTTGTGTTCAGTACGTCACCTGATGGATCAGCAACCGTTGCTGAGCGTATGCGTATCGACAGAAATGGCAACATTGGTATCGGAACAAGCTCCGTTTCAGGGGGTGCCGACAGCACACTCCACACTGTCTTCACTGGTACTGGAAACGGCGTTGCTGCATTCGATACATATTCGAGTAGCTTGGAAACAGCCGTTCGTTTCGGTCGGGCACGCAATACCACTGCCTCACCACTCATCGTAAACAGTGGTGACACCATTGCAGACCTGGCATTCAAAGGTTGGGATGGTTCTGCATTTCAATATGCTGCCTCCATCAGAGCTGTTGTGGATGGTACTCCGGGTGCAGGAGACATGCCTGGTAGTTTGATTTTCTTGACTACTCCAGCCGCCGATATTGTTCCTGCTACACGTATGCGTATCGACAAAGCAGGACAAGTGAACATCGGTACGGCAACCACCACGCAAATAGCCGGTACGGTTCCTTCCAAACTGTTCATCCAACGTGAGGTTGGACAATGGGGTCTTACAATCGAAGGGCAGGGCACCAATCAGTCAGACCTGATCTTCCGTACTCCGAACAACACAGCAGATTATGAACTCATACAATTCGTCAATTCTGCTGACAAGTTCATGTTCCGTCGTTTGACCGATGCTGGTGCCGTTGGTTCCACGATCATGACCTTCGATCTGTTGAAGGGCAACGAGGTAGGATTCGGAACAAGCACGGTTGCGTACCCGACTCCACCAGAAGCAGGCAACAACACGATAGTCATGTATGGTTCTACCGCTGACTACCGTTTCGCCGTTCAAGATGGCAACGGTCGAGTCAACCACTATTGGAACGCTTACGACGATGCTGGTCTTAAATTCCAGATAACTGGAGACTACGCTGTCCGTTATCGTATGGACGGTTCGGCAGGAGGACACGTCTTCTACGTTTCGGACGTTGCGGGTACTGCTGGCGCGGCGATCACTTGGAGAGATGTGTTCTCAATCGACCTCAGTGGTTATCTGTGGTTGATTGAACAAGCATCTTCACCTGCGACTCCGACTTCTGGATACGCTAATCTCTACCAGAAGACTGACGGGAATCTGTTTCACAAAAATGATGTTGGAGACGAGCAAAATCTTACAAAAGGTTCGATGTTCAGTTGCTCATACAGCGGTGGTTCCTATGCGGGTGGTGTGGTGCGTTATTATGCAATCGATGGAATCCCGTTAGCTGTCACAGTTGAAGCAGAAACTCAAATCCGTCTCCGAGGACCAGGACGAATCGGGCGTCTGAGGATCTACCTTTCCGCAAATACCATATCTACGGGATCAACGAATTTCAATCTGCGCATCAATGGGGCTACGGTTTTGACTATCGTTGTTCCAGCATCCAGTACAGGTGCGTTTACGAACAACTCGATGGTCAGTTACGCTCACGACGATCTAGTGGACTGGCAGGTTGATAGCGGCGCAGCAACAGGTACAGCATCGATCCGTGTTATGCAAATGGATTGCGTGTAGATCCAGGACGCAGAGTCCCTGTAAACCTTATATCAGGGCTAGCACCGTAGAGGTGCGTACACAAAGGAGACTTATCATGAGCAAGAAGAAGACGAACGGCAAGACGGAGACCACAGGGACGCAGCAAGCACCAGCGGCACAAGGACAGGGACCGCAGATGACGGCAGATCAGAAGTACCTCAACGATCTGCTGGCGTCGGCGCGCTCCAATCCAGGAGCCATCAGTCCGGAGCAGAAGATCATGATCGAAATGCTCGCCGAGGCTGAGCAGAAGATCGTGTCAGGCACCGAGCAGGCGAACAAGATCCAGCAGCAGATCAACCAGCTCCAGTTCAACCTCCAGCAGCTCAACGAGCTGATCGCGGCTGAGCGTGGCACCGCTCGTGGCTTCGCCAACGCTCTGCTCACGTTGAAGGCTGGCAAGACCGCCAATACCAGCGCCAAGACCAGCGAGGCTACTGCTCCGCAGATGCAGTAAGGCTGACGAATGTCCGACGCCCCGAACACCTGGGATGTGGATGAAGCGATACAGATCGATCTGTTCGTCGCTCACCCCGTCACGAATCTAGGACTTACGGGGCAAGTCGGCTTCATCACGCTTTCCATCAGCCGAGCATCCGACGGGAAGTATTGGACCGGTGCCGCTTGGGCAATAGGGTTCACCACCGTTCTGATCTCGGAAGTTGATGCTGCTAACCGTCCGGGGCTGTATCGCTACGTGCTTTCTGCGCTGGCGAACAGCCAACCGGATGTCTACACGGCTTTTGCGACGGTGAACAATCCAGGCGTTCCCATCTCCGGTCAAAACTCTGAAGTTCACCGCTCGCGCTCAGCGGCAGATGTTCGGATCTACGAAGCGGAGCCGGCGTAGATGGCATCTCGTCATTTCGAGGTCTCACCTGGCGCTACCATACGACTCCGCGTCAAGTTCTACGCGAACGGCGTACTGACTGACCCAGATAGCTTTCCGGCTGACGTTGGTCTGTTCTACGTCCCTACGGGCGGTACGGCATTTCTGACGCTTGCTCCGGTACAGGAGGCTACGGGAGTTTGGTACGTAGACTTCACGCTTCCTCTGAACTTCAGTTCGACGGTCCTCTATGATGAGTGGACGTGGGTCGGCGAAGTCGGGATGCCGCAGAACATTCAGCGGTACAAGAGCGACATCGATCTCTTGTCGGTTCCAGTTCCTCCGGATAGCACTTTCGTAGCATCACCAACCGATGCCGTCGGGCACATCTTCAAGTCGGTAGCGAAGACTCAGAAGGCAGCCCCGAAACCAGGCTTCGTCCAGAAGGCGATTCCTCGAAGCGTCATCGAGTCGGTAGCGTCTCAAAGTCATGATCGTCTGAAGTCCATCGCCAAGTCGGCTTTGGAGCACTACATTCGATCCTTCCTCGATACGGACGGCGAGAACCGTCAAGCCATTGAAGCTGTTGCCAAGGGCTCCTTGCAGTACATCACCGACAAGAGCCTTGCAGCGACGGAGGACAAGACACGTAGAGCGACGCAGCTCGCTCGTATCTACAACGAGATCCGTAAGGATGTCCCGGCGATTGTGATCATCGATGCTGGTGTAGAGTCCGTTCCTACTGGTTTGATGTCCGGACTTACGAACGCCACTTTGATCGACAGCAAATGGCAGGGTTGGTACACCAAGCAGTTCAAAGTTCCGATGACCATAGCCATTGTAACGGCAGATCAGGAATCTACAGATCAGTTGATGGAGCTTGTCGAGCTTCAGTTCAACAACCTTCGTCAGATCGGAGGCGGGTCAGCCATTCGCAGTCAGGAGCCTGGGCACAATTGGGAGGTCCGTATTCCCCTGACGCAAGCGATTAGCGCAACAACGGGTGAGAACATCAACGAGGATACCAAAGACCAACTTTGGCATGCGACCTTCGACATCACCGTAGACGCGGAGGACACCTTCGCCGTCGAGATGCCGTTCGACACGGCTCTCACGTCTACGTCCTATGACGGAGACATCATCGCCGGCATGGTCCCGAATCAGCCGAACCTGTCCGCGACACTTCCGCCGCAGATTCTGGCTCCTTCTACCATGCAGGTTAATGTTCCTACGACCGTCGGGTTCAGGCGTCTACGTCACACCCACAAAATCATGATTGACCAGCCTATGATAGCGACCATCGACATCGACGCTCGGACGATTACCCCGCGTCGTCCTGGGACGTTTAACTTGATGGTGATGGACCTTGCTGTCAGACAGAACGAAGCGGAACCTCGTGCGATGGCTCCGGTCGTTGCAGCGCAGAAACTGATCACGGTTACGTTGTGACAGCTCGTTATCTTAGGAGAGAGCGAATCTCTGAAGGAGCAAGCCGATGGCATCAACTCTAGTTGCAACCCGATACGTCCCGCCTGGTAGCTACATCGGGCAGTTGATCACTCCGAAGCCGGGGCAGATTTCTCCAGAAGCTCGCGTTCCATGCTACATCGGTCGCGGCAGCCGCTTGGCTCTTGGGAGGAATCTCCCGATCAAGCGCAGCTTCATCTTCGCTCAAGCGCTCACCTTCTCACCGACAGCTCCATTCAAGGCTCTACTGCCGTACGCATCGAACGCCGATCAGCAATCTGCGCGGTTGTTCAAGGCTGACGGCACCGAGGTTCGTCGAGATCAGTGGGCGTTCACGACTCTCGTGACTCCGAACGATCAGGTGCTCATCAACACCGAAGTCTACGACGCTGCCGCGTCGTACTTCCTCGACTATCAATCGGTCAGCCGAGACGTGACCGACATCATCCCCGTCGAGGAGCTTCGTGAGATCATCACGGTCGGCAACCAAGTCGATCAGCCGCAGTACAAGGAGTTCACGCACTTCTTCATCGAGACGGATGTCACGCAGCCGGTTCCAGATCCTGCCAACCCGAACGACCTCTCAAGTCTCGGGACCGTCATTCCAGATCCAGGCAATGCCGGTACGGGCGTGGTCGCTCATGCTTCGTCGTCAGCGTTCAGCCACAACTACTCGCGCAAGTACCTTCTGAACGTCACGTCGGTCATTACAGGCGTGAAGTCTACGGGATCGATTACGGTCCCTGCTGGTGGTGGTGCATCGCTCGTCGATACTGAGACGTTCACCATCAGCGATGGCGTGAACACTCCGACCGTGTTCGAGTTCGACTCGAACTCTTTGATCACCGCAGGTCGTACGGCTGTGCCGTTCACCGGTGGTGATTCTCAGAACACCGTCCGTGACGCGATCATCACGGCTGTCAACGGTGTCGGCTCGACGTTGAAGGTCACTGCCAGTATCGGCGGCGTCGGCATCGTCACCCTGACAGCGGACAACTTCGGTGCGATCCAGAACGTCCCGCTTGCCGAGACCGTCGCAGATGCAGGCTTCCTCATCTCCGGTATGACCGGCGGTGTGGCTCGTGTCGTCACGTTCGAGTGGGATTCAGTGGCTGTCAGCGCTGGAAACAGCTCTCGTCCGAACACTCCGCTGCACACAGCAGAGGCGAAACCGACGTTCGTCGTCAGCGATGATGTGACGGGCTCCGATGCTCCGCTCTTGGAGCTTGGTGTCCGCCCGCAGCTCGCTCTCGGTACACTCGCGGTTCCGGACTACGTTCTGAACGACAAGTTCAGATTCTACGGTCTCGGACCAGGCATCTACGAGGCTGATGCTCGGTACGACAACACCAACCAGTTCGCGTCCATCGCGACACCGGTTGCCGATGTCGGCAACACTGGTGCGGCTGGGACGCAACTGCTCATCGACGAAACAGCGGCGTTCACTGGTGCGTACAACGCGAACTATGACTTGAAAGTCATCGCGTTCGCGAACACAGCTCCAGGTACTCGTACCGTGACGTTCGTGTGGGGCGAGTCCGGCGATCATGTCGCCATCAACGGCACCTTCGTCGCCAACGAAGCGACCCCTGCGTCACTGCTTCAGACACTCTCGAAGGGTGTAGTCATCGAGGTCGATTTCCCGACTGGTGCTGGAAACTTCGCGGTTGGTGACAAGTTCACCATCGCGTCGAAGGCTCCTCGCCAGCTCTACCAGGCAAAGGACAACCGGAACTACACACTCACAACGACAACGATGGTCGTGTCAGTTCTCGGTGCGGGTCACATCGAAGGCACGTTCGTCACAGACACCCCAGAAGGCAGCTTCGGCACCTTCAGTGCTGACGCGAACGATCTGGCGGTCACGAACCCGCTTTCTACGGATGGTCACTTCCAGCTTCCAGGGAACATCCTTCTGGCAGCGCGAAACATCTTCAAGCTCACCGCAGACACGAATGCTTCACAGCATGTGGTGAGCGATGATCACACGTTCGCGGCTACGCAGTCGGGTCGGCTCAACTGGAACCTGACCGAGCGTACCAACGAGACGGTGGAAGAGGACAAGATTCTGACCGACGTGAACGGCTCCGTCACAGGCACGCCGAACACGAAGTACATCATCTTGAGCCACACACCGCTTTCGGTGAACACGGTGATCGAGCTGGACAGCAGCGTTCCGGAGTCTTTCACCTGGATCACCGGATCACCTTACATCACCTTCGTCGTAGACCCTGGTGAAGCCGTCGTCGTTAACTACGACTGGCGGTCGGCTGAGCCTGATCCTGGTCAGACGTACTTCTTCACGGCGAAGTTCCTTCGTCCGCCGGAGTCGTACAACACTCCGATCCTCATCCTTGATCGTCAGGACGGTCGCAACTTCCTCGCCCCTGCGAGCGTTGACAACCACCTGTACATCATGAACGAGATCGCGTTCGACAACGGTGTACCGGGAGCCTACTACATCCAGGTCCAAGACCCGGATGACGACGGCACCTACACCGATGCAGACTTCAACGAAGCGATCATCGCTTCGGAAGCTCCGCGTCGGATCACAGACATCGTAGTTCTGTCGCAGTTCAGCGCTCTCGGGATTGCGCTGACCTCTGTGAACCGGATGAACGATCCGTTCGAGCGGCGCGAACGCTTGTGCTGGGTTGGTGCTCCGATTGGTACGCCTATCGGCGATGCCAACACGGCTGGCACCATCGTCTACACGGCACGTAACACCCTCCAAGTGTTCGGGCTGAGCCCAGCTCACGGTACGCGCATCATCGTCGGGTCTACCGAGGCGACTCGTGAGATCCGTCTTGAGGACGGCTCGACCGTCACGGTCACCATGGATGGTAGCTTCATCGCCGGTGCTCTCGCAGCTCTGGTCGATAGCTTCCAAGATCCAGGTGAGACGGTCCTGCGCAAGACGGTCGGCGGCTTCAAGACGATGGACACCTACGGTGACATCGAAGATCCACGGAACCTGACCCTGGGAAGCAACCAGGTCATCTTCCTCACAGATCAAGGCTCCGGCGTCTTCCGCTTGGAAGAGGATGTCACCGTCGATAGCTTCGCGGACGACTTCAAGTTCATCAACGCGATGACTCAGAAGCAGTTTGTCGTGAAGAACATCCGGACGCAGGTCGATACCTCGCTGGTCGGTATCGTCGTGCCTTCGGCTCAAGCTGGCGTCGGCTTGGTCCGAGGCTTCGTCGTCGGAGCGGTCGCCTCTCTCGTGTCGAGAGGCGTTGTCGGTCGTTACCAGGATACCGACGGTAACGAGCGTCCGATTGATCCAGAGGCTGATGTGGTGGTGTTCCGTGACGACACAGATATCACGCTCTACCACTTCTTCTTCGCGTTCTGGCTCAAGACAACAATCAAGCGCCTGTTCGGTCTGTATTCGGTCAACAGCAACGACTTCGGTCTGCTGCGCGGCTAAGGGATCAACGGAGGAGTGAGCGATGCCTAATCTAGCACCATTCGGAACCAACGCCTTCGGCATTGATGTCAAGCCGTTGGATTTCACCGTTCCCGATGCCCCAACTACGAAGACGTACCACGGTGCGTCCATCGTCGTGAACAGCAACATCGTCGGGCGCATCACGAGCTGGCAGCCAAGCGGAGCGTACACACGCGACGTGGCGCACGTCTACGAGCTGTCGCATGTCACCTGGGGTCGCCCGGTTGACATCGTTCCTGGACGAAGCACGGGGTATACCATCGCGCTCACTCGTGTTGAGGTCTGGTTCCAAGAGCTGGAACTGACTCTCGGCTACCCTGCCGTGTGGAACGACCTCTCCGACCAGGATCGCCCATTCACGGTGTTCGAGTACCTGTTCCGTGGTCCGACGCTCTACCGCGTGTGGCGCTATGCAGGTTGCTGGTTCCAGGACCGCAACGAAGATGCTCAGACCTCCGATGGTGATGGCATCTTCAAGTGCAATGCCACGCTGATGTACGTTCAGCGTACTCGCACGGTCTAATCGCTGATCGTCCTGTAAATAGGTCGCATGGTCTGTGACCGACTCCTACGTCCAGACGAGCCGCATGGTCTTTGTCGAATTCCTGTAGCAGCTAGTCTGTTCGGTACACCTGCGGCTATCTCTGATCTCCGCAAAAACTTCGGTGACAAGCTCGTCGCTGGAAGCGGTCACGAGATTCGTGATGCGCTGGTTGTAGGTATCTCACACGCCTACAGAGATGAGTGCGCTTCCGAAGATCCGATCAACTTGTTCACACGAGTCTTGAGAGAAAGCGCATCTGATTTGGCGCTGATCGGCACAGCGATCTCAACCAAGACTCACACCTATCTACTAGCACTCCCGGAGAAGACTGTTGACGATCTGACAGTCTTCGACTGGAACTTTACGTATTAGCAGGAGTTATTTTATGAGCCAGCAGAAAACGGCGCAAGCCGGACGACAAGCAGCAAACCAAGCAAGAGAACAACGAGCAGCTTCCAGATCGCAAGCCAGCGCACAAGCTGCGGCTGCTGACGTTCGAGCGAACATGGCTGGCATTTCTCCGACCGCAGCTTCGTCAGCAGGTCCGGCTCTCGATCCAACAAAAGGGTACTCGTTCGTTCCTGGCGCACGTCCTGCGGATCTTCCGATGCCTGGGTCTGCTCCTGGAGGTGTAGAGCAGCAAAAAGGAGGTCCGGACATCTTCACCGGCGGTACGATGGGTGACGAGATGAGCGGAGCTGCGCAAGCAGCTATGGATGGTCTACCTGACGATCACGACGACCTAGTAGGTTCTCACGGACCTACGCCACCACAGCAGCCTCCCAGAACACCGCGACAGCAGACTGTCAAGAAAGGTCCGGTGAAGATCGAACACCCTATCCTGGCAAAGCTGAGACACGATCTTGGTATACAAGCTCTGCCGGTTTTCGATGTAGAGATCGGCGGTCACATCTGGACTCTACGCACGTTGTCACCTTCGGATGTAGCGATGGCTGCAAGCATGGCGACGACCATGGCTCAGACCATTGTCGATCAGAAGCTACTCAGCGAAACAGCCATCGTCGCTCACGCCGTAGCTGCTATCGACGGAGTACCAGCGTACGAAATCTTCGGTATCGATCCTCCTGTTGGGGTGATCGTGACAGATCATCTACGTCCTCCTCGTCAGATTCTCTACCAGACCGTCGTTAGGGTGTTCGAGTTCATCAACGAAGGTACTCGCACATTCCTTCCTCAGAAGCTCCATGCTGCCTACAGAGACAAGTGCGAGGCTGGAGGTGCTGTAGAAAGCTACCTCGACAACGCCGAAGGGCGTCGAGTACATTTCAGATGTATCGCTGATGGATGTGGGCATGAGCTGATCTTTGTCCCGCGTATTGTTCCTGGTACGAACGACATGCTCATTCCGTTCTGCCAGTGGCACGGTGAGCCGATGGAACTGCTGGGAGTACAGCCGGAGCTGAACCGCCCTTTGGCTTAGAACTCACGGAGGAAGACCCGGCTTTAGCCCTCCGTGGGTATGTCATCGCACGCACCGGAACGTTGCCGACAGATCCAGCATTCATGGCTCTCTCTGCCAATGAGGAGCTATTGCGCTTCACGGCTCATTGGCTTCAGAAGTATGAAGACGAGAAACACGACAAGGTAGTAAAGCTCCTCGGTGTCTATTGGACACGCAAAGAGATTGAGGAGATGTCCAAGCGCAAAGACAAAGCGACTGCTCCGATGGAGGCGTTCATCCCGCTCGCTCTCGCCATCAATCCTGATCTGATGGAAGGTCTGGAAAAGATGTTCCGCGTTACCAAGGGCGGCTTCATTGGCGGTGGTGAGTACCAGACAAACACCGGTGAAGATGTTGTCAACCTCGGTGACATGGCACCTGAAGACTTCTTGAAGTGGGCGAACCAAGCGACCGGCGTGATGCAAACTGTGGCGAAAGAGATGAGTATCAAGGAGCGCCTGGTTACCATTAAGGAAGGAGCAGCAGAAGATTCTCAAGTGCAGAAAATCCGTGATCAGATCGAGCATAGCAAGAGGTTCAAGTAAGTGGCTGAACAGACACTAGCTAGTCTCGTAGCTGGGCAGATGGCAAAAGCCGCTGCCGGTGCGAAGCAACAGGCTGGCGGCACGATCAGTGGAATGATCGAAGCCGTCACCGGCGACATCGAGGACTACAACAAAGCTGTCGAAGCTGGCGCTCATGCTCAGGTGAAGCTGAAGAAAGCGTCCCTCGAACTCGAAGACGCGCAGCAGAAGGTCAACGAGGCTGAAGCCGAACACGCTCTGCTGTTGAAGGAGCAGCCTAAACTTGCAGCCAAGGCGGAAGGTGCTCTCAAGCGATTACGCGAGGAGCAAGAGCGAGCCACCAAAGCGAAGCAGGAAGCGAACGACGAGTACGTCACAGCGAACTCGAATCTCCAAAATCTCACAAAGACCGGCGGTAAGGTCAGCAACGGTCTGACCATACTGGCAGCAAAAGTAGCTGGCGTCGCGACTGCTTTCTTCAGTTGGCGGCAGATGGTTGAGTCGTTCGACAAACGCATCATCCTAGCGTCGAAGCACGTCGGCGACATGGGCGACACCACAGGTGATATGTGGGACGTAGCTGGGAGGATCAAAGATCGCACGCTAGAATGGAACACGGCGATCAACAAGACCAATTTGGAGATGGCGAAGCTCGGCGTGAACTCCGACGAGACCGGCAAGCTGATGGCAAAGTTCGCAGACGAACTGCGTCTGACAACCGACAAGCAGGGTGATCTGGTCGGCATCACCAGTCAAGCCACGCAAGATGTCGGTAGGTTGAGCAAACTTCTCCGCGTCAGCACTGACGAGTTGGCAGAAGCTACTGTAGTCGCCAGCAAGAAGTTCGGAAAAGGCACAGCTTCTATGTCCTCCGATCTTGCCGGCGTGTACGACGCCCTGAAGTCAGTCAAGGAGGAAAACAAAGGTGCCGTGATCAATCTCGGTGACCTCACGAGAGGCGTCCTCGAATCGCAGGCGTCTTTCCAGGGCTTCAATCTCAACCTGCGTGAGACAGCTCGCGTGATGGGCGGTGTAGCTGCGAAAGCGCAAGAGCAAGGTGCTACCTACGAACAATCGATGAAGGCTGCGAAAGGACTCACTGACATCATCTCTGGTGGTGGGGCTCCTGATTGGGCGAAGTATGTAGCTGGCGACAAGATGCTCGATCAGTTGAAGTCCGTCACGCAGAAAGCCAAGAAAGAAGGCGTGAACATCAGAGAATCTATTGCTCAGTCGTTCAAAATCGACACCAGTACAGCCGCAGAGATGGTAGCCAAGGCAAAGTCTCTCGGGTCTGAAATGTCGATGGCTCAAGCAGAAGAGCAGGTCAAAGCCAACGCGGCACAGGTAGCAAATCTCGAACGTCTGTCTCAGAACTACAAAGAGTACGGAGCGCTTTCGTCTGCGAACATGGCAGAAGAACTCCTGCGTGGTACAGCCGAAGGCAACAAGCAGATGTTCGATCTGCTGAAAAAGTACGGCAGCGGTAACGAAGGACGAGAACTGCTGAAGCGTGTCTGGGGTCTAGATGATGCTGCTGCTACTGCGGCGACGCTCGCCCTCGATACAGCGGGAACCTACGATCAGCTAGTCGGTCTCAAGAAAGACGCCAAGGCTGGCATGGCTGCGAAAATGCCACCGACGATGGCTGACGTTACGAAACAAACCGATGCTCTGGTCGCAGCTCTAGGTGTAACCGAGAAGGGCATCTCTGGTTTTCTTGAAAATATCTTCGGCGTACTGAAGGACAGTCCGATGATCATGGGAGCCGTCGGTACGGCTGGTGCTGTGATGTCTGGCGGACTTCAGGTGATGCAGATGAAGCAAACCGCCGGTCTTGTTCAGTCGCTCCTAGCGAAAGGCGGCGGTGCTGCGGCTGATGTTGCCGGCACAGCAGCTAAAGGTGGTGGCTTGTTGAGCGGTCTCGGCGGTCTCGCCACCGGAGTCGGTGGAGGAATGTCCGCTCTCGCTGGCGGTGCTACAGCCGGTGGTACGTTTGCAGCCGCAGGTGGTGGGCTCGCTGGTGTGGCTTCTGTAGCTGGACCACTCCTCGCAGCAGGAGCAGCAGGAGCAGCCGTCGGTACGGGTCTACGAT
>Ga0209640_10003161_pt1 | contig 14403 bp, 15 predicted proteins | sample RifCSP10_1_FD_184018 | JGI IMG/M metagenome (GOLD analysis project Ga0209640, IMG submission 184018) | Soil microbial communities from Rifle, Colorado - Rifle CSP2_sed 10_1 (SPAdes) (version 2) | ecosystem: Environmental > Terrestrial > Deep subsurface > Rock core/Sediment | place: Rifle...
GTCTGATCGTCCACGGTCTCGGAATGCTCGAACGGCAGGTACAGAAATACCCGCTCCACCGGGCGCAGCTTTTTGTCCTGACCCGCATCGATGGCTTCACGCGCCAGCTTCCGCGCGCGCTCGTCGTAGTCGAACGCACGCGGCGAGTCGCGATACATGTTGCGTGGGAACTGGTCGCACAGCAGTATCCGTGCCAGCTGACCGCGAGGGGAGCTGCTCCATGACGCAAACTCGTTCTTTATTTCCGCATTCAGCATCATCTCGAAACGACGGCGGATTTCCGCGTCAACCTTAGAATCCTGTTTCCACCACAACGCCGATTTCTCGCGGACGATCTCGGCGTCGTCCGTCGCCCCACCGAACCAGTAGTGCAGGATTGACTCAACGTCTTCCATGATGCTTGCGTCAGCGCGGGAACACGCGTTCGGCGTTGCCGGTGGCGATTTTTTCGGCGATCTCGCGCGGAAGCTGGGCCAGCCAGCGCCGGACGGTGGTCATGTCGGTCGCCAGTTCCTGCCAGCGATGCGACGTCCAGGTATCGGTGCCGATCAGGAATCGGTCGGGATGCTGCAAAAACAGCGCGCGCCACGCCGGATCGAGACGATCTCCCGGGGCTACGTCACTGTTGCGTCCTGACAGCTCGACCCATAATGTCGCATGCCGGTCGAGCAGGGCCGCGATCTGCGCCGGCGATGACGCCATGCCGGCATGGGCCCACAGGATCTTTGACCTGGGATCGATCGCGAACAGCTCGCGAATGGCGCCCGCGTCCGAATGTGCGTGCAGCAGCATGTTTCGTTGTACGGCGAGTTCAACGATGCGCCGAATCACACCAGTCTGCGCTTGATCGGAAAATAGATGAAACTCGCCAATGCCCCGGTAAATACCGCGCTTCAGCTCCTGCTCGACAAAGGCCAGTATCGCCGGATCATGGAACCATCCGCCCCGATCGGCGTCCGTCCGATAGGGGCGCAGCATCGGCACAATCCGGTCCGGATACTGCTCGTGCAGCAACCGCGTTCCGCCATTCGGCGTACTCGACACCAGCGCCCGCTTAACCCCCGCGCGGTCGAAAATCCGGATCACCGCCTCCGGCGCGGTCCCGTCCGCTGCGTCCGCGTTGTAATGAATATGCGCATCAAACACCGGCAATGCCGTGTCCGCGAATGACACACCCGTTGCCATGAGCACGCATAGCAAGAACCAGCACGGAATACGTCGCGTCATAAGTTCATCCCAGCGCCGTGGAATCACTAATCCCAACCGGCCGCGTCAGCGGCGCGGTAACCACGGATTCATTCCCATTTTTTCCATTTCTTCCGTCCGTAATCAAACGCCGGCCACCACGATCATGTTCGTGATCGCGGCGCTCTGTCGCAGTTGTTTGGGGGCACGGTATTCCTCGGAGGCCCACCACTGTTTCGCGCGTTCGTACGATTCGAACTCGATGACGACCACGCGCTGCGGCTGCCACGTACCCTCGAGATTCTCGGTTTTCCCGCCGCGCGCCAGGAACCGGCCGCCGTACCCAGCGAGGGTTGGCGGCACGGACTTCGCGTACTCGTCAAATCTGGCGCGGTCGGTAATTTCGACATCCACAATGATATAAGCGGACATAATCGGTACCTGTCGTGGTTGGTCAAGTTTGTCGGCTGGCGTGAAATCCCGTTGTATATGATTTTTTCCCAACCGCTGTTAATTTTTGGGACGGATAGCCGACTTCGGGCGGAAGACCTTGATCACTTCCTCACGCGTTTCGAGGTAAGAACCGCCGATCAGGTCGATGCAGTACGGGACGGCCGCGAAAATGCCATCGAGTGTTTCCTTGATCGCCTTGGGCTGGCCCGGCAGGTTGATCACCAGCGCTTTCCCGCGGACGACGCCGACTTGGCGCGAAAGTATCGCCGTCGGCACGTATTTCAGGCTCACGGCGCGCATCTGCTCGCCGAATCCTTCGAGGACTTTGTCGGCGATCGCCAGCGTGGCTTCCGGGGTTACGTCACGCGGCGCCGGACCGGTGCCGCCGGTGGTAATGACAAGGCAACACCGCTCGCCATCACAGAGCTCGCGGAGCACGCGCGCGATTTCCGCTTGCTCGTCCGGGACCAGGCGTATTACCGGCTGCCACGGGGTAGCCAGCGCCAGTTTCAGCCATTCCGCTATCGCCGGCCCGCCCTGGTCCTGATACTCACCGCGGCTGGCACGGTCCGAGACGGTGACGATACCGATACGCACAGCTTCGCTCATGGCAACCACCCTCAGTGTTTTAAGAGATGAGGATACCGCGCCGTCGGGGTCGGCGAAAGAACCCGATGTGTCGTCATATCTATGACGTTATTGTCCGGGGCTAGCCCAGGTTTACCGCAATGAACCGGTTGCGATTGATCGGTGCGCGGGTGGATCCCGGAGTTACAGAGTGTCAACTTTTCCTGAACGCGCGTCGCTTGAGCATCACATACACCAGGAAAGGGGCGAGCGCCGCCAGCAGATGCTTGAGCGAGTGTCCGCTGATCAGTGCACCGGTACTTACGAAAACAGCGTGATCGTAATACTCGGCGACCTTGGCGGCGATATAGATACCCAGGGCTGCGATCAACAACCCTCTATGGGGATAGGGACTTTTAAACATCAACAGTAATGCGGGAATCGCCAGCAAGGGGATGAATTGTACCCACACATACAGCCGCAGATCGTCCGTGTAATGCCAATAAATGACGCTGGCGACGCCTAGCAATATTGCCGGCGCAAGCAAAATCCTTTCGAGTTTCACGTTGACATGATCGCTGACAACGGCGACCAAGAGCCCCATGAACCCGATGCTCATCGGCAACCGGTCCCACACGAGGGTGTTATTGTCAGGCGCCAGATGGTAATAACCTGAACCCAGGCTGATTAGCGTCACGCCGATGAAAAAGCAAAGCCAAGCCCAACGTGCCCCGGAAAAACCAGGCCCGCGAGCACATAGAATAATTCCAGCCGATCCGACAACGAGAAAGGGAAGATTGGTGACGACATTAAGAAAACCGGGAATCCCGAGAAGGGCGCGGCGGTCCGCAAAGGCATGATACATCGGGTCCTGTGCGATCGGCGGCAGCATCATCACCACGCCGAGCGTGACGAACAGCAGCAGCAGAATCAGGAAGGCACGTCGAACTGGAGTAATGTATCGATCCTCACGTTACCAGTCTTGTTAAATGATTGTCGCTAGACAATCCTTTTTGAGATGATAAAGTTAAATGCAAGAACGTTACAACAACAAGGGGGGTATCATGGAAAGACGGGCTGATGAACGTCAGGGGATGTCAATTTCCGTTGAAATTCTCGACCCACCCCATCTTGGCAAGGTAGACCTCGTCATCCGGAACATCAGCAAGTCCGGCGCATTCATTCTGCTGCAACGGGAAAACTGCCTCGCCGTCGGACGGGTTGTAACACTGCGCATGTCCGGCGAGTTATGGGGCGAGAAACTGTCCACGGTTTCCGCCAGGGTCGTGCGCGTAACCGATGAAGGGATGGCTGTGATGTTTCAAGACATCGATTTCAAGTAATCAACGGGCGTGGCGCGAATTGCCGGCATTTTGCCTTCGGTGATCGCCGAAACATTAAACCGCCGACCAGTGGTTTTGATCCGTCCCCGTTATGCGCGGGGGGAATGATTTACGGTTTCTTCGCGGGGGAGGATGAAGTGGCCAGTTGGCCTTTTTTGAGTTCGCGGTAGCGTTCCAATTCCTTGGCATATAGCTGGCGCAGTTCTTCCTGTTCTTTTCGCTTGGCGGCGATCGCCGCTTCATGACGCGTCATCTGTGCCCGGGTCTGTTCAATATTTTTCGCCGTGGATTTATCGGCTCCCTCCTTCCCGCCTTTGCCTTCATCCGCCGCCTGGGCCTCCATGCGCGTCAGCGCCCCCTGCAGGGATTTCAGCGTTTCCGCGCTGGCCTTGATCAGGGATTCAATCTGCGCAATTTTCCGGTCACGCACGTAAACGATGTCGCTTTCCACGCCGTAAGTCGTCAGCAGCAGCGCATCTCTTCGGGCCTGTTCCTCGGCCTGTTTCTTTTCCTCCGCCACGGCCCCCCGGCGCGCTTCCTGCGCTTTGAGTTCCTCCTGGGTGGGCGGCGCCGCGATAACCTTTTTAGTCGTACCCTGTTCCGTGATTACGGTAATCTTGGATTTGGTGCATTCTTCGGCGGCGGTGTCCCCGTAATGCCAGTGACCGGTGGCATCCTGGCACTTCTTGATGGAATGTACCTTGTCGGCGGCCTGAGAGCCGGAGACGATCAGGATGAGTCCGATGGTCAGGGGAAGTGCGTAGACAAATCTGTTCAGCAACATAAAGGGCGGCTCCTAATCACCTCAAGATAGGTGCTGGTGGCAGGTCATGTCAACCACGTCCGCCGTGCGGTGCCGCACTTCCGAAAGACGGCGCCAAAAGACAGGTGCCGGGTCATCGCGGTGATTCGCGTTACATCCGCGCCCTGGCCCCGGGGTATCCGGATAAAACACATGTTTGAAATCATTATGATGTTAACGCACCCCCAGCTTCTCGCTCAGATAAATTCGCTTTCATTATCGTCTGCTACTATTAAGTGATGGTCCCCCAGGGCCACGAAACGCGAACAGACTTTTAGAAAGCTCATCTTGAAACTCGACGAAATCCTGAAGATTGGCAATAAAAATCGCCGCACCCTCGACCGGGTTGAGGATTTTGCCACCATGCTCGGGCCGAAATCACGCTACCAGGGCGTGTTCCAGGGCCATGACAACCATATTGTTTACGGAGAAGTCCAGGGAGAATGCGACATTGAAGGTGTTCTGGTTTTGGGTGAAGGCAGCCGTTGGACGGGAATCATCCGCGCCATGAGCGTGGTGGTTGCGGGGACCGTTGACGGGGACATCCACGCCACCAGCAAGGTGGAGCTCGCACGCACCGCGATCGTCCGCGGCAAAATCACGAGTCCCGTGGTGGCCATCGCGCGCGGCGCGGCGCACGACGGTTCCATTCGCATGGCCAAGCAGACCCAGATCACGCGCTATCACGAACGCCGCGAGGCAAATGAAAGCGAACCGCTAAAAGAAAAATAATCAGGCCCGTGGCACTTCAGGTGCCATAGGTGCGGCGATAGGTGTTGATGGCGTCGAGATACCGGCGCATGTCTTTTTTTCCTTCCAGATAGCGCAGCATGGTTTCCAGTGTGACGACGCTGATCACGCGCAAGCCCAGCGCGCGTTCCACTTCCTGCACCGCGGAAAGCGATCCCGCGCCACGTTCCTGTCGGTCCAGGGCGATGACGACCCCCACCGGGACCGCGCCGGCGGTGTTAATGATCTCCACGGAATCTTTGACGGACGTACCGGCGGTGATGACATCGTCCACGATCAGCACTTTCCCGTGCAGCGGGTGACCGATGATGTTCCCGCCCTCCCCGTGTTTTTTCACTTCCTTGCGGTTGAAGGCGTAGGGCACGTCGCGTTCGCTGATGGCGATTGCCGTGGCGCAGGCTAACGGCACTCCCTTGTAGGCGGGTCCGTAAAGCATGTCGAAGGCAATGCCGCTATCCTTTACGGCTTGGGCGTAAAATTGGCCCAAGCGCATCAGTTTATGTCCCGAATGGAACAGACCGCTGTTGAAAAAATAAGGACTGATGCGTCCCGACTTCAGGGTGAATTCACCGAAACGCAAGGCCTGGCAATCGACGGCAAAATCCAGAAACTCGCGTTGATAATCTTTCATAGGCAAAAGATACAAGTAGCAAGTAGCAAGTGGCAAGTAAAACCCGGATGTGGGTCAACCGCACCCTCCTCTTGCTACTTGTTACTTGCTACTTGAAACTTATGCTTCATGCGCGTTATCACGCTCAACGTCAACGGAATCCGCTCCGCCGCCAAGAAAGGTCTGTACGACTGGCTGCGGCGTCAACACGCCGACGCCGTGTGCCTGCAAGAGGTCAAGGCGCAGCATGCCGACTTGACCGATCGGATGCTGGCGCCGGCCGGTTTACGCGGGTACTTTTACTGCGCCGAGAAGAAAGGCTACGCCGGGGTGGCGTTGTACGCCCGGCGGGAACCCGACCGGGTGAGCGTTGGTTTCGGTTCCAGGGAGCACGACGACGAAGGGCGCTACCTGCAGGCCGATTTTGGCGATCTGAGCATCGTGTCGGTTTATCTGCCTTCGGGTTCGGCGGGCGCCCACCGCCAGGAATCGAAATTCCGTTTCATGGATCACTTTTTCCCGATGCTTGAGAAACTGCGCCATGATGGGCGTGAATATATCTTGTGCGGCGACTGGAACATCGCGCACCGGGAAATCGATCTAAAGAATTGGAAGTCCAACCAGAAAAATTCAGGTTTCCTGCCCGAAGAACGCGCCTGGCTTACCCGGGTGTTCGACGAACTCGGTTGGGTGGATGTCTTTCGTACCCTCAACGACCAGCCCGATCAGTACACCTGGTGGTCGAACCGCGGCCAGGCGTGGGCCAAAAACGTCGGCTGGCGGATCGACTACCAGATAGCAACTCCAGGGGCGGCGAAACAAGCAGGTAAGGAAAAGATTTATAAGGAAAAACGATTCTCCGACCACGCGCCGTTGATTATCGATTACGACCGCGCGCTGTGATAAAGCAGCGCGGCCCGATTATTTTTTTGACCGGGCAAAGGCCGTGGCCGCGGTGGCAAGCGCGAAGACCACGCTGAAGAGGGTGACACCGAAGAGACTCAGCCAATCGGATAAATTTGCCGGCAGGAACAAATCCGCAAGTGGCGTGTAAAGATCGAAGCCAGCCCACGGCGCGAGTCGCTGGCGCTTGACGGCCTCCAGCAGCGCGACCGCCAGCGCCGCGAGCGAGAACGCAATAACCCCGCCAAGCAATCCCCGCGCAAACAGCATGCCGCGCGACATCCGGCGTGGATTTATCGCGGCGAGTGTTTCGATTTCGGGGTCGCGCGCGCCCAGCGGCGCGAACCGGTGCAACATGAGCATACCGGGGATGCCAACGGCAATGGTAAACCAGAAAAATTGACCCCAGCCGACGGCATCCACCATGACGCCGGTTACCGGACCGGCGAGAATTCGCGGGAGCGCGAACAAACTCGAGAACAGCGCATACTGCGTGGCGGAAAATTGTTTTTGCGTCATGCGCAGCAGCAGGACGCTGAATGCACCCGTGCCCATGCCGGTGGTGAGGCTCTCGAATCCCATGGCGCCGTACATCAGCGGCCGGTTCACGCCGATCTCGGCGATCAGCACATAACCGAAATTCGACAGGATCTGCAGCGCGCCAAAAGTCCACAGGGCATGGCCCAGACCCATGGCGGTGGTGAGCATGCCCCCGATGAAGGTCCCGATGAGCGTGGCCGCGAGACCGATGGTGGCGGTGGCGACGCCGACATCGAAATCATTGAATCCCACTTGCACCAGAAACGGGCGGACCAACGAACCGGCCAGGTTATCGGCCAGTTTGTAGAGCACCACGAACGCCAACAGTTCCAGGGCGCGGCGTTTTGACAGAAAGCCCACGAACGGTTCCCACACCGCTTGGCGCAGCGTGGCCGGAGCGTGAATGCGGTCGGCGTCGGGTTTCGGGGCGAGCAGTGTGACCGCCATCATCGGCACGAACAGCAGCGCGAGCACGGCAAACATGACCGGCCAGGACCATAAACCGGCGAGCGTGATCGTCAATCCCCCCGCAACAAACATGGCCGCGCGGTAGATAGCAATCCGCGCCCCGACCGCGACCCCCTGTTCATCCGGCTCCAGAATTTCGACGGCATACGCGTCGATGGCGATATCCTGGCTTGCGGAGGCGAAGGCGATGGCCAGGGTGAGACTGCCGATGATCCAAAGGATGTCGGGGCTGAAAGACAACCCCCCGAGCGGCACGATGCAGATCAGCAGCGCCACTTGCCACAGCAGCGTCCAGCCGAGTTTCCGCCCCAGCCGCGGCAGCGGCAGGGCAAAGCGGTCCATCAACGGTGACCAGAGAAACTTGAAGCTCCATGGCGCTTGTGCCAGCGTGAACAAGCCGATAATTCGAATATCCACACCCTCGCGCGCCAGCCAGGTCGGAATGGCGATCCACACCAGTCCGAGCGGAAGTCCCGAGGAAAAAGAGAGCAGGCTGACGGCCGCCGTGCGTCGGCTGCGCAGGGCGAGCCAGACTGAACGCCACGAGAAATGCGGACCGTTCATAACGGGTTAGCTCCGGAGGCAAGACACCGGGTGGGCGGGGGGTTCATGGCGGCATCCGGTCCGTGAGACGGGCGATCGCCGCTACGCGTGCCTGCCGGTGACTAGCAATCGGTGGGCAGGGGCTGGTTGATCTTGCGCAGCATATTGCGGATGACGAGCTGCTGGTTTTCCAGGTTCTGGCGGTTGGATTCAAGTTCGGAAATGCGGTCGTCGAGGTGATCGAAGTTTTCGTGAACCTTTTTCAGATTTTCGAGACGCTGATCCATCAGGATTTTGTGCTCGCGCACCTGTGACAGGATCGGCGCCATGATCGCCTTGCTCCAGGTCCGGGCGGCAGCGTTGCATTCGCTGAAAATCTCCCGCGCCTGATCGACCAGCGTAGCAAAGAATTTCTGAACCACAAAATGCTGTTCCATGATGATCATCATCGGGCTGTTACGGAAAGACTCAGCCTCTTCATACAGTTTTTGCAACCGGCTGCGGTACGGCAGCAAAGAAAAATTCACCGGCTTGATTTTGGCGAGCCCGTGTTCGCTGTGGAATTTGCCGTAGATGGACTGGACCAGGCTGCGGATTTGCAGGGTTTGTTTGTTGGTCTTTTCCATGACATCAAGCGCCCCGTCGAAAAGCGATTTCATGCTTTCGCGTAGACCCGGCGTGGTCCAGGATTCGGACATCCCCTGACGCGCTTTTCCCGCCACGACGTCGAAGGCCTCGACACTCAGGTAATCAAGCAGGATTTTTACCTGATCCGAAAGCACGGCGCGCGTTTGCTGAAAGCTGACGAGGGTTTGATCATAACGTTGTTTTTCGTCACGCAGGCGGTTGACCAGATCCTGCACGGCGTCACGATTATCACTGCCGAGCGCCTGCAGTTCTTGTATTTGATCCAACACCGCCTTGACACGTGCCTCAATCATGGCGTTGGTGGTCTCAACCATGGAGCCGATATCGTGTATCATGCGCTCGCGCAATAATTCTTTCCGTGCCGGGAGAATATCGCTGGATAACCGGGATTCCAGTGCTGGTATTCCGCTGCGCTCGATCAGCGCGTAATCCATTTTGATTTTACCGAGCAACCCTTTCTGGGCCGAGACGGCAAGCACCTGATTTTTGCCGGTGGCCAGGATACGGGCCGTTTCCTGGACTTGTTTCGCGATGGCCGTGGCGACGGCCGTTTCATTGCTCATTTCGTCCCACAAGGCGTCGATCTTATTGAGTACCACCAGCCGACCCGAGTCTTTGCCGGTTCTGGCGGGACAGACATGGTTGGTCCATACTTCAAAATCGGTTTTGGTGACGCCGGTGTCCGCCGCCAGAACGAAAAGCACCGCCTGGGCATTCGGTAACATGCTCAGCGTCAATTCCGGTTCTGTCCCCAGTGAATTAAGCCCGGGCGTGTCGAGCACGATCAAGCCCTGCTTCAGCAATGCATGCGGATAATTAATGATGGCATGCCGCCAGACGGGAATCTGTACCGTTCCGTCGCTGTTGAGCAAATAGGCTGTGGCTTCCGCGCGCGGGTGAAACAGACCCAGCGCTTCCGCCTGATGTGCGCTGACGGATTTGGACTTGGTGATTTGCTGAAACGTCTCGGCCATCTTCTTGGGCGAATCAAGATCGAGTGGCATCACCGTCCAGGCGGAAGGTGTGCGTTTGTATTCCGCGATGGCGGTGGGCGTTTTCCGGGTTTCGATCGGCAGCAGTTTCAAACACGGGGGTTCGTTTTCATCGTAACGCAATTCCGTCGGACACAGGGTGGTGCGGCCCGCTTCCGAGGGCAGGAGCCGTTGGCGATAGTCGGCGAAAAAAATGGCGTTGATGAGTTCGGTTTTGCCGCGGGAAAATTCCGCCACGAGTGCAATCGTGAGCTTGTCCGAGCGCAGTGCGTCGATCAATTCGTAAAGCTGGAGATTTTCGTCGCCGCTCGCCAAGCCGTGGCTTTCCACCCACGTCTGGTATTCGTTAATGATCTCGATGAGTTCGTCGCGCCAACGTTTGTAATCGCCCAGCCGGCGGCTGAATTCGTTGATGCTGAGTCGGGGCCGTTCTGTTAGCTGTTGCGCACTTATCATTATATTGAATATTCAGCGAATACAGGTGGTTAGAATATAAACTTAATTAAAAACTATATCTAGTATCTGCCGTTTTGGGAAGCGCCGTTGCAACCGGACGGCTTGAACCGGGTAGGGGGGCGGAGAGGGGTGGTCGGTTATGAGCGCGGAGAAATTTTTCCTGGTCGTTTCGGGCGGCTCACCCTGGGGTCGAAGGGTGTCCGCTTGCTCTGAGTCGGGATTGTTCGGGGTATAACCGGCGGATTCTGGGGGCAGGACCGACACGCTACGGCGATGACTCCCGGGCAACGGCCGGGACCGGCCGGGAAGGGGCCGTTACCAGAAGCATAGGTTATGGGTTTAACGTATCAGATGAGCCAAGGCGAGTTGCATGAGCTGCAAGACCACGATGACCGCGATGGGGGAGAGATCAAGTCCTCCGATCGGAGGAATAAGGCGTCGGGCAGGGCGCAACAACGGCTCCGTCAGGCTGACCAGCAGCGAGCCGGCCGGGTTCTGGTGAATGCCATAGGGCATGAACCAGCTCAAAATCACCCGAATCAGGATCGCAAAAAAATAGACATTGAGTGTCAGCCGCAGCAGGTCGACCGTGGCCGCGGCGACGATCGGCAGCCACTGAACCGCAACGCCTCCCAGTAACAGGAGCAGATATAACTCGACACATTTGAGCACCAGCAGCAACACCAGCGAAGCCAAGTCAATCCCGTATAGTCCCGGGATCAACCGCCTCAAGGGCTTCAACAAGGGATTGGTGAATGCGACCAGAAACTGGGATATCGGGTTGTAGAAATCGGCGCGCGCGAGCTGGAACAAAAAGCGCAGCAGCACCGCCAGGAGATACAGGCCGAAGACAACCTCGACCAGCAAAATGCCGGCTTCGGTAAGAAACGGGTTCACGATTTCTTCCCGAACATGTCGGCAATCTCGCGGGCACGGTCAATGGCCGCCTGTACCGCGTTTTTGAACAGGCGCCGAATACCGCCGTCTTCCAGCACCTTCACCGCCTGCTCCGTCGTCCCGCCGGGTGACGTGACTCGCCGGCGCAGTTGGGCGGGTTCTTCGTGACCTTCCAGTGCCATTTTGGCGGCGCCAAACGCCGTTTCAATGGTGAGCAACCGCGCTTGTTTGGGCTGCAGGCCCGATTCAATCGCCGCACGCTCGAGGGCCTCCATGACAAGGAAAAAATATGCCGGACCGCTGCCAGACAGCGCGGTAACGACGTCCAGGAGGTCCTCGGACTCAAGCCACACCGTCACCCCCACGGCGCGCAGTATCGATTCAGCCTGATTGCGCATGGCCGCGTTCACGTTATTATTGGCGTACATCCCCGAGGCGCCGCTTCCGATCAGCGCGGCGGTATTGGGCATGACCCGCACGATGGGGAGGCCGCCGCCAAGCCACTGGTCGATATCTTCGATACGCACTCCGGCGACGATGGAAATGACCAGGGGTTTCTTCCTCTGGACCGTGGATGCCAGGGCACTGGCCACCGTGGCAAGGATTTGGGGTTTGACCGCCAGCACCAGAATATCGGCGCGCCCGGCGACTTCGCTGTTGTCCGCATAGGCGTTCACGCCGAGTAAGGTTTCAACGGCCTCCCGTTGGGTGGGCTCAGGGTCGGAGAGGGAGAGTTGGGCCGCCTGCCAGCCGTTTTTAATCAAACCGGAGACCAGGCTGCGTGCCATGTTGCCGGCGCCGATGAACCCCAGCTGAGGCCCCGCCGTGTTCGCATCGATTCTAGCCATAGCCGACCGAGTTTAAAGCCCCATTCGCACGAACGGAAGCGGTAAATCCGGTAAGGAAGCTACGGAATCCCTTTAGTTACACGGTGTTGCACGCCCGGCCGGCGAGCAGCCCGTTTGCAGATCAGGCCGGAATGGACTAAAAAAGTAGGAGGGGGCGAATCTATAATGAATTCTATCAGCCACATGGCCCTCGGAGACCCGGATGGATATAGCTGAACTGCTGGCGTTTGCCTTCAAACAGAACGCCTCGGACCTGCATTTGTCGGCGGGTCTGCCGCCGTTGATACGCGTTGACGGCGATATCAAACGCATCAACGTCGATCCGCTGGACGATCGCGCCGTCCACAACATGATTTACGACATCATGTCGGATAAGCAGCAGAAAGACTATGAGGAATTTTTAGAAACCGATTTTTCCTTCGAACTCCCCAACATCGCGCGCTTTCGCGTCAACGCTTTCAACCAGCTGCGCGGCCCGGCAGCCGTGTTCCGGACCATACCCTCCAAGGTCTTGTCGCTCGAGCAACTGAACGCCCCGGCGGTGTTCAAGCAAGTTTCCGACCAGCCGCGCGGTCTGGTGCTGGTGACCGGTCCGACCGGTTCCGGCAAGTCCACGACGCTCGCGGCCATGATCAACTACGTCAACGAATTGCGGCACGAGCACATCCTGACCATCGAGGATCCGATCGAATTCGTGCACACCAGCAAGAACTGCCTGATCAATCAGCGCGAAGTGGGCAAGGACACGCTGGGATTCAACAATGCCTTGCGCAGCGCCTTGCGCGAGGACCCGGACGTGATCCTGGTCGGTGAAATGCGCGATCTCGAAACAATCCGGCTGGCGTTGACCGGCGCCGAAACGGGACATCTGGTTTACGCCACGCTGCATACCAGTTCCGCGGCCAAAACGATCGACCGCATCGTCGACGTATTCCCGGCGGCGGAGAAGGACATGGTGCGCGCCATGTTGTCAGAATCCCTGCGCGCGGTGATCTCCCAGACGCTGCTCAAGAAAATTGGCGGCGGACGCGTGGCGGCACACGAGATCATGCTCGGCACGCCGGCCATCCGCAACCTGATTCGCGAAAACAAGGTGGCGCAAATGTACTCCTCCATCCAGACCGGCCAGAATGTCGGCATGCAGACGCTGGATCAGTGCCTGCAAGATCTGGTGCGCACACGCCAGGTGCATATTGACGAAGCGCGCACTGTCGCCATGAATAAAGATCTGTTTTCAACCGCCGCCGCGGTAGCGGCAGCCACCGGGGGCAAAGCCAGATGAATTTTGTTGACCTTCTGAAGTTGATGAAGCACAAAAAGGCGTCGGACCTGTTCATCACGGCCGGCGTTCCGCCCTCCATCAAGGTTGATGGCAAGATCATGCCGGTGACGAAACAATCGTTGACCCCCGAGCAGTCGCGTGCCTTTGCCTATGGCGTTATGAACGAGGACCAACGCCGCCAGTTCGAGGCGCACAACGAGTGCAATTTCGCCATCTCGCCGCAGGAGATCGGGCGTTTCCGCGTCAACGTATTTATGCAGCAGCAGCGAGTCGGCATGGTGCTGCGAACCATCAATACGGATATCCCGCGCTTCGACGATCTGCATCTGCCGAAAGTGCTGGCGGACCTGGCGCTGACCAAGCGCGGACTGATCCTGTTTGTCGGCGGCACCGGTTCGGGCAAATCCACCTCGCTCGCGGCCATGGTCGGTTACCGCAATGAATACAGCTACGGTCATATTCTTACCATCGAGGACCCGGTGGAATTCGTGCACGACCACAAGAACTGCATTGTGAACCAACGCGAAGTGGGCGTGGACACCGCCTCTTACGAGGTGGCGCTCAAGAACGCCATGCGCCAGGCCCCGGACGTGATCCTGATCGGCGAGGTCCGCTCGCGCGAAACCATGGACCTGGCGATCCAGTTCTCCGAAACCGGTCACCTGTGTCTGTCCACCTTGCACGCCAACAACGCCAACCAGGCGCTGGATCGCATCATCAACTTCTTTCCGGAAGAAAAGCGCAATCAGCTGCTGATGGACCTGGCGCTCAATCTCAAGGCCATTATTTCACAACGGCTGATCCCCATGAAAAGCGGCAAGGGGCGCGTGCCCGCAGTCGAGGTGATGATCAACTCACCGCTGATCGCCGACCTGATCATGGAAGGCAAGGTTCCTGAGATCAAGGACCTCATGAGCAAGTCGACGGAAGCCGGCATGCAGACTTTCGACCAGTCGCTGTTCAATCTGTATGAGGCCGATCTCATCTCCTACGACGACACCCTGCGCAACGCCGACTCGATCAACGACGTGCGGCTGCGCATCAAGCTCGAGGGCAAGGACTCGAAGAGCCGTGAGCTCGGTGAGTCGATGCGCAACGTCACTTTCAAGTAATTCC
>Ga0209640_10003163_pt1 | contig 14397 bp, 17 predicted proteins | sample RifCSP10_1_FD_184018 | JGI IMG/M metagenome (GOLD analysis project Ga0209640, IMG submission 184018) | Soil microbial communities from Rifle, Colorado - Rifle CSP2_sed 10_1 (SPAdes) (version 2) | ecosystem: Environmental > Terrestrial > Deep subsurface > Rock core/Sediment | place: Rifle...
CACCGTCACGCTGTGGCAGGCGTCGAGCACGCCCTTCGAGGTCGCGTCCATCACCTCGAACGGCTTGACGACGGCACCGGCCAACAGGTAGTCGATGCGCAGCCTGCCGCCCGCCATTTCGTTGACGCGCGTGACGTACTCCTGGGCCATCTCGTTGAAGATGTCCGTGGCGCTCCAGGCGCCCTGCATCTTCAGTACGATCGGCGACTGGGACTTTGCGATCATCGGGAAGCCGAGTGCGGCTGTCCCCGCCGCTGCGCTCGCCGCGCCCGTCAGAAATTTGCGGCGCGAAGGCTTCGGCTGTACGTGCTTGTTCATTGAATTTCCTCCTTCGTAGATGGGTAGTCCGCTTTGGGCTCGACGCCCTCTTTTAGGCACGCCGTCAGGCGCGAAGATTCTATCGTCTGGCGCGCGAGCATGCTTGACCATGATCAAGAAAGTGCATATTGCACTGCGGGAACCGCCGACGAAAGCGGCTTGCCGCGCTTGTCCGTCGGATGCCACCCGAGCACGGCGAGCAGCACGAAGAAACCGACCACGCAGGCGAGCGTCACGTGCCATCCCCGGGATCGGCGGGCGCTTCTCCGAGCTGATCCTCGGGATCGCCAGCGCGAACGTGCTGCTCGCGATGCTCTTCGCCGATCTGGTCGGCTTCGGCATCGGAGTGCCGATCCTAGCTCTGGCAGCGCCTGGGCAAGCGCGTCAGGGCGTGATCCGGCCGCCGGTCTACAATCACGTGGAGGCCAGATGTCGCGTGACCGCGCGGGCCTTGCTGCTGCGCGCGCAAACGCGCCGTTCGTGACCTTCGCAAATGAGGAGACCCGGGATGACGACGCGCGACGAATATGTGGCGAAACTCAAAGCCCAGCTGGATCAGTGGAACACCCAGATGGCCGCGTGGGAGGCGAAAGCCCAGGCAGCGCAGTCCGAGGCGAAACGCGGGTACGAAACGCAACTGGAGCGCTTGCGCGCTCACCGCGAGCAGGCTGCGAACGAGATGAAACGCGTGCAGGACGCTTCGGCCGAAGCCTGGCAGGATCTCTCCCGCGGCGCCGACCACGCGTGGCAGGCGATGCGCGAAGCGTTCGACCGGGCGCGCTCGCATTTCGACCGGCCTTGAGCCATGCAGGTCGCCATCCTGATTGCGCTCGCGGTGGCGATCGGCGCGGTGGCGTTCGCGCTGCAGAACAACGTCCCGGTCACGGTGACCTTCCTGGCGTGGCGCTTCGACAGTGCGCTGGCGATGGTGTTGCTGATCTCGGTCGCGCTCGGCGTCCTCATTGCGGCGCTGCTTTCGACGCCGGCCGTATTGCGGCTGCAATGGACCGCGGCGCGCCAGCGGCGGCAGATCAACGCGCTCGAGCAGGCGAACCGGGAACTGCACGGCGAAGTCGCGCGGCTGACCGGCGCGGCGCCGCCGGAACCCGAATCCGCCCTCGCCAGAATGGCGCCCCGCACGCCTTGATCGGATGATGCGGCTTTCGCTCCGATTCATCATTCCGCTCGCGCTGGTGCTCGGCGCGATCGCCTACAGCGTCGTGCCGCTCGTCGACGAGCTCACGCTCAAGTGGTTCGTGCGCGATCTGGACATCCGCTCCAAGCTGATCGCCAACGCGGTGCAGGAACCGCTGGTCGAGCTGCTGACCGACAAGGCGCGCGACAAGGTGCGGCTGCAGCGCGTGCAGGCCTTCTTCACCCGCATCCTGCAGGACGAGCGGTTGTTCGCGCTCGGCTTCTGCGACCAGCGCGGCACGCTCGTCTACCGCACGCCGACGCTGCCCGACGCGGTCACGTGCGGCGAACCTGACGCTGCGCCCGAGGACGCCGGGCGGGTGCTCAAGCAATCCATCGGGGCGTTGCACATCACCGCGAGCCCGGTGGAAGTCGAGGGCCAGAGCCTCGGCGAGTTGCTGATCGTGCATGACATGAGCTTTATCGAACGACGCAGCGCCGACACCAAGAAATACATCGTGTATCTATTCGCCGCGATCGGCGCGGTCATCGCTTTTATCACCGTGGTGATCGCCGAGCTCTCGTTCCGCGGCTGGGTCGCTGGCATCAAGGCGCTGATCCGCGGACAGTTGCACGCACTTTCGCCCCAGCCCGAGGCGCGCGAGCTGCGCCCGATCGCGCGCGACCTCGAGGCGCTCGTGCGCGATCTGGAGGCCGAGCGGCGCCTGCGCGACGAGGCGCAGATCACCTGGACGCCCGAAGCGCTGCGCACGATCCTGCGCCAGGATCTGAAGGGCGAAGAGATTCTGATCGTCGCCAACCGCGAACCCTACATCCACGTGCGCCGCAAGGACCGGGTCGAGGTGCAGCGCCCGGCGAGCGGCCTGGTGGCCGCCCTCGAACCGGTGATGCGCGCCTGCTCGGGAACCTGGATCGCCCACGGCTCGGGGAGCGCCGATCGCGACACGGTCGACTCGCACGACCGGGTCATGGTGCCGCCCGAGAAGCCGGCGTACCGCATTCGCAGGGTCTGGCTGACGAAAGAAGAGGAGAAGGGGTACTACTACGGCTTCGCGAACGAGGGATTGTGGCCGCTGTGCCACATCGCGCATACGCGGCCGGTCTTTCACGCTTCCGACTGGGAACACTACCGCGCGGTGAACCGCAGATTCGCGCAGGCGGTGGAACAGGAATCGCGCACCGAGAACCCGATCGTGCTCGTGCAGGACTACCACTTCGCGCTTGCGCCGCGGCTGATCCGCGATCGCCTGCCGCGCGCCACGATCCTCACCTTCTGGCACATTCCGTGGCCGAATCCCGAGGCGTTCGGCATCTGTCCCTGGCGCGAGCAGCTGCTGGAAGGAATGCTCGGATCTTCGATCCTGGGCTTTCACACGCAGTTTCACTGCAACAATTTCTTCGACACCGTGGACCGCTACCTGGAAGCGCGCGTCGACCGGGAAACGTTCACCATCTCCTACGGTGGCGACCTGACCGAAGTGCACCGCTATCCGATCTCGATCGAATGGCCCCCGCAGGCGCTCGCCCGGCAGAAACCCGTCGACGAGTGCCGCGCCGACGTGCTGCGCGAGCTGGGCCTGGGGCCGGAGGTGCGGCTGGGCGTCGGCGTCGACCGTCTCGATTACACCAAGGGCATCCTCGAGCGCTTCGCAGCGCTCGAGCGGCTGTTCGAGATCGAGCCGCAATGGGTCGGCCGTTTTGCGTTCGTGCAGATCGCGGCGCCCTCGCGCTCGAGCATCGAGGAATACCAGAGCCTGGACGCCAAGGTGCGGGCCGCCGCGACCCGCATCAACACCCGCTTCGGGCGTCCCGGCTATGAACCGATCGCGCTCAAGATCGAGCACCACGACGCCGATCACGTGTACGCGTACTACCGGGCTGCCGACGTGTGCTGCGTTTCCAGCCTGCATGACGGCATGAACCTCGTCGCCAAGGAATACGTGGCGGCACGTGAGGATGAGCGAGGCGCGTTGATCCTGTCGCAGTTCACCGGAGCCGCGCGCGAGCTGGCCGAAGCACTGATCGTCAACCCGTACAACATCGAGGAGTGCGCCGCCGCACTGCAGCTTGCGCTCACCATGCCGCCGGACGAGCAGCGCGAGCGCATGCGCAGCATGCGCGGCCTGGTGCAGGAGTTCAATGTCTACCGCTGGGCGGGACGCATGCTGCTCGATGCCGCGCGTGTGCGCAACCGCAGGCACGTCGCGGGCACGCGCGGCCGCGGCAAGGTGCTCGGCCTGCATCGCCCATGACCGCTCGCCGGATGCCGCCGTTCGGTGGGAACTGGTCGTTCTTTCTCGACGTCGATGGCACGCTCGTCGAGTACGCCGCCCATCCCGATGGCGTGCGCGTAACCGCGGAACTGCTGGAACTGCTGCGGCGCCTGCATGGCGTGGCCGGGGGAGCGGTCGCGCTGATCAGCGGCCGCTCCGTGGCCGACCTCGACCGCCTGTTTGCGCCACTCTCGCTGCCCGCAGCCGGGCAGCATGGGACCGAGCGCCGCGGCGCCGACGGCACGACGAGCCGCCACGGGCCCGCGATCCAGATCCTCGGCCAGGCCGCCGCCGAGATCGTGCACCTGACCGCCGCACATTCCGGGCTGGTGTTCGAGAACAAGGGCATGACGCTCGCGCTGCACTATCGGCTCGCGCCCACGCTCCGGGCGCTCGCCGAGCGCGAGATGCGCGCGATCGCTGCCCGGCTCGGCGACGCCTTCGAGCTGCAGACCGGGAAGTTCGTCGTGGAAATCAAGCCGAGCGGCAAGGACAAGGGCGGCGCGATCGCGGAATTCGCGGCGGAGCCGCCGTTTGCCGGCCGCCGGGCGGTGTTCGTCGGCGATGACCTGACCGACGAGCCGGGGTTCGAGGTGGTCAACCGGATCGGCGGTCACTCGATCAAGGTCGGGCCCGGCATCACGCGAGCTCGCTGGCGATTGTTCGATGCGGCCGCCGTGCGTCGCTGGCTCGGCGAGTACGTGGCGAGTTTTGTCGCTGCGCAGGCCGGCGCGCGCCGCCCGGCGCTCAGGAACGAAAGTTCTTATCGATAATCGCCGCCAGGATCAGCACGAACGCCACCACCCGCAGCACGTACGTATAGCCGACGCGCTCGTCGGCTGCGCCGATCCACTGCGCCAGCGCCTGATTCAGCGCAAGCAGCAGGAACGCGACCGTGAACGCGAGAAAGAAGCGGTCCGACGTCTTGCGCCAGAAGCGCAGGAAGAACAGGGCCGCGACGAGCGCGCCCATGGTGACCGCGCCGGACAGGAAGGCGATCATTCGGCCTCCAGGATGAAGCCGTACAGAAGAAACAGCACTCCGACGAGCGCCGAGACGAGCCGATAGGGCCGCAGGTCGATCTGCGGGAAGATCACCAGGTCGAAGAACACCAGCACGTTGTTCAGGCTCAGGAAGACGAAGCACAGCGCGCTCCACAGCAACAGCCGCACGCCACTCGCCGCATAGGCCCGGAACAGCAGTCCCATGCAGGCGAGGCTCGTCAGCACGGCGAGCGAGATCAGGATCAGGTTGACCGCACCCATGGCTATTTCCTCAGCTTGAACGCGTCGGCGAACGACTGGATGCTCGAGTCGCGCAACGCGTAGATCATGCGCACCAGCGTGACCGGCCTATGCTGGTAGGCGAGCGCGAGCTTGTCGACCTGCGGCGCGAGATTCGATTCCGGCCGGTAGCGGTAGCGCGAGTCTTGCCGCACGAGCAGTCCGCTCGCCTCGAACAGCTCGAGGTATTTCTCGGCGGCCTTCAGGTTGACGCCCGGGCCGAGCCTTCTCACCGCCTCGTCCGCGGTGAAGCCCGCGTCGGGCCGCCCGCGGTACAGCAGCAGCAGCTCCGCGGCGTCCACCGCCGGGATGCTCGCCTGCAGGAAGTGGAAGAACTCCTCCGAGAATTCGAGGTCTTGCATTGCTAGTACATCGGCCGGCGAAGGCACCCCATCCACGATGCGGATGGCCGGTATTTACTCACACCAGATATCCGCTGAGCAACAGGGCGAGCAGCATGATCATCATCCAAAGGGCCGAGCTGCCCGAAGGCCAGGTGCGCGCGAGCACGCCCCCCGGAGCGTGGTAGCGGCGCGCTGCCGCGGCAAGCCAGCCAATCGCGGAAGCTCTCCGTGCCGCAAGCCGATGCGACACGGCCGAGAGCAAGCGGGTGCATGCGCGGACGACGGCGCGCCCAGCGACCCGGTAGACCCAATCGACGTCGAGCGTGATCGTCAGCGTGCGGCGCAACAAGGGCAGCATCACAAAAAAGGCAAGCCCCGAGAACAGCAGGAGCTGGAGCTGACTCACCACGTGGGCAGCGGCATAGGGCTCGTAGGGCACGGGGAACGGCAGCAGAGAGAAGAGCGGCTCGTACCAGATGCCGATGCCGATGCAAAGCACCGCAAAGAGCAACATGGCGAGGCGCATTTCGAGCGGCACCTCCGGCGGACGCAGACCCGAATCCCTCTGAAAGAAGACGAACCACGGAAACTTGATGCCCGCATGGAGAAACACGCCGGCCGAAGCCGCGGTGAGAAGCAGCCACACCGCGAGCATGTGGCCGGTCGCGGTCGCGTCGGACACCATCGATTTGCTGACGAACCCGGAGGTCAAAGGGAAGGACGAGATCGCCAGAGCCCCGACGATCCCGCACGCAGCGGTCAGCGGCATGGTTCGGAAAAGCCCGCCAAGATCCGTGCATTTGCGCCTTCCCGTGGCGTACAGCACCGCGCCCGCCGACATCAGCAGCAGGGCCTTGTACAGAATGTGCGTGAACGCGTGTGCGGCAGCGCCATTCAGCGCCATCTCAGTCCCGACGCCGACGCCGACGAGCATGAATCCGACCTGGTTGACGATGCTGTACGCCAGAATGCGCCGCATGTCGTTTTCCAGGAGCGCATAGATGATGCCGTAGAACACCATGAAAAGACCGACATAGACCAGCAGCTCGGTTCCCGGAAACCCGCGCAGCAGCGCATACACCGCCGCCTTGGTGGTAAAGGCCGACAAGAACACCATGCCGCTCCATGAACTCTCGGGATACGCATCCGGAAGCCAAGCCGACAGGGGCGGCGCACCCGCGTTGACGAGAAAGGCGCTCAAGATCAGCCAGTGACTCACGCTGTCCGGCCGCATCGCCGCAAAGCGCAACGATTGCGCCTCCAGCGCATGGCCGGCTACGCCGATGAGGAGCAGCGTTCCGCCCATCAGGTGGATCATCAGGTAGCGCATGCTCGCCCGATAGGCAGGCGCGGTTGCCGCGCTCCAGAGCACGAGCGTCGATCCGATCGCCATCAGCTCCCAGAAAACGAAGACCGTGAGCAGGTCGCCGGCAAAAGCGACGCCGATGGCCGCTCCCGCATAGAGGAACGCGGCCGGCATCTCGAGCCGCCTGGGCTGGCGCAGCCCGAACAATCCTCCGCCAAACGCCATCAGCGCGAAAATGATGCCGAACAGGCGAGCAAGTCGGTCGCTCTGGAAGGGAGCGATTTCGTAGCCCCACAGATGCGTCGTCCACAGTGCTCCGTCGGGTACTTCCCATGCGAGCCAGAGCGCCGCGAGCGGCACAAGGAGCACCGCCGCGTCCCGCGCGCGGCCGCGCAGCAGACAGAGCAGCACTGCACCGCCTATCAGCACCAGCCCGGGGTGGGCGGCGCTATTCATCGCCCCGTTCCTCATAGTAGGTGTCGGGCCGCTTAAGGAGCACGCCGAGCGCCTTGGCACCAACAATCATCGCGGCACAGGCGAGAAGTCCGTACAAAGCGTGGAAACCAAACACGCGCTCGACCTCGAAGTGAGCCTCATTCGGCATCCATAACCCGGCCAGCACGCTTGTGCCCAGAACGGCGACGAAGCCGATCCACAGGCGCTTGATCGTCGCCGGCCTGGTCAGCCAGTGGTCATCCATCAGCGCCTCGCAAATTCAGCGGCCAGCGCCAAGGGAAGATCGCCGGCGAAAAACATGGCGACCGTGAGAAGCGCGGTGAGCCCGAGCGCGCTCAGCATCGTCCAATGCGCCTCTCCGTGCGGCGGCCCGTCGTGCCCACGATCTTTCAGAAACGCCCGATAGACGATGGGAAGAAAATATGCCGCATTCAGCAGCGTGCTGAGGACGATGATCACCAGCGGGAACCATTGGCGCAATTCATAGGCTCCCGACACCATGTACCACTTGCTGAGCATTCCGGCCGTCGGCGGAAGGCCGATCATGGAGAGCGAAGCGATGCCGAACGCGGCCATGGTCCATGGCATGCTCCGGCCGATGCCGTCGAGCTGGCTTACCTCGGTCTTGTGCGCGGTGGTGTAGATGGCGCCTGCGGCGAAAAACAGCGTGATCTTGCCGAAGGCGTGTGCCGCCAAATGAAGCGCCGCGCCGGACAGAGAAAGCGGCGCGAGGACGGCCACCGCAAGCACGATGTACGAAAGCTGGCTCACCGTGGAGTATGCCAGCCGGCGCTTCAGGTTGTCCGAACGCAGGGCGACGACCGAAGCCGAGAGGATGGTAAAGCCCGCCACGTACATCAGCCAGTCGAAGCTCGCGCCGGAAGCGTCGAGGCCGAACGTGAAAACGGCGATCTTGACGACCGCGAACACTCCTGCCTTGACCACCGCGACCGCGTGCAGCAGCGCGGACACCGGAGCCGGCGCAACCATCGCCGCAGGAAGCCACCGATGAAACGGCATGAGCGCCGCCTTGCCGATGCCGAACATGAAGAGCGCGAGCAGCGCCGTGGCGGCCGTCCCGGAGAGCTTGCCTGCCAGGACGCCGCCGGGCACGAAGTCGAGCGTGCCTGCCGCCAGCCACGTCCAGACCACCGCGGGAAAGAGAAAGACGGTCGAAGTAAAGAGCAACACGGCGAGATAGGTGCGCCCTCCCCGCCTCGCTTCCTCGTCGCCGTGATGTGTGACGAGCGGATAGGTCGCGAAGGTCAGCGCTTCGTAAAAGAACAGAAGGGTGAGCAGATTGCCCGCGAAAGCGACGCCGATTGTGCTGGCCAGGGCCAGCGCGAAGCAGACGTAGAACCGCGTCTGGTGCGCCTCATTGTTGCCCCGCATGTAGCCAATGGAGTAGACGGAGCTGACGATCCAAAGCGCCGACGCGACCAGCCCGAAAAGGAGCCCGAAGGGCTCCACCTGAAACTGCAGCGCGATGCCGGGAAGCGGTTCCAGCAGGCTGAGTCGCGGACGCTCCCCGGCCAGAACTGCCGGCAGCAGCGAGACAACGCATAGGAACAATGCCGCCGCCGTGAGCAGACCGGCAGCTTCCCGGAGATTCGGGACGCGGTGGCAGGCGGCGATCAGCAGCGCTCCGCCGAGCGGCAGCGCCAAGCCCAACGCAATTGCGGTCTCGGCATTCATGCGCCACCCTGCCTGAGCAGAAGCTTGACCGCGTCGCCGACGTAGCCAACGTTGAACGACGTCTCGAGGCCGAAGTAGACGCAGCCGGCAACGAGCAGCCACGCCGGAACCATCATCCAGAGCGGCGCTTCACCGGCACGAGGCAATTCGGCGTGCGGCTCCCTGAGATACGCGACTTCCACGAACCGCCAGACGTATCCGAGCGCGATGAGCGATGTCGCCACCACCAGCGCCGCGAGCCACCACGAGCCCCGCTCGACGCTGCCTCGCACCAGGTACCACTTGGTGATGAAGCCCGCCGTGCCGGGAACGCCGATCAGGCTCAAGCCGGCCAGCATGAAGCCAAAGGAAGTAAGCGGCATCCGCGAAGCGATGCCGGATAACTGCGACAGCCGCGTCCCGGCGCAGCGCAGCGCCAGGATGCCGACGAGCAGGAACAGCGCCCCTTTCGTCATGCCATGGTTGAAAAGGTGCGTCGCCGCCGCAGTCAGCCCGGAGGCATTGGCGAGACTCAGGCCGAGCGTGATGTAGCCGATCTGCGCCACGCTCGAATAGGCGAGCATCCGCTTGAGGTCGTCCTGAAACAGCGCCACGAGCGACATCGACACGATCGCCAGGATCGACAGAACCATCAGGATCTCGCGGAACGGGACCTCGCCGAGCGCCGGTGCCCGGGCGAAGATCGACAGATGGAATCGAATCAGGACGTAGATCGAGACCTTCGTTGCGGTCGCTGCGAGAAAGGCAGTCACCACCGAGGGTGCATGCGTGTACGCGTTGGGCAGCCACTGGTGCAGCGGAAACAAGGCGAGCTTCAAGCCGACGCCCACAGTGACGAAAGCGAGCGCCGCGATCAAAGGTCGGAACTCCCGGACGCCGGCCAGACGCTCGGCCATGTCCGCCATGTTGAGGGTGCCGGTCATGAGGTAGAGCAGGCCGACGCCGATCACGTAGAACGTGGCGCCGATCGTGCCCATCACGAGGTACTGGTACGCCGCGGTTAGCGCCTGCCGGCGCCGTCCAAGGGCGATCAGCACATAGGTCGAGAGCGAGGAAATCTCGAGGAATACGAAAAGGTTGAATGCGTCGCCCGTGATCGCTATGCCGAGCAGGCCCGCGAGGCAGAGGCAGTACATCGCGAAGAAGAGATATTCCTGTTCTTCGGGCAGCTCGGCGGCGATGCTCACTCTGGCGTAGGGCATGACCAGCGCGCCCACCAGCGAAACGAGCACGAGGACGAACGCGTTCAGCGCATCGACCCGATACTCGATACCCCATGGCGGGGGCCAGCTTCCGATGGCGTAGCTGATGGTGCCGGTCTCTGCCACCCGGATGGCGATGGCGACCGCCATTGCGAGCGCGGCCCAGCTCGCGAGCGTGGCGATGCCCCAGGCAAGGTGGTGCCGGCGCACGAGAATGATCGCGGGCGCGCTGATCAGCGGCACGACGACCTGCAACGCCGGAAGATGCTGCTCGATCATCAACGCTGCCGTTCGTCTTCGGCCTGATCCGCGGCGAGGATTTCGTCTTCCTCGATGGTGTCGTAGGCCTCGCGGATGCGAACCACGATGGCCAGTCCGAGCGCCAATGTGGCGACCCCGACGACGATGGCAGTAAGGATGAGCACGTGCGGCAGCGGATTGGAATACACCGCGAAGCCCGGCGCGACGATCGGCGCCGTGCCGCCGATCAGCTTGCCGGGCGCGATGTAAAGCAGGTAGACGGAGGTCTGAAAAATCGCCAGGCCGACGAGCTTCTTCACCAGATTCCCGCGGGCGATGACAATGAACAGCCCGGCGACCATCAGGAGGATCGTCACGCCATAGGCGTAATGGCTCGCGAGACTCACACGTCTTCCGGGTCGCGGCCGCGGCCCGCAAACATGTAGAAGATCTTCAGCATGACGCCCGAGACCGTGACGGCGACGCCGGCCTCCACCCAGAATATGCCGCGCTCCTGGCCGTGCACCGGATTGCGGTCGAGCACGAAATAGTCGAGATAGTTGCCGCCGAGCAGCAGGCCGGCCACTCCGACACCGGCATAGATCAGCACGCCTCCCGCGACCATTGATTCGACCACGCGGTCCGGGACGAGGCGGCGCGCGGCGGGAAGGCCGAAGATCAGCGCATACAAGACGACGGCCGCGGCGATGATGACGCCGGCCTGGAATCCGCCGCCCGGTCCGAGCTCGCCGTGAAACTGTACGTAGAGCGCGAACAGCAGCATGAAGGGAATGAAGAGCTTGGCGACGACGCGGAGGACGAGATCTCCCCTCATGGCTTGTCTTTCCGCTGCTGCGCGCGCCGGCGCAACCTCAGCAATGCGATCACGCCCGCGCCCGCGGTAAACACGACCGTGGTCTCACCGAGCGTGTCGTATCCGCGGTAGCTCGCCAGCACCGCCGTCACGACGTTCGCCACCCCCGTCTCTCTCAACGATTCCTGCAGGTATCGCGGCACGACGTGGGCGTGGATGGGAGCCGCCGGGTCGGAAAATGCCGGGAGCCCGAGCGAGCCGTACACCAGGGCGGCCGCGACCACGATGGAAACGGCGAGCGGCAGCCATGGCCGGTGGATCGGTTTCGCCTCCTCGCCCTTCGTCAGGTAGAGCGCAGCGAGCAACAGCACCGTCGAGATCCCGGCCCCGACCGACGCTTCGGTCATGGCGACGTCCACGGCGTCGAGCGCAACCAGCACGCTCGCCATCAGGAAGCTGTAGATCCCGGCCAGCATGACGACCGAAAACAGATTGCGCCGCGCCGCAATGGCGATCACCAGCACGGCCATCAGCGTCAGCAGCACATTGATGATCAGGGCTTCGATGGGTCACCTCGCTCCTGCAATGGATCCACGCCGCGGGCAAGGGCGGCCTTGGCGAGCGCATGCGTCGCGGTCGGAGAGGCGAACACGATGAGCAGCCCGAGCACGATCAGCTTCAGGGCGACGAGCGTGGGGCCCGCCTGCAAGAGAAGGCCCAGCAGCACGAGCCCGGCGCCGAGCGTGTCCGTCACGCTCGCTGCGTGCATGCGGGTGAACAGGCTTGGCATGCGAACCAATCCAACCGCACCGATGATCGAGAAGGTGCCGCCCGCGAGGAGACACGCCCAACTGAGGAAATGGACGACGGAATTCACGTTCCGTGCTCGCCAGGATCGCCGAGATCGCCCTGCCGAAAGAACTTGAGAACGGCGATCGTGCCTACGGTGTTCAGCAGTCCGTAGGTAATCGCGAGATCGAGGAACTCCGGACGCGCCGTCAGGAAGCCGATCACCGCAAGCAGCAGCATGGCGACAGTGCCGACGCTGTTCGCCGCGAGTACACGGTCGAAAACGGTAGGACCGGCGATGGCGCGCGCAACGGCGAGCGTGAGCGTGACGAGAAGCGCAAGCGCGGCCGCGGCGAACATCAGGTCCGCTCCAGCCGCCGGATGCGCCGGTCCATCTCGCTGCCGACGCACGCCTCTGCGCCGGCCTTGGTCAACCCGTGAACCAGAAACTCCTGCGCGCTTGCCTGCACGGTGATCGTGCCGGGAGTCAGCGTAATGGAGTTCGCGTGCGTGACCAGGCCGATGCTGCTTTGCTGCGAGGGCTCGAAGCGAACCAGCGCAGGACTGATCGGCAGGCGCGGATGCACGATGATCTTCGAGACATCCCAGGCCGCTTTCACGATCTCCCATCCGAGCCACGGCCAATACGCCAGCGCGACGCGCCAGAAATCCGCAGGCACGCCCTCGCGGTCGACGACTTCCATTCGCAGAGCGAACCAGACAACCGCTGCCGAGGAACCAACCCCGGCAGCGACGAGAAACAGCGTGAAGTGCCCCGACAGAAGCAGCCAGAAACCGAGCAACGCGCAGAAAGCGAACACCGCAAGCAGCACGCAATCCCCCTTACTTTCGTCCGGCCGCTCTCTCGCGTGGACTACCGGTCGTCGCTCGTTTCGTCCGAAACTTGATTGTATCCTTGGACTTAGCGCTCTGAAGACAAATCTCACGACCACGCGCCAGCGAACTTTTGTTCACCTCGCTGTCGAATTGTGTGACCCTAGGGGCGTGCGGTGAGTCCTCGTGCGCAAAGCATGCTGACCGACCACGACATCTACCTGTTTCGCGAGGGCAGTCATTCTCGCCTGTACGAGAGACTCGGCTGCCAGCTCGAGGCGGGCGGCGAAGGCGCGCATTTCGCGGTCTGGGCGCCGAACGCGCGCGAAGTGAGCGTGACCGGCGACTGGAACGGCTGGAACCCGGCCGCCGACCCGCTCGCGCCGCGCTGGGACGGTAGCGGCATCTGGGAGGGTCGCTCCGCCGGCGCGCGGCGCGGCCAGGCGTACAAATACCGCATCGTCTCGAAGTTCGGCGGACGCTCGCTCGACAAGGCCGACCCGTTCGCGTTCTACGCCGAAGTTCCACCGGCGAGTGCGTCGCGCGCATGGTCGCTCGAATACGCATGGGGCGATGCCGGCTGGATGGCTGCGCGCGCGCGCAAGAACGCGCTCGATGCACCGATCTCGATCTACGAAATGCATGCGGGCTCGTGGCGGCGCAAGGACGGCGCCTTTCTCGGCTATCGGGATCTCGCCCATGCGCTCGCCGAGTACGTGCTCGCAACCGGCTTCACCCACGTCGAGCTGCTGCCGATCACCGAGCATCCGTTCTACGGCTCGTGGGGCTACCAGACGACCGGCTACTTCGCGCCGACCGCGCGCTACGGCTCGCCGCAGGATTTCATGTACTTCGTCGACCACCTGCACCAGCGCGGCATCGGCGTGATCCTCGACTGGGTACCTTCGCATTTTCCGGACGACCCGCATGGCCTCGCGCAATTCGACGGCTCGCATCTTTACGAGCACGCCGATCCGCGCCAGGGCTACCACCCCGAGTGGCACTCGAGTCTGTTCAACTACGGGCGCAACGAGGTGCGCGCCTTTCTCGCTTCGAGCGGAATTTTCTGGCTCGATCGCTATCACCTCGACGGGCTGCGCGTCGATGCGGTCGCATCGATGCTCTACCTCGACTACGCGAGGAAGGAAGGCGAATGGATCCCGAACCGCCACGGCGGCAAGGAAAACCTCGAAGCGATCCGGTTCCTGCGCGATTTCAACGCGGCCGCGTACCGCGCGCATCCCGATACCGTGACGATCGCGGAAGAGTCGACCGCGTGGCCGATGGTGTCGCGCCCGACCTGGCTCGGCGGCCTGGGGTTCGGCATGAAGTGGAACATGGGCTGGATGCACGACACGCTCGCCTACCTGAAGGAGGATCCGATCCACCGCAGGTACCACCATGATCGGCTGACCTTCTCGCTGATCTACGCCTTCAACGAGAATTTCGTGCTGCCGCTCTCGCACGATGAGGTCGTGCATGGCAAAGGCTCGCTCCTCGGCAAGATGCCCGGCAACACGTGGCAGCAGTCGGCGAACCTGCGCGCGCTCTACGGCTACCTGTGGGGCCATCCGGGCAAGAAGCTGCTCTTCATGGGCGGCGAATTCGCCCAGCGGCGCGAATGGACGCACGAAGCGGAGCTCGAGTGGTGGGTCTGCACAATGGCGGAGCACGGGGGCGTGCTGCGC
>Ga0209640_10003164_pt1 | contig 14395 bp, 14 predicted proteins | sample RifCSP10_1_FD_184018 | JGI IMG/M metagenome (GOLD analysis project Ga0209640, IMG submission 184018) | Soil microbial communities from Rifle, Colorado - Rifle CSP2_sed 10_1 (SPAdes) (version 2) | ecosystem: Environmental > Terrestrial > Deep subsurface > Rock core/Sediment | place: Rifle...
GAGCCTCGACGAGAACGGCGATCGACTCAGAGTGATCGCCGGACTCACGGAGCGCCGCGGAGAGATGCGGCGCGAGGGCGAGCCGCCGCTCGTCTCCGGGTGGAAGGACGCCGGTTGCCCTGCGCAGCAACCCGCGACCCGCATTGAAGTCGCCACGATCGAGAGCGCCTCTTCCTGCGGCAGCAAGGTGGTCGGCCGCCCGGGCGGAGAGAGCCGGGAGAGCGGTGTCGCCCGCGTCGAGCTCCGCCCGGTAGCGGTGCGCCTGCTCGAGGTGGTAGCCGAGGATCTCGTCCCGCTCGATGAGATCGTGGTGCCCGAGCCAGTCTGCAAACTGCTCGTGCAACTGGGCCCGGGTCGCCTTGGGCAGCGACTCGTACGCCGCGTCGCGGATCAGTAGGTGCCGGAAGCGAAACGCGTCGTCGTCCGGAAACGTCGCACGGTCCGGGCGGATGAGCTCTTTGCGAACGAGAGTCGACAGGTGCGACTCGAGCGCCAGGCGCATGGGCGCAGGAGCAAGCTCTTCGACAGAGCCGCGGTGGAACACCTGGCCCTCGACCGAACCTCGCTCCATGACGACCCGCTCGTCGGCGCCGAGCTGGTCGAGCCTGGCCTGCAGCAGCGCCTGGATGGTTGGCGGCACGAGGATCTCGCCGTCGCCGCCCTGCTCCCGCACCATCGCAAGCATCTCCTCGACGAAGAGCGGGTTCCCCTCCGACGCCGCGGCAATGCGGTCTCGCGCACGATCGTCGAGCCGCGCGCTTCCGAGCAGGTTCTCGATCAGCGCGTCGCAGTCCTCGTGGTCGAGCGGCTCGAGCAGGATCGAGCTCGCATTCATCTTTCCGCCACCCCACCCGGGCCTCGAGTCGAGGAGATCGGTGCGCGCGACGCAGAGGAGGAAGATCGGCGCGTCGCGCGAGAGGTCGGCGAGGTGCTCGACGAGGTCCACGAAGACGGGCTCGGCCCACTGCAGGTCGTCGATCACGACGACCTGCGGCCGCTCGGACGCACGTGCCTCGAGCAGCCGGCGGAACGCGAGCTGGGTTTCGGGAGGTGACGTGCCGATCACCGAGTCGGGATCGACGCCGGTCGCGACCAACATCTCGACGAGCGGCCAGTACGTGATCCCCTCCCCGTAGGAGAGGCAGCGGCCGCGCAGGACCTCAGCCGAGACGCCGACGCGCTCGAGGAAGTCGGCGACGAGCCGCGACTTGCCGATTCCCGCAGGGCCGAGGAGCGTGAACAGTCGACATGTCCGCTTAGCGACAGCATCCTCGAAGTCACGCCACAGGCGATCACGCTCGCTCTCGCGCCCGACGAGCGGCGTCTCGAGATGGCGAGCGAGTGGGGCAGCGTCGCTGATCACCCTCAGGAGCCGATACGCCTCGACCGGCGCCGACTTGCCCTTGAGTGAGAGCGGCTCGACCGGCTCGACGCGAACGGCGTCCCGCACGAGGAGGCGGGTCTCGGGACCGATGAGAATCTCGCCCGATCCGGCCGCCTGCTCGAGGCGAGCCGCGACGTTGACGGCATCCCCGGTGACGAGCGTCTCCCCCTCCCCGCCGACGACGACCTCGCCCGTGTTGACGCCGATCCGCGCTTCGAGCCCATGCTCGGAGATCGCTGCGCGCATCTCCGAGGCAGCACGCACGGCGCGCAGCGCGTCGTCCTCGTGCGAGACGGGGATGCCGAAGACGGCCATGACCGCGTCGCCCACGAACTTCTCCACCGTGCCGCCGTGCCGCTCGATGATCGCGCGCAGGTCGTCGAAGTACCGCCGCATCCGCGTACGCAACGCTTCAGGATCGGTCGACTCGCCGAGTGCGGTCGAGCCGACGAGGTCGCAGAAGAGGACGGTGACGACCTTGCGCTGCTCGCGCGCGGGCTCAACCGAAGCCAGCGCGCTCCCGCAGGCGCTGCAGAACCGCGCATCGTCCGCGTTTTCGCGCCCGCAGTTGGGGCATACCGCCACGCGCAGGAGTCTACGAGCGAACCGGCTGGAGCTCCGAGAGCTCGATGTCCGCTGCAAGCGTTGACGCGAGCGACGAGTCGAAACGACCGGCCCCGATCTCGCAGACCGACGCTGCCCCCGCAGCGACTGCGCGTCGGATGGCCTCGTCCGGCGAGCGCTCGTCCACGATCGCCGTAAGGAACTGCGCGAGCAGGACATCGCCCGAGCCCACACCGGAGACCGGCTCCACGTGAGGCGCGAACGCGCGGATCCGCCGAGTCTTGCGTCCGAAGCGAAGAAGCGAGAAGCAACCGTTCTCGAGCGTGATGAGGACGTTGCGCGCGCCCATCTCTGCGATCGCGTCGAGCGCCATCAGGAAGTCGTCGTCGTCCTCGAGCTCCTGTCCCACGAGCTGCTCGGCCTCCCGCTGGTTCGGGGAGACCAGGAAGGGCCCGGCCTCGACGCCGAACCGAAGCGGCTCGCCTTCGCTGTCGAGCACGACGCGGACGTCCCGCCGAGCGAGGTCGCGGATCGCGTCCGCGTAGAACGAGGTCGGCACCTTGCGCGGCAGCGAGCCGGCGAAGACGACGAAGTCGGCTCCTCGCGCGAGGTAGTGCAGCTTCTCCATGAGCATCTCGAGCTCGACCGCCGTCACCTCGGGCCCCCACTCGTTGATCTCTGTGAACGTGCCCGAGGTCGGATCGACAACGGCCGTCGACGTGCGGGACTCGGCGGCGATGCGGACGAGATCGTTGAGGATCGCCTCCGAGGTCAGCTCCTCGATGATCCGCGTTCCCGTCCGCCCTCCGGCGAGGCCCGTCGCCACGACCGGCACGTCGAGGAGCTTCAGCGCACGCGCGACGTTGATCCCCTTGCCGCCCGCGAGGGTGAGGACGTCGCTCGAGCGGTGGCGGTAGCCGATCTGGAAGACCGGAACCGTGAGCGTCCGGTCGAGAGCGGCATTGACCGTGACGGTGACGATCACGTGACGATCTCCCAGAGGTTTCCAAGGGTCCGCGTCGCGTACCAGCGTGCCTTGCCGAGCACGCCCGGCTCGGCGACGGATGCGGCGGCGACGAGGTTGGCCGACGCGACGAGACGGTTCCCGTCGTATACCTCGACCCGGCCGAGCCGCTGCCCCTTCCGCACCGGAAGCGCCACGGACGCCGGGGCGACAACGCGTTCGACGAGCGGCGTACCGATGCGGATGGGTCGTACGATCGTGTGCGGAGCCACGAGTCTCACACTCGACTGACCGTAGCCGGTGTCGACCTCCGCGTATACGCGATTCGAGTCGATCGCCTCGATCCGGCGGTAGCGCGTGAGGCCATAGGCCAGCAGTCTCCGAAGACCATCGTTTCGCGCGCTACGCGAATCGCTACCGAGAACCGTCCCGTAGACGGTCACTCCGCCCGCCTCGGCGGCAGCCGCTTGCGACCATCCTGCGGCCCGCGTGTGCCCCGTCTTGCCAGCAACGAGTGCCGGCCAGCTCTCGAGCAGATCGTCGGTGGTCGGGAACCGGCGCCCGCCGGGCAACGAGACCGACGTCCGGCCGAGCGCATCTCGAATGAACGGGATACCGAGCGCGTACCGGACGAGCAACGTCGTGTCGCGCGCGCTCGACACGTGGCCGGCGGCATCTAGCCCGTGCGGGTTCTCGAAGCTCGTGTCGACGAGGCCGAGCTCTCGCGCTTTCGCGTTCATGAATCCGACGAACCGCGAGGTCGATCCACCACCCACGTGCAACGCAAGCGCCTCGGCGGCGTCGTTGGCGCTTCGGATCAACATCCCCCGGAGCAGATCGGCGACGGTCAGCTCTTCGCCGGATCGCAGGTATACCGTCGACTCGCGGACGCCGGCGGCCCGCGGGCTCACGCGAACGACGTCGGAGAGCTGCGCCTGCTCGATGACGACGATCGCCGTCATGAGCTTCGTGATGCTGGCGATCGCCCGCGCCGCCCTCGCATTACGCTGGGCAAGCACCGCGCCGTCCTCGCCGACGACGTACCACGCGGACGCCGCGACTCGCGGTTGACCCGTAGTCCGCGGGGAGTCGCCGCTCGAGGCCTGGACGGGCGCCGCCAATGCTGCGAGGAGAGAGACGACGGCGAGCAGTGCTCTGCACATCACCGGCGCGGAACTGTACCCGGGGTCAGGTCTTGCATGTTGCATCTCCGATGCAACATGCAAGACCTGACCCCACCTGTGCGCCGCCCGTTACCAGCCTGCGGCCGCCCAAACCTGAGCCGCGAGCCGCTCCGCCTCCGCCGCCGCGGCGGCCCGCCAGTCCTCTTCCGTGTCGCGGTACGCGAAGATCACGGAGCGCGACGCCGTCACGAGAGCGCTTGCAGGCCCTCCCGTGAACGCGCGCGCCACGTCGGCGGGAGTCGCGCCCTGCGCGCCGACCCCAGGGAGCAGCATCGGCGAGCTCGGCAGGAGCCGCCGCGCCTCCGAGACGGCGCGTGGATGGGTCGCCCCGACGACCGCACCGACGCTGGACAGTCCCCGCTCGCCGACGAGCGGCTCGCCCCACTCCCGAACGAGGAGGGCGAGGTGGTGCCAGAGCGGGCGCCCGTCCGAGAGCGCGAGATCCTGCACGTCGGCTGCGCCGGCATTCGAGGTCCGGACGAGGAAGAACACTCCCGCGCCGTGCCGGCGACAGGCTGCGAGATAGGGCTCGACCGAGTCATGGCCGAGATAGGGACTCGCGGTCATTGCATCCGCGAGGGGAGCCGCGCCGTCGCGCGGCTCGAGGTACGCGGCCGAGTACGCACGCGAGGTAGACCCGATGTCGCCCCGCTTGGCATCGAGGAGAACGAGCAGCCCGGTCGCGCGCGCGTAGTCGCACACCTCCTCGAGCGCACGGATCCCGTCCGACCCGAGCGCCTCGAAGAACGCGGACTGCGGCTTCACCGCGACGATGTACGGCCCGACCGCGTCGACGATCCCCTTGCAGAAGCGAGCCACGGCCGACGCGGCGGCCGCGCGGCCGAGCACGGCTTCGCCGCGAAGCTCCATCGGCAGGAGGTCGAGCCGCGGATCGAGACCCACGGCGAGCTGGCTCCGCTTGCGCTCGACGGCCTCGACCAGCCGATCGGCGAAGTTGACGCCTTCCACGATCCGAAGGCTACGCCGCGAGAATGTCGGCCGCGTCGAGTGAGACGATCCGCAACTCGGGGCCCGGCCGTCTGAGGAACCCGGAGACGACGAAGAGATCGTCCGCGTCCTCGGGCGTGAGAGATGGCTCGGCAAGCGCAAGCTCGGCCAGGCCCGCCTCCACCTCGAGCCTCCCGGCCCCACCCGATGGAAGCGTTCTCGCCGAGACCCGGCCCCCTGCGACGAAGAGCGCACGCCGGAAGCCCGGCTCTCGCGCGGGAGCGAGCACGCAGACCCTCGACCGGCGCAACCGGTCGAGCTCCCCGACCCGCTCGACGACATCTTCGAGCGCCGAGAGCCGGTCGCGCAGCCGCGCGGCGTCCTCGAAGCGCAGGTCGCGAGCGAGCCGGCGCAGCCTCGCGCGCAAGGGAGGTAGGGCGGTAGCGATCTCGTCACCCTCGAACCCGTCGAGGGCGCGCGCGGCGAGCTGCGCCCGGCGCTTGCTCCTGAGCGGCCCGAAGGGGCCGGGCTTCGAGATGACAGCCCACCGGTCGCCGCGCCGCTCGAGATAGACGTACCGGTCCGGGCGCCCCACGCGAGCGTTCGACGGAGGTCGCAGCTCACGGATGAGCCGCAGCTCCTCGAGCGCGGCCTCGAGCTCCGACCCGAGCTGCCGCCACTCGACCTGTTCGAGCGCGCCGAGCGCGGCCTCGACGGCCGGGCGCTGGCGGTCGCCCGAGAAGTACGACCGGAGCCGCGCGCGGAGGTCGCGCGCCTTCCCGACGTAGAGCACCGCGCCCGAACGGTCGCGGAAGAGGTAGACGCCGGGCGTCGTAGGCGCGCCCGCGACGAGGGAGCGCTTCGAGTGGAGCCGTCGCGCCCGTGGCGCGGCCAGCTCGACGACGTCACCGATCGTGCGGGCGCCTCGCTCCTGGGCGAGCCCGAGGAGCGCGATCAGGATCTCGGCGGTCGCCAGCGCGTCGGGCAACGCGCGATGGCACGGCTGCCATGTCGTGCCGAAGAAGTGCGCCAGCTCGAGGAGCGAGAAGCGCTCGCTCCTGCGGTGGAGGAGTCGGCGGGCGAGCCAGACCGTGTCCACGACGAGGGCCGCAACCCGCCGCCCCGTGAGCCGCTCGACCTCGCGGTCGAGGAACCCGACGTCGAACCGCGCGTTGTGGGCGACGAGCGGGGCGTCACCGGCGAACGCGAGGAACCGCCGGACGGCGATCTCGGAACGTGGCGCACTCCGGAGCTCGGCTTCGCGGATCCCCGTGAGCGTGGCGATGTACGGAGGGAGGACGATTCCCGGATCGACGAGCGTCTCGAACGTCTCGTCGACGGAAAGCGACCGGACGCGCACCGCGCCGATCTCGCACATCCGATCGCGGGAGGCCGACAGGCCGGTCGTCTCCAGGTCGAAGACGACGAGCTCGGCGTCCTCGATCGTGATGTCGGTGCCGGTGTCGCCCGCAAGGCCGACGCGCGTCCCCAGCCATGCCAGACGCGCGTCACCCTCGACGACATCCGCGAGGAGAGAACGCGCGAGCGTCGCCGGCGCACGCTCGAGCGCGAAGAGGACGCGCGCCGCCTCCTCGACGGCGACCGCCCCCCTTCGTGCCTGGACCAGCTCGACGAGCCGGTCGGCGGCATCGAACGTGAGTTGCATGCCGACCGAGGTTAGACGAACATGTGTTCGTATTCAAGACAAAGGAAAGGCCGCGCGCGGCGGCCCTCGTTTGCAGCGCAAAACCGGGATCCGCTCTCGCGGATCCCGGTCGCGCAAGGATCCCTGAAGGCGTCCGCTTCGCGGCCGCGGCGCCCTTTTCGCCTCGTGGCCGCTATCCGCCCTTGACCGCAGCCTTGAGCGTGCTCCCAGCCGAGAACTTGGGAACGGTTGTCGCCGGGATCATGACCTTCGCACCCGTGCGCGGGTTGACGCCCATGCGCGCTGCGCGCGCAGAGGTCGAGAACTTGCCGAAGCCCGTGAAGGTGACGGAGTCGCCACTCCTGAGTGCAGACGTGATCGTGTCGAGCACGGCGTCTACCGCACCGCCGGCATCGCGCTTGGACATGCCGGCCCTATTGGCGACGGCATCCACGAAATCCTGCTTGGTCACTGTTCTCCTCCTGACGTCGGATTCGGATTCACGGAACCGAGAGAGCCTAACACCCCTTCGGATTTGGCTCAACCATGCTCTTTTGCGGCGGTTTTTCGCATCTCCAACAGCTCACCGGCACGAAACAGCGCCCGGAGACGCACGCCGAGACGCGCGAGAGCGTCGGAGCCGCCCTCTTCCCGGTCGACGACACAGACCGCATTTCGGACGACGAGGCCCTCGTCTCTGAGCGCCGACACGGCCTCCGCGAGAGCTCCGCCGGACGTGACGACGTCCTCGAGGAGACACACCAGCTCGCCCTGCTCGAATGGGCCCTCGATCCGTTTTGCCGTGCCGTATTCCTTGGTCTCACCGCGGATGATGATGAAGGGCAGGCCGGACGCCATCGCTGCCGAGGCTGCCAACGCGACGGCTCCGAGAGCCGGTCCGGCCAGCCGGACGGTCTCCGGCTCGTGCTCTCGGACCGCCTCGGCGAGCCGTGAGCCGAGAGCGCTCAGGATCTCGGGCTCGGTCTCGAAGCGGTACTTGTCGAGGTACCACGACGAGCGGCGGCCCGAGCGGAGGACGAAGTCCCCCTCGAGGAGCGCGCGCTCGACGAGAAGGGCGCCAAGCTCGTCGTCGGTCACTGCCGAAGGGCAGAGCGCGCGATCGAGGCGAGGCGCTCGAAGCCGGCAGACCCGGGCTCGAGGACGATCGACGAGCCGTCGACGTATGACACGCCGGCGCGCTGCTGAGGGCCGGGCGAGCCCGTGAAGAAACGCCAAGCCCAGATCGCGAGCCCGACGAGCAGCGCGAGCCGAAGGAGCCGCCTCACTCGGCCCCCTCCTTCGACTTCCGCACGCTCCGGCGCTCCTTCTTCGGCGACTCCGGCTGATGGATTCCCTGCAGGCAGGTCCGGAGGTCGTAGACGACGAGACCCGACGTCGGCTGCGGGCCGGTCGTCGCCGCGATCGTCCGCCCGCCTTCGCGCAACACGAAGAGCGCGCCGTCCTCGAGCTCGACCTCCACGCGCGTGACCTCTCGTGGCTGCGCGTTCAGCTCGAACGCCGCGCCGATGAGCTCGAGCGTCGAGCTCGCAAGCGCCGCCGACCGAGCGGGATCGTCGTACGTCGATGCGAGCACGGACCCGTCCGCGCCGAGCACGACGGCGGCCTCGATCTGGGACGAGAGCTCTGTGAGCTCCTGAAGTGCCTGCGCAGCATCCATCGGCGCTCGACGCTAGCAGCCTTCAGCCCGCCGCGAGGCGTGCTGCGAGCGACCGGGCCGCCTGGGCCCGATGGGAGTGCGCCGATTTCCAGGCGTTCCCGAGCTCCGCGACCGTACGGCTCTCGCCGAGCGGCACGAAGATCGGGTCGTAGCCGAAACCTTCACTCCCTCGGGGCTCGGTGACGACATATCCCTCGAGCGTCCCTTCCGCGTGGAGCTCCGCGCCGTCCGGGGCGATCGCGACGAGCGCGCAGACGTAGCGGGCTCGCCGGTCTTCGACGCCCTCGAGCTCGGTGAGCAGGCGCTGGATGGGGTCGCCCGCCCAGCGCGCGGACTCGATCCCGGGCCCGCCGCCCAGCGCTGCCACCTCGATGCCCGCGTCCTCTCCCGCCACCCACTCGCCGGCAGGAGCATGACGCCGCCCGTGCCGAGCCTTGATCCGCGCGTTCTCGAGGAAGGTCTCGCCGTCCTCGACCGGCTCGTCCGGTGCCTCGAGGAGGGCGACCTCCCAGCCGGGGAGCGCGGCTCGAAGCTCCCGCAGCTTGTTCGGATTCCTCGACGCGAGAAGGATCTTCATCGTGTAGGGGCGAGATATATCTCGCCCCTACGGCAGCGTTACCCGCGGCGCCGCGGCCGCCTCACCTTGGGCGGCGGTCAACTCGTCGATTCCGCCGGCGGCGAGGTCGAGGAGCTCGTCGAGCAGCTCGCGCGAGAACGGATCCTTCTCGGCAGTCGCCTGCACCTCGACGAGGCGACCGTCACCGGTCATCACGACGTTCATGTCCGTCTCGGCGCCCGAGTCCTCCGCGTAGTCGAGATCGAGCAGAGCGTCGCCATCGACGATGCCCACGGAGACTGCCGCGATCGTGCCCGAGAGCGCCTTCGAGAGCCCGAAGCGGTCGAGCGCACGGCTCGCGGCGATCCAGGCGCCCGTGATCGAGGCGCAGCGAGTCCCGCCGTCCGCCTGCAGCACGTCGCAGTCGAGCCAGAGCGTGCGCTCGCCGAGCGCCTCGAAGTCGCAGACCGAGCGCAGGGCGCGGCCGATCAAGCGCTGGATCTCGACCGTCCGCCCGTCGGGCCGGCCGCGCGAGACTGCCCGCTGAGTGCGCTCTCCCGTCGACGCGGGGAGCATGGCGTACTCCGCCGTCATCCAGCCCCGCCCGCTCCTGGAGAGCCAGCGCGGGACGCCCTCCTCGACGGTGGCGGTGCAAAGCACGAGGGTCTTCCCCTGTCCGTAGAGCACCGAGCCGTGCGGTTGCTCGAGGAAGTCCGTCTTGATCTCGAGCGCGCGAAGCTCGTCCGGTCGCCTGCCGTCCGCTCTCATGCTGCAGCCGCCTGGAGCGCCGACACGTCGACGTGCTCCGCGGTGTCGATCGGAAGCTGGAGGAATCGTCTGCCCATCTCCCGGAAGAGCTCGGGATCGCCCGTGGTGGAGAAGCGGTATGAGCCCTCTCGCGACTCCGAGTTCTCGATCCCCCTGCGGCCGAGCAACTCCGCCACCTCGCGCGCGGTCTCCTCGGCAGAGAAGACGAGCGAGACTCCTCGACCGAAGACACGCTGGAGAATCGGCCGGATCAGGGGGTAGTGCGTACAGCCGAGGATAACGGTGTCCACGCCGGCATCCTTGAGGGGCTGCGCGTACTCGCGAACAGCAGCCGTGGTCTCCTCGCCGAACGGGTCGTCGCCCTCGATCAGGGGCACGAGGCGGGGGCAGGCAACGGGCACGACGACCGCTCCAGCATCGAGGGCGTGCACGAGCTCGGCGTACCGGTCGCTCGCCACGGTGGCCTCGGTAGCGAGGAGCCCGATGCGCCGGTTGCGCGTGGCCAGGACGGCCGCATGTGCTTCAGGGGCGAGCACGCCGACGACCGGAACCGCGAGCTGGCGCTGGAGATCCGGGAGAGCCGCCGCCGTCGCGGAGTTGCACGCCGCAACGATCAGCTTGACCCCCTGTCCCTCCAGGTAGCCCGCGATCTCGGCGGCGAACCGGCGGATCTCGTCGAGCGGTCGCGGCCCGTACGGAAGCCGCGCGCCGTCCCCGAGGTACACGAAGTCTTCGTGCGGGAGGGTCACGAGGCACTCGTGCAGGACGGTCAGGCCGCCCATGCCAGAGTCGAAGACGCCGATCGGACGCGGATCCATCCGCGGGATTGTAGGAGGGCAGCCGGGACGACCCGCGTCGTCTACCCTTTGGCCTCGTGGCGAAGGTCTGGTTAGCGGGGCTCGCGGTCGCCTTCGTCCTCGTCGTCGGAGAAGCGCCCGCGTCGACGTTGGCGAAGCAGGACGTACTGATCCCGATGGACGACGGGGTCTCGATCGCGGCGACGCTCTTCCTCCCGGACGGCACCCCGCCCGCAGGCGGCTGGCCGGCAATCGTCTTCCTGCACGGGCTCTCCGGAAACCGCCAGCAGATGAACGCGCTCGCGGAGGGATACGGGTTCGTCGGTCAGAGCTACGCGATCCTGACGTTCGACGCGCGCGGCCACGGCGAGTCGGGCGGGCTCGTGGGAATCGACGGGCCTCGCGAGGTCGCCGACACGCGAGCGGTTCACGCCTGGTTGGCCGCTCGGCCTGACGTCGCGGACGCGAAGATCGGCGCCTGGGGGATCTCCTATGGCGGGGGCGCCGTCTTCAACTCACTCGTCGCCGGGGTGCCGTGGCGTGCGGTCGTCACCGTCGAGACCTGGACCGATCTGTACAGCGCGCTCATGCCGCAAGGGCTCGTCAAGTCCGGCCTCGTCGCAGGACTCGCCGGATCGATTCCCGAGAGCAAGCGGGATCCGTCGCTCGCCGCGCTGCAAGCAGCCGCGTTCGCAGGTAACACCGCAGCCGTCCGCCCCTGGGCCGAGGCCCGCTCGAGCCTGTCGAAGCTCGGCTCGATCCAGACACCCGTCTTCATGGCGCAGGGCCGCCGTGACTTCCTGTTCGGCATCGACCAGGGCTCGCTCGCCTTCCAGCGCTTGCGTGGCCCGAAGGTGCTCTACGTCGGGCTCCACGGCCATCCACCCTCGACGTTCCCGGCGGCGGACACAGGCTTTCTCATGGCCCAGGCGCGGTCCTGGTACGACTGCTTCCTCGCGAGCACGAGCTGCTCTCGCGCGCCTGCCGCTGTCGCTGTCGCGTCCGAGAAGTTCAACGGCGAGGCGCCTTGGACGACAGCGCCTCCCAAGACGACGACGACGACCTTCGCGCTCCCGGGCGTGACGACGTTTGCTCGCAGCGGCAAGGCGGTGCGCACCACCGCGCCGCTGCGGAAGTCGATCGAGGTATTCGGATCGCCGACAGTCGAGGCCACGATCGCTGCAAGCGGGGGCTGGTCGCGCCTCGTCGCAGTCCTTACGGCACGCACACCTCAGGGGAAGGAGATCCTCGTCAGCGCCGGCGGCGTCCCGACGAAGAACGGAACGGGGAAGGTCACGATCCGCCTGATCGACCAGGCGACCTTCGTCCCGAAGGGGTCTCGACTGACACTCACGCTCGCGTCTTCGTCGACCGCTCAGGCGACCTCGAACCTGCTCTATCTCGACCTCCCCATGGCAGCCGGCGCGCGCGTCCGGGTGGGAACAGCGGTCCTCAAGCTTCCGGGATTGCGGACTCCGGTCACGAAGTGACCGCTCGCTTCGCGGCGGCAGCGATCCTCGCATTCGTCGTGGTCGCCGGTGCAGGAGCCCGGCCGGCGGCCGATCCCGGAGTCACCCCGACGAACGTCCTCCTCGGCGGAACGGTGCCGCTCACGGGCGAGGCGGCGGCGTTCGGCGCTGTCGGCCCCGGAGCGAAGGCCTACTTCGACTACGTCAACGCAAGAGGCGGCGTCAACGGACGCACGATCGAGTATCGCTACTACGACGATGCGTACAACCCCGCGCAGACGGTCCAGCTGACCCGCAGGCTCGTCGAGCAGGACAAGGTGTTCGCCGTCTTCAACAGCATCGGGACGACGAACAACCTCGCCATCCGCGACTACTTGAACGCGCTGAAGGTGCCGCACCTCTTCGCAGGGGACGGCTCGCAGTCCATTGGCCGAAGCTTTGCTCGTTACCCATGGACGATGGGCTTCCTCATGAGCTATCGCGGGGAGGGCGACGTCTATGGGAAGACGCTCGTCAAAACCCGCCCTCGCGCTCGGATCGCCGTCCTCTACGAGAACACGGAGCTCGGCCGCGACATGCTCACCGGCCTCACGCGTGCGATCGCGGGCAAGGGGCCGAGGATCGTCGCCAAGCAGTCGTACGAGTTCACGGGGGCAGACGTCTCCTCCCAGATCGGGGTTCTGAAGGCATCGGGGGCGGACACCCTCATGCTGTTCGCCACGCCCAAGTTCTTCATCAATGCGATCACGGCGACCCACAAGCTGGGCTGGAAGCCGCAGGTCTACATCGCCTCCGTGTCGATCGAGCCGACGATCATGGGGATCGCACGCTTCAACGCCCCGGAGCTGACCAGGGGCGCGCTCTCGATCGCGTTCGTGAAGAACCCGAACGACCCGATCTGGGCCAAGGACCCGATCGTCGCTCTCTACCGCACGATCATGAAGACGTACAACCCGACGGGCCGGCAAACCGACGTCTACAACTGGTACGGCATGACGGTCGCGTGGACGATGGTGGAGACGCTCCGCAAGGCGGGCAAGAACCTCACACGCGCGAGCCTCTTGAAGGCGGCACAGAGCCTCGACACGGCCGCGAATCCCTTCCTGCTCCCGGGGATCCGCCTCCAGACGTCGCGGACCGACTACCGGCCGATGGAGCACGTGTACCTCTACCGATACGACAACAAGGAATGGGTAAAGGCGAGCGGTCTCCTGCATGCGAAGGGATGACTCGAGGCGCCGGCTGTGAGAAACTCGGACACCCAAGAGGAGGACAGATGAGAGGACGAATCTGGACCGTTGCTGCCGGGATCGTCTCGGTAGCGGCGCTCATCGCAGTTCCCGCTGCGCTCGCCGGGTACACGACTGCGAAGCTGGAGGTCACGCGGGCGGGCACCGCAACGGTGGTCAAGGCTTCGTTCGACCCGAGCGACGACCCGACGGCGAGCGTGCGCATCTTCGCCCCGGCGGGGACGCAGCTGACGACGAGCCAGGCCCCCGGCACCGTTCTCGGTCCGGTGAAGTCGATCGTGAAGGCGCTCGACCTCGCCGGCGCCGACCTGCCCATCGACGGCCAGCTGGTGGTGGCCGCTCCGGGCCAGGTTCCGCCGGAGACCCAGGCGGCCTGCGTCGGCGGGCCGACGCCGCTCGCGACCTGGATCATGGTGCTGTCGGCTGCGGGCCAGACGTTGACGGTGCCGACGTTCCTCGTCGGAACGACCGGCGCGCAAGCCGCGCTCGGTCCCGCCTATATCCAGATCTGCCTGCCGCCCCCGGACCTCCCCGTGGGGACACCCGGGCGGGCGACGTTCGGCGCGAAGTTCTATAGCGCCACGCTCACCATCAACGGCGTCTTCAGCGCGGTGCCGCTCGGCGCCTGGGTCGCCTTCTGGACCCCGTACACGCCGCTCGTCGGCGCAGTCAACGTCGCCGGAACCGTCGCATCGCCGGCTGCGATCGCTCCCGGAGCGGTGACGGTTGCCGCGAAGAAGTCCGGGCTCGGCGCAATCGTCACCGGCCGCGTGACCCAGGCCGGCCAGGCGAGGGGCGGCGCGAGCGTGACGATCTTCGGCGGAGCCAAGGCATCCGGGCTCAAGCGGCTCGGTAAGGCAAAGGTGGCCGCGAGCGGCGCGTTCACCTTCAAGGCCAAGGCGGGCACGTTCTTCCGTGCAACCGCCGTTGCGACCTCTGCGTCGGCTCCACCGCTGTGCACGGCGCTCGGCGCAGCGCTCGCACCCATCCCCTGCGTCAACCCGACGACGAACGGGTTCACGGTACAGAGCAAGACCGTCAAGAAGAAGTAGAACCACGGGGTCAGGTCTTGCATTCCTGCACAGACGTGCCGGAATGCAAGACCTGACCCCACCTCTGCGATGACCACGACCGTCCGCCTCGGGACGTGCAGCTTCGCTGACGAAGGCCTCGTCAAGTCCTGGTACC
>Ga0209640_10003165_pt1 | contig 14395 bp, 14 predicted proteins | sample RifCSP10_1_FD_184018 | JGI IMG/M metagenome (GOLD analysis project Ga0209640, IMG submission 184018) | Soil microbial communities from Rifle, Colorado - Rifle CSP2_sed 10_1 (SPAdes) (version 2) | ecosystem: Environmental > Terrestrial > Deep subsurface > Rock core/Sediment | place: Rifle...
CTTTCTACCTCACTGCGCGGCCGGTGGGAAGCCGGGGTTATCCCTGATGCACGATGACGCCTTCCATCGGATCGACCGGAGCTCGCCACGGCGCGAGCTCGACCATCCGCTGCGTGTCGGCGTAGCCGGCATCGCGCCGAGCGCGGACTCCGGAGGCGCTGAAGTCGATGTCCTTGGTGAGATCTTCGCCGTCGAGTCGCGGCGCGACCATCCGTACGACATGCATCGTCGTGCGGCAGCCCCACGAGGCCAGCTCGCGCATCTGCGCAGAATCGCGGCAGTCCTCCGGAAGCTGGCGCGCAAGCTCCCGCACCACGTGCCGGAGGTGATGGATCTGCTTCTGCCGCGTGAGGTGGCTCTCGGTGCGGCTCGCGTACTGGATATCCTTCTGGCGCCCCAGCACCTGCAAGATCGACTCGGGATCCGGGCCGCTCTGCTGCCAGACATTGACGACGAAGATCACCGAGTCGCGGCGCGGGCGGTCGTCAAGCACCGCTTCGATCGGCGTATTGGAATAGATGCCGCCATCCCAATACGGATCGCCATCGACGCGCACCGCGGGGAAAGCCGGCGGCAGCGCGCCGGACGCCATCACGTGGTCCAGGCCCAGCGTTTCGTCCCTGCTGTCGAAGTAGCGCATCTCGCCGCTGCGCACGTTGACGGCGCCGACCGTAAGGCGGGGTTTCTTTTCATTGAGGTGCTGCAGGTCGACCAGGCCGCCGAGCGTCTCGCGCAGAGGCTCGGTCGAGTAGTAAGCCGCGGAGTCGACTCCGACGACGGCACTCGGCCCGCCCCACGCCAGTCTCGGCGAGAAAAACGCCGGAATGCCCTGCGTCAGCGTCGCCAGGTTCGTGAACGCGTTCGCGAACGCTGCGAACGGCAACTGGAACTCGACGCGACGGCGCACCCGATCCCAGAAATCCTCGAGGCGCTTCATGCGTTGCTGCGGCGCGTTGCCGGCGATGATCGCGCCGTTGATCGCGCCGATCGAGGTGCCGATCACCCAGTCGGGTTCGATGCCGGCTTCGTGCAGCGCCTCGTAGACGCCGACCTGATAGGCGCCGAGCGCGCCGCCTCCCTGCAACACGAGCACGACCTGCCCGGGCAGCTCCAGACCCTCTCCGGCCATCTTCATCACGCCGCCCGCCCTTTCAGTGCGCCGTCCAGCCGCCATCGATCGGCATGACGGCGCCGGTGATCGACGCGGCTTCGTCGCTGCAGAGGAACGCGGTCAGCGCCGCGACCTGCTCCACCGTGACGAACTTGCGCGTCGGTTGCGTGGCGAGCAGCACGTCGCGAACCACCGCGTCCTCCGAGATGCCGCGAGCTTTCGCGGTGTCGGGGATCTGCTTCTCGACCAGTGGCGTGAGGACATAGCCCGGACATACCGCATTCACCGTGATGCCCTGCTCGGCGACCTCGAGCGCAGCCGCCTTCGTGAACCCGGCGATGCCGTGCTTCGCAGCGACGTACGCGGACTTGAACGGACTTGCGACGAGCGCATGCGCAGAAGCGATGTTGACGATGCGGCCCCAGCGCTTTCTCTTCATCGGCCCGAGCGCGAGGCGGGTCGTGTGAAACGCGGCCGACAGGTTGATCGCGAGAATCGCGTTCCACCGATCGACCGGGAATTCGTCGACCGGCGCGACATGCTGGATGCCGGCGTTGTTGATCAGCAGGTCGACCGAGCCGAGCGTCTCGATCGCCTTGCGCATCATCTGTTCGATCGACTGCGCGTCGCTCATGTCGGCGCCGTCATACGCGACGGTGACGCCATGCTCATGCGCCAGGTCGGCGCGCAGTTTCTCGATCGCTTTTGCTTCGCCGAAGCCGTTCAGGATCACGTTCGCGCCTCGTTCCGCCAGCGCACGCGCGATTCCCAGGCCGATCCCCGAGGTGGAACCCGTCACCAGCGCAGTTTTTCCTTTGAACATTTTGCAATCCCTGCCTTTCGATGCACCGTTTTCGGGCACTTGGTCGGCCAATCGTAGGCGAACTTACGGCGCTTGAGGCGGAACTTATCGGCCGCCGGCGGGACGAATAGGAACGGTTCGACGTACGGTCAACGAAATCCAGTAAAAACCGTTACTTGATTCCATTTAGGAGGACCCATGAAGATCCTTGCCCGCATCTGCGCACTGCTCCTCGCGTTCGCTCTTTGCTCCGCGTTCGCGCAGGAGCTGAAGCCCGAAGAGCTGGTGCGCAAGGTCACCGAGGACGTGCTCTCCTCGATCAAGAGCGACAAGGCGCTGCAGGCCGGCGACCGGCAGAAAGCGCTCGCGCTCGCCGAGCAGAAGGTGCTGCCGCACATCGACTTCGCCGCCGCAACGCGGCTCGCGATGGGCCGCGCGTGGTCCAGCGCAACCCCGGAGCAGCAGAAGAAGCTGGTCGACGAATTCCGCTCGATGCTGATCCGCATCTATTCGAATGCGATCGATGCGTACCGCGGGCAGACGATGAAGGTGCAGCCGGTGAACACTCCGGCGGGAGCGAACGAAGTGACGGTGCGCAATCAGTATGTGCGCCCGGGGCAGCCGCCGGTGTCGGTCGACTACGCGATGCACAAGACTGCGCAAGGCTGGAAGATCTACGACATCACCGTGGAAGGCATCAGCCTCGTGCTCACGTACCGCTCGGAGTTCGATCAGGTGATGCGGCAGTCGGGCGTGGACGGACTGCTCAAGCGCCTCGCCGAGAAGAACACGGCGCCTTCGTCGCGCCGCGGTTAGCAATTTGGTTGAAGACGTCAACCCGAACGCGGTGGTGGCCACGACGGCCGCCGCGGACGCGGCCCAGGGCAAGGAAGCGGCCTGGGTCGCGTACGTGCTGCACGCGTTCGGCTACGTCACGGCAATGATGTGGCCGGCGATCATCGGCGTGGTGGTGAATTACGTGAAGCGTCGCGACGCGGTCGCCAGACATCACGACTGGATGATCCGCACGTTCTGGTACGGGCTGTTCTGGTATTTGCTGAGCCTCGCCGCGCTGCTTTGGAGTGCCTGGCCGCTCGTGCACGCCGCCTGGCTCGGCGCGGTGTCCGGCGAATTCATGCTCGCATGGAGCGCGGTGTTCCAGATGATCGGCGCCGCCACGCTAGGCGCGTTCGGCTTCCTCGTGACCTGGCTGTGGCTGCTCTACCGCGTCATCCGCGGCATGGTACGGCTCGCCGAGTCGAAGCCGGTGCCGTAGCGAGGACGGCGGCGGGCATGCCGCAGCCTAAAGCGTCTTATGCGTGCTGTCGCAGAACGGGGATTTCGCGCTGCGCTTGCAACCGCACAGGAAGGCGGTCTGGTCCTTGTCCTGTACCCACACCTTCGGCTTCAGGCCGGCTTTGGAGCTGGTATGCGAGCCATCGCAGAAGGGCTGCCACTTCGATAAGCCGCAGGCGCACCACGCGTAGCGGTAGCCGGCGAGAAGCTCCACCTTGTAAGGGCCTTTCTGGGCGATGACCGGTTCTTCGGCGGTGCTGGACACGTTTTCTCCGTTAGCTTGACTGGCGCGAACCATTGTCATTATCGTTATCGGGCCCGTCAAGGAGAAGCCCAATGCTGGCGACCGCCGAAATCGAAGTCAACGCCGACCCGACGCAATGTGTGGTTGTGGACACCAATAAAGTGCCGTGGCAGCCGACCGCGCATCACGGCGTCCACATCAAGGTGCTCGAGCGCGTCAACCATCCCGTGAAGGGGCGCGAGACCGCGCTCTTCAAGCTCGACCCGGGCGCAAAGCTGCCGACCGAGACACTGGAGCAGCGACAGGAGATCTTCGTGCTCGAAGGAAGCTTCTCCGACGAGCAAGGGTCCTACGGGCAGCACACCTGGATCTGGAATCCGCCCGGCACGCGACAGACCATGACCTCAGCCGAGGGATGCTTGTTCTACGCAAAGCGCCGGGTGCCGATCTACAAGGACGAGGCGAGCCGCGAACGCAAGGTGATCGACACCAAGGCCACGAAATGGCTGGATTTCCCGCACCGCGGAGCGGAGGTGCTGCATCTGCACAAGGATCCCAACGGCTTGGAGACCGGGCGCATCGGCAACGTTTACACCCATCGGCAGCTCCCTTCGCACGACCATTCGATCGGCGAAGAGACCTTCGTCGTCAAGGGCTGCCTCAAGGACGAGTACGCCGCGTACAGCGCGGGGGTGTGGTTCCGCATGCCCTGCGGCAAGCCGCACGCGCCGTATACCGAGGACGAGCGCTGCATGATGCTGATCCGCGAGGGTGATCTCGTCTGGTGAATGACCGCGCGATGAAAGATTGGACCGAATTCGGCTTGCGCGGCCTGCCGCCCGCCTCGGCGCGGAACCGGGTCACGGCGATCCCACCGATGCTGCAGCCGGTGCTCGAGGTGGCGCACCAATCGCTCGCGCAGCCGCTCTCGGGAATCACCACGGACGGCAGGCTGCGCCCGAACCTCTTTCCCTTGCGGGCCACGGGTGTTGCGACAACGCCGATTCTCGACGCAGCGCGCGACTTTCTCGCCACGCTCGATGCGACGCAGCGTGCGAAAGTCCTGCTCGATACCGAGGCGAACGAGCGCAGGATGTGGTTCAACATCCATCCCAACGTCTTCCGCCACGGGCTGATGCTCGAGGAGCTGGCGCCGCGCCAGCGCAGCGCGGCCCTGCACCTGATGGAAGCGACGCTGTCGGCGCGCGGCTTCGCGCAGGCGCGCGACATCATGCGCCTCAACGATCTGGTGATCGAGATCACCCGACGCCCGGACGAGTACGGCGAGTGGCCCTACTTCGTCACGCTTTTCGGCACCCCGTCGCCGGACGGGCCCTGGGGCTGGCAGATCGACGGCCATCACCTCAACCTCAATTTTTTCGTGCTCGGCGACCAGCTCGTCTTCACCCCCAGTTTCATGGGCTCGGAGCCGTGCAGCGTTGCGCACGGGCCGCTGGCGGGCACGGCCGTATTCGTGCCCGAGGAGCGCGCCGCCCTCGCGCTCCTGCGCTCGCTCGACGACGCGCAACGACGCAAGGCGGTGCTGCGCGAATCGATCCTGCCGGATGCGCTGCCGCCGGAGCTGAAGCATTTCATCGACGGCCGCATGCGCGCCGGCGCGTTCAAAGACAACGCCGTGGTTCCCTACGCGGGCGTGCGTGCGAGCGAGATGTCCGACGCCCAGCGCCGCCTGCTGCTCTCTCTCGTGCGAACCTACGTCGGCTGGGCGCGGGACGGCCATGCGGACGTGAAGATGTCCGAGGTCGAGGCGCACCTGGACGAGACCTGGTTTGCGTGGATGGGAGCAAGCGACGGCGAAGGGCCCTTCTACTACCGGGCGCAGAGCCCGGTCGTGCTGATCGAGTTCGACCACCACCCGGGCATCGTCTTCGACAATCTCGAGCCGACGCGCCATCACATCCATACCATCGTCCGCACGCCGAACGGCGGCGACTACGGTGCCGACCTGCTGCGCCAGCATCACGAGCGCTACGACCACTCGAGCGGCAGGCACGTTGCGCGGCGCTAGGAGATTGGGGGAACGGTGACCATTCTCGCCACCGACGAAGTCGACCTGTATTACGAGCTGCACGGCGAGGGTCCGCCGCTCGTCTTCATCCACGGGGCGAGCGGTACCCACATGTCGTGGTGGCAGCAGGTCGCGGAGCTGCGCTATCACTTTTCCTGCCTCATCTACGACCTGCGCGGCTTCGGCCGCTCGCGCCCGAAGAAGGACTACGATCCGGGCGACGGGCATGCGCTGCTGCGCGATCTCGAGGCGCTGATCGAGCACGCCGGCTTCGGTGGGCAGAAGATCAACCTGATGGGCTCCTCGTTGGGGACCGGCCCGGCGCTGCATTTCGCGGCTGAGCATCCGCAGCGCGTCGACAAGCTCGTCCTCGTCTGCGGCACCGGCGGCGCGAAGACGCCGCGCATCGAGGCCGCCTGGGAGGATCGGCGCCGGCGCATGCAGGAGCGGCAGAAGGAGTTGCAGGCGCGTTTCCAGTCGGGCGCGCCGGCGATCGCCGCGCGCGGCGTGCCGCCGGTGCGCAGCGCCGGCGAGAAGGAGCGCTTCGCCGTTGCTTACCATCCGTACGGGCCGGTAGGGGAAGCGATGCACCTCGATTTTCCCGCGCTGACTTTTCTGTACGCGGAGATCATGGCGTCCTCGGACGGCCCGCCCACAGCGAAGACCATGCCGGTCTTCGACGCGCGCCCGGTGAGCGCGCAGGAGGCGGCAAAATTCGATTTCCCGGTGCTCGTTGTCGGCGGCACCGAGGACCCGCTCTTCGGCGCCGCCGAGCTCGAGGACCTGGCGAAGATGTTCCCCAAGGGGCGCTGCAACCTCTTCAAAGGTGCGGGGCACCTCGCGTATTTCGAGCGGCCGCGCCGCTTCAACGACGCGGTGCTCGCGTTCCTGCGCGGAGGGTGAGCGCAGTTTTCATCCCGGCGGCGGCGACGCGCGAGGTGCTCGGCTGGGACGACACGATCGACGCGATGCGCGCCGCGTATGCCATACCGCACGCGCCGCGCACGAACCACCGGGCCCAGGCGCACGGCGACGGGAACTGGCTGCGCGGCATGGTCTCGGTTCCGCCCGGCGGCACGACGATGGGGGCCAAGGTGTTCGGCATCGCGCGCGCAAGGCAGGCGAGCTATCTGATCGCGCTTTTCGACCAGACAAGCGGCGAGCTCGCCGCGCTGGTCGACGGCATCCATGTCACGGCATTGCGCACGGCGGCGACTTCGGCGGTCGCGCTCGAGCGGATGGCACCCGCGCGCGCGCTGACCCTGGCCGTGTTCGGCAGCGGCCAGGAGGCGCAGGCGCATGTGCGCGCGTTCGCGCGCGTGCGCGAGCTGAAGCAGGTCCATCTCTACAGCCCGACCGCGGCGAACCGCGAGCGCGCGGCGGGCCTGCTCGCAGCCGAGGGGCTGCGCTGCTCGCCCAAGCCCAGCGCGCACGCCGCCATGGAAGGCGCGGACGTTGTCCTGGCGGCAGCGCGCTCGCACGGGGAGAAGCCGGTCTTCGACGGGGAATGGCTGCGGGCGGGGATGCTCGTGGTGTCGATCGGCTCGACGATGGCCGCTCAGCGCGAGATCGATCCGCGCACGGTCGAAAGAAGCGATCTGATCGTGTGCGACGCCGTCGAGGAAGTCGCTGAACAGACCGGCGATTTCATCGCCGCGCGCGGCGCCGGCGTGGCGTTCGAGCACAAGATGGCGAGCCTCAACGATCTCGTCCTCGGCAAGCTGGACGCCCGGCTTGCCGGCGCGCGCCTCACCATGTACAAGTCCGTGGGCGCCGCGGTGCAGGACGTGACGGTGGCGGAGCTGGCGGTACGGCGCGCGCGCGAGCGCGGGCTTGCGGTCGCGCTGCCACTCTCGCTCGAGCTCAAACAGGTGTGAGCCAAAGGAGGAATGCATGGCCAGGTACCGTAAGCAGGAGGCTCGCGAGTGGGCGCGCGAACATTTGCGCGGCGTGGCGAACGTCATCATCCCGTCGTACAGCCGCGACCTGAAGCGGCTCAACGAGAAGGGCATCCGGCACGACGTGCACCTCGAGATCGAGTACGGCTTCGCGGGCGCGCTGCTCGTCTCGGAAGTCGCCATCACGCTCGACGAATACCGCCAGTTCTTCGAATGGGCGAACGACGAGGCGAAGGGCCGCCTGATGCTCATCCACCACGCGAGCTTCAATGACCTCGAGGAGAACCTCGAAGCGGTGAAAATCGCCGAAGCGAACGACGCCGAGCTGATCCTGCTCTCCTACCCGCCGAACTTCTATCCGACCAGCGCCCAGGAGATCTACGACTACACAAAGGCGTTCTGCGACGCGACCGACCTGGCGGTGATGCTTTTCCCGGTGACGCTATGGGGCTTCGATCGCGTGCATCCGTCGGACATCGAGGCGGCCGTCATTCGCAGGCTCATCGACAACTGCCCGAACGTCGCCGCCGTCAAGGCCGAAGGCGGCATGCCGAACGTCATGGGCTTCGTCGAGTGCCATCGCCTGTTTGGCAAGGAGATCGTGGTCACCTGCCCGCTCGAAATCGACATGATTCCGCTTGCGCAGCTTGTGCCGATACAGTTCAGCGGCACGAGCAACACCGAGTACTACGGAGCCATGATCCCGCGGATCTTCAAGCTGCTGCAGCAGAAGGAATACGACCACGCGACGAAGCTCTACTGGCAGCTCCATCCCGCACGCAAGGCGAACGCCGCCGCCGGCACTTACATCTCGCAGACGCTGTTCCTGCACCGCATGCTGTGGAAGTTCCAGGGCTGGCTGAACGGCTTCAACGGCGGCCCGATGCGCCGGCCGACCATGCGCTTGAACGATGCGCAGATGAACCTGCTGCGCCAGGGATTGATCCGATCCGGCCTCAAGCCCACCGACGATCCGAACGGCGCGTTCTTCGTCGGCCGCAATCCGGTGTAGCGTTCCATTGCACGAGCGCAGACAAATGGGTAATTTAGGACTCCGGGCAAAGGAGGAGGGAGAACCATGCACCTGAAGACACTGGCCATGTGCGTTGCGCTCGCGGCGGCGGCCCCGCTGCAGGCTGCCGACTTCACGATGAAGTTCGGCTTCGGCACCGCGAACGACATCCAGCACCAGTGGGCCAACTGGTACAAGGAGGAGGTCGAGAAACGAAGCAACGGCCGCATCGAGGTGAAGATCTTCCCGCGCGCCCAGCTCGGCACCGGGCCCTCGATGATGCAGGGCACGCAGACCGGCACGATCGAGGCCTACACCTCGCCGACCGATTTCTTCGCCGGCATCGACCCGCGCTTCGGCGTGTTCGCGATCCCCTTCATGTTCAAGGGACAGGAGCATGCGAGCAAGGTGATCAACGACCCGCAGATGAACAAGGAGATCCTCGCGCTCGGCCGCGACAAGGGGCTGCGTGCCGTGTCGATCTACACGTACTCGCCGTCACACTACTTCGCGCGCTCGCCGATCCGGACGCTGGACGATTTCAAGGGCAAGAAGCTGCGCGTGAACGCTACGCCGGCGGAGCGCGAGAGGATGCGCCTGCTCGGCGCCTCTGCGGTGCCGATGGACCTGCCCGAGGTCGTTCCCGGCATCCGGCAGGGCACGATCGACGGCACCATGAGCGGCACGGCCGTCTACGTCAACTTCAAGTTCATCGACCTCGGCAAGGTGATCACGCAGACCAACGACACGATGATCGTGTCGATCGGGGTCCTGAGCAACGTCTGGCTCGAGAAGCTGCCCGCCGACCTGCGCGACATGGTCCTCCGCGTCGGCGAGGAAATGCAACCTCGCCTGGCCACCCGCGCCAAGGAAATCGAGGACGACATGATCGGGCGCTGGAAGAGCGCCGGCGGCGAGATCGTGCAGTACTCCACGGCCGAGCTCGAGCGCCTGCGCAAGGCAGTCGAGACCGTCGGCGAGACGGTGACCAGGGACAACCCGGCGGTCCACGACTTCTACCGCCGGATGAAAGCGGTCGGGGAGAAGTATTAGTCCCGTAGAGGGGCAGCGGCGGCGCGGGCTCGCCGCCGCGCTCCTGGAACGCTGGCCGACGCGGCTGCTCGGCTGGCTGATGCTCGCCGCCGTCGCGCTGAATTTCGCCAACATCGTCGGCCGCTACGTCTTCGGCTGGGCCATCGTCTGGACGGAGGTGGTCCTGGTGGTCTGGCTGAGCTGGAGCGTGTGCATCGGCATGATGGTCGTGACCTACCGCGGCCAGCACCTCGCGATGGACCTTCTCTCGACCAGCCTGGGCGGACGATTGCGCACGTCGAACAACGCGCTCATGTTCGCCGTGCTGGTTGCGTGCCTCGCCTACGCGGCGTTCCAGTCCGCAAAGGTCGTCATGCTGATGGTCAAGACCGGGCAGACGCACCCCAGCATAGGCTTCCCGCTTTGGATACCGAACCTGGCAATCTTCGCCGGCCTGGCGCTTTCGCTCTGCGCCCTGCTCGTGTCTGCCAGGACCTACATCGCCGGGCGGCGCTGAGCGATGTCGGGATTGCAGTGGACGATGGCCGTGCTGCCGGTCGCGCTGCTGGTGCTCGGCTATCCGTTCTTCGTCATCCTGCTCGCCGCGGCCAGCGTGATGCTGCTCTTCGTGCTGAAAATGCCCGCCGAACTGATCCACCAGCAGATCTTCGCTGCGCTCGACAAGTACGCGCTCATCGCCATCCCGTTCTTCGTCTTCGCCGGTGACCTGATGGCGCGCGGCGGCATCTCGCGGCGGCTGGTGCGCTGGGTGGCCTCGATGGTCGGCGGCGTGCGCGGTTACCTGCCGCAGACGGCGCTCGGCACGACCGTAGTCTTCAGCGCGATCTCCGGCTCCACCACCGCCGCCGTGGCGGCCGTGGGCAGCATGACTTACGACAAGCTGCGGGAAGCAGGGTATTCCGAGCGCTTCGCTTCCAGCCTGATCGTCTCGGCCGCTGCGATCGACAACCTCATTCCCCCGTCGGTGGGCTTCATCCTCTACAGCATCGCTTCGGAGACTTCGCTGCTGCGCCTGTTCACTGCCGGCATCGTGCCGGGCATCCTGCTTGGCGCGGGTTTCGCGATCTACATCTACGCCTACGCCGTGGCGCGCGGAGAGTCGGCGCAGCGGCGGTTCGTATGGGCCGAGTTCGTTGCGGCCACGGCGGACGGAATCTGGTCCATCGCCGCGCCCGTGGTGGTGCTGGGAGGGTTGTATGCGGGCCTCTTCTCGCCGACCGAGGCGGCGGGCATCGCCTGCGTCTATGCGCTGCTGGTGGTCGGCGTCGTCTACCGCGAGATGGGCCTGCGCGAAATCGTCGACTCTGCCGCGCGCACCGCCGTGCTGACCGCGCAGATCTTCATCATCGTCGCCATGGCAGGGGTGTACTCGTGGCTGCTGACGGTAAGCGGCACTTCCGAGACGGCGGCGAAGTTCATCGGCGGACTCGACCTGCCGCCCTTTCTCGTGCTTCTGGCCATCAACATTTTTCTGCTCCTCGTCGGCACGTGCATCGACACGGCTTCCTCGATCCTGGTGCTGACACCGCTGCTGGTGCCGATCGCCGTCGCGATCGGCGTCGATCCCATCCACTTCGGCGTCATCCTGATCATGAACCTGAGCCTCGGCACCTTCACGCCGCCCTTCGGGTTGAACTTGTTCATGGCCCAGGCCGTATTCAAGGCGAACGTGCGCGAGATGTACCTCGGCGTCGTCCCTTTCTTCCTCGTGGCGCTGGCCGTGCTGCAACTCGTCACCTACATCCCCTGGCTCTCGCTGTGGGCTTTCGCCACGCCATGAGCACCGAGATCAATCGGGCCATTCCGCTTGGTGATAGCCCGGCGCGACCGGCGGCCGCGCCCAGTACGGAGCAGTCTCCGACATCTGCAATACCGGTTTCAGGTGCCGCACGCGCCCGATCGGCGCATCGATCTCGGTCGTCAGGCGCTCGAGTTCTTCCTGCGGCAGCTCGGCCGGCACGTTGGCGATCGCTTCGCGCTCTAGCATTCCGAGATCCGTGATCCACTTCCCGGTGCGCGCGAGCGAAACGCGCACGAGCCAGCTCCCGCCTTCCTGCATCCGTCGCGCGAGCGCGATGAGCGTGCCGAACGCCATCAGGGTGCCGCTTACGTAATCGATAGCCGACACCGGCATATAGCGCGGCCTCGCCGCCGATCCCTGCTCGATCGCGATCCCGCTCACGGTCTGCACGATGGTGTCGAACCCACGCCGCATGCGCCATGGCCCGGTGTCGCCCCACGCGGAGAGCGAAACGCAGATGATCCCCGGACGCAGCGATGCCGCCTCCTCGGGCGAGAAACCGCGCGCCGCGAGCGTCTGTGGGCGATACGACTGCGAAAAGATGTCGGCCTCGCCGAGCAGCGTGCGCAAGGTCGAATGATCTTCGCGCGTTCGCAGATCGAGATGCGCCGAAAGCTTGCCGATGCCGGTATCGATTTCCGTCGTCGGCATGTCGGGGATATGCGGCGCGCCGATCTTCAGCACGTCGGCGCCATGCTCGGCAAGCGTGCGCGCGCACGTCGGCCCGGCGAGCACGCGCGTGAGATCGAGCACGCGGATTCCGTCGAGCGGGCGCTTGCGCGATGGGAGCGGCTCGGGCGGCGCATCGGCGATTCGGGTGATCTCCAGCAAAGGCTGTGTCGCCACCGCTGACGCCTGCGGATGCGCGCCCCATTCGCTTGCGTCGCGCGCAAGTCCTGCGCAACCGCCCGCGGCATGGATCGCGTCTTCCAGCTCGAGCCCGTTCCAGCGCCTGCTTGCATCTTCGGCAGCCGCGCGGTCTGCGGGCGAGCCGAGCACGCGCATCGCAGCTTCGCGATGCGCGGCGAAGTTGCAGTGGATGCTGATCGAGCGTCCTTCCGCCACCGGGTAGAAACCGGAAAAGGGATCCCAGACTTCCGCCGGCGGCGCGCCGTTCACGCGCAGGTAGCGGCTGCTGCGCAGCGATGCCGCGGACGCGCGCAAATCGACGGCGATGCGCTGGGGCGCGCCGCCTGTGCGCAGGCTCCAGAGCCGCGAAGCCGCGACGCCCACTGCGGCAAGCGCTGCGGCACCAGCGGTGGCAATTCGGTAGCGAGTCGGAAAGACCGGGTCGGCCGAAGTGAAATCCACTTCCTCGACAGGAGGTTGGGCGATTCCGGCGAGGCGCAGCAGCTCGAAAAACGCGGCTTTGGGCATGCGGTGGCGGAACTCCCCCGGCCCGTTCTGGTTCACAGAACCATAGCACGCTTGCCTTAGACTTACGCCCCTTCCGGAAAGCCGGTCCCGCCATGCGCGAAGCACAGCCACGCACGATCTACCTGAAGGATTACACGCCGCCCGCTTTCCTGGTCGACCGCGTCACGCTCGACATCGAGATCCGGGCCGACGACGCAATCGTGCGCGGCACGCTCGAAGTGCGCCGCAACCCGGCGAGCGCAACGCCCGAGGCGCCGCTCGAACTGGACGGCGAAGAACTCGAACTGGTCTCGGTCGCAGTCGACGGCAACGCGTTGCAGCCAGACGGCTATGCGCTCGCGCCGGAGCGGCTGACGATTTCCGGCGTGCCGCAAAGGTTCACGCTGCAAACGGTAAGCCGCATCGTGCCGCAGAAAAACACGCATCTCGACGGGCTCTATGCCACACGCAGCGGCTTTGCCACGCAATGCGAGGCCCAGGGGTTTCGCAAGATCACCTGGTTCCTCGACCGGCCGGACGTGATGGCGCGCTATCGCACGACGGTGCATGCCGACAAGGCGCGTTACCCGGTGCTGCTCTCGAACGGCAACCTCGCCCGGAGCGGCGACGAACCGGGCGGGCGGCATTTCGCCACGTTCGACGACCCGTTCCCGAAACCGAGCTATCTCTTCGCGCTCGTCGCGGCGCGGCTCGACGTGCTGGAAGACGGATTCGTCTCGCGCTCGGGGGCAACGAAGAAGCTCGCGGTCTACGTCGAGCCGGGCAAGCTCGACCAGGCGGCCTGGTCGATGGATTGCCTGAAGCGCGCGATGCGCTGGGACGAGCAGCGGTTCGGCCTCGAGCTGGACCTCGAGCAGTACAAGATCGTCGCCGTGAGCGATTTCAACTCCGGCGCGATGGAGAACAAGGGTCTCAACATCTTCAACGCCAAGTACGTGCTCGCCCGCCCGGACGTCGCCACCGACCAGGACTTCCTCAACATCGATCGGGTCGTCGCGCACGAGTATTTCCACAACTGGACGGGAAACCGCGTCACCTGCCGCGACTGGTTCCAGCTCTCGCTGAAGGAGGGGCTGACCGTCTTCCGCGACCAGGAATACGCCGGCGACACGTATTCGCGCGCGGTGGCGCGCATCCGCGAAGTGCGCATGCTGCGCGCCGGGCAGTTTGCCGAAGACGCAGGACCCATGGCGCACCCGGTGCGCCCGCAGTCGTACATGGAGATCCGCAATTTCTACACGATGACCGTGTACGAGAAGGGCGCCGAAGTCGTTCGCATGCAGCACGCGCTGCTCGGCGAAGAGCGTTTTCGCGCGGGCATGCGGCTTTACTTCGAGCGCCATGACGGCCACGCGGTCACCTGCGACGATTTCGTGCAGGCGATGCAGGATGCTTCCGGCGTCGACCTTTCGCAGTTCCGGCGCTGGTACGACATCGCGGGCACGCCGGTGCTCGATTGCAACGGCCGCTACGACGCCGCGGCGCGCAGGTTCACCCTTTCGGTCAAGCAGTCGATGAATCCGCCGTTCCATATCCCGCTCGCGGTGCGCGTCGGGCGCGAGGAGCGCATGCTCTCGGTGAAGCAGGCCGAGGAAAGATTCACGTTCGAGCGCGTCGCGGAGCAGCCGGTGCCGTCGCTCTTGCGCGGGTTCTCCGCACCCGTGATCGTCCATTACCCGTACAGCGAATCCGACCTGCTGCACCTTCTCGGGCACGACGACGATGCGTTCAACCGCTGGGAGGCGGGACAGCGCCTCGCGACGGACATCATC
>Ga0209640_10003166_pt1 | contig 14394 bp, 15 predicted proteins | sample RifCSP10_1_FD_184018 | JGI IMG/M metagenome (GOLD analysis project Ga0209640, IMG submission 184018) | Soil microbial communities from Rifle, Colorado - Rifle CSP2_sed 10_1 (SPAdes) (version 2) | ecosystem: Environmental > Terrestrial > Deep subsurface > Rock core/Sediment | place: Rifle...
GCGACGGCGACCGTCGCGATGGCCGCATTCCTGACCTACAAGGGCGCGACCGCGCCCACTCCTTTGACGGCGATCGCCGCCAGCCGCGCGGCACTCGAAACCGATGCGCTTTCACCCCTTGCGCGTACGGGACTTCAGGTGTACGAAGACCAGGGCTGCGCCGCGTGCCACACCGCCCGGGGGACGGGTGGCGCGGGAGGCCCGGATCTGACCACGATTGGGCGGCGCCGTGATGCCGCCTGGTTGACGGCGTTCATCCCGAATCCGAGCGCCGTGAATCCTGCCAGCGAGATGCCCCCGTACGACACGATGACCGCGGCGGATGTGAGCGCATTGGTCGCGTACCTCCAGACGCTCAAGTGACACGCACACCGCTTCCCACCGGCATGGACCTGCTCCATGACCCGACGCTCAACAAGGGCACCGCGTTCACCGACGACGAACGAGCGAAGCTGAAGCTGGCAGGGCTGTTGCCCCCGCGGATCCTGACCCAGGAACAGCAGGCGCTGAAGGTTCTGGAGAATTTTCGCAATGAGCCGTCGGATCTCGAGAAGTACCTCTACCTGATCTCTCTCCAGGATCGAAACGAGCGGCTCTTCTACCGCGTGATCGGCGATCACCTGCAGGAGATGGTGCCGATCATCTATACACCCACGGTCGGTTTGGCCTGCCAGCGGTACGGCCATATCTGGCGACGGGCGCGGGGGTTGTTCATCACGGCCCGGGATCGTGGACGGATTGTCGATATCATGCACAACTGGCCGCACGGACCGGTGCGAGCCATCGTGGTGACGGACGGCGAGCGGATTCTCGGCCTAGGCGATCTCGGCGCCAATGGGATGGGCATCCCTGTCGGGAAGCTGTCGCTGTACACCGCCTGTGCGGGAATCGATCCCGCGTGGTGCCTCCCCGTCACGCTCGACGTGGGCACCAACAACGACCAACTATTGCAGGATCCGCTGTACATCGGCCTGCCACAGAGTCGCTTGCCGGCGGACCAGTACGACGGGCTGCTCGACGAGTTCATGCACGCGGCGGCGACCGTCTTCCCGGGCGCCCTGGTGCAGTTCGAGGACTTCGCGAGCAGGAATGCGTTTCGGCTTCTGAACACGTACCGGCATGAGGCCTGCTGCTTCAACGACGACATCCAGGGCACCGCAGCGATGTGTCTCGCCGGTTTGTACGCGGCGATGCGCGTTCTGCCGGCGTCCCGGCTCAGCGATCACACCATCGTTTTCATTGGCGCCGGGGAAGCAGGCATCGGTATCGCTGATCTGTTGGTCGCCGCGCTCATCGCCGAAGGCCTGTCCCCCGGGGAGGCGAAGCGGCGGTGCTGGTTCGTGGACTCGAAAGGTCTGGTCGTCACGAGCCGTCGCGATCTCGCCGAACATAAGCGGCCCTACGCCCACGACCATGAGCCGGTCCCTGACGCGCTCTCGGCTGTGCACGCCTTGAGGCCAACAGCGCTCATTGGTGCGTCGGGGCAACCGCACACGTTCACCCGCCCCATCATTGAAGCCATGAGCGCACTCAACGCGCGGCCGCTCGTCTTTGCGCTGTCCAACCCGACGTCGAAGGCGGAATGCACCGCGGAGCAGGCGTACCGGTGGAGCGAAGGCCGGGCGATCTTTGCCAGTGGAAGTCCATTTCCGCCCGTTGACGCTCATGGCCAGACGTTCGTCCCGGGACAGGCGAACAACGTCTACATCTTTCCCGGAGTCGCGCTGGGCGTCATCGTCTCCGGCGCGCGGCGCGTCACCGACGCGATGTTCCTTGCCGCCGCTCGCACTCTCGCCGCCGCGGTCAGCGACGCTGACCTGGCCCAGGGCAGCATCTTCCCGCCGCTTCAAGGCGTCCGGGAGATCTCAGCGTCGATCGCGTCGGCGGTGGCCGACATCGCGTACGAGACAGGCCTCGCCACCGAGCCCAGGCCCGACGATGTTCGGGCCTTCATCGAGAGCCAGATGTACGATCCCAGGTACGGGAGTTACCTGTAACGTCCAGTTGCGCATCAATAACAGGTCTCCCAGCGAACCGCCGGAGGGAAGGCGTCGAGTGCGGTAGGACCCTCTCTCGAAGTCGGGCGGAAGGCCTGCGGAAACCTTTGCCGTACCGTCAGTCGAGGACGGAGAGAAGATCACCGAGCGGGATGACGAGCTCCGGATTCTGCGTTCGCAGCTCGTCAACGAGTGTCCCCGCGGGATGTGTCGGCGAATACGTCAACGCGCGCCGCTCGTCGGGGTCGATCACCCACACCCATTCCGCTCCGTGGGCGAGGTACTCCTGAATCTTCGGCTGCAGCCGGACGAGTCGATCCTCAGGCGAGAGGATCTCGATGACAAGGAACGGCGGGACGGTAGGAACTCGCTGGCCGATCGGACCGGGCCGCCAGACCGCGACGTCGGCCACGCGAAACCGCGTCGGAGTCACCGGAATCCGAATCTCGGTGAGCACGCGGAGACCGAGCGTCTGTCCGGCGCTTCGCAGGCGATAGACCAGTTCGGCCTGCAACAGCGCATGCGGGAGCTCGCCCATGTTCCGTTCGATCACCTCGCCGTCCACGTAATCCCGGTCTGGCCCATCGAACTGGGCGTGGCGGTACTCATCCACGGTCATCAGGACTCGCGTAGTCATCGGGGAATGCTCTCGATGAGCGTGCACCCAGTATAATCCACGCCCGCCGCCGGCTGCTCTGATGAAGACGTCGCGAACGGTCGTCCGAGCGCAGCGGCCAATGCTTCGAGAATCTGGACGCAGACACTGATGCCGCGGGGCCGCCCACCTGGCGTGCAATTGGTCTGGTCAGCTCGACACGCCTGCGGCAGTCGCCACGCTGGCGTCGGCACCGGTAGGTCGGCGCGCGATAACGATCGAGAAGGTCGCGGACGAGCGGCTTTGGATCGTCAGCATAGAGAACTTCAGCGCCCGTGTTCTTGCCGAGGTTTCGTTCGAGCGTGGGAAGCGCGGTCGTGATCCCGCCGCTGTTCTGCAGCACACCAATCAGCTTCCCCTGCTCGTACGCAATCGCAGACTCGCCGAGCGTGCCCGAGCGCCCGCCAATAACGACAATGATGCCGCTGCTGTGGATGTTGACCAGTTCGCGACCCATCAGGCCGAGCCCCGTGTGGATCATCACGTCGTATTCCAAGTACGGCGACCCGAAGACTTCAACGTGCTCCCGCAGACTCACCGCTGGAGAGATCCCGACGACGTGCCCGCCGGCGGCCTTTGCCCCCCGCACCGCCTCGTGAGGCAAGCCGGGACAGGCACCAGTCAGGAGACAGCATCCATGGGATGCGATCGCGGCGCCAAGGTCACGCGCGAGCTCGGCGAGATGAGCAGGCAGCTCGCCTCCGGCAGCGCCCATGACGCCAACGCGAATCGGTGCGTGTGTGAACGGTTCCAGGGCCGGTTGAGCGATGTTCAACATTGGGTCTCCGTGCGAGCTGATCGCATCATCGGCAAGCCCCGTGCCCGGCTGGAAGCCGCCCGAGATGTGGATTAGCCCGAAATGAGCTCGTGCACCGCCACTCGCGCGAGCCCGCCTGCCCGATTTGCTGCAAGCAGCGAATCGCTAGCTGAAAATAGACAGTCGGTCACCGGCGCATCACTGGCCAGTGCGGCGTGAATCGCGTGGTTTTGCGCCACATTCATTGAGTTTACATGGGCGGATCGCATGGCACCACGCTTGCCCTCAGCACCATCGATGGCAACGTTGACGACAGCTCGTGTGCTGCGGCGCCCCAGGAGGCCTGGCCTGGCATGGGGCCTCTCGGGCCGCGCACCCCGCCTCCACCACGTCGTGGAGGACCTCAATCCGCTTCTCGCGAGGCCGCGGTTCGGCGCTCGCATGGATTCTCCTGACACGACGAAAGGTGGTTTCAAATGACAACGATTCGCATTCGGGTTCTTGCGGCAGGTGTGCTGACATTCGCCGCGATCGCGGCGGCCGGCGCTGCGCAGGAGGCGGTGCCTGGTCTGCTCACGGCGTCGCAGGTACGGGGGCTCGCCACAACGGCATCCTCACCCGCAGAACACGCGCAGCTGCGCGATCACTTCGCGACGCTTGCCGGACGATACGAGGCCGACGCCAAGCGCTTCGCGGGCAAGGCGCCCCTCGCTGGAAATCCGAACCGGCGCTCCGGCGCCGACTACCAGATGCACTGGACGCGGCTCGGGCAAACGGCCGCCGAGATGGCCAGGAGCGCGCGCGAGCTGGCCACGTTCCACGGAACACTCGCGACAGGCGCGCCAGCGACACGTCCCGCGGACTCCGCGCATCTCGAGCATCTCGAGGGTGGCGCGGGCGCACCGACCGTGATTTCCGACGCGCAACTCCAGCAACTCATGGCGTCCGCTCGCACACCTGCCGAACACGGCACGCTGGTGGAGTACTTTAACAGCCTCGTGACGAAGTACTCGCAGGACGCCGACTCGCACGCAGCGATGGCGGCGGCGTATCGTGGCAATCCGCGCGGAATGGTCTCTGCCGCCGACCACTGCGATCGTCTGGTCCGGCAAGGGCGAGCCGCGGCGACGGACGCCAAGGCTCTCGCCGCAGAGCATCAGGCGCTCGCGAGGTAGCTCGTTCAACCTCGGCACGGAAGGGCCGAACGTCTTGCGTTTGCCCCTTCCGTGGCGATGCACCGCCGGCTCGCCAACTTACCGGCGCTCGCCAAGTAGCACTCCCGCGTTCGCGAGGCGGAGCGTTCGGCGATTGCCCGCGCTGCGCGGCATGCACTACACTGTAGTGCATGCCGAAAGATCGGGTGTACAGCTGGCGCATCTCTGCCGCCCGCAAGTCGGCCCTCGAGGACGCCGCACGAACAGAGCAGACGAGTGTGGGGGCGCTACTCGAACGGGTGACCGACGAGTGGCTCCAGGGTCGCAGGGCGCGCGACAACTCGGACGATCGAGAACAGGCGCGCCTCCGCGCGGCGGCCATGCGTTGCGCGGGAACCATCCGTGGGGGCGATCCTCGGCGTGCCGAAGAGGTCAAGACTCGCGTGAGAGCACGACTGGCGCGCCGTCGTGGCCGTTAGCTCAACGCGCACGGCCCGGGGACTCATCGACACCGGCGCCATTCTCGCGATTCTGGACCGCGACGACCGATGGCACCATCGCTGCGTTGAGGCGCTCGCCTCGCTTCGCTTGCCTCTCGCCACGTCGGGCGCCGTCCTCGCGGAGCTGTTCCACTTGGTCGGCGATGATCCGCGCGCCGTCACCGCGGCCTGGACCTTCCTGCGCTCGGGCGCCGTCACCGTGCTCGGCATCGACAATGGCGACGTTCCGGAGCTCGAGGCGTTGATGAAACGCTATGCCGATCGCCCGATGGACTTCGCTGATGCGACGCTCGTACACCTGGCGCGCCGCGAACGCCTGAACACGGTGTTCACGATCGATCGCGACGACTTCGAGACGTATCGCATCGACGGCCGACGCCGATTCCGAATAGCGCCCGATGCGACGTAAACACGGCCCCTGCGTGCCGGCGGCGTGAATCTGCTGACGCTGCCGATCGACCGTTCGTTTTCAGGCTGTCCGATCGGCCCGGTGCCCGAGATGGCGCAGGTGGGCGCCGGAGCGTCGTGCAACGCGTCACGACAACACGTCCAGTTGGAAACTCGGCCATGGTACGCCCGTTGCCATGGATATGAGAGACAACGATGTCTGAGTCCCCCAGCGACACGGTTGATGAACGAGCACGGCAGCAGGCCGCGGCGGCATTCGTCAGAGCGGATCTTGCCTGCGCGTTCGGACCGAGCTTCTTTCTCGGCCATCTGGGCCGCTTCGTGCGCGACCAGTGCCCGGACCCCAAGGAGAATCTGCCGACAGTACACGTACACCTCGCCGATGGAGAGACCCTCGACGTGTGCCACATCATCGGCATCTCCCCAACCTCTTGACAGCCTCCTGTCGGGCTCAGTGGTTTTCGCTTTTCGCGACAGCGACCCGGGCCGCTCGGCCCGGGTCCATGCACTCACCGGGTGCTCGAGTCTTCAGTCGAGAGTCTTCAATACAGAACTCCGTCTCGGCCGTGACTGCTTTCAGACACCGGCCCCCGCGGGCGTCGCAAATCGCACAACGCCCACATGCCCCTTACGGTATCCCACTGCGCAATACCGTTGTCGCGAGTACCGATTGCGCTCCCGTGTGCTGGCATGCCTTGTGGGTGGAAGAGAAGCGATGATCTGCCGGCGGGTGGCATGAACAGGCCCATGGAAAAGGTTCTCGATCGTCCAGACGACGCAAGTCCCAGCCGCGGCTCCTGGCGGTGGTCGCTGGCGATCGTGGCGAGCGTGGGGCTGATTTCATGGCTCCACTACGTCACCAGCTTCCGGTCGATCGAGCTGCACGAAATCTTTCAACGGCTGTACTACCTGCCCATTGTCGTCGCCGCCGTGATCTACGGCACCAAGGGCGGACTGGCCACTGCGGCGCTCTCCGCGGTCCTGTTTCTGCCGCACGTCGCGCTCGGATGGCATGCGTGGCCTGTGTTCCAGCTCGGTCAATATGCGGAAGTCTTCGTGTTCACGCTCGTGGGAGCTGTGACGGGATTGCTTGCCGATCGGTTGCGGCGCGAGCGCGACCAGTGTCAACGGACCGCCGTCGAGCTCGACGAGGCGTACCGGCGTCTCGAGGCGGGCATCCAGGAACGCCTCCGTGCCGACCGTCTGGTCACGATCGGGCGGCTGGCATCCGGCATCGCTCACGAGATCCGCAATCCACTGGGCGGTCTGCTGGGAAGTCTCGAAATCCTCGGGGCGGACGTTCCGCGTGGCCACCCGAAAGCCGAGTTCCTCGGCATCGCGAAGAACCAGATCGAACGCCTGAACCGGGTCGTGACCGAATTCCTGGACTTCGCCCATCCGCCACCGCCGGCGACGCAGCCGGCCGACATGGGCGCCGTCGTCGAGGCGGCGGTGCGGCTGGCGGCTCCAGCGCTGACGTGGCGAGGCGCAACGGTGCACGTGGACACCGCGGAGGGCGCACCACGGGCGGACGTCGACGCCGATCAGGTGGAGCGCGCGTTGCTCAACATCCTTCTCGACGAAACGGTCGTGCCCCGCCACGCGTGCATCCGGGCCGCTGTGGATCACTCGGACCGTGTGGCTCGAATCATCATCTCCAGTCCCATAGCGGTGTCGGGCCTGAATCGCAGCATCGCCGACATGTTCGAGCCGTTTCCGGGCCCCGACCCCGGCGCAAACCTTGCGCTCGCGACGGCTCGGCGTCTCATCGAGAACCAGCGAGGCACGATTCGCGCGGAGTTCGGATCGGGATATCTGCGCTATGTCATCGAGCTGCCGCTCGCCGACGGACGCGTCCGCACCGCCGATCGATGCAAGCGCTCTGGTGTGCCGCAGGAAGTTCCGCTCGACGAGCGTCTTTAGCCCCCTATCGTCCGACTCCCTCGATCTGGACGGCGTTCGATGGAGCGACGTACCCGGCTCGTGCTCGAACCTTCAGCTTCTCGCCCCCGGCGGACTGAAGGTTCACGCGAACCTGTCGGTACTTTCCGTCGCGGGTGGTATTGGTCGATTCGTACCCAATCAGATAGATGCTGCGGATATCGCGGGCGATCCGCTGGAGGATCGCTGCGGCGCCGTCGATGCCTCCCGGCAGAAACGCCTCTCCGCCGGTGGCGGCGGCCAGCTCCTTGAGGACGCGCGGATTCCGGTCGCGGGCGTACTCATCGAAGAGCCCGATCGTGTAGATGACCACATCCGTCTGCTGGACTCGCTGGAGAAGTTGTTGGAGGCCGATGGCACTGGCGTTGTCGCCGCCGTCGCTCACCACGACCAGCACGCGATGAGGATTCTGCGCCTGACGGAGGTGATCGAGCCCTCGATCGACCGCGTCGTACAGGGCTGTTCGACCGCGAGCGGTGGCCTGTGCAAGGGCCTTCGTCAGCATCCCTGGGTCGCTGGCGAAGGGCATCCCGTCCGGCAGTCCCATCCAGACGCGCTCGTTGAAGTGCACGACGAAGTACTCGTCCAGAGGATTGCTGGCGCGCGCGAACGCGAGGGCCGCCAGAATCACGTCCGCGCGCTTGTTGTGCATGCTGCCGCTGTTGTCAATAACCAGGCCAATGGCGGCCGGACGATCTTCGTTGCTGAAGAGGCGAATCGCCTGCGGAACGCCGTCCTCGGAGACCTTGAAGCGGTCTTCCGGAAGTCCCGGCGCGAAGCGCGACTTGTTGTCCAGCACTGCGACGTGCAGCACAACGAGGTCCGTGTGAACCCGAATCAGCGGGACCTGAGCTTCCCTGACTTGTGCCGGCGCAGCAGGTGAATGGCTCAGGCCCACAAGGAACCCCAGCGCCACCGCAGTCGAGACGATCACGAATCGCGGAATGCCCATGACTTTCACCCAGGATAGTTGAACTCGTCGCCGAGCAGCCGATGCGCCGGAAACCACACCGTCACCGGCGCCGGCGCGCAGCACGTTGCCGCCTCGCCGAAGACCATCTCGTCCCTGGGCGCGGCTTTCGACCGCCAACGCGGAATCGTCATGAACATCGTGTAGACAGTCGACCCATCCCTGCTCTCGACCAGGATGACACGTGGAGCCAGCCGCCTGAACGTGTACGTGCCCGCCGCCAGTGTCGCCCCAGGGACCTGTACCGGCTGACTGAAGGTCAGATAGGTGAGGCCGGACACAGGTGCTCCGGGGTCCGCGACTTGCGCAGCGGCCGGCGGCGCGACGAACGCGACGAGCAGCAGCGCCAGCGATGCGGTCACGATGAATGTCTCTTTCATCGCACACCTCCTTTCGAACAGATGACGAGCAACCGGGATACCAACGGGCCGCTGAGGGGAAACGGAGACAGTCACGGGCCCATACAGGACGACGCTGAGAATGCTGGCGGTTCTCAGCATTCCAGGTGTCTGAAAACAAGCAAGAGAACGTGCTCGGTCCAGGCCTGAGGTTGTCATGCCATCGCCTGCGGGCTGGCGATCTCGTGGCATTTCTCTTGCCCCTCCGCTTGTGGAATGGTTTCGCTCCTCCAGGATTACGTGCCGGTACCGGCGCGAGTCAGCGCCAATAGCGGCGCCACCCACGCGGAGCTGGGACCGGTGCCGAACCAGAGATCGCTCCTGTGTTTGGTGGCGCCGGCGCCGCGACTGCCGCGACGTGCGGGGGCGGTGGGCGCAGGCGGCCTTGTGTCGGTCTTGCTGCACATCGTGGTTGTCACAACGGTCGTACTGGTGGCAGCCCGGTCAGGATCTGTGGCTCCCTCACCTGGCGCAGCCTCGAACCGGCAGCCGCTGCAGCTTCCGCGCATGGTGTTCCTGCAGACACCGGGACCGGGTGGCGGGGGTGGAGGCGGCGGTACGCGTCAGCCGGCGCCACCATCGCGCGCGCAAGCCATCGGCCGCGATCGCCTGACGATTCAGGTGGCCAAGCCGGTCGTGGCGTCCGAGCAGCCGAAAGACGCGACGACTCCGCCGCAACAAGTCGTGCTCGACGCGAAGCCGCTGGCCTCGGGCACGGCCCTGTGGACAGGGCTGCCCGACGTGTCGTCCTCACTCCCCTTCTCGCAGGGACCGGGGGTCGGCGGGGGCGCCGGAGAGGGCACGGGAACCGGCATCGGATCGGGAACCGGTCCCGGCCTTGGGCCGGGATCTGGCGGAGGCTTCGGCGCCGGCGCATACCGTCTCGGCGGCGGCGTGACCCCACCGACCGTGCTGAACCAGGTCAGGCCGAAGTACACAACCGAAGCCCTGCGGCGAAAGATTCAGGGCACCGTGATGCTCGAGGTCGTCGTCGGGCGCGAAGGCGTGCCTCTGGCGATGCGTGTGACACGTTCGCTCGATCCCGGAGGCCTCGATGAGGAAGCGATGACGGCCGTCCGGGAGTGGCGGTTTACGCCGGGACGTATCGGGGAGACGCCCGTCGATGTGCTGGTAACGATCTTGATCGACTTTCGAATCGTGTGATCGAGGGTGGTGACCCATGACGCGACGATTCACATTGACAGGACTGATAGTGACGCTGGTGTTCGGGGTCTTCATCACGGCGTCCAACGGGCAGTTACGCGACTCGACTCCGCGGTTCAAAGCCGGCGTCGACCTGGTATCACTCGACGTTTGCGTGCGTGACGGGTGGGGTCGCTTCGTGCCCGACCTGTCCGCTGAGGACTTCAACCACCGCGCTACACGCGTACACACGTTCGGTGAGGATCCATCGCACGTACCCACAGCACTCTCCTCGTCCATTGGTGCGATCGTGTCCTCCGCGGATTTCGGGACAGGCTCCACGGCTCTCTACGATGCACTGCTGGTCGCCGCGAACGAAGTGACGCGCGCGCGAGGCGGGGCTCTGCCGGAAACCCGTGAAGTCGTCGTCCTGCTGTCGGACGGCGAGGACACGTCGAGCCGCGTGGGATTCGAGGAAGTCCTGCCCGTGCTGCGCCGCAGCGGGGCGCTCGTCTACAGCGTGTCGCTGCAGGCGAACGAGCGCGGAGAGTGGCTCGGCGCCCCCTGGCCGATGCTGGCGCTGGCTCGAGACACGGGAGCGCGCGCCCAGGGCGTGCCAACCCTGGACGCGCTACCTGGCCTCTATCGAGAGATCGTCACGGAAGTTCGCCGCCTGTATCGACTTGCCTACGTTTCCAACGACACTCGACCGGACGGACGGTGGCGAACCATTTCCGTCCGGATTCCGTCACGTGACGCGCGCGTCCGCACACGCGCCGGATACTACGCACCGCGCCCGTGAATCAGTACAGCGTCAGTCGCTCCGCGAGCAGCTCGTCCCGCAGTGCGTGCAGGCGCCCAAGCTGCGCGCGGGTGATGTCCGCGACGGCCGCGCGGACGGTAGTTGGCAACGGAGCAGGAGCATCCTTGGCCACCAACGCGATGTCGATGACTTGGGGATCATCTACGGGCCGGCCAATCTCGCTCACCATGACGCAGGTCGCGTCCTCGATGCCGCGCAGATCCGTGGTGATCGACGAAGCGATTCGTTCTGCCACGAGATGGTAGAGCTTCCCAACGTGGCTCACCGGATTCTTACCGGCAGCTGCTTCGAGCGTCATCAGCCGATACGGCGTGATCAGGCCGCCGACGCGGTTCCCCCGGCCAACCTGGCCATCGTCACCGGCCTCCGCCGACGTTCCAGTCACGGTCAAGTAGATCCCCTCACGATCCAGATCGTCAGCGGGGTTGATGGTGGCTTCCACGTCGAGCGTGGTCGTTGCGCGGGCGGCGGAAACGGCCAGTGCCTGAGCCGTCGCTTTCTTGCGCGCGTAATCATCGATGCTCGAAATGAAGCGACCTATAAAGGCACAACCGATCGTCAGGTAAACCCGGCGCCCGCGCCGCACGCCCATCACCTTGATATCCGTTCCGATCTCCGGATGCAGATGCCTGGTCTCGCGACTGTTGAGGCCTCTCTCAACCGCGAGCACGACCCTCTCGAGGTCCGTGAGCGGAGCGAACCCGGCGCCGCACGACGTGTCGTTCGCAAGCGGTCTGTCGCCGCCTTCTGCAAAGATGCGCGCGAGGTCGGCGGATCCCGGCCGGAGCCGCGAGATGATGCGGACGTGTCGATCAAGATCGAGAAGGTCGATGTGCGCGCGGAGCCAGTCCCGGCACGCCTCGATGGCGATGTCATGCACCGGAATGCGCCTGCCGGCATGCTCCTCGGTGGCGCGGCCAGCCAGGTAAATCTCCATTGGCTCGAGCACCTCGCCGCCGCCGAAGGCAGGCCGGGCTGCTCCGCCACACAGCAGAATCTTGTCGACGTTGTGGTGCAGAATCAGACCGAAGTGATCGAGGTAGTGACGACACAGGCGCACGCAGATGTGCTCGGCGATCCCGTCGCAGATCGTGTCCGGGTGTCCGAGGCCCTTGCGCTCGACGATCTCGACGGGCTGGGAGCCCGGCGCGCCGGACTCACGATGTCGGATGACCAGCTCCACACGCGCTCAGTTGATGTCACGAAGCATACACGCGCGCGTCATCCCCGGCCCGGCCATGCGATCGTCAGGAGAAAGGCGCTCTCTTCAAGTGCTTCGATCTCATGAGGAATCCCGCGATCGAGCGCGAGCAGGCCGCCGGGGCGAAGACTGAATGTCCGTCCAGAGGCCTTCAACTGGATATGGCCCGACAGCACGTGAACTGAAATTCGTCCTTCGGTCTTGTGTGCCGGGATGCGCATGTGCGCCTGGAGTGCGGTCAGGACGACACGGAAGTCGTCGTACTTGATGAGGGTTTTGGCGTTCTGGCCAGTGCTCCAGGCTGTCTCAGCGCGCAGCCGATGGACTTCAGCCGGCAGATCGAATTCGAGGAACGGAGCGGCCATCGGCGGTGCGTGCGGTCGGCGGTGTGACTCGTGTTGAGGACTATCGGACATCAGAACTCTCCGTCAGCTGCCGGCAGACACGCTCGCGGGGGCGAGCCGCGTGCGTTTCAGGAGCAGCGCGTTGATGGCCACGAGCGCCGAGCTGCCCGACATGGCCAGCGCGGCCACCTCGGGGCTGATCACCAGCGGATAGAACACGCCGGCAGCGGCTGGGAAGGCCACCACGTTGTACGCGACGGCCCAGAACAGGTTCTGGTGCATCTTGCGAAGCGTCGCGCGCGACAGCTCGATGGCCACGAGCACGTCGTGTGGATCGCTGCGCATCAGGACCACATCGGCGCTTTCCATGGCCACGTCGGTCCCCGCCCCAATCGCGAGCCCGACGTCGGCCTGCGTGAGCGCCGGCGCATCGTTGACCCCGTCCCCCACCATCCCCACCTTACGCCCCTGGCTCTGCAGCTCTTTAATCTTGTCGGCTTTCTGTCCGGGCAGCACGTCGGCGATGACCAGGTCGATCCCGAGCTCCCGCGCGATGCGCTCGGCGGTGGCGCGGTTGTCGCCTGTCAGCATGGCCACGGTGACACCGCGCTTTTTCATGCCTCGCACCATCGCCGCCGACGTGGGCCGAGGCGCGTCGGCGATCGCAATCAGCCCGGCCAGCCTGCCGTCGGCGGCGACGTGTACCACCGTCTGGCCGGTACCCTGCAGGCGCTCGGCTTCAGCGGCAAGGTCCCCCATCTTCACCTGCTGCTCGTCCATCAGCCGCCGATTCCCGATCAGGACCGCACGGCCTGCCACGTCCGCACGAGCGCCCTTGCCTTCGAGATTGGCGAAGCGCGACAGCGGCTCCAGCGGAAGCCCTTCGGCCCGGCGCTTGATGGCGTCTGCCAGTGGGTGATCCGACCCCTGTTCGACCGTCGCCGCGAGCGTCAGCACTTGCGCCTCGCTGCTGTCAGGCGCTGCAGCCACTGTCACCACCTGCGGCTGGCCCATCGTCAGCGTCCCGGTCTTGTCGAGGACGACGATATCAAGCCTGGTGGCCTCCTCGAGGGCCGAGGCGTTCTTGAACAGGATGCCGCGCTGCGCTCCGAGTCCGGTGCCCACCATCACCGCCATCGGCGTCGCGAGCCCGAGCGCGTCGGGACACGCGATGACGAACACCGTGATGGTGAGCGTCACCGCGAACAGCAGCGTCTGGCCAATCACCCAGAACCAGACCGCGAAGGTGGCCAGGCCGATCACGATGGCAATGACGACGAGCCACTGCGCAGCCCGATCCGCGAGCCGCTGCGACGGGGCCTTGGAGTTCTGGGCTTCCTGCACGAGCTTGACGATCTGCGCCAGCGCGGTGTCGGCGCCCACCTTCGTCGCGCGGTACTTGAAGCTCCCGCTCTTGTTGATCGTGGCTCCGATCACGATGGCACCGGGCTTCTTCGAGACGGGCATCGATTCGCCGGTGAGCATCGACTCGTCCACCAGCGACTCCCCCTCCAATACTTCGCCATCGACCGGAATCTTGTTGCCGGGACGAATCACGACGAGGTCGCCCACGACCACGTCCGCAGTCGACACCTCGACCTCGCGGCCATCGCGCAGCACGGTCGCCTTGGGCGGGGCGAGATCCATGAGGGAGCGGATTGCCTCGGACGCGCCGGCACGCGCTCGCATCTCCAGCCAGTGTCCCAGGAGGATGAACACGAGCAGCACCGCCACCGCTTCGTAGAACTGCGCGCCGGCGAACACAAACGTGGCGCCGACGCTGAACACGTACCCGACACCCACGGAGAGGACGATCAGGACAGCCATGTTGAGGACGCCGGTCTTCAGTGCGCGCCAGGCGGCCACAAAGAACGGCCAGCTCGGATAGATCACGGCGATCGTCGCAAGGAGGAACAACCACCGGTCGAGGGCCAGGCCGAACGGCGGCGCAGGCGGCGTGAACATCCCGCCCATCGGTGAGTAAATGAAAATCGGGACGGTGAAGACCAGGCAGATCCAGAAGCGATTGCGCATGTCGCGCACCATCGCCTGCATGTCCATGCCCGTGCCGTGGCCCATCTCGTGGGCCATTTCATCCTTCGG
>Ga0209640_10003168_pt1 | contig 14393 bp, 11 predicted proteins | sample RifCSP10_1_FD_184018 | JGI IMG/M metagenome (GOLD analysis project Ga0209640, IMG submission 184018) | Soil microbial communities from Rifle, Colorado - Rifle CSP2_sed 10_1 (SPAdes) (version 2) | ecosystem: Environmental > Terrestrial > Deep subsurface > Rock core/Sediment | place: Rifle...
AGGCTCTCGACCAGGTCCACCGCCAACTCGGCGGTGGCGTTGTGGGAATCGATTACCGGATTGAGCTCCATGATGTCGAGCGACGCCATGCGGCCGCTGTCGGCGATCATCTCCATCACCAGTTGCGCCTCCCGGTAATTGGGGCCGCCCGGCACCGTGGTGCCGACGCCCGGGGCTATGCTGGGATCGAGGAAGTCGACGTCGAAGCTCACGTGCAGGTGGGTGTTGTCGTCCATGCCGTCCAGCGCCTCCTCCATCACCCGCTTCATGCCGACTTCGTCGATGTAGCGCATGTCATAGACGTCGAGGCCATGTTCCTTCACCAGCCGCTTTTCGCCTTCGTCGACCGAGCGTATGCCGATCTGGCGGATTTCATCGGGACGCATTGCCGGCGCGCTGCCGCCCAGTTCGGTCAACTCGCGGGGTCCGATACCGCACAGGCACGCCACGGGCATGCCGTGGATGTTGCCCGACGGCGTCACCTGGCTGGTGTTGAAGTCCGCATGCGCGTCGAGCCACAGCACGCGCAGCTGCTTGCCGGTGTCGCGGCAATGTTTCGCCACGGCGGTGATCGAGCCGACTCCGAGGCAGTGGTCGCCGCCCAGCAGGATCGGCATGCGGCCGGCCTGCAGTTCGGCTAGTACCGCAAGCATCGCGATGCGGTTCCACTCCACCACTTCGGCCAGGTGGCGATAGCCATCGGCCGGCGGTTGCCAGGGATTGCGCGGCCCGTCGAGGTTGCCGCGATCGACTACATCGATGCCACGCGCGGCCAGCGCCTCGCCCAGGCCGGCGATCCGCAGCGCTTCCGGCCCGAGCCGCGCGCCGCGATCGCCGGCACCGATATCGGTGGGAGCGCCAATGAGGGAGACGGGGGGATAACGATGGCTCATGGGTTCGGTGACCTCGGTCAGTTGGAATCGGTGGGGGCGTCGGCAGTCCGCGATTCCGCCCGGATGTCCGCGCCAGCAAGCCGGTGACCGGAACGCCGCGCGTTGCAGCGCCGCCGGAAAGCAGCAGGGAAATCCTGGACCTTTCGCGGCAGCTGCAGGCGAATGCCAATCCATGGTGCCGGCTGAGGGAGTCGAACCCACGACCTACTGATTACAAATCAGTTGCTCTACCAACTGAGCTAAGCCGGCGCGGGCATAGTCTAGCGCGCCGCGGCCGGTGGGCCGTCGAGTGCGGCGCAGTCGAGGGGACGGTGCTCGGGCGCGGAGACCAGGGTTTTCGCTGCGAGAGCGTCGAAACCCGGCGCCGCACTGGTGTCGAGCCACGTGACGACTCCACCGAGCGGCTCGGCGCGCGCGGCGAACCCGGCTTCGGCGAGGCTCTCCACGCGACGCCGCGCGGCGGTCTCGTTGCCATAGCGCCCCAATGCGATGGAATTGGCCTCGTTGCCGTCGCGGACCACGAAATAGTCGTTGAAGCCTGCCGCGGCGATGCGTTGCGCCGTGGCGGCTGCCTGATCGGCGCTGGGCAGCGGCGGCACCATCACCCGCCATCCGCGCGAGGAGCCTCGGCGTTGCTCGCGCACGACGATGCGCCGGGTCAATGGTTGCAGCCTCGCCTGGGCGGCCACCGCGGCCTGGTCATCGGTGAACGGACCGAAGGTGAAGCACTGTGGCGTAACCGGGGCGAACGTAGCGGCGCGAGTCGCCGCGCCGACCGGTGATGGCTCGGCAGCCGGCGCGGTCATGGGCGTGGCCGCCGGCAGTGCCGCGACCAATGTTTCGTCGACCAGTTGTAAACGGGCCACGCCTGGTGGCAGTTCCGTCGATACCGGCTCGGTCGGCGGCGCACGCGTCATCCACCACGTGGCGACGCCAACGTTGAGCACCAGCAACAGAACGATCAATGCGCGCGCGAACATGGTCCGATTCTAAGCCGGACCCCCGGCACCGGCCCACCGCGCCAGGCCCTCCAGAACCAGGGCTGGAACGTGGGTCGCATTCTCCAGTCGCGCAAGCAGCGCTTCACTGCCACCACCATGCATCAGCAAGCGCGGCGTCATACCCAGTTCCTCGCGCGCGGCATCGCGGCTGCGTTCGATCAGCGCCAGCGTCGCGCCCTCGCACCCGGAGGCCAGCGCGTCGGCTGTATCCATGGCGAAGGTCCGGTATTCACCACCGGCCAGCGGCAACTGCGCCGCGCGCGCATGCAGCGCTTCGCGCATCAACGTTGGCGAGGGGGCGATGCGGCCGCCACGGTGGACACCTTCGCCATCAATCAGATCCAGCGTCGTCGCCGTGCCGATGCCGCAGACCAGCGCGCCGCCATCACCGCGCGCATGCGCCGCAAGCAAGGCGAGAAAACGGTCGACCCCCAGCTTGTGCGGCTGGTCATAGGCGATGCGGATGCCAGCGAACTCCCGCTGGGTGCGGGCGATCGAGATGCGCGGGCAGTGGCTGACGAGCGCCTCCAGCAGCGCGACGCGCAGCGCATCGCTGGCGACGCTGGCCACGTAGGCTGCCTCGAACCGAACGGGCAGGATCCGCGCCAGACGCGCCGCGATGTCACGGTCGCCGCCGTGGTCAAGCGCCACCACCTCGCCCGGCGACCCTGCCGGCCCCAGTGGCGCGCACTTCAGCCGGGTGTTGCCGAGGTCGAACAGCCACGCGCTCACGCGCCAACTCCGTCGCGCCGCACGCTGACTTCGCCGGCATGGAAACTGCGCTCGCCGCCGTCAGCCAGCCTCAGACGCAAGGCGCCGTCGCCGGCGAGTCCGAGCGCGATGCCGGCATGTTCGCGGTCCGCGTCGTACACGGTCACCGGCTGCGCAGCCAGCGCATCGAGCGCCGCGTAACGCGGCAGGAACGGCGCCAGGCCTGCGGCATCGAACTGATCCAGCGCTGGCAGCAGGCGCGTCAGCAACCCCGCGACCAGGGCATTGCGGATCGGTGCGGCGTCGGGCGACAGGCCCGCGAGATCGCACCACGGCTGGTCGATCGTCGCCGCGGCGGCAGCCGGCATGCGCACGTTGAGACCGAGCCCGACCACCGCGCGTGCCGGACCGGCATGTTCGCCGCCGCCCTCGACCAGCAGGCCACCAAGCTTGCGTAGCGTCCCGCCGGGTTCGCCGACCACGAGGTCGTTCGGCCACTTCAGGCGAACGGTCCCGAAGCCGGATGCGTGCAATGCCTCCGCCACCGCGATGCCGGCCACCAGGCTCAGCCCGCCGAGGCGCGCCAACCCCCCATCGAACGTGCGCGACAACGACAGGTACAGGTGCGCCGCCAACGGCGAGGTCCATTCGCGTCCGCGACGGCCGCGGCCACCGGTCTGCCGTTCGGCGAGCAGTACGGCGGTACCGGTCTCGGGACTCGCCCGGCGCAGCAACTCGGAATTGGTCGAATCGAGCGACCATGCGACCTCGAGCGCGGCCAGGTGCATCCGCGCGGTTGGCGATATTCCGGCGCGGATCGCAGTGGGGTCGAGCAAGTCCAGCGGCTGTGCGAGCGTGTATCCGCAGCCCGGCCTGGCCTCGATCGGCAGTCCGGCATCACGCAGCGTTTCGATCCGCTTCCATACCGCGGCGCGCGTCTGGCCCGACGCACGGGCCAATTCGTCGCCCGAGGCCGGTCCGGCCATCAGTCGTCGCAACAGCGCGCGCTCGTCCATCATCCCCACCCCGGGGAAGCGACGGGCAGGCCGGAGGTGGCCAGGCCTGGAAGGTGTACGGGGAACGGTCGCGGTGCCAAGGTCATGGGACGAATTATGCTTCAGCCAGCGCCACTCGCCGGGCGGCGCTGCCTGAGCGGACGCCATGCAGTCGTTGGCCGCTGCGCCGGGCCTGTTTCGTATATCCGGGCACCCGGGCCGATTGATCCACGCCCGACTTCAGCGATACAACGGCCTTGGGCAGCATCCGTGGCCGGGCCGGGCCGCCTGATAATTTCGCGCTATAGTTCCCAATTGGCTGCGTGCTGCCTCCAGCCCCGTGATCGAATTCCGAAAGGATGCCGCCATGTTCCGCATCTGCCTGTGCCTACTGATCGCTCTAGCCAGTTCCGGTGCGGCTGCAAGGGACATCAAGCTGAGCTCCGCGAATGGCGAAAGCTGCCCGGACAGCATCGCCGACGACAGGGATCCGGCTCGCGCGAGCGTGCGCAACGCACCGCCAGCTCGCGAGACCCGGGCCAAGCCCTCGGTCCATGGCGATGCGGTTGGCAGCGGACGCCTGCAGTCGCCACGCTGGCACAGCTTCCTGCCGGGCATGTTCCGCTGAGGCAGTGCGGAGTCCGCGCTTGGGGATCCGTCCCTCCAGGCGTGCTCCGACCAGACGCGTTCCATTAGATCCCGCCGCGACGGACCAACCGTTGTTCGACCTGCTGCGCCGCATCTGGCCACGAACCCCGCCGATCGACCCCGACCTGTGGCGTCAGACCCGCGTGGCATTGCCGTGGCTGGCGGCACTGGACGACGCGCGCGATGCGCGCCTGCGCGACCTCGCGGCAGGGTTCCTGCACCACAAGGTCATCACGCCTGTCGGCGGACTGGTCCTCGATGAGAGGCAACGTTGCATGCTTGCCGCGCTGTGCTGCCTCCCGTTGCTGGAATTCGGCATCGCCGGACTGCGCGGCTGGTCTCAGCTGATCGTCTATCCCGATGCATTCCGGGTCCATCGCAGCCATGTCGACGCCGCGGGGGTCCTGCATGAGGGCCAGGACGAGCTGATCGGCGAGGCGTGGGAAGCCGGCCCCGTAATCCTGTCATGGGCCGATGTGATGGCCGACTGCGAAGAGCCGCGCGCCGGCTTCTGCGTCGCGGTGCACGAGATCGCCCACAAGCTCGATGCACTCGATGGACTGCTTGACGGCACGCCGCCGCTGCCCGGTCCGTGGCAGAGGGGCTGGGCGCGGGATTTCCAAGCGGCCTACGACGCCTTGGTGGCCGACGTGGACGCTGGCCGCGAGACCGCGATCGACGGCTATGCCGCCGAAGCACCGGAGGAATTCTTCGCCGTCGCCAGCGAATACCACTTCAGCGATCCACGGACCTTGCGCTCGGCGATGCCCAAGGTGGCGGCGCACCTGGAAAAGTTCTACGGGCCATCGCCGTTCACCGACGCCTAGGACCGTCTTCAGCCACGACCCGATGAGCTGCACATGGCGTCCGGCGGATCGCATCGCGTCCGCGTCGCGCAGGTTTCGTGCCGGCGTGATGCCATTTCCGCGGCCCGGCCGCAGGAGTGGCTGCAGCCGTCGCCCGCTTACAGGCCCGGCGGCAGCTGTACCTCGAAGCGGGTCCCGCCCAGTTCCCGGGACGGTTTCACATCGAGCGTGCCGCGATAGCCGCGCACCAGGTCCTGCACGATCGCCAGGCCTATGCCATGTCCGTGCACGCGCTCGTCGCCACGCACACCTCGCTGCAGGATCAGGGCGACGTTCTCCGGCAGGATGCCGGGGCCATCGTCATCGACGGCCAGCAGCAGGCCCGGGCGCCGGCCCGGCGCGATTTCGCCAACGCGCACCGTCAGCAGCACCCGCGATTTCGCCCACTTGAACGCATTCTCCAGCAGGTTGCCGAGCAACTCCTGCAGGTCACCCGGCTCGCCATGGAACTGCACCCCCTCGGCGACATCGAACTCGCACAGCACGCCCTTGCCGGAATAGACCTTCTCAAGCCCGCGCACGATCTGTTCGGCGTGGGGCTCGATCGCGATAGGCGCCGCGAACAGCGTGTGGCCTCCGGACGCGGCACGGGCGAGCTGGTACGACACCAGGTCATTCATGCGCCGCAGCTGAAGGTCGATGTCCTCGCGCAGGTCGGTGTCGGCGGTGTGGTCCTCGAGCCGCGCGCGCAGCACCGCCAGCGGCGTCTTCAGGCTGTGCGCCAGGTCGGCCAGGGTGTTGCGCTGGCGTTCGAGGTTCTCGCGCTCGCTTTCGATGAAGGCGTTGATGCTCTCGGTCAGCGGCTCGAGTTCGCGCGGGTGGCGCTCGCTCATGCGCGAAGCCAGCCCGCGCTGCACCCGCTTGAGCTCCAGGATCACGCGGCGCAACGGCAGCAGGCTCCAGCGCAGGATCACCGCCTGCAGCAGCAGCAAAATCACACCGGCACCACCGAGGTAGCGCCACAAGGCCTCGCGGAACACGCCGATCTGGCGGCTGAGCACGTTCGTGCTCTGGTAGATGTTGATCGTGTACGGGAACTCCGACTGCGGACCCTCGCCCGTCCAGATCAGGCCATACCCGAAACGGTAGGCCTCGCCGACCTCGCCATTGATCTCGGTGATCGGCAGCGGGCCTTCGAACACCTCGCGCTTGGCCTCGACCATGCCGGCATTGGGCGGCTCGGGCCCCACCGCGGAGGGAGAATCCCAGCGGGCGTTGGGAAGCACGATTTCGGCGTACAGGCCACTGCCCGGACGGTCAAAGGCCTTGTCCGGCGACTGGAATGGAGGGATGAGCTCGCCGCTGCGGCTGAAATCGGTGTCGGCGGCGTAGGCCAGCGCGTAGCCCTTCATGCGCTCGCGAAGGTTGCTTTCCGCCGTCTTGAGGAACGCCCGGTCCAGCGCATAGCCGGCCAGCGCGAGGAACGCCACCAGCCCCAGGCTGGCAGCCAGCAGTTGTCGCGCCTGCAGCGAGCGGGCCTGGCCCCAGCTCATGGCTGGGCGCCAGCGAACAGGCCGGCCATCGGGCCGGCATCAGGACAGGACGCAGGGATGGGCATGCGCCTCAGGGTACAAAGGATGCAGGTCGCCGGCGATCCCCTGCCGGCCATACGGGCGACGACTACTCGCCGGTGCGCGGGATGGCGAAGCGGTAGCCGCGACCGCGCACGGTTTCGATCGGCTTGAGCGCGCCATCGGGGTCGAGCTTCTTGCGCAGGCGGCCGATGAAGACCTCGAGCACGTTGGAATCGCGGTCGAAGTCCTGCTGGTAGATGTGCTCGGTCAGGTCGGCCTTCGAGACCAGCTCGCCCGCATGCATCATCAGGTATTCCAGCACCTTGTACTCGTAGCTGGTCAGGTCGACGTTGACGCCGTTGACGATGACCGTCTGCGCGGCGAGGTCGAGCGTGACCGGGCCGCATTCCAGGGTCGGCTTGCTCCAACCCGCGGCGCGGCGCACCAGCGCGTTGAGGCGCGCAAGCAACTCTTCGACGTGGAAGGGTTTGACCAGGTAATCATCGGCGCCCTGCTTGAGGCCCTCGACCTTGTCCTGCCAGCTCGAGCGCGCGGTCAGGATCAGCACCGGGAACTTCTTGCCTTCGTCACGCAGGGCTTTGATGAGCTCCATGCCCGACATCTTCGGCAGGCCCAGGTCGATGATGCCCAGGTCGAACGGAACTTCGCGACCCATGTACAGGCCTTCCTCACCGTCCTGGGCAGCGTCCACGGCGAAACCCTCGCGCCTGAGGCGCGCGGCAAGGGTTTCACGCAGGGGGGCTTCGTCTTCGACCAGCAAAATTCGCATGTGGACTCCGTTCGCGCGGGCGGTCGTGGACCGTTAAAGTTAGAGATTAGTCTCTGTTGCTGTCTTCACCGCGTGTACGCGGGTCCTTGCGCTCGCGCGGTGGCGCGTCGCCCATGTACACGCGGACGCGGCCGCTGGCATCGACCACCTTGACCCGGCTCACGTCACGACCGTCCGACTGCACCCGCTCGGCACTGAGCACCTCGCCGCCGGTGGCGCGCTCGACCCGGCGGACAGCAGCCGCCAACGCGCGGTGGTCGGTACGCCGATCCTGGTCGCTGCGACCACCCCGCTCGCCCTGGTCGATCTGCCCGCGCGCCTGCGCCATGGCACTGCCAGCGCTGGCCGTAAACACGGCAAGCACGAGGATCGCGGCCAGGCGGGGCGAAAGACGAAGTGCGGCAACAGGCTTCATGGCGGTGCTCGGTGAGGCTGCGCAAGACTCTGCACTGACCAGCATTCTCGAAAGGAGGCGGTGAATCCGGTCTGAACTTTTTATTTACATTGGTGGCCGGTATTCAGACGGCGTCCGTTCCGACCCCACACCAGCGCTGGCAGGGCCGCGCGGATTATCCATCAGAAGATCTCGCCAACGCAGCACCGCAACGAGCCGCCACCTGCCTCTATCGCGTCCAGTTCAACGGTGCGCACCGCGAAGCCGGCCGCGGCAAGGGCGGTGCGACTGGCCGGCGCAAGCGAGCGCCCGGCCCGCGCGCTCATCCAGACCACGTTGCTCGACAGCGCGATCGCATTTCCGGCGAAGGCGGCATGCTCCGGGGGCGTGAGCAGCACTGCGCGGGGTTCGTACAAACCGGCGATCCCAGCGACCACGGCCGGGTCGGCGAAGCCCGCCGGGCACGCCAGAACGGCACGGCCCGCCAGGACCGCCAGCACGACATTGGTGTGGTATTCGCCGTCAGCCAGGTCGAACAACAGCGTGGCACGCAGGCCCAGCGCGTCATGCATCAGCCGCGCGCCGGGCGCGTCGCAACGTTCCGACAGCCCGCAGAAACCCAGACCGCGTGCGCGGTCGACGACCAATGCCCCGGTCAGTTCGCAGGGATGCGACTGGGTCGACAGGTCCGTTTCAACATAGCCGAGCATTTCGCCGAAAAATCCGCGGATGTCGGGTCGCGTCGCCTCCCGCTGGCGCACGGGATGGCGCATGCGGCCGACCACGTACCGTCCCGCGCCATGCGGATGCACGCGGGCATCGGGGCGGGCGGTGGCGAATACGTTGTTGGGAAACACGGCATCCGGGGTTTGCGGGTCGCCGGCGAAACAGACCGTCGGCAGCACCTGCGACAGCGCGCGCTGCAATTCCCGGTGCTGCGCCGATGCCCGGCCGGCATCGAATGCCCCGGCGTCGGCCATGTAGCGGTTGTCGGCGGCCGACTGTTCGGCAAGATGGAAGCCGTCGGGGGCGACGAGGAACGCGGCGCGCGCCGTGGCCGGTCCGAAATCCGCGGGCGTATCCCTGGCGAAGGCCACGAATTCGGCGATGTCGCGGGTGATCATGTCGATTCCGGGCAGGGCCACTGCGCGCCATCGGGTCGCGGCGTTCGTGGTTCGGTCGGGGCCAGCGCGCGCTCGACCAGCGACCAGTCGGCCCCGGGCTGATGCGCGCCTTCGCTCAACACCTGCCGGAACGCGCGTCCGCCGTGTTCGCCATGGAACAGGCCGAGCAGATGCCGGGTGATGTGTTTGAGGAACACGCCGCGAGCGAGTTGCGATTCCACGTAGGGACGCAGCGCGCGCAGCAGCGCAGCGCGCGACTGCAGCTCGCCGCCGAACCATGCGACATCGAGACGGTGGAGGAGGTACGGGTCGTGGTACGCCGCGCGGCCGAGCATCGCGCCGTCCGCGTGCTCAAGGTGCGCACTGGCCTCCTCGGCCGTGGCGATGCCACCGTTGACGACGATGCCCAAGTCCGGGCGTTCGCGCTTGAGCCGCCACGCCCAGTCGTAGCGCAGTGGCGGCACGTCGCGGTTCTCCTTCGGCGACAGGCCCTTCAGCCAGGCATTGCGTGCGTGGATCACGAACATCCGGCAGCCGGCATCGGCGATCCGGTCGATGAAGGCGCGGAAATGATCGTAGTCGTGGTCGTCGTCGATCCCGAGCCGGCACTTCACCGTCACCGGGACCTCGCGCCCGGAGCCAGCGCAGGCTTCGATCATCGCCGCGACCGACTCGGCCACCAGCACCGGTTCGCGCATCAGGCAGGCGCCGAAGCGTCCAGCCTGGACCCGGTCCGACGGGCAGCCGCAGTTGAGGTTGATTTCGTCGAAGCCTGCCTCGACGCCGATCCTTGCAGCGTGGGCGAGCAGCGCTGGCTCGCTGCCGCCGAGCTGCAATGCCACCGGATGCTCAACCGGGTCCAGCGCCAGCAGGCGCGAGCGATCGCCGTGGATCACCGCATTGGCATGCACCATCTCACTGTACAAGCGGGCGTGCGGCGCCAGCAGGCGATGAAACACGCGGCAGTGCGAATCGGTCCAGTCCATCATCGGGGCGACTGACAGGCGCAGTTCGGCGGGCGGAATGGCGGAAACAACGGTCATCAGCCGCCAATTGTACGGCGCAGCAGGGCCTGGCCCGACGCCGGTGTCCGCCTGCCGGGCCTCCCATCGTTAAGCCATGTACTTGGGGGGGCTCGCCACCCGTCGCGTGGCCCGCGGTAATCCCTCCCCGCACTGGGAAAAGTGGAGTTGGACGTCTTCCATCATCGGTCAGCGCGTCGAGGTTTCGCGATCGCAGTGGCCCTGGTCTTGGCCGGGGTGGCGACCTGGGCTGCCACTTACGTGTCCGGGGAAATCGCTCCCTCCGGTGAAACCACGGCCACGACGAGCGCCACTGCAAGGGTGGATCGTGAGTGGATGGCGGCGGCGGTGGACGCGGCCAAGGGTGACCCCATGATCCTGGCGGCGATCCAGACCCGGGCGAACGAAAATCGCATCATGCACGGCGATCCTGATGCCCTGGCTGCGTTCGAGACCGTCCGCCCGTCCGGCGCCCTGACCGCCCTGCCCGCGCTTGGCGATCCTGCAAGGGGCACCTTTTCACCCGTCGTCGATTGGCCCCTGGTCGGGATCCACGCGGTGCTGACCTTCGACGGGCGCGTGCTGACCTACGGCACCACGACCGCGGGCGTGCGGACCGGGTACTACGTCTACGACATCTGGGATCCGCTGCTGGGATTGGGCAGCGACTCGCACACGGTCCTGCCCAACGCCACGGCGGTCGACATCTTCTGCAATGCCCAGCTCCTGTTGCCCGACGGCAATATCGAGATGTGGGGCGGCGACGTCGTGAACCTGGACAAGGGCTCGGCCTCGCTCCAGCCCAACGACGATTCCAACCTGTTCAGTCCGCTCGACAACAGCCTGGCGCGGACCGGCAAGATGTTCCGGAAGCGCTGGTACGCCACCGCGACGACCTTGCCCAACGGCGAGGTCTACATCCAGGGCGGTACCGGTGGCGAGGATTTTCCCGAAGTCCGCACCAGTACCGGCAGTTTCCGCCTGCTGACGGGCGCATCGACGACCTACCTGGGGGCACTGTACCCGCGCAATTTCGTGGCCCCGGACGGCAACATCTTCGGCACGCGCTACGAAGAGATGTACCGGGTCGCTCCCTATGACGCGGGCGCCATCAAGCGGGCCGGAAGGTTCCCCACCAGCAACATGGGAGCGAGTTCGACGGCCGTGATGTTCCGGCCCGGCAAGATCCTGCAGGTGGGGGGCGGATACGACGCAACCTCGGCAAGCCCGTATGCCCATGTGATCGACATCAACCCGGCAACGCCAGTCCTCCAGGAGGTTGCGCGACCGATCCATCCCCGCCACTGGGGCACCAGCACGATGCTCGCGGATGGTCGCGTGTTCCTGTCCGGCGGCAGCATGGCCGACAACGATCCCGTCAATGGCGTGGCCTACACCAGCGAACTCTACGATCCGGTGGCCAACACCTGGTCCGAAGGCGCCACCGCACAGCGAATGCGGCTCTACCACTCGGCGGCGCTGCTGTTGCCCGATGCCACGGTACTGACGCTGGGCGGCGGCGCCGTGGGGCCGCAACTCAACCTCAACGCGGAAATCTATTACCCGCCGTACCTGTTCAATGCCGATGGCACACCCGCCTCGCGGCCGATCATTACGACCGCACCCATGACCACTGACCCGGGCGGGACCATCGGGATCGCGACGCCGGCGCCGGCCACCATCACCCGGGTGACGCTGGTCAAGACCGGCTCGGTGACGCATTCGCTGGACATGGATCAACGCTTCCTCGAGCTGCCGTTCACCGTGGTCGGCAGTGAGCTGCAGGCGGCCCTTCCCGCAAATCCTTTCGAAACGCCACCAGGTTTCTACATGGTGTTCGTGATCGACGACCAGGGCGTTCCCTCCGAGGCCGCGATGCTGCGCATCAACGTGCAGGCGACGGCGCTGCTGACGGTCAACAATGTGGTCGTGAACGACAACGGCGGCAGCAAGGTCGCGTCGGACTTCAGCTTCTCGGTCAACGGCTGGCCGCCCGTGGCATTCGAGGCCGACGGCAGCAACGTGCTGCGCGTGCCGGCGGGGACCTATGCCATCACCGAGTTGGCCGTGTCCGGCTACACCGCCAGCCTGGCCGATTGCAGCGGCATCGTGCTGGCCGCGGGCGGCAGCGCGACCTGCAACGTCAGCAACAACGACGACGAGCTCATCGCGATTGCCGCTGCCAGCAAGCCCACCTACCTGCCCGGCGAAACCGTGGCGGTGTCGGCGCGCGTGCTCAGGAACGGTGTTCCGGTCGTTGGCGTCAGGGTGTATTTCGACGCGCTGAAGCCCAACGGCATCAACCATGTCCTGCTCAGCGCAAACACCGACAGCGCCGGCGATGCCCGCGCCTCGTTCGTGTCCGGCACCGGCACAAGTTCGATCGGCAGTTACCAGATGACGGCCACCGCCACCAGCGGCGGCTTGACAGCCAAGGGCCACACGACCTTCGCGGTCCAGCAGCCGCAGCCGGCCACGCTGACGGTCAACAAGGTGGTGTTGAACGAAAACGGCGGCAGCAAGGCCGCCTCCGACTTCCGGTTCTCGGTCAACGGTGGAACACCGGTGGCATTCGAGACCGACGGCAGCAACGTGCTCAGCGTGCCGGCGGGAACCTACACCGTCACCGAGCCGGCCGTGTCCGGCTACACCGCCAGCATGGCCAATTGCAGCGGCATCGTGCTGGTCTCGGGCGCCAGCGCGACCTGCACGATCACCAACACCGACCTGGCCGCGCCTGCACTTGCGGCCACCGTCGGCACGAGCCAGGCCACCTACCTGGCCGGCGAGACGGTGATGATGTGGGCACGGGTGCTCAACGGCGATGTGCCGGTGGTAGGCGTCAAGGTGAACTTCGACGCGCTGAAGCCCAACGGCATCAACCACGTCCGGCTCAGTGCGAACACCGACAGCGACGGCTATGCCCGTACCTCGTTCGTGTCGGGCACCGGTCCAAGCTCGATCGGCACCTACCAGCTGACGGCAACCGCGACCAGCACCGGTGTGACGACCAGCGCCAACACGACGTTCGCGGTCCAGAGCCAGGCGCCGCAACCGGCGACGCTGACGGTCACCAAGGTGGTGTTGAACAACAACGGCGGCAGCAAGGTCGCGTCGGACTTCGGCTTCTCGGTCAACGGCGGAACACCCGTGGCGTTCGAGGCCGACGGCAGCAACGCGGTCAGCGTGCCGGCCGGAACCTACACCGTCACCGAGCCGGTCGTGGCCGACTACACCGCCAGCCTGGCCAATTGCAGCGGCATCGTGCTGGCCGCGGGCGGCAGCGCGACCTGCACGATCACCAATACCGACGCGCCTTCATTCACCGCGACAGTCGGCACCAGCAAGGCCGTCTACACGCGCGGCGAAACGGTGACGATGTCGGCGCGCGTGCTCAACAACGGAGTTGCGGTCAGTGGTGCCAGGGTGGTTTTCGACGCGCTGAAGCCCAACGGGATCAACCATGTCTGGCTCAGTGGAACCACGGACAGCGACGGCTTCGCGCGCGCCTCGTTCGTGTCCGGCACCGGTCCGAGTTCGATCGGCACCTACCAGCTGACGGCAACCGCGACGAGCGGCAGCCTGACGACCAAGGCCTATACGAGCTTCGCGGTCCAGTGAGTCGCGCCGCACCGCACCGAACCGCACGACGTGATTCAACAGGTGGCGTCGGATTTCAACGTCTCGGCCGGCGGCCCGGCATCGATGGCGGCAACTACCCGATCGCGTTGTCCCCGGCTGCGCCACACTGCAGCCACCTCTGGCCCTCGGAAACCACCATGAAGCCTGCGCGTTTCGCCATCCTGATCAGCCTTCTCGCCGCGGTGCTGCTGCTGGTGGCCGGACCGGGCACTCGCCTGGACCTGTGGCCATTCCGCACCGGCTTCCAGCTGATGCGTTGGGCTGCGCTGGTGGGCCTCGCGGGCGCGGCGCTGGCGGCCGCGATGCTGATCGCTCCGCGCACCCGCCGCGCCGGTCCGGTGCCCTTGCTGCTGGCACTGGCCATCGGGCTCGGCGTCGCCTTCGTGCCATGGAACGGCATGCGCCAGGCCCGCGCGTTGCCGGCGATCCATGACATCAGCACCGACACCGCGAGGCCGCCGGAATTCGTCGCCATCCTGCCGTTGCGCGCCGAGGCGCCCAACCCTGCCAGCTACGGCGGTGCCGAAGTCGCCCAGGCGCAGATCGCCGCCTACCCGGACGTTCGCACGCTCCGCATGGCTGCCAGGCCGTCGGACGCATTCGATCGCGCACTGCAGGCTGCACGCGCGATGGGTTGGCAAATCGTCGCGGCGGATCCGGCGACCGGCCGCATCGAAGCCACGGACACGACGTTCTGGTTCGGCTTCAAGGATGACGTGGTGGTGCGGGTGGAAGCCGACGGCAACGGCAGCCGGGTCGACGTGCGCTCGGTCTCGCGGGTAGGCGCCAGCGA
>Ga0209640_10003169_pt1 | contig 14390 bp, 11 predicted proteins | sample RifCSP10_1_FD_184018 | JGI IMG/M metagenome (GOLD analysis project Ga0209640, IMG submission 184018) | Soil microbial communities from Rifle, Colorado - Rifle CSP2_sed 10_1 (SPAdes) (version 2) | ecosystem: Environmental > Terrestrial > Deep subsurface > Rock core/Sediment | place: Rifle...
CGGCGTTTCTATTGGCACCGCTTCCTGGGGAGCGGACCTGTCCGGCCGCAACCGCGACATCTTCTGGGACGCGCCTTGGCTCCTGCTTGGTCCTGGCGTAGCTCTGACGTTGACTGTCATGGGCGCCAACTTCCTCGGTGACACCCTGCGCGACGTCCTCGATCCGCGGCTGCGCGGCTCCAGGTAGCGGGAGTCCAGGATCAGGGGAGCGCGGAGCAGCCATGAGGCCACGGATCAGCGTCTGCAATCTCGGTGTCAGCGACCTGGCACGGGCACGCAGCTTCTACGAAGGCATGGGCTTCGTAGCCCGGCCGGAGAGCAGCGAGCGCGCCGTGTTCTTCGAGCTTGAATGGTCCTGGCTATCGCTCTTCCCGCGTGACCGCCTGGCTGACCTTTGCGGAACCATGCCCGAAGGGGGTGGGTTCCCCGGCTTCTGCTTCTCTCACAACGTAACGAGCGCCGAGGAAGTGGACGCCATACTGGAACTCGCCAGGCGCCTCGGAGGCAGCGTCGCCGTTCCTGCCGAAAGCGGTACATACGGGCGCATCGGCTACTTCGCCGACCCCGACGGGTTTCGCTGGGAGGTCGCCTTTACGCCAAAATGGCACGAGCTGACTGCTTGAGTATCCTCGTCCGCGTCTTCGCGCCGCCGCCAGCCGACCTCGCGGCGAAGGCCGTCAACCAAGCGTCGTACAACCAGCTTCGCGCGTCGTCCATCTGGCGTAGACCTTCGTGATGGGCGAGGGCACTGAAGCTCCACCCGGCTGAGGAGGCCTCCCTAAATGAGCAAGACAGTCGCGCGCTTGTTGATAGATAGCCTCGAAGCCCACGGAGTAGACCGCATCTTCTGTGTGCCTGGCGAAAGCTATGTTGGCCTGACCAGTGCGCTTGTCGAGCAACGTTCCATCCAGCTGGTCGTCTGCCGGCACGAGTCTGGAGCAGGTTACATGGCCTTGGCCGACAGCCAGCTTCGCAGCCGATCCGGCGTAGCCATCGTTTCACGCGGGCCGGGACTCGCGAATGCCATGGTTGCCCTCCACTCCGCCTTTCACGACGCCACACCACTCGTCCTGCTCATCGGCCACGTGGAACGCCGTGACGTTGGGCGACAAGCCCTGCAGGAACAAAACTACGCGCGGTTGCTCTCGGACATCACGAAGCAAGTGATTGAAGTCATCGACCCCGATCAGGCATCAGAAGCTATCGCTCGAGCGTTCCACATTGCGGAAAGCGCTACACCTGGTCCGGTCGCGGTGATTTTGCCGGAGGACATCTTCGACCTCGAGACCGACGCGCCGGTCGACCAGCCACGCGCACGGTTCGTTGCTGCCCCACGCCGGGAAGACCTGAGCCAGCTCGCCGGCCTTCTTTCGTCAGCAGAGAGGCCACTGATTCTGGTGGGCGGGGCGTTGTTCGCAGATGCCCTGACTGATGATGCGGTCTTCGGCGACCTTAGGCGCCTCGCCGAGGAATGGATGCTGCCTATCAGTCCGACTCATCGCCGGCCGCAGCTTTTCGATTCATCTCACCCTAACTACGGCGGCTATATGGGCATTCGTGTCCCGCAGCCACAGATCGAAGCTATGCGTGAGTCGGACTTGATTGTGGCCTTGGGCGAGAGGCTGACGGATACGGTCAGTCAGTCCTACACCTTCCCTGCGGCACCGGAGCCGCAGGTGCCCCTGGTGCACGTTTGGCCCGATGCCAATGAAGTTGGTCGAGTCTGGCGCCCGACACTCGGTATCCCGGCCAGTCCCGCCGAGGTACTGCGCCTGCTTCTCGAACGTGGCGCTCCGGCTAACGCGGCAAAGCGTCGCGGATGGGTCCAGCGACTGCATGAGATCCACGCTGGCCAGTTCGCCAAGGAAGGCGAGCCCACGCCGGACGGCGTCAACTTTGCTGACATCGTTTGCGAGATCGACAAGCATCTCGCGCCCGACGCGATCGTAACCAGCGATGCTGGCAACTTCTCCAGCTACATTCACCGCTATGTCAGCTTCAAGCAGGGCCAGGTGCTCCTTTCCTCAATTGTCGGCGCAATGGGCTCCGGGATGCCGATGGCAGTGGCTGCGGCGCTGCGCCAACCGGGCAGGCAAGTGGTTGCCTTCCTTGGCGACGGCGGCGCCCTGATGACTGGAAACGAGCTTGCGACAGCAGTTCAGTACGGGGCCAACCCGATCATGATCATTGCCGACAACGGGATGTACGGGACGATAGGGATGCACTCCTACATGCGCTATCCCGAACGCGCGTTTATGGACGGCACCCGGCTCACTAACCCCGACTTCGCCGCCTGGGGGCGTTCCTTCGGCGCCGAGGCAATCACGATTCGTGACGAGTCGGAGGTTGCCGGCGCCATCGAGAAGGCATTCGCGATCAAAGATCGTCCGGTTGTGGTCCACTGTTTGATCTCCGCGCTCCAGATGAGCGCTTGGCGCCGATACGTGGAGGCCGAAGCCTTGCCCTAAGGCCGGAGGTGAACTTGGCAATTCAATCCGTTAACCCAGCGACGGAAGAAGTGCTCGCTAACTTTGAAGAACATTCCGGCCAGGTAATCAACGAGGTTCTGGATCGTGGCGTTCAATCGTTGCGGCAGTGGAGGCTACGCCCCTTCTCGCATCGTGCCGAGCTGATGCTCAGGGCAGCACACCAGCTACGCAAAGATGCGGGCCGCTTGGCCGAACTGATCACGCTCGAGATGGGCAAGCCTCTGAGCCAATCCAGGGCTGAGGTAGAGAAGTGCGCCTGGTGCTGTGAGTACTTCGCGGAGAACGCTGAGGCGTTCCTTGCCGACATCGCAAAGCCAAGCTCTGCCAGTGAAAGCTACGTCGCGTTCGACCCCCTTGGCGTTGTGCTTGCGATTATGCCGTGGAACTTTCCCTTCTGGCAGGTGTTTCGATTCGCGGCACCGGCGCTCATGGCCGGCAATGTGGGAGTTCTCAAGCACGCTTCGAACGTCCCCCAGTGCGCACTGGCAATTGAGCAGGTCTTTCGGCAGGCCGGGTTTCCCGAGGGTGCCTTCCAGACGCTGCTTATTCCAGGTAACAAGGCGCAGGGTCTCATAGGCGACTCACGCATCGCCGCCGTGACCCTGACCGGTAGCGAGGAAGCGGGCGCAAGGGTCGCGGAAGCAAGCGGTCGGGCCCTTAAGCCGGCCGTCCTTGAACTCGGTGGATCCGACCCCTTCATCGTCCTGGAGGACGCTGACATTGAGGCCGCCGCGCGCGTCGCGATCGATGCGCGGTTCCAGAACGCCGGCCAAAGCTGCATCGCCGCGAAACGGTTCATCGTCGTTGAGTCCGTTGCTGATGAGTTCGAGGAGAGGTTCCGCAATGGCATCGAGAAGCTGGTTGTCGGCGACCCGATGGACGCCTCGTGCAAGGTCGGCCCTCTGGCCAAAGGCGATCTGGTGGACACCCTGGAGCAGCAATTACAACGCTCGGTCGCAGCCGGAGCAACCGTGGTCACGGGCGGCCGGCGGCTCGACCGCCGCGGCTATTACCACGCGCCTACACTCATCTCCAATGTGAAGCCCGGCATGGAGGTCTTCACTGAAGAAACGTTTGGCCCGGCAGCAGCTCTGGTCAAAGCTGCGAACGCAGATGAAGCGATAGAATTCGCCAACGACTCACGCTTCGGATTAGGCGCCAGCCTCTGGACCCGGAGTATTGATCGTGGGAAGGCCCTGGCTCGGGCCATCGAATCCGGCTCCGTGTTCATCAACGGCATGGTGGCTTCTGATCCGAGGCTGCCCTTTGGGGGCGTCAAGCGAAGCGGGTACGGCCGGGAACTCTCGGACTTCGGGATCCGCGAGTTTGTCAACGTCAAGACGGTCTGGATCGGGCCGGCACAGTCACCAGCTTCGGCGCCACGGCGCGAGTAGGCACCCACTCCCGATCTGAGCTTTCCTTCCTCTGGATCTTCCGCTATCGTTCTCAAACGGTTCGCTACCGTGACTAGCGGACCGCTATAGGTGACCGCGTAACACAAACTTCGAATCGCGGGAGGCGGAATCTGGAGCGTGTTGTCTAAGCCGCATTTGGCTTGGGCCCTTCACACGGAAGAGGTCACAGGTTCAAGTCCTGTGCCGCCCACCATCGCTAGGACGCTCGGTTCTGGCCCTACAGCCCGAAGCGCCTCAGCGCCTCGACAGCGCCCGCGTACTCGCGCGGCCACGGCATCGCCTCCGGGCAACCGAGAGCCTCGGCTGCGCGAATGCCGAAGTACGGGTCCCGGACGAAGGCGCGCGAGATCGAGATCAGGTCAGCCGTACCGCTCTCCACCACGTCGTTCGCCATCTGCGGTGTGGTGATCAGGCCAACGGTGCAAATCGGTACGCTGATCTCCCGCCGGACTTGCTCGGCGAAGGGCAGGACGTAGCCGGGCGTCGTCGCTGCCTCTGCCTCGAACGTGTCCCCGGCGCCCGTCGTGACGTCAATCACGTCCACGCCGGCGTTCACGAGTGCCTGCGCCAGCCGCACCATCTCCTCCAGTTGCCAGCCGTCTTCCACCCACTCCGTCGCCGAGATGCGCACGAAGAACGGCTTGCTCTCCGGCCATCTCTTGCGGATTTCGCCTGCGGCCTCCAGCGTGAAGCGCACCCTGTTCTCCCAGGGGCCACCGTACTCGTCCTCGCGGACGTTTGAGCGCGGCGAGAGGAACTGGTGCAGCAGGTAACCGTGACAGGAGTGCAGCTCGACCACGTCGAAGCCGAAGCGATGCGCCCGGTCTGCCGCCTCCCCGTAGGCTCTGGCGATGCGTTTGATGTCGTCGCGGTCCATCTGACGCGGAGTCGGGTAGCGCGGACTCGCTTTGAGAGGACTCGGGCCCAGGGCCTCCCAGCCGCCTTCGTCCATCGATAGCGGCCCGCCAGTTGCCCGGTTCGTGCTGGTCCGGCGCCCGCCGTGGAACAACTGCAGCCCCATCTTTGCGCCGCGAGCCTGCACGAACTGGACGATGGGCGCGAACGCCTCGCCGTGGCGATCCGACCAGCACCCGAGGTCCTCGAGGCATGTCCGGCCCTCCGGCGAGACGGCCGCTGCCTCCGTCAGCACCAGCCCAGCGCCGCCGACAGCTCGGCTCCCCAGGTGCGCCATGTGAAAGCTGGTCGGGCGCCCGTCCAGACCGTCGCAGGTGAATAGGCTGGTAGGCGAAGCTACGAGCCGGTTCCTGAACGTCACGTCCTTGATCGTCAGGGGCGTAAACAGCTTTGGCATTGGGGGCTTCTGCTCCGCCGAAGCTGCCCCACCATCCTGCGTTGTCGAAGTCAAGTCTTTCTACCTTCCAGACGTCCACGATCGACGTAGTCAACCAACAAGCGTGCTACCGCGCGCCATTCTAGCCGAACCTGCCACCGTGGCCGCGATGATCACGCGAGCGGCGATTCAGCAAAACGGCACCGAGGGCTGCTCAAGCATACTCATACGGCCTCATGCCATGACTTCCTCAAAGCGGATGCCACGCTGCCACCGATTCTGATCATCTCCAGCGTTATACTCCCGGCAATGACGAACGTTCTGCCAGTCGAGACCCTCGCGAAGAGGGCTGAGGTCCTCAGGGCTCTACATTCCGGCCCTAAGATGCTAGTCCTACCCAACGCGTGGGACGCGGCCAGTGCGCGAGTGTTCGAGGCGGCAGGATTCCCGGCCATCGCGACGACGAGTGTCGGCGTTGCAAACGCACTCGGATACGAGGACCACGAGGACGCGCCGGTGTCCGAGATGCTCGCGGCCGCGGCTCGAATTGCTGGCGCCGTATCGGTCCCGGTGACGGTGGACTTCGAGGCCGGTTATCAATTGGCGCCGCGCGCGATTGCGGAGCGGCTGATCGCAGCCGGCGCGGCAGGCCTCAATTTCGAAGACTCAAACCACCACGGCGACGCCTCGCTTGTAGACGCTGAGCTTCAGGCGGAGCGGATAGCCGCGGTCAAGGCCGCGTCACGTGCCGCTGGTGTCGACCTCTGCCTCAACGCCCGCGTCGACGTCTTCATCCATCGTCGCGGCTCCCTCGAGGAGCAGGCCGACGAGGGCCTGCGGCGGGCCGCCCTTTATCGTGAGGCGGGGGCCGATTGCGTTTACCCGATCGTTCTGAGCGACGAGGCAATTATTTCGGCGTTCGTGCAGGCCGTTGGGCCTATCAACGTGAACCTGCGCCACGGCGGCCCGCTCTCGCTCCAGCGCGCCGCGGCGCTTGGCGTGCGCCGGGTCACGTATGCTGCCAGCATGTTCCGCGAAGCGATGGCGTCCCTCGAGCGCCTCGCGACCGAGGTTCATGCGGAGGTGACTGCCCTTCCCGACTCTGGCGGTTAGTCCATCGTCGCCGCGATGATCTACGCTAGGCGACGATGCAAGCCAACGGCACCGCGGTAGTCACAGGCGCGTTCAGCTACACGGGCGCCGCGGTCGCCAGGAGCCTCCTCGCCCGCGGCATTACGGTCCGCACCCTCACCAACCGCAGCGTACCGATTAGCGACCCCGGCGTGCCCATCGACTCATTCCCGCTGCAGTTTGACGACCCCGATGCCCTGGTTTCGGCGATGCGCGGCGCCAGGATTTTCGTCAACACCTACTGGGTCAGATACCCCTACGTCGGCGTCGGCTTCGACCGCGCGGTCGAAAACACAAGCGTCCTCCTCAACGCCGCCCGCGACGCCGGCGTCGAGCGCATCGTGCACGTCAGCGTCAGCAACCCCTCGCTGGATTCGCCGCTCGGCTACTACGCCGGCAAAGCCAGGGCCGAAGCGCTGGTCCGCTCCCTCGGCGTCTCCTACGCCATTGTCCGGCCCACGCTCGTCGTCGGCCCGCACGACATCCTCGTCAACAACATCGCCTGGTTTTTGCGACACTTTCCGCTGTTCGGCATGCCGGGCTCCGGCCGCTACCGCCTGCAGCCCGTGATGCTGGAAGAGAACGGCGAGATCATCGCGGACGCCGCCCTGAGTTCCGAAGACATGACGATCGACGCCGCCGGCCCCGAGATCGTGACCTTCGAGGAGCTGGTACGGGCCATCGGCATCGCGATCGGTCACCGGGCCAGGATCGTGCATCTGCCGCCGGCCCTCTCCCTCGCACTGCTCCGGGCGGTCGGCTTCATGGTGGGAGAGGTCATCCTCTCCCGAGAGGAGCTCGACGGCCTCATGACCGAGCTCCTCGTGTCACACGAGCCCCCGCGCGGCAAGCAGAGCGTCCTGGCCTGGCTGAGCCAGCACGGCTCCGAGGTCGGCGCCTCCTACGCCTCGGAGTTCGCGCGCCACGTGCGCCGTAGCCGCCGCCCCTAGCCGGCCGGCGGACGCACTGGCCCGGATCGCGGCTGCGAGCGGCTGGCCTGAATCAGTTTGCGTGCTTCATCCACCAGCGGCAGCAGGGGCAGAAGCAGCAGTATGAACAGCCAGTCGCCGGCGCCCGGCGATGCGAAGTCGAAGAAGGCCTGGAACGGCGGCGCGTATACAAGTAACAGCAGCGAAGCCACCTCCACCGCCAGCGCCGGTAGAAGCAACGGGTTGCGCGTCAGCGGCATTCGAAACGCGGAAGTCTGGAAGCTGCGGCACGCGATTACGTTGCCGATCTGGCCCGCGACGATGGCCGTGAAGCACATGGTCGTGGCCAGCATGTAGGTCTCGCCGCTGTCGGCCAGAGAGTCGCCGGGCCGCCAGCCGTCTGACCAGAACACGAAGAAGTAGGCGGCCAGTCCCAGCGCCGCCTCGATCGGGCCCAGCAGAAGGAACGTCCGCAGAAAGACTCTCCGGTCCAGCAGCGGCGAGCCCCGGGCACGTGGCTTTTCCGCCAGCGTGCTGCTCAAAGGCGGCTCCGCTCCCAGCGCCAGCGCCGGCACCAGGTCTGTACCCAGATCGACCGCCAGCACCTGGATGATCTTCAGCGGCAACGGTATGCCGGCAAGGACGAACACCGCGAATGGCGCCAGCTCGGCGACGTTGCTCGTGAAAACGTAGGTCACGAAGTTGCGGATGTTCGAGAAGATCGCCCTCCCTTCCTCGATCGCGTCGACGATTGTGCCGAAGTTGTCATCGAGCAGAATGATGTCCGCTGCTTCTCTGGCCACGTCGGTGCCCGTCTTACCCATCGCCACGCCGACATCGGCGCGTCTCAGGGAGGGGGCGTCGTTGACGCCGTCGCCGATCACGGCCACCACGTTTCCCATCTCCTGCAAGGCCGTAACAATGGCGAGCTTCTGCACGGGCGTGGTGCGGGCGAAGACGATGTCCTGAAGCAGCGCGGCTCGCAGACCGGCCGGCGTCATGGCGTCCAGCTCTTGTCCGGTCACGACGCGCGCTTCGCCGTCCTCAACGATTCTCGCCCGCCGCGCGATCTCCGCCGCCGTGCCCGGATGATCGCCCGTGATAACCACGACTCGAATCCCAGAGGCGTGGCACTGGGCCACCGTCTGCGCCGCATGCGCTCGCACAGGGTCGATCATCGCCACGAGGCCGAGCAGCCTCATCCCCTTCTCAACCTCCTCACGACCTGCCACGGACGTCAGCTTCCGAGACGCCACAGCCAGGACCCTGAGGCCCGCCTCCGCGTAGGCGTCCGCCTGGGCGATCACGCGCCGCCGGGCAGCGTCGTCAAGCTCCTCGCCGAGGGCGCTCGTGACGCAGCGCTCGACCACAGCATCCGGTGCACCCTTGGTCGAAACTACGAGCTGCCCGTCCTCCTCATCGATGCTGGACATCAGCCTCAGGTAGGAGTCGAAAGGCAGCTCCTTTACTCGATGTCCCGGCCGGGTGACGCCGAGCCCCGTGGCAGCCTGCACGATCGCCACCTCCGTGGGATCGCCGCGCATCGCCAGGCCATCGTCCGGCTCAACCTCGATGCTGGCATTGCTCGCGAGCATCGCAGCCTCCAGCAGGCGCAACGCGTCCTCCGTTGACGCCGTTCCCGTCGTCCGTTCGAGCTGGGCAGGGCCGGCTTCCGGGAAGGAGAGCGCGTATTCTGCGCTCGGCGTCCACACCAGTTCGACAACCATCCGGTTCTCGGTCAGAGTGCCCGTCTTATCCATGCAGATCACCTGCGTCGCGCCCAGCGCCTCTATCGCCGAGAGACGGCGGACGAGCACGTTGCGGCGCGCCATGCGTTGCACGCCAAGAGCCAGCGAGAGGCTCAGCGTCGGCAGCAGCCCCTCCGGCACCAGCGCGACGATCACGCCGATCGCGAAGATGAAACCCTCGTTGAACGTCCTCTCCAGCAACACACTGGAGATCGCCCAGATGATCAGCCCTGCCGCAATCGCGACCACGGCCGTGACGCGCGCGAGGCCTTCGATCTCTTGTCGCAGCGGCCCGGCCGCTTGCTCCAGCGACGCCGTCAGCTCGCTGATCGCCCCAAACTGAGTACGCTCTCCGGTTGCCCAGACGACCGCTTCGCAGTCGCCGTGGACCACGAGCGTGCCGGCGTACAGCAGGTTCGGCTGACCTTCTCCCGGGGTTTCGACGCGTGTCACCGCCTCCGGCGTTTTCACGACCGGCGAGGACTCGCCGGTCAGCGTGCTCTCATCCGCTTCCAGGCCCGCAGCCACCAGCAGGCGGCAATCCGCGGGCACGCGGTCGCCTTCCGCCAGGATCACCAGGTCACCCGGGACGAGCAGGGCCGCATCGATGGTCCGCACGACGCCTTCTCTCCTGACGGAGGCGGACGCTCGCACCTGGCGCTGCAGAGCCTCCAGCAGCCGGCCGGCGCGATACTCCTGCACGAAGCTGAAGACCCCGTTGATCAGGATCACTGCCAGGATCGCCCAGCCAAGCTCCGGCAGGTTACCGACGAACGCCAGAAACGCCGCGATCCACAGCAGGAGGGCAAGCAGATGGACGAAGTTACCGGCAAAGATGGCGAGCGAGTTGCGCCGTCCGTGCCTCGCGAGCTCGTTGCGGCCGGTGACCTTCAGCCTGCGGCTTGCTTCAGCCGAGGTCAGGCCGCGCGAATCCGTCCGCAGACGTGTCAGCGTTTCCTCCGAACCCCAGCGCGAGACCTCGGCAGGTGTCAACTCAACCGCCGCGCCACTTTCACTCACAGTCGTTCAAGCCTGGGCGCGCGGGCGCAAGCAGCCCAGAGCCATACAACCGCATCGCGACAGGCCCTTCGGCCCGTTTCTTCCGGTTGCCCTGCGATCGTGTCTGGTTCGTCCTGCGAAATGGGGTTCCAAGGAAGCGGGATCACGCCTTCTGCGGCAGCTTCTCCCCCAGGTACGCGTAGATCGCGTCGAGCGTTGCCAGGCGCGGATAGTCCGCCTCCGGGATATCGACGCCCAGCTCGGCGTCGACGCCAATCAGGAAGTTCAGGAAGTCCATGGAATCGATGTCCATCTGATCGCGCAGTCGCACGTCCGGTTTCAGGCTATGGACGTCGATCTCCGGCGCCAGGCCGCCCAGGATGCCGAGCACCTTCTCCCTGATCTCCGCGTCGCTCACAGGGTCTCCGGCTCCTGCAGCAGTCGATCCAGCTCGGCAAGGTAGACGCTGCCGCGGTAGCCGTCCACGGCGCGATGGTCGCCGGCCAGGGAGGCATGGATCACCTTGCGCGCTTCGATGCGTCCCTCGACCACCCACGGTCTCTCCGTCAGCCGTCCGAAGCCTACCAGCCCAACCTGTGGCGGATAGATCAGCCCGAACACGCTCTCCGCGCCCTGCTCTCCCAGGCTGGTCACGGTGATCGTCGGGTCGGACAGCTCGGAGCTGCGCAGGCGGCCGGCCCGCACCCGCTGCACCAGGTCCCTGAACTTCGTCATCAGCTCGCCGAGAGAGATTTGGTCCGTATCGTGGATTGCCGGGGAGACCAGCCCGCCTCCCGGCAGAGCGATCGCGACCCCGACATGGATCGCCGGCTTCAGCTCCACGTGATCCTCCGCCCATACCGCGTTCAGCTCCGGCACCTTCCTCAGAGCCATGGCGGCGGCCTTCACAAGCAGGACGCCGTAGATCAATCGCTGCGCCACCGGCCGCCGCGTGTTCTCCTCGGTCAGCCAGGCGATCGCGCGGCTCATGTCGATCACGCTCTGCACGTGGAAGTGCGGTATCTCCCGGTGCGATCGGCTCATCGCCGCGGCGATGCTCTGCCGCATCCGCGTCGCCCGGTCCTCGGGGCCCCGCGGCGCGGGAGCAGCGGCGCCTCGGGCGGCCACAGCCTCCTCCACGTCGCGCACCATGATCCGCCCGCCGGGACCGCTACCCACGACGCTCGAAAGGTCGATACCGTGTGCAGCGGCTAGCTGCTGGGCAATGGGCGAGACTCGCAGGCGCCCGGCGGCGGCCGCAGGGACTGGTGCACGGGGGCGCGGCCGGCGTCCGGCTTCGGGGGGCGGCACTGTCGCGACGGCGGCCGGCAGTACCTCTGCCTCCGCGCCTTCGGCGTGAATCGTCGCCATCACCGTGCCCACCGGCACCTTGTCGCCTGGCTGCAACAACAGCTTCTCGATCACGCCGCTGAACATCGACTCGATCTCCACGACGGCTTTGTCGGTCTCGACCTCGGCGACGACCTCACCCCGCTGGACGCTGTCGCCGGGCTGCTTGAGCCAGGCGACAAGCTCCCCAGCTTTCATGTCGGCGCCCAGGACGGGCATCAGGAAGTCGGCCATCAGACCAGTTGAGTCTCCACGGCCTCGACGATGTCCTCCACCTGCGGCAGAGACGCGTCCTCCATGTGCTTGGCGTACGGCGCCGGCACCTCCGCGCCGCAGACGCGCTGCACCGGCCAATCGAGCACGTCGAACATGTTCTCCATTATCTGGGCTGAGACTTCGGCCGCGAAGCCGCCCGTCCGCCAGGCTTCCTCGATGATCACGGCGCCGCGCGTCTTGGCGACCGACGCCAGGAAGGTCTCGCTATCCAGCGGCCGCAACACACGCAGGTCGATCACTTCAGCTTCGATGCCCTTCTCCGCCAGCCGGTCGGCCGCGGCCAGCGCCTTCCAGACACAGGCGCCGTACGCAATCAGCGAGACGTGGCTGCCCTCTCTCCGGACTGCGGCCTTGCGGATGTCGCAGGCGCCGCTCGTCTCATCGACCTCGCCTTCCAGCCGGTACAGCGTCGCGTGTTCCATGATGAACACGGGGTCTGGCTCCTCCAGCGCCGCCAGCAGCATGCCTCGCGCATCGGCTACAGTGGCTGGTGTCAGCACGGAGATGCCGGGGATGTGCGCGTACCAGCCCTCCAGGCTGTGAGAATGCTGCGCCGCCATCTGCCTGCCGCCGCCTGTCGCCATGCGCACCACCAGCGGAATGTTTACCTGCCCGCCGGACATGTAGCGCAAGGTCGCCGCGTTGTTCAGCACCTGGTCCATGGCAAGCATGCTGAAGTTGATCGTCATGATTTCTACGATCGGCCGCATACCATTGAGCGCTGCACCGATGCCCGCTCCGAGAAAAGTCGACTCCATCAAAGGCGTGTCGCGGATCCGTTCCGGACCGAACTCCTCCAGCAGCCCATGGCTTACGGCGAAGGCGCCGCCGTAGCGGCCGATGTCTTCGCCCATGAGGAACACCCTCGGGTCGCTTCGCAGAGCATCCCGCAGCGCGGAACGGATCGCCTCGCGATAGGTCATCAGCGTCATCGGCTGCTCACGTACCTGGTCAGGTCCTCGATCGCTTCCCAGGGCCCGGCCTCCGCGAACTCGACGGCCGCCTCGACCTCCCGCTTCACGTCCTCCTCAATCTCGTCCCGGCCGGCTTGCGTGAGCTGTCCGGTATCGCGCAGACGCTTTTCGAAGGCCGGGATCGGGTCGCGCTCCATCCAGCGCTGCACCTCCTCCTTCGATCGGTACAGCTCCGGGTCTGCCAGCGAGTGCCCGCGGAAGCGGTAGGTCCGCATCTCGAGAAGCTCCGGGCCGCCGCCCTTCCTGATCCTCTCAGCCGCCAACTTCGTCGCCGATTCCACGGCCACAACGTCCATCCCGTCCACCGCCTGCCCGGGGACACCGTAAGCCTGGCCCTTGAAGGCGATATCGGTGACCGAATGCGTGACGCTCAGCGCTGTTCCCATCGCGTAGAGGTTGTTCTCGCAGATGAACAGCACCGGCAGCCCCCAGAGCTTGGCCAGGTTCATCGACTCGTGGAACTCGCCTTCGGCGACAGCGCCATCGCCGAAGAAACAGGCCGTGACGCGCTGCCTGCCAGCCATCTTGTCGGCCAGGGCGAGGCCCACGGCAATGGGCAGGCCACCGCCGACGATCGCGTAGCCGCCGTAGAAGCGCTTCGTCACGTCGAAGAAGTGCATCGAGCCGCCGCGGCCGTGACTGCAGCCGTTCGCCTTGCCGTAAAGCTCCGCCATGAGGCAGTTGGCGGACATGCCGCGCGCCAGCGCGTGCCCGTGCTCCCGGTACGTGGAGACGACGGCGTCCTCTGCCGTCAGGGCCTGCATAGCGCCTACCGCAACGGCCTCTTCGCCAATGTAGAGATGCAGGAAGCCGCGGATCTTGCCGATCTGATACAGCTCTGAACTGCGCTCCTCGAAGCGCCGGATCAGCAGCATCTGGCGCAGCAATTCCAGCTCATTGCTTAGCCGCGACTTCTTGCCCCCGCGCCGGGTTCGCGTCGTCACGCTGTCCCCTCCAGCGTCGAGATGTCTCCCTCGGGCAGGCCCAGCTCCCGCGCCTTGAGCAGCCGCCTCATGATCTTGCCGCTGCGCGTCTTTGGTAGACCGGGCAGGAAATCGATCTCCTTCGGCGCCACAACCGCTCCCAGCCTCGAACGTGCGAAGCCCAGCAGCTCGCGCCGCAGGCTCTCGCTCGCTTCGTAACCGTCCTTGAGCGAGACGAACGCCTTCACGATCTCCAGCGCCACGGGGTCAGGCTTGCCGATGACCGCCGCCTCCGCAACCGCGGGGTGCTCCATGAGCGCGCTCTCCACCTCGAACGGCCCGATCAGGTGACCCGAGCTCTTGATCACGTCGTCAGCCCGGCCTACGAACCAGAAGTAACCGTCTTCGTCGCGCCGCGCCAGGTCACCCGTGAGGTAGAAGCCGCCCGCGAAACACTTCTCGTAACGCTCCGTCTCATGCCAGTAGCCGCGGAACATCGATGGCCAGCCCGGTTTCAGCGCCAGCTCGCCCTGGCGATTTTCCCGCGTAATCTCGATCACGTCGCCCGCCTGCGTCCTCTCGACGATCGCCGCCTCGACGCCTGGCAGAGGCCGGCCCATCGAGCCGGGGCGTATGTCCATCGAAGCATAGTTCGCGATCATGATGCCGCCGGTTTCGGTTTGCCACCAGTTGTCGTGAAACGGCAGGCCGAAGGCCTCCTGCCCCCAGACTACAGCCTCCGGGTTCAACGGTTCGCCGACGCTGGCCAGGAAGCGCAGCGCCGGGTAGCTGTGCTGGCGGGCCACGGCGCTTCCTGCCTTCATCATCATGCGGATCGCCGTCGGCGCCGTGTACCAGAGCGAAA
>Ga0209640_10003171_pt1 | contig 14389 bp, 12 predicted proteins | sample RifCSP10_1_FD_184018 | JGI IMG/M metagenome (GOLD analysis project Ga0209640, IMG submission 184018) | Soil microbial communities from Rifle, Colorado - Rifle CSP2_sed 10_1 (SPAdes) (version 2) | ecosystem: Environmental > Terrestrial > Deep subsurface > Rock core/Sediment | place: Rifle...
CGCGTCGCCGGTTGTGGTCGTTCACCACGGCACGACCTGGGGCACCAAGCGGATGGACCCCGCGTTCTGGGCCGGGGCGGTCCGCGCCCTTCGGGCCCGGTACCCCCGGCTGGGCGTCCTCCTCTCCTGGGGGAGCGCGGAGGAGCGGGACGAGGCCGTGAGGATCCGCGAGAGGGCCGGAATAAGGGTGGAGCTGCTCCCCCGGCTCTCCCTCAAGGAGCTCGCTGCGCTTTTCCGCTATTGCGGGTATCTCCTCGCGCCCGACACGGGCCCCTTGCACATCGCGGCGGCGGTGGGCGCCAGGACCGTTTCCGTCTTCCGCGTGACCGACGGGAACCGGAACGCGCCGTACGGGCCGAAACACCGGTTCGTGCAAGCGCCGATGCCGTGCACCGCCTGCCTGCGCAAGCGGTGCGACCGGGACGCCGAGTGCCGGGAGAGCATTTCGCCGGAAGACGTGGCGAAGGAGATGGCGTCGCTCATCGGGGAGGGGCAATCCGCATGAAAAAAGTCAGCGCGATCCTGATCACGAAGAACGAGGAGAGAAACGTCGGCGAATGCCTCGCATCCCTTACGTTCGCCGACGAGGTGATCGTGGTCGACTCGGGGAGCACGGACCGCACGGAAGAGCTGTGCCGCCGGGACCCGCGCGTCCGATGGTTCACGGAGGAATGGAAGGGGTACGGGCCGCAGAAGAACAGCGCCCTCGAGAAGGCGGCGGCCCCGTGGGTCTTCAGCATCGATGCCGATGAACGGGTCACGCCCGAGCTCGCGGAGGAGATCCGCGCGCTCCATCTCCGGCATGCGCCGGAAGACGGGTTCCGGGTTTCCCGGAGGAATTTTTTCGGGGGGAAATGGGTCCGCCGCGGGGGGTGGTACCCCGATTACGTGCTTCGGCTCTGGCGCAAGGACCGGGGCCGCTTCGACGGTCGTGCCGTTCACGAGTCGGTCCTCGTGCCGGGGACCGTGGGGACGCTTTCGGGGGAACTGCTCCATTTCACCTACCGCGACACGGCCGACTTTCTCGATCGGATGAACCGCTATTCCACCTTGGCGGCGCGGGAGATGGCTCGCGCGGGGAAGCGGGTCTCGTCCCTCGACCTCCTGTTCCGTCCCGCCTTCACCTTCTTCCGGATGTTCGTCCTGAAGCGCGGTTTTCTCGACGGGGCGCTGGGATTCCGGCTCGCGGTCCTGTACGCGGCGTACACCTTCGCCAAGTACGCCAAGCTGGGGGAGACGGATGGGGGATAGCCTCGCGGGGCGGAACGTAAGGTCCATCGTCGTCTTCAAGCTGCGGCACATCGGGGATGTCCTTCTCTCCACCCCCGCGTTCCGCGCGTTGCGGCAGGCGTTCCCCGAGGCCCGGATCGCGGCCGTGGTGAACGAGGGGACGCAGGAGATGCTCTCCGGGAACCCGGACATCGACCGTCTTGTCGTGTTCCGCCGGGGGCGCAGGGATGGCGGGGGAAAGGGGCGCTTGCGGGAGGAGCTTGCCCTCCTCAGGGGCCTCCGGTCCCTCCGTCCGGATCTGGCCGTAAGCTTCACCGAGGGGGACCGCAGCGCGGTTCTCTCCCTGCTCTCCGGGGCGAAGTTCCGCGCCGGTGTCGCCCCCGCCCGCCGGGGGATGTGGGGGAAGGAGCGGCTCTACACCCACCTTTGCCCCCGCCCCGGATTGTACCGGCATCAGGCGATGAAGGATCTCGACGTGCTCGCGGCCGCGGGAATCCCCGCGGCGGACCTGCGATTGCGGCTTTTTTTCCTGGAGGAGGAGAAGGAGGGGGCGCGACGCAAGCTCTCCGGCGCGGGGGTTTCGGAAGGCGCTCCCTATGCCGTGGTCCAGCCCACGTCGCGCTGGAAGTTCAAGTGCTGGACGGAGGAGGGGATGGCCGGGATCGTGCGATCCCTGGCGGAGCGGGGGATCGTACCCGTAGTGACCTCCGGGCCGGATCCTTCCGAGGTCGTCCAGGCCGAACGGATCGCGGCGTCGAGCGGTGTCCCGGCGGTTTCCCTGGCCGGGCGATTCAGCCTGAAGGAACTGGGGGCGGCCATCGCGGACGCCCGCCTCTTCCTCGGGGTGGACTCGGCGCCGATGCATATCGCCGCCGCGGTGGGGACGCCGGTCGTCGCGCTCTTCGGTCCCACGGGGGCGTTCAACTGGGCGCCCTGGGAGGGGATCGACTGGGGATACACGGCGGAGCGGCCGGCCGGGACGCGCCGGGTCGGCCGACACGTCGTCGTCCAGAAGGAAGGGGAGTGCGCCCCGTCCGGGGGGGGCGGGTGCGGGGAAACCAGGCGCAGCCCCGTCATGGAGGAGATCACGATCGAGGAGGTCGTCGAGGAAGTCGACCGGATTCTCGGAAGGAACGCCGGGAAGGCGGGTCCGGCATGCGGGTAGCGATCGCGCGATACCGGTACTCCCCCCATGGGGGAGGGGAGCGGTACCTGGACGCCATGGCGGAACGTTTGCGGGAGACCGGTGCCGATCTGCGGATCCTCTCGTCCTCATGGGAAAGGGCGGAGATGTCGGGCTCCACCTGGGTGCCGCTGCGCGTTCCGAATCGCCCCGCGCCCGTGCGTCTTTTTCTTTTCGCGCGCGCGGTCCGGCAATGGGCGCGGGCCCACCCGGACTGGCTTCTCTTTTCCTGGGAACGGTTGCCGGGGACCGAGGTGTATCGCGCGGGGGACGGGTGCCATGCCGAGTGGCTGGCAAGGAAACGGTCCTTGAGGCCGCATGCCGCCATGCTGGACCGCATGCGTCCGTTGCACCGGGCCCATCTCCTGCTGGAGCGGAAGATGTTTTCGTCGGAGAAGCTCCTTGCCGTCATCGCGAATTCGTCCCGGGGGAAGGAGGAAATCGTCAGGCATTACGGCGTGGCGGGAGAAAAAATCGTCGTCATACACAACGGGGTCGATCTCTCGCGGTTTCCGGCGTCGGAGAAGGATCAGGCGAGGGCGGCCCTTCGCGGGCGATTCGGTATCCCCGAGGAAGAGACCGTCTTCCTGTTCGTGGGGTCCGGGTTCGCCCGCAAGGGGATGGGCGCCCTGACGAATGCCGCGATCGCCCTGGCCCGCAGAAGGAAGCGGTTCCGCATTCTGGTTGTCGGGAAAGGGGATCCTCGCCCGTACCGGGAGAGAGCGGAGGCGGGGGGAGCCGGGGGGGCGTTTCTCTTTCCCGGGCCCGTGAGCGGAGCCGAAGACTTCTACCTGGGATCGGACGCATTCGTGTTCCCGACGATCTACGAGCCCTTCAGCAACGCGTGCCTCGAGGCCCTGGCCGCCGGTCTTCCGGTGATCACCACGGAGGCGAACGGCGCGGCGGAGATTTTCCGGGACGGGGATGCGGGGTTTCTCCTGGCGGATCCTTTCGACGCCGCTACGCTTGCGGACCGCATGGAGGATCTGTTGGATGGCCGCCTGCGGTCGCGGATGGGGGCTGCCGCCCGGGCGGCGGCCGAGCAAGTACCTTTGGAGAAGAAGGTGGGGGAGGTCCTCCGCGTCCTTTCCCTGGCATGGGAAAGGAAAACGGGGGTGCCGCCCGCATCGCCCTCGCCGGCCGGAGGAGAGAGGGGGGAGACGACCGGGTCATGTTGACGCTGATGCACACGGAATCCTCCCTCGCGTGGGGAGGCCAGGAAAACCGGACGCTCCAGGAATTGCGAGGCCTGTCCCGGATGGGGTACCGGGTCCTCGTCCTCTGTCCCCCGCAGGCCGAGATCGGAAGGCGCGCCGCGGCGGAAGGAATTCCGGTCCGGTTCCGCTCCATGCGGAAAAGCTATGACGTGGCCGCGGTGTCGGCGATCCGAAACGTCATACGGGACGAACAGGTCGATATCCTGAACACCCACAGCGGCAGGGACAGCCTGCTGGCGGGGTTGGCGGGGCGTTTGTCCTCCCGGCGCCCCATCATCGTCCGTACGCGCCATCTGGCGCTTCCCATCACGTCGAGGATCTCGTACCGGTATCTCCCCCATCGGGTGGTCACGGTAAGCGAATATGTCCGGCGGTATCTGATCGGCGAGGGCATTCCGGCGGAGAAGGTCGTGGCCGTTCCCACCGGAATCGATACGGAGCGTTTTTCCCCCGGGGCGGCGGCCGGGACGTTGCGGGAGGAGCTCAGGTTGTCCTCGCACGTGCCGCTGGTAGGGATCGTGGCGATCCTTCGAAGGAAGAAGGGGCACCATGTCCTGCTGGATGCGGTGCCCGAAATTCTCCGGGCCGTCCCGGAGGCGGTTTTCGTGATGGCGGGGAACGGTCCGCAGCGGGACAACATCGAGGGAAAGATCCGGAGCCTGGACCTGTCGAAGAAGGTGTTCCTCCTCGGCCTGAGAAAGGATGTGCCCAACGTGATCGCCTCCCTGGACCTGTTTGTTCTGCCGACCCTGGAGGAAGCGCTGGGTACCGCTTTTCTCGAGGCGATGGCGATGGAAAAGCCGGTCGTGGGGACCCGCGTCGGAGGGGTCGGCGAAGTGATCGAGGACGGCGTAAACGGCCATCTCGTCCCCCCCGAAAACCCCGCGACCCTGGCCCGTGCGATCGTCGACATCCTTCGGGACAGGGAGAAAGGCCGGCGGATGGGAATCGAAGGACGGAAGATCGTCCAGGAGAAGTACACTGTCGAGGTGATGTGCGCGAAGATGAGTTCCCTCTACCGGTCTCTTGCCGGGGAGCTGCGCAAATGAGCCCGGTTCCGGTCCTCATGTACCATCACGTCAATCCCCACGCGGGGGATCTCGTGACGGTGACCCCCCGGGTGTTCGAGGGACAGATGCGGCATCTTCGCAGCAGGGGATACCACTCCCTTTCCCTGGATGCGCTGATGGGGTATCTGGGGGGAGCAACGGTCCCGTCAAGATCCGTCGTGATCACGTTCGACGACGGCTGGCTGGACAACTACCTGCATGCCTTCCCCGTTCTGCAACGATACGACCTCCGCGCGACGATCTTTCTCGTGACCGACCGGGTGAACCAGGCGTCCCGGGGGCGGCGGGAAGACGGCGGCCCCGTCCCGACCCACCGGGAATCGAAGATGCTGGTGCGCGGGGGGAAGGCGCAACAGGTCGCGCTAAACTGGGACCATGTCCGCGAGATGGCGGCGGGGGGCCTGGTGGAGTTCCACTCCCACACGAAGTCCCACGCGAAGTGCGACACCCTCTCCGCGGGGGAGCTCGAGGAGGAGCTCGGGGGGTCCAAGGAGGAGATCGAGCGGAGGACGGGACGGCCGTGCCCGTTCGTATGCTGGCCCCACGGAAGGGAAAGCGACGACGCGATCGAAACGGCGAGGAAGCTGGGATACCGGGGGGCCTTCACCACGAAGCCCGGTGTCGTGGAGCCCGGCTCCGACCCGTTCGACATCCGCAGGATCGTCGTCAAGGACGATGTCGGGTGGTTCGAGAAACGGATGGCCGTGTACACGAGCGCGACCCTGTCGAAACTGTACCTCAAGGTGAAAAAGGCATGAGGGATCATACCTCCCGTGGGGAAACAAGCGCGAGATGAGGGTCGTCTATTCCATCCCGACGCGCATCGGTGCAAGTGGCCTCGGGGGCAACAGTTTTGAGGCGCTGAAGGGGATTTACGCCCGGGGGTACCTCGAGAGAGTGGTGGCGTACGGGAACCGACAGCAGGAGATCCCGGCGCGCTATATAAGGCCCCTGCGGTTTTATGCGGCGAAGATTTTCTCCAACCTTCCCGCACGATACTACTATCCGGCCAAGATGAAATCCCTGGACAGGCTTACGGTCCGGGTGCTCCGGAGGGGAGGAGATCTCTTCCACGGATGGTCCGGCAGTTCCCTCCGCTCCCTTCAATATTGCCGGGAGAGGGGCATCGTCTCGTTCATGGAAAATCCCGCCCCGCACTTTCGTTATGGGGAAGAGATCATTGGCGCCGAGTATGACTCCCTGGGAATCCGCTGGAAGAAGGACCCCGAGGTGTTCGCGCGGTTCTTCGGGTTCGGTCCCGACTATCTCCAGGAGGAGTACGATTCGGCCCAATACCTGATCCTCGAATCGGACTTCACGCGCGACACATTTCGGGCGAGCGGAATCGGGGAGGAAAAACTGCTTGTGGTTCCAAGTGGTGTGGACACAAACCGGTTCGTTCCTCCTCCGAGGAGGGAAGCGGGACCGTTCCGGGCGATATTCGTCGGGGCGATCGGGGTCCGGAAAGGGGTCCGCTACGTTCTGGAGGCATGGTCGGACCTGGACCTGAAGGATGCGGAACTGCTTCTCGTGGGAAACGTTCTGGACGACATGCGTTCGCTTCTTTCGAAATACCTGGGCAGATCCAAAACGGTGAGGGTCGCCGGGTTTGCCGGCGATCTCGTCAGGTTCTACCAGGATGCCTCGGTGTTCGTCTTTCCTTCTCTCTCCGAGGGGAGCGCGAAGGTAACCTATGAAGCCATGGCGTGCGGACTGCCGGTGATCGTCACGCCGAATGCGGGGTCCGTCGCCCGGGACGGGGAGCACGGGATCGTCGTTCCGGTCCGGGACAAAGAGGCGCTGGAACGGGCGATCCTCTCCCTTTACGAGAACCGTGATCTGAGGGAAGAATTGGGGGCGAAGGGCAGGAAGCACATCGAGCGTTACACCTGGGAAAATCACAGGAAGACGTTGATCGGAATGTATGAAGAAAAATACGGAGGTTCGAGGGATCCGCAGGCGGCTCCGTAGGACATTCCGCGGCCGCGCCGGGGTTCCTGGAGAAAAAGGCAGGGAATGAAAATCGCCCTTTACGAGATGCTGACCACCGTCAGTTACGGCGGCATCCAGACGACGTACTGGGAGACCGCCGGACGTCTGTCCGCTCTCGGCCACGAGGTCCACCTCTACGGGGGGGAAGGCGAGATACGACGGGAGGTACCTCCGGAGGTCCGGATCCTGACGTTTCCCTTCACGGACAGGAAAAAGTTCCCCGACCTCGGGACGAGGTTCCGCAAGTTCGCGGAGCGTATCTCCTTCGGGAGGCACGCCCTTGCGTCGCTTATCGAGAACCGGTATGACGTCGTCTATATCCGGAAACCCTACGAGATGCCCATCTCCCTCTATGTGAGGAGCAGGACGGGGGCGAAGGTCGTCTACCGGAGCGGGGGGACCGAGTTCTTTCCCGGGTATCGCCATCTGGGGAAACGGCTGGACGCGTTCCTCGCCTGCAGCCGGTACAATGCCGACCAGATCTGCGACTACTGCGGTCTTCAACCGGAAGTCCTCTACAACGGGGTCGATACGGAGCGTTTCGTTCCCCTTCCTCCATCCCGAAACGTAACCGGGCGGCTTGGTCTAACGGAAGAGGACTTCGTGGTGATGAGCGTCGGCCGACTTGTCGGCTGGAAGGGATTCCAGTGCGGGATCCGGGCGGTATCCATGTACAGCGACCCGCGTGTGAAATATGTGATCGTCGGCGATGGAGACCACCGTAGAGAGCTGGAGAAGGAGACCCGGAAGCTTGGCGTGGAGGGGCGCGTTGTCTTCACGGGATATATTCCCCCCCGGGAGATGCCCGAATTCTATTCGGTAGCGAACGCGGTTCTGTTCCCGACGATCGGCGACGACGACGCGTTTCCGAATACACTCTGCGAGGCGATGGCGTGCGGGAAGCCGGCGATCGGCACAATGCGCGGAGGTATCCCCGAAGGAATCGTGGATGACGTGACGGGGTTTCTCGTCCCTTCCGGGGACGTCGCGGCCATTGCCGGGAAGGTCGCAATCCTGCGGGAGGACCACGAACGGACCGCGCAGATGGGGGCGGCTGCGAGAGAACACGCGGAGCGGTCATTTTCCTGGGACATCATCGTTGCTCAACTGGCGCGGCGGTTTGAGGAACTTGTGCGAAAGGACAGGAAGAGCTGACATGATGGATTCCCCACAGAGGATAAAGGACGCCATGAAGGCGTTCTACGCAAAGAATGTTCGGTACCATGAGTTGATTGATCGCCACGAGCAGACTGGCGCCACCTACGACGGGATGGTAAAGGAACTGCTAGACCGTGCAGCGCCGCCGGGCCGCCGGCCCCGCCTCGTTGACGTAGCCCTCGGAACCGGCTACTACGTGAGGCAGGCGAAGGCGTCCGGCGCCTTCGCCTGCGGGGTCGACATCTCCCTTCATGCCTGCCGACTGGCGCGAGGCAAGGACGAGGTACTTCCAGTATGCCTGGGGGACGCGGAAAGCCTTCCGTTCCGGGACGAGGTTTTCGACGTGGCGGTCTGTCTCCAACTGCTCGAGCACACTCCTTTTCCCGAAAAAGTAGTGGGCGAGATCGCAAGGGTGCTGCGCAAGGGGGGGTACCTCTTCCTCTCGGCGCCGAACATGCTGGGTAGCACTCTCTTCTCACGGACCCTGCGCGCCGTGAAAGAACGTTTTTCAAGGGCGACCAAGCGTCTCATATTTCTGCCGGCGGATACGCTTGCGAGGTGGGAGGGGGAGGTTACCCCCCAGGAGGTTGCCGATCTTGACACGTGCAACAGGGTCACGGTTTTCCATGCCCGTAATCTCCTCCACGGGCACGGTTTCCGCATCGAGCATCTCGACACGCTTCGGCATCCCAAGAAATACCGGCCCGCACGGTACATGCTGGAAAGAGCGCTCCAGCATCTTCCCGTTCTCCGGTACACCGGTGTGAATTTCAAGATCATCGCAAGGAAACCGTAACGCGTGGGATGATGGAATGTTGAGGGCATATTATCCTGAAAAAAGGAGTTCCGATGCGTAACAAGTTGCTGGAATTACTTGTTTGTCCGGAGGACAAGAAGCCGCTGGAGATCGTGAATCCGGAGTATGTCTCGGAGGATATCCGGACGGGAACGTTGTCTTGCGCTTCCTGCGGTAGACGCTTTCCGGTGGTCAATTTTATCCCCCGTTTCGTGGAGGAGACCAATTACGCGGAAATATTCGGGTTCCAGTGGAAAACATTCCGTACGGTGCAGATCGACAGCGTAACGTCCCAGGGCTCTCTTGAAACGTTCATGAAAAAAACGGCGTTCAGCGAGGATTTCCTCCGGGGGAAGCTTGTCCTGGATGTCGGAGTGGGAGCGGGACGATATGCGGACATCGCTTCCCGATGGGGGGCGGAGGTTGTCGGGATCGACCTGAGCACTGCTGTGGAGGCGGCCCGCCTCAATCTACAGGACCGGCCGAACGTCCACCTGGTCCAGGCGGATCTTTTCCGCCTTCCTTTCCGGGAAGAGTCCTTTGACGTCATTTATTCTATCGGGGTCCTTCATCACACCCCGAATACCGAAGCAGCGTTCCGGGAAATTTCCCGGTTCCTGAAAAAAGGAGGGACCATCGCCATTTGGTTGTACGAGCGCTGGACCCATAGCCGTAGAAGAAGCCTGACGGCTCTTGCCAAGGTCAGGAACATGACCACACGTCTGCCAGCGCATGTCCTGTATTACATGACATCCTCGGCGATCGTCCTGTATTACCTGTACAAGATTCCGTTCATCCGGTCCGTCCAAAGGTATCTGCCGATCAGCAAAAACCGGAATTGGAGGTGGAGATGGCTGGATACCTTTGACCTGTACCATCCCAAGTATCAGTGGTTCCATACCTATCCTGAAGTGTATCGCTGGTTTCGTGGGAATTTCTCCGATATCCAGTTACTGGACGAGCCTTTGAGCATGCGTGCGACGAAATAGCAGGAGGCCCGGAGGCACGGTCCGGAGCAATAAGGGTGGGTGGGTGAGCTACGGCAAACAGAAGGAATTCCTTGTTGCGACAGTCATGCCGGGATTTGGTTTCCCCGACTTCCAGGATGCTTTGGCGCAAACGTGCCGGAAAATTTCGTCGATCGGATACGGCTTGCGCAATCTGAATCCCGTCGCGGGGGGAGCGTGATGTGCGGGATTCTCGGGTTTTCCCTGCGCGAAGGGAACGGGCCTCCGGAATCCCTCCTGGAAGCGGGTTTGGGCACCCTGGGGCGCCGGGGACCGGACGGCACGGGAACGTTCCGGAAGGATCGGGTCTTTTTGGGGCACACCCGCCTATCGATCATCGACCTCTCCACGGGCGACCAGCCGATGGCCAACGAGGACGGGTCGCTCACGATCGTCTTCAATGGGGAGATCTACAACTATGTCGAACTCCGGGAGGAACTGCTGGGCCGGGGGCACGTGTTTCGAACGACCAGCGACACGGAAGTCATTCTCCATCTGTACGAGGATTACGGCGCGGCGTGTCTCGGGCACCTGAGGGGCATGTTCGCGTTCGCGCTCTGGGATGACCGGCAGGGGATGCTGTTCGTCGCCAGAGACCGGGTGGGGGTCAAACCGCTCGTGTACCACGAGGGGGGAAACGGGTTCTTTTTCGCCTCGGAGATCCAGGCGCTGTTTTCCTTGCACCAAGAACTCCCGAAGGAGTGCGACCTTGCGGCCCTCGACTTCTATCTGACTTTGCAGTACATACCCTCCCCGATGACGGGATTCCTGCACCTGCGGAAACTCCCTCCGGCGCATTACATGGTGATCCGGAACGGTCGGGTGCAGCGCGTGGAGCGCTACTGGGACATCCCGTACGACTCCCCGTGCGATCTCTCCTTCCCCGACGCGTGCGAGCGATTGCGGGAGATCGTACTCGAGGCGACGAGACTGAGGCTGCGCAGCGACGTGCCCTTCGGCGCGTTCCTGAGCGGCGGCGCCGATTCCAGCATCGTCGTGGCTGCGATGAACAGGATCCTGGATGCGCCTGTCCGGACATTTACCGTAGGGTTCGGACTGAAGGGGTACGACGAGATCGGGCGTGCACGGGAAGTGGCGAACCGTTTCCGTACGGACCACACCGAGTTCCGGGTCGAGGCGGACGTGGAGGAAGTGCTCCCGGAGATCGTCCGGGCGCTGGGGGAGCCGTTCGGCGACTCCTCCGTCGTCCCGACCTATTACATCTCGAAGATGGCCGCGCGGCATGTGAAGGTCGCGCTGACGGGGGACGGCGGGGACGAGACGTTCGCCGGGTACAAGAGGTTTCGACAGCTCGTGTTCCTCGACCGGATCGAGAAGTACAGGCTGGGCGGCATCTGGAAGATGCTGAGACGCGGGGGGCTTTTCCTGGAAGGGATCGCGAACCCGAAAAGGGGGCATATCCGGTTTCCCCACACGAGGGAGGACACGGCGCTCGACCTCCGTGGGATCCTGCGATATCTGTATTTCGTCTTCCTCTTCGACGAGAACGAGAAGGCCGGACTCTGCACCCCCCTGCTCCTGGAAAACCGGGGAGACGTGGCGGGATATCTGCGGGGGAAGTCATCCGCCGAACACGGGCTTGCCCGGTATCTCCACATCGATCAAACCACCTTTCTTCCCGAGGACGTGTTGTTCAAGGTCGATATCTGCAGCATGCTGAACTCTCTCGAGTGCCGCTCCCCTTTGCTGGACCACAAGCTCATCGAATTCGCCGCATCTCTCCCCGGGGAGTACAAGCTGCGGGGCCGGGAGGGAAAGTTCATCCTGAAGGATGCCTTCCGGGACTGGTTTCCGCCGGGATTCTTCCGGTCGCCCAAGGTGGGGTTCGCCGCGCCGACCCACGTCTGGCTGAAGGGAAAGCTTTCCCGCTGGTGCCGTGAAGAATTGCTGGCGAGCGTTCCGCTGAGGAAAATCCTAAGGGTGGAGGGGATGGAAGGATTGTTCTCCGACGTCGAGGCGAACAGCAAGAAGATCTGGTCCCTCCTCATGCTGTCCCAGTGGTTCAAGGCCTACGGGATCGTTTTATGAGGATCCTGTATCCCATCCCCGAGATTCTCCCCGACCCCCGCGCGAGATTCATCCAGATCGTGAACACCTGCCACGCGCTCGCGGAGGCGGGGAATTCCGTCTCTCTCCTTACGGGAATGAAACCGGGGTGCACCGCGGAGGAGATCGGCAGGATTTACGGGGTCCGGCCCATTCCGAACCTGGAAATCGTGCGGATGCCGATCCTTCGCAGGGAGCATGCTGCTTTCCCCCGCCTCTCCTGGCACGGCGTCTTCCACTGGCCGCTTTTGCTCCGGATCCTCCGTGAATCCTTTTCAGGGGGGGAAAGACCGGTCCTGTACGTGAGGCACATCAAGCTTGCCGAATTCCTTCTCCGGACGAGACGGATCGTCGGGATTCCGGTGGTGTTCGAGATCCACGAGATATTCCACCTGAGCACCGTTCAGGAGAGGAAGCGGGAGGAGATCCGGCGGCGCGAATATCGGGTGTACGGCGAGGCGGATGCGGTCGTCACGCTTTCCGTGAAGCTGAAGGATCACCTGGCGGAGATGGGGATCTCCGGCAGCCCCGTGTTCGTGGTGCCGCATGGCGTCCGGAAGGAATGGTTCGATGTCGACCGAAAGGCCCCCGGTTCCTACCTGTGCTACGTGGGGAGCCTATACCGCTGGAAAGGCGTGGACACCCTGATCGCCGCCATGAAGCACCTTCCCGGGGAGGAGCTGGTGGTGGTCGGCGGCGGCGAAAGGCTCGCCGGACTGGAAAGGATGGCGATCGAGGAAGGGGTGGCGGACCGCGTCCGATTCACGGGTGCGGTGCCCCACGGCGAGATCCCCGGCTTTCTGGCGGGGGCGAAGGTGTGCGTCCTTCCGAATATCCCCGAGGGTCCCACCGAGTTCGCGTTCCCGCTCAAGTTGCTCGAGTACATGGCCGCGGGAGTTCCCACGGTCGCCTCCCGGATTCCCATCTACACGGAGATGGTTCGGGACGGGCAGGACGCAATCCTTTTCGAACCGGGGAGCCCGGAAGCGCTGGCATCCGCGATCCGAAAGGTGGTCGACGATCCTCGCCTCGCGGCGGAGATGTCCGCCGCTTCCCGAAAGAAGGCGGAAGGGTTCACCTACGGTATGCGGGCGGAGCGCATCGCGGTAGTGCTGAAATCGCTGTCCGGGTTCCGTCGATGAAGAGGGATGACGGGGGTGCGCCGGCTCCCCCGGGGATCATTTCTCCCGGAGTTTCCCCAGTCGCAGGCGGATGACGGAAAGGGCCCAGTTCCTCATTTTGGCGCCCCAGGGCGGCGCCTCGTTCGTGCCGCGCCACAGGTCCCGGGTCAGGAACAGGGAGTCGGGGTAAACGGCCAGGGCGCAGTGATAGCGGCGCCTGTGGGCGTCGTGGAGAAACACGACACCACCGGGCGCGAGGAGGTGTTTCGCCTCCAGAAGGCATCTTCTTCTCTTCCTCCCGTCCACGAGGATCATGTCGAATTTCCTCTCCAGCGTCGAGGGGAAGGACACATACTCGTCCATTCGGCAAGCCGGGTCTCGAGGGTTCCCCCCGAGGGCCTCGATCAGGAACAGATCGACGTTTTTCTCGTCCTTCAGGTCTTCGGATACGGAGAGAAACCAGTCCTTGTCATGCTCGATGCTCAACCAGCGGTGATCGATGCCGTGACGGGAGAGGACCTTTGGGAAGTGCGCCGTGCTCCCGCCACAACCCCACTCCAGGATGTTGAGACGGGTTTGTTTCCTGCCGAGGAGGGCGTTCTCGATGATCCGGATCTCCCGTTCCTTCATCATGGGGCGCATGTTCGGAGGTCTCCGTAAGATTGCCTCGCCGAAACCCAGTATGCGGGAAAAGACCGGAAATCGAAACGGGGTTACGCGCCCCCGGGATCCTCTGCCCGACGTTTCCCGGGATGCGCCGTCCCGGACAACGAGCCCCGGCACCTCTTCCGCCGCCGCCCGGAAAACCCGTCGGTAGGTGGCTCGCAGGGGGCTGGTAGGGCCCGTTAGACCAGCATCCCCAGCACCTCTTCCTCCGCCTCCCGAAGCATCTCTTCGTACTTCGCCAGATCCGGCGCCTCGCTGCCGTCCAGAAAGCCGATTGCCCGGCCACGCTGCCCACGGGGGACACTCTTGGCTTTGCCGTTTTTCGTCCCGCAAGAGTGTCCCCCCCCACTTCCGCAAGAGTATCCCCCCCCTTCCGTCAGCAGGTACCGGATCTTCGAGCCGGGGCGCAGCGTCACACCCCGGCCGCACAGTTCCCGGGTGACCTCCGCGGCTGCGGTGCGGGCGACGTACCGTTCGGGCGCCTTGGACAGGCGCCTGGCGACGGAAAGCGCCTCCGGCGGGACGCGTCCCTCGCGCAGGTCGGCCGCGGCGGCCTCCGCGATCTCCCGCAGCTTCGGCAGCATCGCGCGCAGCGCGCGAATGTCTGCCGCCTCCGCCATTGCCTTGAGCAGCGCCCGCTGGAGGGCGGCGACGAACGGCGGGGCGTCCGAGCGGCGCATCGCGATCCCCCGCGCCTTGACCTCCCCGTTCGCGAACGCCCCGACGAACCGGTTCGGGACGGCGACGGAAGGGTTTCGCTTCGAGGGGAGGAAGGAAAGCCACCGGTAGACCCCCTCCAGCGCGATCGGCATCCCCGTCTCGAAGGAGATGGTCTCCGCGAGCCGCCGGTAGTCGCCCTCTGCCGCGCCACCCCGCCCCACC
>Ga0209640_10003172_pt1 | contig 14385 bp, 11 predicted proteins | sample RifCSP10_1_FD_184018 | JGI IMG/M metagenome (GOLD analysis project Ga0209640, IMG submission 184018) | Soil microbial communities from Rifle, Colorado - Rifle CSP2_sed 10_1 (SPAdes) (version 2) | ecosystem: Environmental > Terrestrial > Deep subsurface > Rock core/Sediment | place: Rifle...
CCACACCCTGCGGGCGCACTGCGTGCGACCGGATTCGCTCCCGGCGAATCCGTCGACTGCGGCCATCCCTGGCCGCAGACGCCCCCGGCAGGAGACACCGGCACCGCTTTAACCTATGCTGCACACGGGTGAGTAGTTACTTCAAATCAATATTTTTGCTATACGAGTCAGTGTGCTGACAATAATTCAAAGACTATCACTACTGAGTACCGTACAATCCCCTCCCAGGCTCAGCGTTGCGTGTCATACAAATACTACACGATCGAGCTAGGTTAACGTAAGCAAACTCGCATTGCCGCCGATCGCCGCGCAATTGGTTGTCACCACCCGCTCGGTACAAAACCGATATAAATAGTGCGGGCCACCGGCTTTGGGTCCCGTGCCCGATAGCCCCCCACCGCCAAACGGTTGCACACCCACGGAAGCGCCGATAATGTTGCGATTGACGTAGATATTGCCGACGCGTACCCGTTGCTGAACATAATCGGCTTTTTTCTCAATGCGGCTGTGAATACCCAGGGTCAAGCCGTAGCGGGTTGCATTAATCGCCGCGATGACATCATCCAGCTGATTCGCCGCATAGCGAATGATATGCAGCACCGGGCCGAATATTTCCTGGGTTAACATTGATAACGACTGGATTTCGAACGCGCAAGGGCTAACAAATGTTCCCGTGGCCAGGTCATCGGGGACAGGCACTTGATAAATCATCGTTCCTTGTTCCGACATCGCAACAATGTGTTGCTGCAACTTCTGCTGCGCGGCTTTATCAATCACCGGCCCCACGTCCGTGGCTAAATAGGCAGGATCACCAAGTTTAAGCTCCTGCATGGCGCCGGCCAGCAATTCGATAACCCGGGGCGCAATGTCATTTTGTAAAAACAACACCCGCAACGCGGAACAGCGCTGCCCCGCGCTGTTAAACGCCGATTTAATCACATCATTAACCACTTGTTCGGGCAACGCGGAGCTGTCGACAATCATGGCGTTTTGCCCGCCGGTTTCGGCGATGAGCGGCGCGATTGCACCGCCACGCTGCGCCAGGGTGATATTAATCCGCGTGGCGGTTTCAGTGGATCCCGTGAACGCAACACCGTCAACGCGCTGATCCTTGAGCAACACGTCTCCAATCAGCGTACCCGGGCCCACCACTAGCTGCAGCACGTTTTTGGGTATTCCCGCCTTGTGCAGCAACTGAACCATGTGTGTGGCAACCAGCGAGGTCTGGCTGGCGGGTTTGGCTATAACACTATTGCCCGTGACCAGCGCAGCAACAACCTGGCCGGTAAATATCGCCAACGGAAAATTCCAGGGGCTTATACAAACAAACACGCCACGGCCATGCATGGACAACACATTGGACTCGCCGGTCGGTCCGGGCAGTTCATGCGGTTTCGCAAACTGCGAACGCGCCACGGACGCATAGTAACGGCAAAAATCCACGGCTTCACGCACTTCGGCGATCGCATCTGGAATACAGCGGCCGCCTTCGGTAACAATTAATGCGGCAAAGCTGGCCATCTGATCCTGTAAATTATCCGCCGCGCGTTCCAGTATCGTGGCGCGTTGTTCAAATGGGCGCTTTTCCCATTCGACGCTGGCTTCTGTTGCAATGGCAAGCGCGCATTCAATCTGCTCAGCTGTCACATTCACTAGCCGGCCGATTATGCTATTATGATTCGCGGGATTCACTACTTTATTTTGTTCACCCGCGATCATTTCACCATTGATCATGGATGCCGCTATCCACGGTGATTGCTTAAACGCTGTCATGGCGTATTGCAACGCGAGCAATGCCGGTTCATCCGCTAAATTGGTTCCTATGGAATTGTCACGCGCTGCGCCATACATTGCTTCGGGTAAGGGTATGCGGGGATGTGGCGAACGATCGGATTCAACCACCGCTTGCACCGGATCAGCGACGATATCGGCAATGGTGAGTTTGGCATCGGATATTCGATTAATGAACGAGGTGTTGGCGCCGTTTTCCAGTAATCGCCTGACCAGATAGGGTAATAAATCCTTATGACTGCCAACAGGTGCGTAAACACGGCAGGCCGGTGGCTCACTGGCATCCATGATTGCCTGGTACAAGGCTTCGCCCATGCCGTGCAGGCGCTGCATCTCATAGTGGTTACAGTTACCGGCCATGTGCCGTATCGCCGCGGCCGTATGGGCGTTGTGCGTGGCGAATTGCGCATAAACCTTATCGCCTAATGACAAGAGCTTCTGCGCACACACAAGATACGAAACATCCGTATGCTGCTTTCGGGTAAATACCGGGTAACCCGGCAAGCCCTGTTCCTGGGCCCGCTTGATTTCCGTATCCCAATAGGCGCCTTTCACCAAACGCACCATGATGTTTCGTTGATAATGGCCGGTCGCCCAGGCCAACCAATCAATCAAGCGGGTTGCCCGCTTTTGGTAAGCTTGCACAACGATTCCAACACCGCGCCAGGACGCAAATTGCGGATCTTGTAAAATCGCCTCCACGATATCCAGGGTGATATCGAGGCGATCCGCTTCTTCACCGTCAATGGTCATGGCGATATCGGCCTCGCGGGCGGCTTCCGCCAGTTGTTTTACTTTTGGCGCTAACTCCTGCCGGACCCGTTCGCGCTGCGCAAACTCAAAACGGGGATGCAAGGCGGATAACTTGATCGATATGCCGGGTGCGGAGAAAATATCCTGACCGCTGGCGCGCTGGTTTTTGATGAATTCTATGGCCCGCAGATAAACCTCAAAATAACGATCGGCGTCGTTACGGCTTACCGCCGCCTCCCCCAACATATCAAAGGAATAGCGGTACACTTGATTACCGTTACTTTGACTGCGCGCCAGGGCTTCTTCGATGGTGCGGCCCATCACAAACTGATGACCCATGATACGCATCGCCTCCTTGAGCGCGGCGCGGATAACCGGCTCGCTCAACCGGCTTACCATGCTATTGACCATGGACAGTGGGTCCGACTGCGCCGCGTCATCCAGGGTAATGATACGCCCGGTCAACATCAGCCCCCAGGTGCTCGCGTTGACAAACCATGATTCACTCTGCCCCAGATGCCGTTCCCAACTGGCGCGACTAAGTTTATCGCGGATGAGCTGATCGGCGGTCTCTGCATCCGGGATTCTCAACAACGCCTCGGCCAGGCATAACAGCACCACACCTTCCCGGGACGACAAATCGTATTCCTGCAGAAACGCGTTCAATCCGCCCACTGCGCGGTTGTTGTCGCGCACCACTTGAACCAGGCGCGTCGCCTGTTGCAGAATTTCGCCTGGTTTATACCGAGAGTTATCGAGTTCCGACAGCAGCTGATTGACACACCAGGTTTCGTCCAGTAAATAATCACCCTGCATTGCCTGCCGTTCAGGCCCAATCGCACGATAGTGTGGCGGGAAAATCATGAATGCTGTATCACCAGTTGGGGAAATATCGCTTTTTTTCGTTTACCGCTGTTAGGCTATGCATTTCACTTACCAATACTATAGACTGAGAAGCGGTATAAATAACCGTATTGGCATCATCTTGTGCAACTCTTCATCACGAACTGGTGTGCAAACAGGAACAACCTTGAATTTTTGTTGTTTGTCGTTATTTAGATCACAGTTATTGCAGATCACAGTTTTGGCATAGCGACTATTAAATCATTACCACACCACTCTCTGGAAACACCGCATGCATTCAATCGACGTATCCGTACAAAATTTTAATACTGAAGTGATCGAAAAGTCGCGGACCGTACCGGTTGTTGTTGATTTCTGGGCGCCTTGGTGCGGCCCCTGCCGGGTTTTAAAACCCATTCTGGAGAAACTTGCCGAGGAATATCAAGGTAAGTTTATACTGGCGAAAGTCAACTCGGACGAAAACCAGGCCTTGGCGGGTCAATTTGGCGTGCGTGGCATTCCCAGTGTCAAGGCGATTTACCAGGGTAAAATCATTAACGAATTTTCGGGCGCGCTGCCGGAACCCGCGGTGCGCGAATTCCTCGACCGCATCATTCCCAATGACAGCGAACTCAACCGCCAGCAGGCAATGAGCTGCTATGAAAAGGGTGATAGCAAAGCCGCGTTGGTGTTGTTGGACAAGGCCATTGAACTGGACCCGAACAATCACACCGCAAAAATCAACAAGGCCACACTGTTGTTTGAAAGTAACGACCTGCAAGCGGCCAAGGACTTAATCGCGCAACTCCCCGTCAATATACAGCTTGCCGAATCGGTCAAGGAATTATTGGCCAAACTCGAACTCGCTGCACGCACTCAAGCACTGCCCGACAAACAGACTTTACTCGCCCAGATACAGCAAGACGATATGAACCTACAGGCCCGCCTGGATTTGGCCAGCCATTACATCAACGAACAGGCCTATGATCAAGCCTTGGAACTCTTGTTTGCGGTGCTGAAAAAAGACCGCCACTACCAAGACGAAATAGCCCGCAAAACCATATTGTCGGTTTTCACCCTGCTGGGTCCCCAGGATCCCAGAGTGCGTGCCGCGCGCAAGACACTGGCGAGCCTGTTGAATTGATCTCAGCGGAACTGACGGCCATTTGCCCGCTATGGCGCACACACCGGCCACGTTATATCTTGTTGTTAACGCGGGATAATTTCTGCCTCAAGGGTGTGCTGCCGGCAGCTTTGCAGGATCAACCCAGGACATTTTTTCCGGTAACGCAGGGGGATTTTTGGTCTAAACTCTATTAAAACGCAGTGAACAATCAATGTTTACTGATGCTTAATCAAACGATTCTGGACTCTCTGCGATGACGCCATGCATATCACTTTTCGCCAATTGACCGTGCTGGAAGCTGTCGCCAGAAATTTAAGTTTTACCAAAGCGGCCGACGAGTTGCACCTCACCCAACCTGCCGTATCCATGCAAATCAAGCAAATCGAGGAAAGCATTGGCCTGCCGCTGTTCGAGCAAATCGGCAAAAAAGTGTATCTTACCGAGGCAGGCCATGAAATGTATAACTACTGCCGCTCCATCCAGCAGCAACTCGAAGAAGCGGAAAGTGTTATTGAAAACCTGAAGGGTGTTAAACAGGGAAAACTGACCATTGCCGTTGCCAGTACCGCGAATTATTTTGCGCCACGCATCCTTGCCGCGTTCAACAAGGAACATGATTCCGTCAAAATCAATCTAGACGTTACCAACCGCGAAGGCTTGCTCAAGCATCTTGAGAATAATGATACCGATGTTGTCATCATGGGCCGGCCACCGGCGGAAATGGAGCTGGAGGCCGAGTCGTTCATGGAAAATCCGCTCGTGCTCATCGCCGCACCCGACCATCATTTGGTTAACCAGAGCAAGGTATCAATCCTGGAATTGCAAAAGGAAACCTTCATTTTACGTGAACAGGGTTCGGGCACACGCAGCGCCATTGAACAATTCTTTCTCGAGCAAGGCGCTGAGGTGGCGACAACCATCAATATGAGCAGTAACGAAGCCATCAAGCAGGCGGTACAGGCAGGGCTTGGGCTGGGTATTGTTTCCATTCATACGCTGGAACTTGAGCTGGAATTAAAGCGCTTGGCCATTATCAAAGCGGAAGGATTTCCGATACTGCGTCATTGGTATATCGTGTGCCGCAAGGGAAAACGCCTCTCGCCGATCGCCACTGCGTTCAGGGATTTTGTCATCCATCATGCCAAGGAATTATGGAAACTCTCCGCCTGACCGTTGAGCGCTACTTGCGCCGGATTTGTTTTAGCGTCAAATGTCATTGGCGATTGGCGTCAGTGGCGAGCGGTTTTTGGTACAGCCCGATTTCATTTTCGTACCAGCCATGATCACGTTGTAATGGTTCACATGCATAGCCCCGCCAGACACCATCGGCGTCCTGCGCCACCCAGCGTGCCCAATCCGGTAAATCAACATTTGGATCTTCAAACATCGACGTCCCTCTTGAACAATCCGGCATAAGTGTAAAACGGAATCTGGCGCGAATGGCGCAATTATTAATAGTTGTGTGACAATCTGGCCGGATAATTGAATTATGTCGGTTATTGAAATTTTGTTAAATGGAAAAATGATCAGCGCCATCCTGGCGTTTGCCGTTCTTTCAATTACTGGAGAAATAATTAGCCGGAAAATACTCAATGCGCTCGAGGATGTCAGCACGTCAGAATGGATATTTGAAAAAATCTTTATTCCGTTGTTCCGCGCCCTGGGATTGATGCTGTTCATCCTATTGGCGTACCCGGTATTATTCGGTTTTACTGACGCCCCATCGCTAGCAATGCTATTAACCGCGGGCAGTGATCGCATTAACACGTTGCTCAATATTTTGTTTGTTCTGCCACTGTTGTTTTCCTTGTTGCCCGTTGTTGGCGGTATGCCGTCGTTGCTGCTGCCGGTTCAGGGTATTGCCGGTTCAACGTTGGTATTCAGCTGGATGCAGGCGGCGCTGCAGTTGGACAATATACGCTATATTCCAAACCCCGTGGTTATAGCGGTCATTATTTTACTGGCCATTGTTTCACATGCCTGCTCCAAATGGGCCGCGCTGCAGTTATCGCAATGGGTAAACCGTTTTTTCCACATCGATGATGGCCAGAAAATTATCTACCGGATCGTGGTGGTGACTGCACAGCTACCGGTTATTTTGATTTACACCACCGGGCTGGGAAGGCAGCTGTAACGGGAATTATTTTAACGGGAAATATCAGTGCACGCGGGGAATAAAATTCACACCCGCTAAAACCGCACCAGGAACATCCAGGCCGCAAATGAGCCTGCGCCCAAAAAGCCCGCAAACGAACCTAGGGCATATAACTTGTAGCGTTTAACCAGTTCATGCTGCGGTTTGTGGGAGAGCAAGTACGGTTGTTGGCGATTCTCCGGTTGGCTCATGATATGGGTAACCGGCTGCGCCTTGCGTTTAATCTGCTTTTTACGCACCAAATAAGCGGCAAGCTTGCGTACATTCTCCCATTCCTGCGCGTCAATCTGGCCATCCTGGTTTTTGTCGAAGTGTTTGATCAATTTCTCGGGGACCTGCTTCCACTTTTTCAATAACGCCCGCACGTCTTCCGCAGTACTAAACACCTCATGATGCCCACCCACGGAGCGAAACAGGCCGATAGCGTACAATGCATCCCCCGGATGCATGCGTTCTTCGGTAAATCGATAACGCCGCGCGAAACCACCCAGCATGCTTCCACTATTCGCGCCATCGTAAGTTGACCCATACCACACCTGTCTCACGCTTGGCGTCACGATGGCGCCTTCCGGGTCGATGACACAATGGCCTGTCTTGCCTACCAACACAAACAGGTTATCACTGGTTCCGGAATCAATGACCTCGTCGTTCTTATCCCCCAGCTTCTCCACGGTATACTTGAACCAGGTACACGGTATTTTGGATAACGGAGCCACAATCTCCGGACCGTCCATGGTGTCACCGTAACCCCCCAGCTCAACGTAACCTTGGGCGGCGGACCTTATCCGGGACGTGGGCGTGTCTTCGATGGTGCGGGCGCGCCTGAAGAATTCAAAAGTAAAGTAAAATCCGGCAATGGTAATAACAACGGCGATAGCGGCATGAAACCAGAATTCCTGCGCCGATGCTTGAATAATTTCCTGCCGTAAAGCCGCCGGATTAAAAAGATTCCCTGGAATATTCACAGAAACCCAATGGATAGGATCAATAGTCTTCGCTACTGGCCGAATAACTGTTTAATATCCACGTCCGCTTTTTCCGCCTCGCTGAACTCCAGCAGCTCGGCTTCCTTAAAATTAAAAAACCGCGCGATGATAACGTCCGGAAATTGCTCGATGCGAACATTATTAAGATTCACCGCTTCGTTATAGAACTCACGCCGATCCGCAATGGACTCTTCCAAACCGGAAATCCGTGACTGTAAGTGCTGAAAAGTTTGGTCCGCTTTGAGGTCCGGATAAGATTCGGCAAGCGCAAACAGGTTCCCCAGCCCTATCCGTAATTGGGTTTCCGCGGCGCCCAGGGCGGCAATATCGGTGTTTTCCCGTGCGGAAGCCACCGCGGAGCGCGCTTTGATAATGCGTTCCAGAGTGTCCTTTTCGTATCCCATGTATTGCTTGCACACTTCGACCAGCTTTGGCAGTTCATCATGGCGCTGCTTGAGCAACACATCAATATTGGCCCAAGACTTTGCAACAGCGTGCTTCAAAGTGACCAGATGGTTATAAATAGCCACCGCATAAACCAGTACACCGGCAACGGCTCCCAGGGTGATGAATGTGGAAATTTCCATGGATTGGCTCCAATCAATAATAGGAATGTTTACCGGCTTTTATCACAAATCTTCCTTCGGTATAGCGCATTAATTCTTTAATGGATATTTGCACTGTTAAAACACGCTTGAGGTATTCTCAGCCCGTAGTCCTGACAGCTGCCCCATCCGAATACTTAAACGCACGCTTCTCATATACCAAAACACGATATTTACATCATTGTATGGATTAATACGGGGGTAAATTCCCAATATCTTACTCACTGTTTAATAGCGCGTACCTCCCACCGCGTAGGCGAAAACAACCCGGCATACGTACTGAACAGAAATGGCTTGACCGGGATTGGATTTTTGCGACAATCTTCTATGTATGAAACGAACGTTATTTTTACTTCGTTGAGCGGTTATCGGTTTATGTGCCAGAACGAAGACTATAATAACAACCAGTTCCATTTAAACACTATAAATAGAGTAAGTTAACATTTTATTCAGCGATACCACGAGGAGATGTCATGAAAAACCCAAGAAAAAACACTACTAAAATATTGTTTGCGCTGGTCTGTGCAAGCTTATTGTTTGGCGCGTTATCGCCGGTAATGGCGGGTGAAAAAGCCCACAGGCTGGTTGTTCAGGTCAGTACCGATGACCCGCAAACCCAGGCAATCGCGCTAAACAACGTAGTGAATCTCCAAAAACTCTATGGTATCGACAACGTCGCCATAGAAATCGTGGCGTACGGTCCCGGCCTGGACTTATTGACCACCAAAAGCAAGGAAGCTGATCGCGTAAAAAGCCTGGCCATGCAAAATATTACTTTCAGCGCCTGCGGCAATACCATGGATAGTATCGAAAAGAAAACCGGCAAAAAACCGGATTTGTTAGAAGGTGTAGGCACTGTGCAAGCCGGTGTGGCGCGCATTATGTCTTTGCAGGAACAAGGTTACTCCTATTTGCGCCCCTAGGCGCTGTTCCACATCATTAAATGCCAGCAAGCCATAGAGCCAGCATCGGTTGCGATGCTGGCTTTTTTAATGCTGTTTGATTTCTCATCTCGCCTGGATACGGGCACTATATACCCGCCTACCCGCCAAGGTATTGGGTCCCCCAAAACACGCCGGCTATCAGCGCCGGAACCAGCCACTGCAATAAAGGCGGTTTTTGCAATATGCCCACCTCGATTTTTTCCGGCGGCATTCTCACAGCTTCGAATATGGCGCGTTCAAATAATATCTCCAGCAAGTGACCAATCATGTCGAGGCGGGAAAATAACAGGGATTTTCGCGCCGCCATACGCTTTGGTTGATCCGTGCTGAGTCTTGCATCGACATAGTGCTGCTTAACATCCATAACAAGTTGCTGCATTCTGGGAATCAGTTCCAACGTCAGCGCGATACGCAGCGCCAACCGCCTGGTATCGACTCCGAGCCAGTTTAAGGGATAAAGCAGCCACACAATGGCCTCGACCAGGGTGTTACGGGCTATGGTGGAAATAAAATAATTCACGGCAAAAATGATCAGTATCAGGGAAAATACCCGCAATAACCCGGTCTGCAGCCCCTGGAGTGTCGGAATAAACCCGGAGTCAACCGGCAGCATGGGTTCACCGGGCGTAAACCAGAGATACACAACCAGGATCGAAAGAAACAGCCAGCGCATGCGTCTGATAATACGGGTGCTCAATTCTACAGACTGTAGCCGTTTATAGAGAACCACGCTGAGCACCAAGGCAAATCCCAACGCAATCTCGTACAATCCGCCGAAGGCGACAAATCCCGCCAGTATCAGGAAGTTTACTATGCGAATAACCGGATGCATGCTCGGACTGAGTTAGATTTCATTATTGGAAGAAAAAAGCGTGCAAAGAAAAAAGCCGCCAGGTGCTTATGCTGGCGGCTTCGTTTGGTTCGTGTTCCAGAAACGGGTCAATCCGGGGTTTATCCACTTAGCCCATTTGTGCTAACAGTTCTTCTGCCTGCTGTTTCTGGGAATCGTCGCCTTCTTCAAGCACTTCATCCAGAATACTGCGCGCACCGTCGCTGTCGCCCATGTCAACATAGGCCTTGGCCAGGTCGAGCTTGGTTCCGACTTCGTCAACGTTTGAAAAAATATCTTCATCCAGTTCGCCATCAAGATCTATTTCGTCATGGCCGGTATCGAGGTGGACTATTTCAGCGCTGTGATCGTAATCCAGCGACATCGAGTCGTGGCTGGCGGCAGTGGTATCTTCTTCCATTTCCAGGGACAACTCGATAGGGGAGCCATCGAGTTCCGCGGTAGCGACGCCGGATTCCGAGGTTTCCAGTTCCAGGCCGCCGAAATCCATACTGTCCACTGCGTCAAAATCCGTGCTGGTTTCCATTTCCATGCTCAATGGAGCTTTTTTATTACTGGACGAGGACTCCTCTCCAAAGGAAAGATCAAAATCAATACCGTCATCATGGGTAGCTTGCTTTTGGGCAGTTTTTTGGACAGTTTTTGGTGCAGCTGGCTTAGCGATTTTCGCGGTCGCCGTCTTTTTACTGCTGTCATCGTCCAAGTCAAAATCGAGTGAAGATATATCAAAATCCAGCGGCTCATCCAGATCGCTACCGCCTCCAGCGGCATTGGCCTGAAAGCTTCCTGTTTCTTCGGTATCGAAGTCAAAGTCCAGCAGGTCTTCCTCGTCCGCAGTAACTTCTCCCAGGTTCTCATCCATGGCATACCCGGCGCCGCTGCCGAACAATTCGCTATGCGGGCAAATCTCCCGGCCTAGCGGCACAATATCAATCCAGTACTGATTGGATTCGTCGCCGCCGATATTTTCATGCAGAATCCGCGCTTGTTGCTCAAACGCGTCCGCGTTCTTGGCGGCATGGAATACTTCCAGCAGTTTGGCATGCAGATCCAGTTTATCAGGGGTTTTATCCAAGGCTTGTCTCAAAATATCTTCTGCCTGCTGGTGTCGGCCGTAAGCCAGGTAAACATCCGCTTCGGATATGGCGTCCACATCAGAACCGTCGCCTTGCGCCCCTGTCATGTCACTCATGACAAAATCACTCACCATGGCGCTTTCAGCACTACCTGCTGCGGCTAAGGCAGGTTTGGGGCTTCCGGCGCCTAAACCAACATTAAGAATGCTTTCTTCAAAACCACCCTGCATGCGGCGGCGGCGCACGACCAGCCATCCTACGACCGTCAGCACCAGGAGGCCTGCCAAACCTAGCAGTATGGGATCCGACAACAATTCATCGGATAAACTTGCATCTTCTACTGCCGGCGTTTTGGGTTTTGCCGCGGGTTTTGGCTTGGCGGCCGCTTCCGGGGGTGCAGCGGGTTGCGCTTGCTCTTGCGAGACCCTGTTCTGCAACGCCAGTAGTTCTTCGTCTTTCAACATGATAAGACGCTGCATGCTCTGCAGCTGCTCATCCAGGTCCGCCATGCGGGTATCCAGTTCCGTCGCTTCCTGACGGTTGGCGTCCAGAGCTTCAGTGGCCAGCAACAAATCTTCTTTAATTTTGCTTGCTGCTTTTTCTTCAGCCGTGCCACCGCCGGATCCAAGATCCTCCGATCCAGGCGCCACCAGTTTCAAGCGAGCCTTGTCCGCGCCTGCGGATTTGGGGCGCGCCGGCTCTGCCGCGGGTTCCGACGCGAGTTCGTCACGGATAGAACTAACGCGTGTATCACTTTCAGGAGCGGTTTGTTTAACCAGCCGGGTGCTCCGGCCTTCACGCCACGCCAGATTTTGACGCTGCACTTCACTGATCGCTTCACGGCGCGAAATACCGTCAACGCTCGAAGCGTCTTTAATCCGCAGTACGTAACCGGCTTTGAGCTTGTTAATGTTGCCATCAATAAACGCTTCCGGATTATCGCGCAAATAAGCCAGCATCATTTGATTTACGCTGACGGATTCGTCAGTCCGGGTATCGCGCGCGATTTCAAAGAGCGTATCACCGCGCTTGACCCGGCCATAATCAACCTCTCCGGGCGCCGCACGGCGTTCAGCCTGGCGCGGCGCCGGCGGTGGCTCACGACGTACGGGTGGCGGCGTTGGTTGCACTTCTTGGGATAGTTCTTGTTGGGATAGTTCTTGGGTTGGTTGTTCTTGCTCGGCCACACGGGGTTGCGGTTCAACAGGCTGTGGTCTTGAAACGGGTTCACGAACCTGTCTGGGTGGTGGAGCGAAAACCGGCGCGGTAGCAGCTTGTTCTACCGGCGCCGGCGTTTCAGCTGTCAGCACCGGCGGATCAACCAGCACGGTATATTCTTTTAACGCACGGCCACGCGGCCAGCGCGCCTCTATCAGAAAATCCAGATAGGGTTCGGTAACTTTTTGGCGCGTGGTCAGGTGGATGTAAGCGGAACCATCCGGGCGAGTACGCAGTTTGAATTGAATTTCATTCAGAAACGCGCTGCGGTCTACGTTGATGCGGCTAAAGTCTTCGGGGGACGCCAGCCGCACCGCAAATCCATCCAAATCTCCCGGCTGCGCGGAATGAATGTCGATCTCAGCATCCAGCGGTTGATTGAGTGATGACCGCATGGTGATAGGCCCTAACCCTAATGCGAAACTGATCGCCGGCACCAACAACAAAACCGAGCCTAGCGCTCGGGCGATTAACTTACCCATGCTTACTCCCGTTTTCTCCAATTCCATGTCTACTGCGATGTTCCTCAAATAAGCCAATTTCCTATACTAACTTTAGCGGCGGTAATTGACAAAATTTAATAATATTAGGTAATTACGGTCCTGTCATAGATTTCACTATAGCTTACAAATATTCATTTGCCAGAATTTCAGCAATTTGTATGCTATTTAATGCCGCGCCCTTACGGACATTATCCGCAACCACCCAGAGATTCAGGCCCCGCGGGTGAGAGATATCTTCCCGAATCCGGCCGACGTACACAGGATCCTTTCCTGCCGCTTCGGTAACCGGTGTCGGGTAACCACCCGGCTCGCGTTTATCCACGACTTTAACGCCTGGCGCCGCTTCTAACAGCTTACGCGCTTTCTCTGCCGTGATTTTTTCCCGGGTCTCGATATGGACTGCCTCGGAGTGCCCGAAAAACACAGGGATACGGACGGCGGTCGGGTTAACCAATATAGCGGCATCCTCAAATATTTTTTTAGTTTCCCACACCATTTTCATTTCTTCTTTGGTGTAACCGTTTTCCTGGAACACATCAATCTGCGGTAAGGCATTGAAAGCTATCTGTTTTGGGTACACCTCAATGGTAATTTCCTTCATATTGAGTAAATCGGAGGTTTGTTTGGCCAACTCCTCGATGGCTTCTTTACCCGTACCCGATACGGCCTGGTAAGTGGCCACATTGATACGCTCGATACCCACGGCGTCGTAGATAGGTTTGAGCGCCACCAGCATTTGAATGGTGGAGCAGTTCGGATTGGCGATAATGCCGCGGTTTTTATAGCCGGCGATGGCGTGAGGATTAACTTCGGGCACCACCAGCGGAATGTCGTCATCGTAACGAAAATGCGCCGTGTTATCGATAACAACACAGCCCGCCGCCGCGGCTTTCGGCGCAAAGTCCGCCGATACGGATCCGCCCGCGGAAAACAGGCCAATCTGCGCCCGTGAGAAGTCAAACGTGGCCAGATCCTGCACCGTGATATTTTTGCCTTTGAACTGGATTTTTGAACCCGCGGAACGGCTGCTGGCCAAGGGATACAAGTTACGGACGGGAAATTTACGTTGTTCGAGAATGGACACCATGGCTTCACCCACGGCACCTGTCGCGCCCACAACGGCGACATCGAATTCCTTGCTCATCTGAAGTTCCTCTATAAGCTACTGAACAATATTAGTTTAAATAAACGGATCGAATCCAGTAGTGTCCAGTGCGAGCGATATCCTGCAAACTCTCGGAAAGATTAAACCGATTTGAACGAGTTCGTAAGTACCTTATCTTAGCGTTGTTTCAGCCCGGACACTAGTGGTTTTAAAAAGCATTTGTTTGATCAACCTCCAGGTGAACCGCCTAATGCGGCGGACACCGCATCGCCCATCCCGGAAGTTGAAACGGTTTTTTTGCCTTCACTGTGGATATCGGCGGTTCTGAGACCCTGATCGAGCACCGTGTTCACCGCCCTTTCGATTCTGTCTGCCAGTGAAGGCGCATTCAAGGAATAACGCAACATCATAGCGACAGACAATAAAGTTG
>Ga0209640_10003173_pt1 | contig 14382 bp, 11 predicted proteins | sample RifCSP10_1_FD_184018 | JGI IMG/M metagenome (GOLD analysis project Ga0209640, IMG submission 184018) | Soil microbial communities from Rifle, Colorado - Rifle CSP2_sed 10_1 (SPAdes) (version 2) | ecosystem: Environmental > Terrestrial > Deep subsurface > Rock core/Sediment | place: Rifle...
CTCGGTCCGCCCGCCGCAGTCCGCAGTGTAGAGCGCTTCGATGGGCACGTAGCGACCATCGTCATCGCGTTGAACGACGGCGACGCCGCGCGTCTCCTCGACCGCGCGATCGGTCAGCGGCATTTCAGCCGAAAGCCCGCCGTAGATCTGCGACCGGGCATCGCCGTAAAGGTCGAATCCCTCGCTCGCGAACCGACCCATATGTGACAGCGCGTAGGACCTCGCCGCTATTGCCTGAGCTTTGAGCGCCTCGATCTCGGGATACGAACGCGGCGGGAGCTCGAGCGGGACAACGCCACGCAAGTATTCTTCGAGCGGCAACGCGTTGATGACGTCAATCGTCCCGCGCCGGGTGAGCACAAGTCGGATTTCACCTCGGTATGACTTATTGGCAATTCGGAGGGCGGGAACGGAATCGCCAGGGTCGGTGGCCGGCGCATTACTCGAGCGCCCCCTGTCGCCGGACTTCGCTGCCTCCGTTTGCGTCATCGGAACGATGACAAGCAAGTCTTCGCCGGATGCGATCAAACGGCCGGATTCAAACGCGGCGAGTCGCGGGCCGGGGTTCGGGGCTTCCCGCGATGTGTTGGAGCGGTCAGGTGGCCGCGTACTGCCGGTAGCGGCCGTTGAAAGCCGCACACTTGGCGAGGCCCGCCTCTCGCTGGCGCCCGTATCCGTTCCAGAAGGCTCTCTCCCTTCGGCCGAATCGAGCCGCGCGTCGGGATAACCTGAACGGCGGACCCGCGCCAGCAGCTCAACCGCGTCGGCTTTCGTTGTCAACGCGCCAAGCCAAACGACATAGACGCCGGGGCCGGGATCAAAAGCCGTCGACGCCGGCTCGAAGAACTTGCTTTCCAGGTCCTCGACAATCTTGCGAGCCCTGCGCAGATCGGACACCAACGCTACGACGACCCGATGCGTTGGTCCCGTTTCGAGCTTTGACTTGCTCGCCTCGACGCGCACCTGGCCGCTTGCGATCACCTGGGCGGCGGCGCTTGAGGTCGAGCGGCGCACGCGCAGCCCCGAGGGGGAGTCGAGCACGACCGAAGTCACGTCTCTCATCAGGGCGATTCGGATCATCGGCCCCGCGTCGGATTGCTTGGCGCTCTTGCTCTCGCCGACCGTTCGGGCGCGAGTGGGCTCATCGCGTGAGGATGAGTCAGGCGTCGGCTTCTGGGCGAACGTCATGAATGGGTCCGCACAAGCCGACACTATCAACACGACCGCGAGCGCCAGGGCCCGCGCTGACGCAGGATTGCTCCAAATGCACATCATCGGATCACCACGTCGGAGAGTAGTAGACCGTCACAGTGAGGGTGAGGATATCGCCTGCAATTGGGGGGAAGCCTTCAAAGGGCCTGGCTATGTATATTGCTTGCCGCCCTGCCTCGTCAAGCACCGAATAGCCCGACGAGCGGAGCAGCCGCGCCAAGACGATCTGGCCGGTGCGGTCGAGTCTCACTTCGAAGTCCGCCGACACCTCGCGGTTCAACACGTCCCTGATCCAGTCGCGCGGCATTATTCGCTCGTTCGTGTCCCTGATCTTTTTGCGAACATAGGCGAGATACTGACCCTGGATCGCTTGAAGCCCGAGATCGCGTGTGCCTCGCACTTCTTCTTGACGGGTCGATCGCTCGGCGGCTCCATCGCGCACGCTCGCGTTGTTCGGTTGCGCTTGGTTCTGCGAGGATGAAACTGGGGCGCGAGACGGTTGAGCCGGCGGAGTCTCGGCGGCGCCGCCGGCTGCGGGAGCCGGGGCGGGCGGGGCATCTTTGGGCGCGGCGGGCTTAGCGGGCTCAACCGGGAACACTGCGAGGGATGGGCTGCTCACGGCCGCGGCGCTCGTTCTCGCATTCGGGTTGCCGAGTTTCGGCGAGCGCTCGATGAGGTCCTCATCATTCGCGTTACCGGGATCTAAGCGCAATCTGCTGAGGTCAACGCGTTCGATTCGCTCCGGGAGAGACCTAAGCCTGGGAGGAGGCGGCGGCGGGGAGGGCGCGACATCGAGCATCGTGACAACCACCGCCCGCCTGCGCGGCCTCGCGAGTTGTTGCTGGAGGTTCCACTCATCGAACCTGATGACTACCGCGTAAAAGACGATATGAAGCACGGCCGACAATACGAACAATCTCGCGAAACGGCGGTCACGGCGTTCCCAAATCTGAAGGGCCGCGCCGAACCGTCTTTCAGCGGGCGCAGCGTCGATGTACTTCTCGAGTGTCTTCAGCACGACACTCATAGTTTATTGGTTCTGGTTGAGAGTTCAACCTTCAGGTCGCGGTCGCGCGTTTGTTGGGATCCGGGAAGTCGAGTATTTCAGTTGCCGGTCTTTGAACTGTTGCTCACGAGGCGAAACTCACGCTGGCGGGCCGCTTCATAGAGAATGATCGCCGCAGCAGCCGCCACATTGAGAGATTCGACGCTCGCCGCCATCGGGATTCGGACGTAAGCATCGACGCTGCCTTCCACCTCGCTCGAGACGCCGCTCGCCTCGCGCCCCATGACCAGCGCAACCGGACCGGTGAAATCGAAGTCGGTGTAGCAGCAGACCTTCGCGACTTGAGCCGCGTCCTCGATCGCCGGTCTGGGGTGATCGGCCGCCGGATCGGAGGCGACAATCTTGATTCCCGCTTTCCTGCACGCAGCGAACACCTGGCCCGCTTTCGCGTCGGTGACGACCGGCAGTCGAAGCGCGGAACCCATCGATGCTCGCAGCGCTTTCTGATTGAACGGATCGACCGTCTGTCGCGTCGTGATCACACCGGTTGCACCCGCGGCTTCGGCGGTCCGAATGATCGAGCCGAGGTTGCCGGGGTCCTGCAGTTGATCGGCGATGACGACGAGTTGAGGCGCGTTGGCGAGCGCCTCGTCCAGTTCGTAGTAGGGCCGGCTCACGATGGCGGCTATCCCCTGGGTGTTCTCAGTGTCCGCGATGCCCTCCATCACCTGCGGGCTTACGTGGGCGCCCCGGCAGGGAACGCGCTGGAGCGCGTCGAGCAACTCGAGTCCCCGGTCCGTGGACTCGGCGGCGGAGCTGAACGCAATGCTCTCGAAATGAACTCCCGCCTTGAGTGCTTCTTCGACCAGGCGTACTCCCTCGATGAAAACGAACTGGTGCTCGGCGCCCGCGCGCACGTTGCGGAAGCGTTTGACGAGAGGGTTATGCCGGCTGGTGATCTTCTCGATGAGCATCGATGAACGACTCAAGCATCAGGCGCGGGAGTAGATCGCATCGTCGCGCCCTTCCCAATCTCGGATTCCCAGCACCGAACCGCGAACGAAGATATACATCACCCAGCACTCGACGGCAAACGGCGGGAAGCCCAGGAAACCCAGGACCGGCATCTCGAACAGCTTGACGCTGCCAAGGTACGGGACGGTGTAGGTCCACTTCGAGACGGCCCAGTAATTCCAGAACTCCCACAGCACGCCACACAGCGCGCCGCTCGCCAGAAGCGCCACGAGCCTCTTGTAGTTTCCCGAAGCGATGTCTCCGCATATCGACGGCCGGCGTCGCAGAGCGTTGATCGGATCAAGCAGAAAAACGAACGACAGCCAGACAAGCGGAACCAGCCAGGCAGAGATCACGACGAGGGGAAGAACTGCGCCGACAAACCCCAGAGCGATCATCGAGTACGACACCGGTTTGGAAATCACCATTGGACGCGAAGGCTGCAGGTCTTCAAACACGGTTGCCGCTAGCAACTGGGCCGTCAGGAAGAGCGCAGGCGAGATCGTCGCGAACGCCCAGTCGTATCCAACTCGCCGGACGAACGGGTTAGGCTCAAGGCTTTGATAGTGCCACCACAGCTCGAGATCGGAACTCCAGAAGCGAGGCGAGTTGTAGAACTCGAAGAGCCACCATCCCGCGATCGACACCATGGCGATGATGAGCAGTTCGATTCGGTTTCCGACCAGGAGCGAACGCCCCTTGAGTTTGCAGACGAGCGCGTCGAGCAGCAGGATGTATCCGGTCCAGACGATGGGAGTGAACCACTTGCCGGCAGTTTGGTTTCCGGAAAAGAGGAGCGCTTCGGCGGCGAAGATGATCGCGATGCCGGCGTACCCGTGCAGCTTCAACCCTCGGCTCTCCCGCTGGTCAGTCATCGAGCGAGAATATAGCACAGGCGGGCGCGTGTCGGGCGGGGGCGAGGCGGGGAAAGCCGACGCAGGAGAGCCGACGCTGTCTTGACAAGGTGGTGGGCCGGCGTATCCTATTGCTTTGCTTGCTGCGTAGTCCTAAGCCATGACGTGACCCTGCGCGAAATACTTTCCTGAATCGGGGCCCAATCAAAGTCCAAGCCGATGGAGACCACCACAACATCAAAACGCGTTCGCGTCGTCGTCGCCACTTCGGTGATGTTGTCGTTCATCTCGTTCTGGCGAGCGGCCGCGATCGTGCTCAATGATTTGGGCTCGTCGGCCTTCTACGCCGGCGGCATCGCCGAGCAGTTCGTAGGCAAGGCCGCCCCCTGGTTCATTCTCGGCGTGATGCTGTTCAGCTATGCAGTTCGCATGCTCTACATCGAGTCGTCTTCGATGTTCACGCGAGGCGGCGTCTACCGCGTAGTCAAGGAAGCGATGGGCGGCACAATGGCCAAGTTGAGCGTCTCGGCGCTGGTCTTCGACTTCATACTGACCGGCCCGATGTCTGGCGTGGCGGCCGGCCTTTACCTGGCGGGCTTGATCAACGCAGTCTTGCCGCACATTGGCATACACCGGCCGGTCTCGATGAATGCTACTGCGGTGGTGGTCGCCATCCTGATCACCGTTTATTTTTGGTGGCGCAACGTGAAGGGCATTCGCGAATCGAGCGGAGACGCGCTGCGCATCATGTACGTTACGACGGTGATGGTCGTGATCATGATAGGGTGGGCCGTCCTCACCTTGATCCTGCAGGGAGGGCAGTTGCCGCCCGCTCCTACGCCCGGCAATCTGAGTTTCTCAGGCGACTCCCTCGGATGGCTGAGACCGTTGAGCTGGTTCGTAGAGGATGGCGGCCGGTACCGGATCGAGGGCGCGCCGAGCCTCTTTGGATTGGCAGGCCTGGTAATCGCGTTCGGCCATTCGGTCCTCGCAATGAGCGGCGAAGAAACGCTGGCGCAGGTCAACCGGGAACTCGAGTACCCAAAGCTCAAAAACCTGTGGCGCGCCGCCGTGGTGATCTTCATCTACTCGCTGCTGTTCACGTCGCTGGTTTCGTTCTTTGCAGTGGCGATCATACCCGATGAAGCGAGAGGGCAGTCCCTGAACAATCTGATATCCGGGCTAGCGATGCACTTCGTCGGCCCAACCTACCTGAAGCTGCTGTTCCAGGGCTTCGTTGTGTTCGTGGGATTCCTGATGCTGTCGGGGGCGGTCAACACAGCGATCATCGGATCGAATGGCGTGCTCAATCGCGTTTCCGAAGACGGAGTGCTGACCGATTGGTTCCGCGCGCCGCACAAGAAGTTCGGCACCACCTACAGGCTCATCAACCTGATCGTGATCCTCCAAATCGTGACTATCATCGGGTCGCGCGGCGACATGTTCCTTATCGGTGAGGCATACGCGTTCGGTGTGATCTGGAGCTTCACGTTCAACGCGCTGGCGACGCTTGTGCTTCGGTTCACGCACCCGGAGGGGCGCGAGTGGCGTGTGCCGCTGAACCTTCGGGTCGGCAAGAGGGAGATCCCGATCGGCGTTTCGATCGTGACCGCGGCCCTGATGTTTGTTGCAGTCACAAACCTCCTCACCAAGCAGGTCGCGACTAAGTTCGGCATCGCTTTCACGGTCATGCTCTTCGTGTTGTTCACGGTTTCGGAGCGCATCAATCGGAAGAAGCTGGATCTGTCGAGCGCCAAGCTCGATCGCTTTCAGTTGCAGCCCAGCGAGACGGTGAGTCAGGAAGCGGTCGGCGCCCGGCCCGGCAATGTGTTGGTGGCGGTGCGGGACTACAACACGCTGTCTCACGTCGAGTACGCGCTGGGTCACACCAGCACGGACGAGAACGATATCGTCGTGATGACCACGCGGTTGCTCGCCGGACCCGACGCCGGCGCGACCGAGCTCTACGATGACCGCCTGTTCACGGAGTATGAGCAACGGTTGTTCACGCAAGTAGTCGCGATGGCGGAAAAACATGGCAAGCCGGTTTCCCTGTTAGTCGTGCCCGCCAGCAGTATTTTCGAGGCGGTAGCCCAAACGGCGTTCAGGCTCGATTCGTCGCAGATAGTGGCGGGGGTTTCATCCAAAATGAGCCCGCAGGAGCAAGCGCGTCAGTTGGGCCGCGCGTGGGAAGGCTTGAGAGAAAAACCGCGCCGCCAGGTTGCCTTCAAAGTCGTAGCTCCTGATCGCGCCGAGCACGTGGTTTACCTTGGGGCACACGCGCCGGACCTGACCGAAGGCGATGTGAGTCTCATCCACAAGATATGGCTTCAGGTCAGCAGCATTCCTGGCCGGCGGCGGGTCCATCATCGCGACGTGGTTCGAGTCGCGCTGAACCGGTTGGAACGCGATCTCAAGGGACAGTCGGATGTGATGCTCGACTTCTACAAGCTGGAGCACGAAGCGGACGACAAGACTCGAGGCCGTGGGAACGGCGACGGCGCCAAACCCTCTCCGCCATCCTAGACTCCGGCCCTCGCGCAAACAACTACAGCCACGCGCAACTTTGCAAAGAATTCGCCCCCAGCTATACTCACCGCTGTACTCGGCCCGGGGAACATTCTTGGAATCAAAGCACTATCACCTGATCGGCATCTGCGGCACCGCCATGGCCTCACTCGCAGGGATGCTGATCAAACGAGGTCACAAGGTCACCGGCTCGGACGAGAATGTATATCCGCCGATGTCGCTCGAACTCGAACGGCTGGGCACACCCGTCTCCGAAGGCTTCAAGCCGGAGAACCTGAACGGCCGGCCCGATGTTGTAGTCGTCGGCAATGCGATCGCTCGTGGGAACCCGGAGTTGGAATTCGTACTCGATGAAAAACTCCCGTACACGTCGATGGCAGCCGTCGTTCAGGAGATGTTCATCCGCGGACGTCATTCAATAGTCGTTGCCGGAACCCACGGCAAGACGACTACAACCTCGCTGATGGCCTGGGCGCTGGAGCGCGCGGGAGCGAACCCGTCGTTTCTCGTAGGCGGGGTCGCCGAGAACTTCAACTCGTCTTTCCGGATCACCGATGGCCGCTACTTTGTGATCGAAGGCGACGAGTACGATACCGCCTACTTCGACAAGGGCCCGAAGTTCATGCACTACCTTCCGGATACGGTGATCCTCAACAACGTGGAGTACGATCACGCTGACATCTACCGCGATCTGGATGCCGTGAAGTTCGCCTTCAGCCGATTGATCAATCTGATCCCGCGCAGCGGCCAGCTTTTTGCCGGGTGGGACTGTTCAACGACGCGCGAGCTGGCAGGCCGCGCGTTCTGCAAAGTTGAGAGCTTCGGCGTTGAAGAGGGCGCCCGATGGCGCGCGACGGGGATCGATTTTTCGGGCGAGATGACCTCATTCACGGTGTCGGTTGACGGGCGAGAATTCGGGCGGTACCGAACACCGCTGGTTGGGCTTTTCAACGTCCGCAACTGTTTGAGCGTGATCGCCGCGTGTGAAGTGTTGGGGTTCGACCGGGGCGCGGTGGCTTCTGCAATCGAGGACTTCAAGAGTGTGAAACGCCGGATGCAGGTGCGCGCTGAAGTGCGCGGCGTGACGGTGATCGACGACTTCGCCCATCATCCGACGGCGGTGCGGGAGACGCTGACGGCCGCGCGGCAGAAATACCCGGGCCGAAAGATTGTCGCGGTCTTCGAGCCCCGCTCTTACACCGCCCAGCGCAAGACATTTCAGCAGGCATTCGAGGATGCATTTGCGGGGGCCGATCGGGTGATCATCGCCAGCCTGTTCCATCCGGAGCGGTACACTGCCGAGACGGCGATCTGCCCGCCTGAGATGGTCGAGAACCTGCGCCGCCGTGGACGGGAGGCGCACTTCATCGCCTCGCCTGACGAGATAGTCGCTCATCTTGCCGGCGGACTGAAGGCAAGCGACGTTGTGGTGATAATGTCCAATGGGTCGTTTGGGGGCATTCACGAAAAGCTGATTGGAGCCCTCAGCGAGCCAGCGAGTCGCTGCGTATGAGGATATAACGGATGGTCGCTCGAAGTCCCGAGCAATACGACGCCGTATACTCTCGTGCAGGGCGAATCCCCCAACCGGCAGGTTGGGGTCCTTTCACTCCTGCCTACAGACGCCGAGCAGCGCGCCCCGCAGCAATCCCCCAACCGGCAGGTTGGGGTCCTTTCACTCTTGCCTACAGAACCGTCCTCGCCCACGTTGCCAGAGCCCGCATCCCGCAGCTATCTTTCCGCCGTGTTGCTCGAACCGATCACCGAACTCCACTGGGCCTACCAACTCCACTATTACATCTGTTTTCGCACTCGCTGGCGGCGCAACACGTTCGACCAGCCCACGCGAGCCGCTTCACTCGCACGTTCCTTAACCGAGGTGTGCAGCAATCACGACTATCACCTCTTGCAGCACAAGGTCTATCCCGATCATCTACGCTGTCTGCTCAGCCCCAAACCGGACCAGACGATCTCGACGGTGATCAACAAGCTCAAATCAAATATCTCTCGCGGCCTCTGTTCCGAATTCGGTATCCAGGCCCCTCTTTGGGCGACCGGATACCTTGCGCGCAGCGTCGGCCACGTGCGCATTCAGGAGGTCAAGCACTACCTCGCCCATCAAGCTGACCACCATGGCTACAGCCGAAGAGTGAATCCGCCGGTCTTTCGCTATCGAAGCGGCAACCCTGCGGCGCTCGGGGCAGCGCATGCCGCATTCGATCTGAGATACCATCTTGTCCTCGCCACGCGCTATCGCCGGGGCGTCTTCGGGTCGAGCCTCGGGCGTGCGCTGGTAGATTACTGGCTGAAGGTCGCGCACAAGAAGGGCTTCGCACTAGATGAAGCGACTGTGCTGCCCGACCACGTGCATCTTCTGGTGCGCGTCGCGCCGAAGATGAGCATAGAAGAATGTGCGCTGTCGCTGATGAACAATAGCGAGCATTGGATGGGAAAGAACTCTCCAGGAGCGGGTGACAAGGTGTGGCAGAGGTCGGCTTATGCGGGGACGCGCGGGAAAGTGACCACGGCGATGGTGAAGGCATTTCTCGCTCGGGTCGAGGGCTGGAACGGTCTGTAGGCTGGAGTGAAAGGACCCCAACCTGCCGGTTGGGGGATTGCTGCCCGCGCGCTGCTCGGCGTCTGTAGGCTGGAGTGAAAGGACCCCAACCTGCCGGTTGGGGGATTGCTTCGGGGCGCGCTGCTCGGCGTCTGTTAGGCTGGAGTGAAAGGACCCCAACCTGCCGGTTGGGGGATTGCTTCGGGGCGCGCTGCTCGGCGTCTGTAGGCTGGAGTGAAAGGACCCCAACCTGCCGGTTGGGGCATTACTGCGGAGTGCGCTCGCCTTTGTAGGCCGAAGCTACGGCATCTCCACGTATCCTTCGAGAAAGTTGAACAGCGAGGGGTCTTGCCGAGCCTGCACTATATTTCGAAGCTCGAAATCGATCTCCCTCTTAACCGGAACTCCGAGATTCTTGTCGATCCAGATATAGTCCGGTCCTATGAATCCGCGGGACGGATCCAGGAACGGAAGCAGTTTGATGAAACAGATATAATCTGCTCTGATCTTCAACTTTGTGGGGGGTGAGTCGGCGCTTTCAATGGGAATGAAAATCCTTCCGCCGTATTCTATGCTTTCGCAAGCTTCCCATTTCTCCGTGGCCCGTCCGGCGATGATCTCCTCTCCTACTTTCCGACAGCGGTTCTCCAAAACGGCGCGAATATCAGGCGGATTATCTCGAGAAGGCGGCATAAATTTCAGCGCGACAAACGTCCAAAAAGTCAACTGTGGAAAACCAGCCAGCTTTCCGCCTTCAGGCGGCAGGCGGATAAACTCTCTGATTTCGCCTTGCGCCATGGACTCCGGTTTGGTTGGATCAGCCAACTTCGGTCGCTCCCGATTGAGGAACAATCTTCCCTCCTTGGTGCTGCTGTCAAAAATGACGATTAATTGCCCTTGACCTGCTTCGAGGCGGATTCGGCTCTGAGACGCGAACACCTTGACAATGTTGCCGTAGGAGCGCGCTTCGAGGAAAGGCCCGAGCGGGTGCGGCACCGAGGAAGGGAGCACCAGTTCCGCGGAGTACTCTGGAACTTTTTCGCTGCCAGACGGTGTTGCGCACGAGAACACGGACCAAACCAAAAACATCAGGGCAAGTCCGGCGGATGTTGATTTCATTGTTGACGCTACTCGTTCACCGCGTGAGGCTCTGGGACGGCCGACAGTCGCGTTCGCGGTTCGATCTTGCCCCTCAGCACGTTCTTGAGCCGCTTTGGGAGGAAGTACTCGGCGATGTTCGTGATGTTCGAGACCAGTTCTTTTATGTCGAAGTTGCCGCGCCAGTGCTCGAGCACCACTCGCCGCTCGGAGCGATTCAGCAACCTCATGATCGAAATGCCGAGCAGGTACACATCGTCCACCTGTCCGATGAACGGTATGAAGTCCGGGATCACGTCTATTGGCGCGATGACGTAGATGATCGTGCCGGCGAGGATCGCCTTGTCGGCCGTTGAGACTCGCGGGTCGCGCAACAAATCGACGAGCAGCCGCACAAGGTTAGGAATGAACAGGAGCAGCTCCCGCATCGCGCCTCGGAGCCTTCGACGTTTCAACATCCGCACCACCTCTCGTGTCAGGTTGGTCAGCCTCATTCTAGGAAGCTGATCGCATTTACGTCAAACCTGTCACGATGGTGACCAGAAAATGCGGAGGGGAGAATACTCAGGGAATAACGTCAGGCTCGAATCCCGACGTCGAACGCACCGCAGGCGAACCCTTGTCAGCATCTCTATCACTGCCGTCCATGTCCGAGGCCAACCGCTCGACGATTATCGTGCGGAGCGTTCTTTGCCCGGCTTCGTCGGCATTGGCGCGTGATCCCGAAGCGCTGCCACACACCTTCGGCGGGTGGGGAACCTGAACTCGCAAGGGCCTCAGTTCGACGGTGACGTTCGGAGGAACAATGCCGCGCCAGATCCGCGCCGCGTTCGAGAGATTGACGCGCAGCTTCGCCAATTCTCTCTGAAGGCGCTCTGGCTGCACGCGCAACGCCGCGGGATCGATCTTGATGAGTACCTGCGCGCTGACGGTACGCCTAACCGAATCTGCTCTTCCAGCGTCTAATTCCGATCGGCCGCGTGCAGTGAGATTGCTCTTGAGAGACGTGCTGCGGTGTTCGCGTTCCACCAGGCACGCTACAACGCCCGGAGTGCTTGAGGTTGAGGCTTGATCCGATGGGGCGGCTGACATATCGACCGGAATCGCGTCCCCCTCGATGGGCGTCGAGTCAGATTGCTCGAGTGGAAGGACCCTGGTGATAGCGCTCGACGCGTAATTGCCCGCCAGGAGGTCCGAGATCTGGGTCCAGGCATCACCAACCGCCGTCAGCCGGTCTTCGAAGCTCGCTCTTGTCTCGAAGAGGCTCAACGAAAACGGCACCGCAAGAACTACGAAGACGGCGGCTATTCTGAGGGGGGTGCGAGTTTGGTTCTGGTTTCTCATCGGCTCACTCCTTCAGTCGTCCTGATTCCAATTGGGTCGAAGCAGCCTTCGGTATCGAGGATTTCAACGTGCCGGCGACTTGGAAGTTCGCTTTTGTGCGCCCAAGTTCCCCCGCCACTTTCCCCATGCCGCGAAGTGAGTGGCATATCTCGGCGTGAGGTTGCAGTCGAGTTGCAGGAGCAGGGGTTATGAGGGCAACTTGAGGCGTGTCTTCGCGCCGTTAGTGGGAGAGGTTCCTCTGTTTCTCGCCACGAAGACACGAGGTCACGAAGAGCACACGAACCGCCCCCGATTCCTTTGTGTCTTAGGTCTTAGTGGCAAAGTTCTCCAGCACAAACTGTTTACCGGCTGCTTAGCTCCCGCCGAACAGGCTCCCCTGATCTACATGCGGCGCGCCCGGCTGATAACGCAGCCCGAAATGCTCGTAGGCCAATCGCGACGCCGTCCGCCCGCGCGGCGTGCGGTTCAAGAAGCCGATCTGAATCAGGTAGGGCTCGTAGATCTCCTCGATCGCGTCCTTCTCTTCGCTGATCGCCGCCGACAAGGTGCCGAGTCCAACCGGCCCGCCGTCAAACTTGTCGATTATGGTCATCAGCAGCTTGCGGTCGACTTCGTCGAGACCATACGTGTCGACTTCCATACGGTCGAGCGCATCGGCGGCGACGGCTTCGGTGACGCGGCCGTCGTAGATCACTTCGGCGATGTCTCGCACGCGGCAGAGCAATCGGTTTGCGATCCTCGGGGTGCCGCGCGACCGTCTAGCGATCTCGCTTGCGCCGCTGTCGTCGATCTCGACCGCGAGAATGTCGGCCGAGCGCTTGACGATGATTTCGAGGTCCTCGCTCGGGTAGAAGTCGAGATGAAGCGGGATTCCGAATCGGCCGCGCAGCGGCGCGCTGATCAAGCCGGCACGCGTGGTTGCGCCGACTAGCGTGAATCGCGGCAGCTCAAGTTTTATCGACCGCGCGGCCGGTCCCTGCCCGATGATGATATCCAACTGATAATCCTCCATCGCCGGATAGAGGACTTCTTCGATTGCGGGGTTCAGTCGGTGAATCTCATCGATGAACAGCACGTCACCTTCCTGCAAGTTGGTGAGCAGCGCGGCCAGATCCCCGGCTCTCTCGACTACCGGGCCGGCAGTCGTCTTGATGTCGCTTCCCATTTCGTTGGCGACGATGTGGGCGAGTGTGGTCTTGCCAAGGCCGGGCGGTCCGTAGAGCAGCACGTGGTCGAGGGCTTGCCCGCGTTTTCGCGCTGCTTGGATGAAGATGGAGAGATTCTCTTTGGCCTTTTTCTGGCCGATGTACTCGCGAAGCAGCTTCGGGCGCAAGCTCAACTCGATCTGAGTCTCGTCCTCGCCCTCACGTCCACTCGACACGAGCCGGTCTTCTGCCATCAAACTTCACTCCGCGCGGGTTTACGATTTCGGCGAGCAGTCTACCACAAGGCGCGCCGGCCTCGAATAGAGTTCGAAATCATGACGGGTGCGAACTATACTTTCAACGCGCTTTGGGGTGCGGTGACTTGTCACCGCTTTTGTATTCCGGTTTGGAAGGTTGATACCGGGTTGTGCGCATGCCCGAGTGGTAGTAAAGCGGCGACAGCTCGCCCCACTCCAAAGTCGATCACTGAGATGAAGCAGCCAACAGAAGGTGAGCTATGGGAATGGCGCGCGTTTGGGCGCGTGAGCGACTCGGTCGCCGCAGCCGTGCGAGCCTTTCCCATCAGAATGGGAATGGATAATCTCCGCGGCGAGGACCTCTACTTCGTTTCTCCTTTCAACGACCAGAACGTCAAGCTGAGGAAGGCGGGGGCCAGATCGTTCTTGAAGCTCAAGCCCCTATTCGAGAAAGACGCGAGGTCGATCGAGCTTTACAGTGACACCGCAACCCTCGAGTTCAACTTCCCGGTCAGCGCCGATAGGCTGCTCGAAGCCGCGGGCTTGCTTGGAGTGACCCTCTCCGACACGCGAGACGCGGCGACCGTGCTCGACTCCGATGAGTTCATTCAGGCTATGAGAGCGTGCGCGCCGCCGCTCGCCCTAGTGAGAGTGTTGAAGAAGCGGTCTCAGTTCGAGTTTCCAGGCGGCTGGTTCGAGTTGGCAGACGCGACGTTCCCTCGGCGACAGGTCGAATCGCTATCTATACATTCGCCCGAAAAGAGCGTCGTTGAAGACATGATCGAGCGTCTGAACCCGGGGAATGAGATCGAACCGATGAATTACGTCGAGGCTTGCCGGCGGTGGGGGTAACACGTCAAGCGAGTGAGACCTTTCGATATACGTCCGTCAGAGAAATCTCGCAGTTGATCGACCTCAGCCTTATTACGTCGTCTAAGCTATTCGTCTCGGACAGCAACCATTGGTTGTCCGCCTGCCGCGCATAATGCTCAGCGTGATACTTGTCCTGAGCTATCAACACGACTTCGACCAACGACTCGATCAAACGGTAATGCTCGCATTTGTCACCTCTGTCGTAGCCTTCGGTCGTCTTCGACAAGACCTCGATGATCACGATTGGGTTTAACAGAGTATCTACTTCTTCGTCTTCGAACTGAGGCACGCCGCACACAACGACCACATCGGGATAGGTATACAGTCCGGTGCGACTGATCTTGACGCGCATGTCACTGGGATACACTTCACAGGGGCGCTGTTGCAGTTGCGCCCGCAGCTCTGCGCCAATATTTAAGGCAATGAGGTTGTGGCGCCGACTCGCCCCAGCCATGGCAAACATTTCGCCGTCAAAATATTCGCTCTTACAGGG
>Ga0209640_10003174_pt1 | contig 14381 bp, 13 predicted proteins | sample RifCSP10_1_FD_184018 | JGI IMG/M metagenome (GOLD analysis project Ga0209640, IMG submission 184018) | Soil microbial communities from Rifle, Colorado - Rifle CSP2_sed 10_1 (SPAdes) (version 2) | ecosystem: Environmental > Terrestrial > Deep subsurface > Rock core/Sediment | place: Rifle...
GGCGGGCGCGCTGGTGGTAGTGGACGCAGTGTCGAGCCTCGGCGCCGTGCCGCTCGAGACGGACGCGTGGGGGCTCGACGTCGTCGTCTCGGGCTCGCAGAAGGCCCTCATGACCCCGCCCGGGCTCTCGGTGGTCGCGGCCGCGCCCTCGGCCTGGGAGCGAGCGGAGCGCTCGACCGGGCCGCGCTTCTACTTCGACTGGACGAGGCTCCGAGACTCGCTCGCCACGGGCACGACACCGTTCACTCCGGCCGTCTCGCTCGTGGTTGCGCTCGACACCGCGCTCGCCCTGCTCCTCGAGGAGGGGCTCGAGAACGCGTTCAAGCGCCATGCGGCGCTCGGGCGCGCCTGCCGGGAGGGCGCGAAGGCGATGGGGCTCGAGCTCTTCTCCCCGGACGAGGACCGGTCCGCGGTGGTGACCGCGATCCTGACGCCTGCGGGAGTCGACGCCCGCGAGCTCGTCCTCGCCCTGCGCGACCGCTTCGGGATCACCGTCGCCGGCGGTCACGACGAGCTCGCGTCGCGGCTCTTCCGGATCGGCCACATCGGGCACTACGACGTCTTCGACATCACGACGGCGCTCGCCGCGGTCGAGTCGCTCCTCGCCGAGCAGGGGGCGGACATCGAGACCGGCGTCGCCGTGGCGCGGGCGCTCGACGCGTACCGAGACGCCGTGCATGTCTGACGCGCCGCGGGCCAGGGTCCTCGTTCGCGAGCCGATCGCGGCCGACGGGATCGAGCTCCTCCGCCGACGGTTCGACGTCTCGGAGGACGTCGAGTCCGACCTCGGCGAGATCATCGGCGCGTTCGACGCCATCGTCATCCGCTCCGGGACGGTGCTGGACGCCGAGCTCATCGCGCGGGCGGCGCGGCTCAAGGTCATCGGCCGTGCGGGCGTGGGCGTGGACAACGTCGACGTCGACGCGGCGACCAGGCGCGGGATCGTCGTCTGCAACGCCCCGGAGTCGACGGTCGTCTCGGCGGCCGAGCACACGATCGCGCTGCTCCTCGCGCTCGCGCGGAACGTGCCGCAGGCTCACGCGACGCTCAAGGCGAAGCGCTGGGAACGGGGGAGGTTCGCGGGCATCGAGCTCGCGGGGAAGACGCTGGGCGTCGTCGGGCTCGGCCGGATCGGCCGGGAAGTCGCGCGCCGCGCAGTCGGCCTCGGGATGCGCGTGGTCGCGTACGACCCGTACGTGTCGCCGGAGCGGTTCCGGGAGCTCGGGGTCGAGCCGGCCTCGGAGCTGGAGGACCTCTACCGGGGCGCGGACGTGATCACGCTCCACATCCCGTTGAGCGAGGAGACCACCGGGCTCGTGGGTCGGGAGGAGATCGCGCTGATGCGTGACGGTGTGCGGATCGTCAACGCCGCCCGCGGAGGGCTGGTCGACGAGGAGGCGCTCGCCGAGGCCATCCGCTCGGGCAAGGTCGCGGGGGCGGCTCTCGACGTGTTCGAGAAGGAGCCGTACTCGGGGCCGCTGCTCGAGCTCGGCGAGGTGGTCGTCACTCCGCACCTCGCAGCGTCCACCACCGAGGCGCAGGACCGCGCAGGCGTGATCATCGCCGAGCAGGTCGCGGCGGCCCTGGAGGGCGAGCTCGTGCAGACGGCCGTGAACATCCCCGTCGTCGACCAGGCCGACCTCGAGGTCCTCGGGCCGTTCATCCCGCTCGCCGCGAGGCTCGGGAGGCTCGCCATGGCCCTGGCGACGGGGCGGGCACGGCGGATCGTCGTCGCGGCGCACGGCCCTCTGTCCGAGTACGACACCCGCCTGCTCACCGTCGCCGCCCTGAACGGCGCGTTCCAGGACCGCGTCGACCAGTCGGTGAACTACGTGAACGCGCCGCTGATCGCCACGGAGCGCGGGATCGAGGTCTCGGAGCAGCGCTTCGCCGCGTCGCACCACTACATCAACCTCGTCCGCGTGGTCGTCGCCGCGGACGGGGAGGAGATCGAGGCCTCCGGGACCACCGTCGGCCCCGAGCACCGGCTCTTCCTCGCGGGAGCGCTCGGCTACTCGATCGACATCGAGCTTGCACCGAGGATGGCGTTCCTCGTCTACGACGACGTACCCGGGGTGATCGGGAGGGTGGGGACGATGTTCGGTGAGGCAGGGATCAACATCGCCAACATGGCGGTTTCGCGGGCGAACGAGGGGGGCAAGGCGCTGATGGCGTTCTCGATCGACAGCCCGGCCCCGCCTGAGCTGGTCGAGCGGGTCAGGGCGTCCGGCTTCGACGACACCCGGTTCATCAACCTTGCCTGAAAGCGTGCTCGGGGTCGGAGGCACGAGGCTTCCCACGCTCGGGAGGCTAGGCTGCGGCCGTGGTAGCGGCCTGGCCCGAGGCGGTCGAGCGCGTGTCCTCCTTCCTCCGCGAGGCCGGAGCCGAGGCCCGGATCGAGGAGTTCGCCGGGGGGACGCCCACTGCGGCGGACGCCGCCGCAGCGGTGGGGTGCGAGCTCGCCCAGATCGTGAAGACCCTCGTCCTCTTCTGCGACGACGGTCCCGTGGTCGCGCTCGTGCCGGGGGACCGCCGGTGCGATCTGAAGAAGGTGGCGCGGGCCACGGGCACGGAACACGCGAGGGTCGCGACGGCGAAGGAGGTGACGGACGTGGCGGGCGTCGGGCCGGGAGCGGTCGCGCCGTTCCCGCTCCCGCGCGTGGACGCGGTTTTCGTCGACCGCTCCTTGCTTCGCCACAAGCTGGTCTGGGCCGGCGCCGGGTCTCCGCGTCACGTCATGGGGCTTCCGCCGGCGGAGCTCGTCCGCCTGGCGAAGGCCCGCCCCGTGGACGTGGTCGAGGATGCCGCCTACGATTCTCCCGAGACGAAGGAGAGCTGACCGATGCAAGCGACAGAGAAGATCTGGATCAACGGAGAGCTCGTCGACTGGGCGGACGCGAAGGTCCACGTCGCCGTCCACGGGCTCCACTACGGCTCGGGAGTCTTCGAGGGCATCCGCTGCTACGACACCCCCAAGGGCCCGGCGGTCTTCCGCCTCCACGACCACCTTCGGCGCCTGGAGAACTCGGCGAAGGTGCTGTACATGGACCTCCCGTACACGGCCGAGGAGCTCCGCGCGGCTACCCACGACCTCATACGGGCGAACGGCATCCCGTCCTGCTACCTCCGCCCGATCGCGTTCTACGGCTACGGCGAGCTCGGGGTCGCGACGACCGGGAACCCCGTCGACGTCGCGATCGTGAGCTTCCCCTGGGGCGCGTACCTCGGTGAGGAGGGCCAGCGCACGGGGATCACGGCCATGACCTCGAGCTGGGAACGCGTCGGCCCGAACGTGATCCCGCACGTCGCGAAGGCGACGGGGATCTACCTGAACTCGATGCTCGCGACCACCGAGGCACGACGCGCGGGCTACGACGAGGCGATCATGCTCTCGCACGACGGGTACGTGGCCGACGGCCCCGGCGAGAACATCTTCGTGGTCAGGGACGGCCGCATCCTCACGCCGCCCCTCGCGATGTCGATCCTGCCCGGGATCACCCGGGACACGGTCCTCCAGATCGCCCAGGACATGGGCTACACGGCGGAGGAGTCGCTCCTGATCCGCACCGACCTCTACCTGGCCGACGAGGTCTTCATGGTCGGCACGGCGGCCGAGGTGACCCCGGTCCGGGCGGTGGACGACCGCGAGATCGGCGTCGGCCCGATCACGCTCGAGCTCCAGAAGGCATACCTCGACACGGTGAACGGGCGCAGCGAGCGCTGGAGCCACTGGCTCGACGTCGTCGAGATGTCGCACACCCCCGCCGAGGCCTAGCCGCCCGTGGCGGCGACGCGGCGCGTCCCGCTCTCGAGCCCCTGGCTCGACGAGAAAGAGGAGGAGCTCGTCGTCGACGTGCTCCGCTCCGGCCGGCTGTCGCTCGGTCCCACCGTCGACCGCTTCGAGGAGGCCTTCGCGGCCGTGGTCGAGGCTCCGTACGCGGCGGCCGTCTCGAGCGGCACCGCCGGGCTGCACCTGCTGTGCGCGAGCGCGGGCGTCGGGCCGGGCGACGAGGTCGTCACGTCCCCCTACTCGTTCGTCGCGTCCGCGAACTGCGCCCTGTACGAGGGTGCCACGCCGATCTTCGCGGACGTCGACGCCCGCACCTTGAACCTCGATCCGGCGGCGGTGGAGGCCGCCGTCACGGAGCGCACCGCAGCCGTCGTCGCCGTCGACATCTACGGCTACCCCTGCGAGCTCGACCGGCTGCGGGCGATCTGCGATCGTCGCGGGCTGGCGCTGATCGAGGACGCGTGCGAGGCGCTCGGGGCACGTTATCGCGGCCGGCCAGTCGGGTCGCACGGCCCCTCGGCCGTCTTCGCCTTCTATCCGAACAAGCAGATCACGACCGGCGAAGGCGGGATGGTCACGACGCACTCCGAGGACGAGTGGCGGCTGCTCCGCAGCCTCCGGAACCAGGGTCGCGCCGACTCCGGCGGCTGGCTGGAGCACGCGCGGCTCGGCTTCAACTACCGCCTCGACGACGTGCGCGCGGCGATCGGCCTGGGCCAGCTCGAGAAGCTCGATGCGATCCTTGCGCGCCGCTCCGCCGTCGCGGCGCGTTATCGGGAGCTGCTTCGCGACATCGACGGGCTGGAGCTGCCCTGCCTGGACGACCCCGAGCACGAGCGGTCGTGGTTCGTCTACGTCGTGACGCTGCCCGCCGGCACGGACCGGGAGGCGGTGATCGCGTCGCTCGAGCGGTGTGGCGTCCAGACCGCGCGCTACCTCCCGTGCATCCACCTGCAGCCGTACATGCGGGAGCGCTTCGGCTTCGGCCCGGGCCTCTGCCCCGTCGCGGAGGAGGTCAGCTCCCGCACGCTCGCGCTTCCCTTCCACGCGCGGCTCGGCGAGGACGACCAGGCGCACGTCGCGGCCGCGCTCCGCGACGCCCTGGAGTGAACCGACCGCAGCCTCCGCACGGCGAGGCGCTCGCGGTGTGGGGGCTGCTCCTGGCGGACCTGCTCGCCGTGCTCGTCGTCTACTCGGTCGTCGATCCTCGCGAGCTCTACAACGTCTCGCACGAAGGAATCGCGGGAGGCTCGAGCCGCGCGCTCGTGCAGCTCAACTTCCCGATCGCGCTGATCGCGATCCCGATCGTCGTCCGGGCGGTCTCCGTGCTCCCTCGGCGTGCGTGGCTCGCCGGCGCGCCGGCGATTGCCCTCTGCGCCTTCGTCGCGGTCCCGGGCGTGCTCGACCAGGACGATCTCGATGCCCGTCCGGTGAACGTCGTCGGAGCGGTCGGCGTCGTCCTCGCGCTCGCGCTCTCCGTCGCGGCGACTCGCCGTGCGGGGGCGGGCTTCGCCCCGGGCAGGCCCGGGGATCGGTGGCGCATCGCGGCCGCGCTGGTGGTGATCGCCGTGTCTCTGCCCTGGTTCACGGCCGAGGCCGGCTTCCACCTCCCGGGAGGGATCTTCCTCACGGACGAGCTCTACGCGGAGCCCGGGAAGCCGCCGACGGCCTCCGTCCATCTCGGCCACCACCACGGCTTCGCGGGCACCCTCTTCGTGCTCTCGGCGCTCCTGCTCTCGCGAACGTCTCCGCTCCACGCAGGTACGAGACGCGCATACGCCGTGCTGGTCTCGCTCGCGCTCGTCTACGGGTCGACGAACGTCGTCCAGGACCTGTGGCACGAGCAGGTCGTGAAGCGCGAGTGGACCTCCTGGGACGTTCCCACAGCCCTGTTCCCGGCGGTGTCTCTGATGTGGGCGCTCATGCTCACTCTGGCCGCGATCGTGTTCCTGCTCGGATTCGCGCGGCGTGCGGTCCCCGCGAGCGGCGATAATCACCCGGCATGAGCAGTACTTCCATGGTCTTCCTCGGCTTCGGCAAGTACGCGCGCGCCGACAAGATCTACGCGCTCGAGCCGCTCGTCGGCGACGAGCGGGGAGGCGGCCGCCGGACGCGGGTCTGGGTGGAGGGAGTCGAGCAGCCGCTCGTCGCCGCGCGCACCGAGCGGACGATCCTCCACGACATGGGGCACGACGCGGGTGACTCCGCGCTCCTCGACGGCGCGCTCGACCTCGCGGAGAGGCTCGTCGCGGCCGCGGACGAGGGGCGAGTCGACCTGAGCGACCTCGGCCGGCGGGCTCGGCGTCTGCTCGAGGCGACCGCGAAGCCCGCCGCGGATCAGCAGCTGTTCTGAGCACGTTCCGTACGACCGCCTCAGGGCCGCTCGAGCGCGGCTTCTTCGAGCGCGACGTCTGGGCTGTCGCGCAGGAGCTCGTCGGCGCGACCCTGCTCGTCGACGGCGTGGGCGGGATCGTTGTCGAGACCGAGGCCTATGCACCCGACGACCCTGCCAGCCACTCCTTCGGAGGCGCGACCCGGCGCAACGCGACGATGTTCGGGCCCGCCGGGCGCTTGTACGTGTATCGCTCCTACGGCATCCACTGGTGCGCCAACGTCGTGTGCGACGTCGAGGGGGTCGGCGCGGCGGTGCTCCTCCGGGCCCTCGAGCCGAGGGAGGGGCTCGACGAGATGGTTGCGCGGCGCGGCCTCGTGGACCCGCTGCACCTGTGCTCGGGGCCCGGGCGGCTCGCACAGGCCCTCGGGCTCACGGGCGACCACGACGGTCTTCCCCTCGATCGCCCCCCGGCCGTTCTCCTCGGCCGCGCCGAGCCGGTGGAGGTGGTCGCCGGACCGCGCGTGGGCATCACGCGGGCCGCGGGCCTGCCGTGGCGCTACGCCCTCAAGGGCTCCGTGTTCGTCAGCCGTCCCCGACCACGAGCCTGACGCCGAGCCCCGGCGCCGCCGCGACGCCCGCCGGTGGGCTCTGGCGGAGCACGACGCCCATCGTCCCGGGCGCGGTGACGACGCGCGCCTGGAGCTTCAGGCGCTCGATCTCGCGGCTGGCGTCGCCGAGGCTCGAGCCGACGAGGTTCGGAACGAGGCCGTAGCGGGCCTTGGAGACGGAGAGGAGGACGGTGTCGTGCGCCGACAGGCCTCCGGTCCGCGGGTCCTGCTCGACCACGAAGCCGGGACGGCGCCCGGCCTTGGCCGGGACATAGACCACCTTCGTGGAGAGCGGCTGGGCGGCGAGGCGGTCGGCCGCCGCCTCCGCGGTCAGCCCGACGACGACCGGCACCTGGACCTCGTTGGGCTTGCAGTCCGCAGTTTGCTCCGGCTGCTCGCCCGAGAAGTACGCGAGCAGCCGGCCGTCGCGGCAGACGCCGTTGTCGAGCTGCCACTCGCCGCCGCGCTTGACGACCCACGTCGACGAGGCTCCCAGGTACGGCGCCTGGTCGAAGGCCTTGGTCTCGTCCTCCCCGACCTGCTCGACGAACGCTTTCCAGATCTGCGCCGGCAGCGTGCCGCCCGTCACCGGCTCGCCGCCGAACTCCGTGAGCATGGGGCGCAGCCGGTCGGGATACCCGACCCACACGGCGACGACGAGCTCCGGCGTGTAGCCGACGAACCACGCGTCACCGTAGTTGTCCGTCGTCCCCGTCTTGCCGGCGACCTGGCGTCCGGGGATCGCGGCCCGGCGGCCGGTCCCGGCCCTGACGACGTCCTCGAGGATGTCGGTGAGTACCGCGGCCTGCCCGGGCTCGAGCACCTGTATCGGCTCCGGAATGTTGAGGTCGACACGGTCCGAGCGGATCCGCTCGACGCTCTGGATCACCCTCGGCTGGTTCCCGACGAGGGATCCGTCGATGCGAGCGCCGCCGCCGGCGAGCGTCGCGTACGCGCGCGCCAGCTCGAGCGGGTTGACCGCCAGCGAGCCCAGGCCGATCGAGAAGTACGCGTCCAGGGGGCTCCGGACCCCGAGCGCGTGCGCCGTCTGCACGATCTTCTTCGGGCCGACGAGGTCGGTCAGCTGGGCGTAGACCGAGTTGTCCGAGGACACCAGTGCCCGGGACAAGCTGACGCGGCCCAGATACGTGTGGTCGTAGTTGGTGACCGTCCAGATGCGGTCGCCCGCGTCGATCGAGACCTTCTTCGACTCCAGGATCGTCTCCGGGGAGATCCCCTCGCGCATCGCCGTCGCGAGCACGATCGGCTTGAAGGCCGAGCCCGGTTGGCGCTGCGCCTGGGCGGCGAGGTTGAACTGGCTCCGGCGGAAGTTCCGGCCTCCGAACATCGCCTTCACCGCACCGCTCTCGGGATCGATGGCGACGAGCGCGGCAGCCGGACCGTCGGGGTTCGGGAGGATCTTCTCGATCGCCTCCCGGGCCATCTCCTGCAGGTCGAGGTCGATGGTCGTCACGACACGCAGGCCGCCGCCGAAGACCCGGCCCGCTCCGTAGCGCTCGACGAGCTGCTCCTTGACGTAGTTCACGAAGTACGGCGCCGGGCCGCGCGTGCCGGGGAGCCGGACGCTCTCCGGATCGGGTAACGGCGCGGCGTTCGCCCGCTGGAAGTCCGCGCGCGTGATCTTCCCCTGCTCCAGCATCAGCCGCAGAACGTGACGGCGGCGCTGCTTCGCGCTGCGCGGCTTCGTCACCGGGTCGTGGAGCGCGGGATCGGCCGGGATCCCGGCGAGCAAAGCGGCCTCGTGCAGATCGAGGTACTTCGCTCCCTTCCCGAAGTACGCGCGGGACGCCTGCTGGATGCCGTAGGCGCCGTTCCCGAAGTAGATCGTGTTGAGGTACGCGGTGAGGATCCGGTCCTTGCTCCAGCGCTGCTCGAGCTGCCAGGCGAGCGCGGCCTCGCGGACCTTGCGCGCCAGGCTGCGCTCGTTTCGGATGTACGCGTTCTTCACGAACTGCTGCGTGATGGTCGAGCCGCCCTCGACGATCGCCTGGTGCCGGATGTCCGACCACAGCGCGCGCAGGACGCCGCGGAGGTCGATCCCGTTGTGGTCGAAGAAGCGCTGGTCCTCGACGGAGACGATGGCCTGTCGCATGATCGGCGCGATGTCCTCGGTGCCGACGAGGACGCGGCTCTCCTCCCCGCGCAGCACGGCCAGGACGCGCTTCCCGTTCGAGGCGTAGACGACCGTGTCCACGTCCGTCCGCTCGGCCGCGGGGTCGAGCGACGGGATCTCGCTCGCGATCGCGCGTACGACGCCGAACGTGAACGAGAGGCCCGCGAGGATCGTCAGGACGAGGAGCAGTGCCGCAAGACGAAGCTTGCGAACCCGGCGACGGCGAGGCGTCCGCCACGTTCCTCTCCGAACCCGCAAGTCACCGAGTGTAGACCGCGTGGGGCGCCTTCTGGCCGGAGAACAGGTCGCGCGGGGCTCGATCAGGCCGGCTCGGAAGCGACGATCGGCGCCGAGGTGGGGGCGTCGACGCCGCCTTCGTCCTCGATCGTCACCGCCACCAGGTCGCCCGAGGCGACGGTCCCGTCCACGAGCTCCAGGTCGGTCGCGTCTTCGCCGTCGAAGATCCCGCCCGAGGCCGCCGCCTCGATGTCGCCGCCCGGGACGACCCACAGCTGGTACGTCTTCCCGGCGGGAGCCGGATCCAGGCCGAGCACGACGACCGCGCGTCCGTCGGGGGCGACGACGACCTTCCCATCCCCGGCCTGGAGCGGGACGGTGCGCGACGCCGGGTCTGCGAGCACGGCCGCGGTCGCGCGCTCCTGCTCGAGCGCCGACCGCGCGTCGTCGAGCTCGCCGGAGAGCCGGACCCCCCAGACGCCGACGGCGAGCGCGACGACGGCGGCCAGGGCGGCAGCGGCCCCCAGAGCTGGGACGAGCCTCCACCGGGGCGCGAGGGGAACGACGACCTGGGGCTCGGCGCGGGCCTGGGCGAGGATCCGCTCGCGAAGATCGGGAGTCGGCTCCGGCCCCACGACCGCGAGGGCGAGCGCATCCGTCGCCTGCCACAGCTCCGCGAGCTCCTCCCGGCAGTGCTCGCAGCCCTCGAGGTGCTCCTCGAACGCGCGCCGCTCGTCGGGCTCGAGAGCATCGAGCGCGTAGGCGGCGGTCAGCTCGTGAACTCCGGCTTCCATGATCCTTCTCCGAGGGCGGGCTCGTCGAGAAGCTCGCGCAGTCGCGTGAGCCCTGCGAACATCCTGCTCTTGATCGTACCCAGCGGCACGCCGAGCCTCTCTGCGAGCTCGGACTGCGAGAACCCTCCGTAGTACGCGAGCTCGAGAGCCTCGCGCTGGGTGTCCGGAAGCTGCTTCAGCGCCACCTGGACGCGCTCGCGCTCGAGGCGGAGCCAGACGGCGTCCTCGGTCGGGACGGGTGTCTCGACCTCGACCCTGTCCTCCCCGAGCGGCTCCGCGCGCCGGCGCTCCTCGCGGCGAACGATGTCGACGGCCCTGCGGTGGACGAGCGTGAGGACCCACGTGCTCGCCTTCGCGCGCTCGGCGGTGAAGGTGGCCGCAGTCCGCCAGACCGCGAGGAACGCCTCCTGCACGGCGTCCTCGGCGAGGCGCTCGTCGCGGAGCACCCGGAAGGCGAGGCCGTACGCGATGCGGCCGACGCGGTCGTAGAGCTCGGCCAGCGCGCGCTCGTCCCCCCGCGCGAGGAGCGCGACCAGAGCCTCGTCGGAGAGATGCGTGTGCTGAGTGCCCATCGCGCGACTCTCGTAGGTCGCGGGCAACGCTAACAGGCTGGACGCGCGATCCATCGACCTGCTTCGCACGAGGCCGCACATCGGTTCGAACCGATCAGCCCTTTTCCGCCGAACCAGAGCCGTGAAGCTCCTCGCCGCAACGGCTCTGGCCGTTCTTGCCGCGCTCTCGGCCCCGGCTGCCGCACTCTCGCATCCGCTCGGCAACTTCACGGTCAACCGCTACGCGGGGATCGAGATCGCCGGGAGGGACGTCTACGTCCGGTACGTGCTCGACCTGGCCGAGATCCCGACCTTCCAGCTCGGCGCCGAGGTACGGAAGCCCACGTTCCCCGTGCGGCTCGCCCGCTCCCTCGAGCTCAGGCTCGACGGCCGCCGGCTCCCGCTCCGCGTGGTCGATCGGCGATGGACGTCGGGGCGGGGCGCGGGCGGCCTCGAGACACTCCGGTTGGAGGCGGTCTACCGGGCGCTGGGCTCCGGGAGGGACCTCGCGTTCCTGGACACGTCCTTTCCGGGCAGGATCGGGTGGAGGGAGGTGACGATCGCCGCGCGCGACGGTGCGCGCATCCTCGAGTCGAGCGTCCCGGCGGTCAGCGAGAGCCGAGCGCTGCAGGCGTACCCGGACGACCTCCTTCGCTCCCCGCTGAACGTCTCGAGCGCGACGGCCGGCATCGAGCTCGGCGACGTGCCCGGCGGTCCGCCGCGCATGGGAGCGCCCGCAGGCCCGGCACGTGCGAGCGGAGGCTTCGAGGCGTTGGTCGAGCAGCGCGATCTCGGGCTCGGCGTTCTCCTGCTCTCGTTCCTCGTCGCCGCGTTCTGGGGCGCGGCGCACGCGCTTACGCCGGGCCACGGGAAGGCGCTCGTCGCCGCCTACCTCGTGGGAACGCGGGGCACTCCGCGCCATGCGTTCCTGCTGGGAGGCACCGTCACGGTCGCGCACACTGCCGGTGTGTTCGCCCTGGGGGTCGTGGCGCTCGCGCTGTCGCAGTTCGTGGTGCCCGAGCAGCTCTATCCGTGGCTGACCTTCGTGTCGGGACTCCTCGTGGTCGCGGTCGGCCTCGCCGTTCTCCGCGCCCGGCTTCGCGCGCGCGGCCACGATGGCCACCATCACCACCACGGCCACCACCACGGCCACGGGAAGACCGAGGCGGTGACGGCGAAGGGGATCCTCGGCGTCGGGATCGCCGCCGGCCTCCTCCCGTGCCCCTCCGCGCTCGTCGTGCTCCTCTCGGCCGTCGCGCTGCACCGGATCACGCTCGGTCTCGCTCTGATCGTCGCCTTCAGCCTGGGACTCGCGACGACGATCACCGCCATCGGCCTCGTGGCCGTGCTGGCGCGGAGGACCTTCGGTCGCCTCTCGCTGAACGGGCCCGTCTTCCGCGCGCTGCCGGCCGCGAGCGCGTCTCTGATCCTCGTCGTCGGGCTCGTGATCACCGCTCGTGCCCTGCCCGGCGTCGTCTGAGCGCCGAGCGAACTGATCGCGGAGACCGGACGAACCAGGGGCATGTTCGGGCTCGACGACTCGATCGCGGGGCTCTCCGAGGGCGCGTCGATCGGCCTCGTTCTCCTCGTCGCCGTGCTGCTCGGCCTGCGTCACGCCACCGACCCCGACCATATCGCCGCGCTGACGGCGCTCGTCGCTTCCGGTCGCGAACGGGCCGCGCGCTCCGCAGCCGGGCTCGGAGCATGGTGGGGCGCGGGTCACGCCGTCACCCTCGTCGCCCTGGGCACGCCGATCCTCCTCGCGGAACGGCTTCTCCCTGAACGATTCCAGCAAGGGGCCGAGACTGCGGTCGCTGCGCTGATCGCCTTCCTGGGGATCCGTCTCCTCACCCGCTGGCGCCACGGCTACTTCGATCTCCATGCCCACCCGCACCCCGACCCGGGCCATCGCCACCCGGTCCGCACGCCGCTCGGAGCGTTCGGGATCGGGCTCGTGCACGGGATCGGGGGAAGCGCGGGCGTGGGCGTGCTGCTCCTCGCAGCCATTCCCTCGGCGGCCCTCGCCGTCGCCTCGCTGCTGGTGCTCGCGCTCTTCACGACCGTCTCGATGACCGTCGTGACGGCCGGCTTCGGGCTGGCGCTCACCACGCCTCGTGCCGCCGCCTCGGCGAGCGCAGCCGTACCCGCGGTCGGCGTGGCGAGCCTGGCGTTCGGGCTCTGGTACGCAGCGGCTGCCTGGAGCCTTGCTCCATACCCGTTCTAGCCGCTCGCGCGACGCCGAGCCGAACAGGGCACCGCGGTAGGCTCCGCAGCCATGGACGAGCTGCTCACGCTCGACGACGCCGAGCGGCTGGCGGAGAAGGTCGTCCCGCCGGACGCGTGGAGCTACATCGCCGGCGGAGCGGGCGACGAGCGCACGCTGCGCTGGAACCGTGAGGCGTTCTCGCGGTGCAGGCTGCGCTACCGGGTGCTCGTCGACGTCTCCGACGTCTCGACAGAGACGACGGTCCTCGGGACGCCGGTCTCGATGCCCGTGCTCGTGGCGCCGATGGCGTTCCAGCAGATCGCGCACGAGGAGGGCGAGGTCGCGACGGCCCGTGGAGCGGCGGCTGCGGGCACCCTCATGTGCCTCTCGACGGTCGCCACGGCCACGCCAACCGCCGTTGCCACGGCCGCCCCCGGAGCTCCGCGCTGGCTCCAGATCTACGTCTTCCGTGACCGGGAGGTGAGCGACCGCGTCATCGACGAGGCGCTGAACGCCGGCTTCTCCGGCCTCGTGCTGACTGCCGATCTGCCCGTCTACGGGATCCGCCATGCAGAAGCGCGTGCCGGCTTCGCGGCGCCCGAGGACCACGTTCCCGCGATCGTCGCGGCGCGCGCGCGTGGCGGCGATGCCGAGGGCCCGCACTCGCTCGGTCTGCTCGAGTCCGGGCTCGAATGGAGCTACGTGAGCGAGCTCCGTGAGCGCTGGGGCGTCCCCGTGATCGTCAAGGGCCTGGTGACGGCCGAGGACGCGCAGCTCGCCTGCCAGCACGGAGCAGCAGGGATCGTGGTGTCGAACCACGGAGGGAGGCAGCTCGACGGCGCGGTCGCCTCGCTCGAGGCACTGCCCGAGGTGGCCGAGGCGGTCGGCGGACGGGCCGAGGTCTACCTCGACGGCGGCGTGCGCCGCGGCACCGATGTCGTCACGGCGCTCGCGCTGGGTGCCCGCGCCGTCCTCGTCGGCAGGCCGGTGATGTACGGGCTCGCCTTCGGCGGAGCGAAGGGCGTGGAGCAGGTGCTCGGCATCCTCCGAGACGAGATCGAGAACGCGCTCGCGCTGCTCGGCTGCAGGTCGCCGGCCGAGGTCACGCGTGCGCACGTCACGACCATGGGGTTCTCGTGAGCGTCGCGGAGCTCACGCGCAACGCGGTCCACGTGCTGCCCGAGGGCGGGCTCGAAGCGAAGCTCGCGCTAGGACGCCCCCTCAGGGTCAAGCTCGGGATCGACCCGACGGGCCCGGACATCCACATCGGATTCGCCGTCGTGCTCAATCGCCTCCGGGCCTTCCAGGACGCGGGACACACGGCCGTGCTCATCGTCGGCGACTACACGGCGCGGATCGGCGACCCGTCAGGACGCTCCAAGGAGAGGCTCGTGCTACCGGACGAGGTCCTCGACCGCAACGCCAGGCTCTTCGCGGAGCAGGCCTATCGAATCCTCGACCGTGAACGCACCGAGATCCGCTTCAACGGCGAGTGGCTCGGCCGTCTCGACTATGCCGAGCTCGTCCGTCTCACGCGCACCGGCACGGTGGCACAGCTGCTCGAGCGGAGCGACTTCCGGGGGCGCTTCGAGAGCGGGAGCCCCATCTCGATCTCGGAGCTCCTCTATCCGTTCGCGCAGGCATTCGACTCGGTCGCGGTGGAGGCCGACATCGAGGTGGGCGGAACCGACCAGCTCTACAACCTGCTCATGGGGCGAGACGTCAT
>Ga0209640_10003175_pt1 | contig 14378 bp, 33 predicted proteins | sample RifCSP10_1_FD_184018 | JGI IMG/M metagenome (GOLD analysis project Ga0209640, IMG submission 184018) | Soil microbial communities from Rifle, Colorado - Rifle CSP2_sed 10_1 (SPAdes) (version 2) | ecosystem: Environmental > Terrestrial > Deep subsurface > Rock core/Sediment | place: Rifle...
AGAGACGCAAGCTCCCGCTCAATATCAGACGTTTTTTCGTCGGTCCAACTTCGGCTCATGGTCTCGCCTCCTTGCGGTACTCCACGTGGAGCGGCTTGAACAGTGACTCTGCGCGCATGCGCTCGACACATACCAAGTGCCGGGCGTCATGCCGGTCCACCCAAACGAAAACGGACCCCTTCGTTTCGACGATGGGCCTATGACAGACGGAACAGGTTAACATAGAAGATTACCTCCTAACGCCCTAAGCCCCCTGGCCAGCTAAGGCGAGGGGGCGAAAGGGCGGCCGTGAAGGGCTCAGAATTCCCGCGTGGGAGCGTTTTCGGCCAACGGGAGCACGGCGTACGTCTCCCGGAGAATCGTCCCCTTGTCGTTCTTGCGCTCCTTCTTGTGGATGGCCCGGTAGCGCCGGCCGAGCGACTTGACGGAGAACGGCTCGGAGCCAAACTCGGAGTAGAGCTTCTGAGCGAAGCCCTGCGACACCTTGCGGGCCGCGTCTGCCTTCTCTTGCGCCTCTTCGAGTGCCGCTTGCGCCTTTGCCCACTCTGCCACGAGCTTTGCCTGGTCTTGCTTGGAACTTGCCATGTGATGCTGTCTCCTGTCAGTGCGAGATTGCCTCGGACCTTCTAACCCCTACTTAGCAAGTAAGGGTCAGAGGGTCAAGGGGAATCAACGATTGATACCACCGTCTGTCCAGATGCGCATGCTCCGTAAGGCCGGCGTCTTTGATTAGCAGCGCTACAGCCTTTCTCCACCTACATCCCGGGCGGTGCGTTCGGCGCTTGGCACTGTCTCGATGCTCCGAGCCGCAAGACTCACAGTAAACCTTGTTACCGTCCTTATAGTGCCACTGTCCGCTAAACAGAACGTCAAGGACTAGGCAGAATCCTTCGGTATTCATTGTGGCTCCTGTCTTCTGATACGTATCCTAACTCATAGCCTTCCCTCTTGCAAGTCTTTTTATTGTCTCTATGGTCGATTCTTTGAAGGGCTCTTCATGCCCCTTGGGGTCCCTCGCCCCCATGTGCGCGGAATCCTTGCGTTTCTCGCGGAAACGCGGTACATAGGTACTAGGAGCGGCCCACCGGCCGGGGGCTACAGCCCCCAATTCCTACCGAACGGTCGCACGTTGCAGTCTATGGCCACGGAAGGTATCTAGGTACGAACCATGCCAGACCCCGCCGCACGAAGACTGGACTTACTGGCGCGTTATCCGGGCTACTGTACGGTGGCCGATGTAGCGCGCATGCACGGGTGTGGACGCGCGAATATTCGGCACTTCAAAGACCGCATCAGACATATCGAAGTAGAAGGCATGACGCTTTACGAGCGGGCCTCGGCCATGCACCATGCCTCAATCTACAGTAAGAACCCCGGTCTAATCGGCCGAGTCGGAGTAGTGGGCATAGACGTGCATCGCCTCCAGCGTATCTGCGAGCACTACTACCGGTGTCAGCTCGACGCCGCGCCACCCGAGCTACTCAAACTCGCTAAGAGGCTCGCGCGCCTATGAGCCTAGTTGAAGACCTTGCCGAAGAGGGATATGACTATGCGGAGATTATCGAAGAATTAGAAGACCGGGGATACGATGCAGAAGACATTGCGGAGGCGATGGCAGATGTTGGGTATGACTGGCAGGAAACATTACTCGATGCTATCCGAGAGCATGCCATCGATTCTGAAGGCGGGCTGGATGACGCGGCATACTATGCCGACCTACTAGATATAGACGTATCAGATGTCTATGACATCTACTTCGGATATGAGGACGAGTAAGTGTCAGCCGAGCATAAACCCCGAGCCACACCCCGCTGCGATTGCGGCGTATTGGCGCTTGACCATCGCCCTTCGCATACGCCTAAAGGTTGCCCAGTATGTGCGTGCGGCGCCCGCTCCGAGAACCATCGCGTCAAGCATCATTACCTCGCAGCGGCAGACTCGGCGACTTGCGCCAAGTGTGGACTGATAGAGGCGCGGCATATCTCACCAGGCCCTTCGCACCGCTCCGAGTATCGTTACGAGTATGTAGGCATTGACGGCGAAGGCATCGGACGCAAGCCCCATCGATATGTCATGCTCTGCGCTGCTACCTCGGAAGGCCAGCGCTGGCAGATAGAAGACGCACAGGGGCTCAGCAGTCTGGCCATGCTTCGCTGGATTGTAGACACGTTGCATGGGTGCCGTGTGTTTGCGTACGGTTTCGGCTATGACATCACGCACATTGTCAACGACCTACCTGATGCGCAGATATACAATCTACTACGACCGTCGCGCCGATACGTACGCGGCAAGCTACGCCCGGTCGCATGGCGCGGATATAAGCTCGATTGGCTGCAAGGTCGCTTCACAGTTTCCTACGGAACCAAGCGCGTTGTCATCTGGGATGTCCTCAAGTTTTTTCAGCAGACTTTCGAGCAAACGTTACAGGACTGGGCTATCGACACTGAGAACATTGGTGCGATGAAAGCGCGGCGCAGCAGGTTCACAGTGCGCGATATGCCCGCTATGCGCGCCTACTGCCAGACCGAATGTCGTCAGCTAGCAGACCTGTCGCAAAAGCTCTTACAGGCTCACACTAGTGCCGGTCTTACGCTGCGCTCTTACTACGGGCCAGGTTCGACCGCGTCAGTGCTACTCGGTCAGATGAAAGTCAAAGAATACCAGAAGCCCCCGCCCGCACGGATGGCGATACCCATCGCCTGTGGGTTCTTCGGTGGACGATTCGAGCATTCACTGATGGGTGAGGTGATGCCTTGCTATGGGTATGACATTAGCTCAGCGTATCCGTATCAGGCTTGGAATCTCCCGTGTCTACTCCACGGCAAGTGGCTACATACGATCGACAAGCAAGACCTTCGGAATTGCACCACCGCGCTCATACACTACACGTATCACGGCTCACCAAAAGACTCGTGGGCACCATTCCCGCACCGCTCGGCGAAAGGCGCTATCTGCTACCCGTATCGCGGACAGGGATGGGTCTGGTTACCCGAGTATCGTGCGGCGCGCGGCATGGGACGCTTGCAGATGACTGAGGCATGGGTCTACAGGACCGAGTGTGAATGCCGGCCATTCGCGGACCTTGCGACCATCTACCGCGAGCGCGTGAAGCTCGGCAAAGACGCGCGAGGGAAGCCGCTCAAGCTCGGACCCAATAGCTGCTACGGCAAGCTTGCACAGTCAAAGGGGCACAATCCGCCGTTCCAGAATTGGGCGTGGGCCGGGCTAATTACCAGCGGCACGCGGGCACAGTTGCTTGACGCTATGCGCACTACGGACCTGAGTAATATCGTCGCAGTGGCGACTGATGGCATATTCAGCAAGGTCCCGCTCACACTCCCGGCGCCTCTCGACACCGGCACACTGGACCTACCGAAACCGTTGGGCGGGTGGGAAGAGAAGGTCTATCCGGAAGGCATGCTGTTTATCAAGCCAGGCATCTATCTCACGCTGGGTAATGAGAGTGTAGCGGTCAAGGCGCGTGGCATTGGACGGCGCGCACTGGCAGCGGACCGCGAACGTATCATTGACGCTTTCCGCAAAGGCGCTCGCGATTGGACCATTACCGTCGAGCGCTTTTTCGGCGCTAAGTCGTGCGTTACGCCGAAGGGCCGCAGGCCACGGTATGGCCAGTGGGGGCCTATGCCGATACATATCGCGTTCACCTGTCCGAATAGGACCGAGAGTATGGGGCTACATGCCATGACGCACCCGTCGGCGCCTTATGACCCATCACTGATTACCGCCGAAGACTTACAGATTCGAGTGCAGGAGGATATTGGATATGACCAACCGTAAGAAACGTAAAACGGGTATTATCAATCTTACAACTCTCCGTCGCCTGGTAGCAGAGCTGAAACGACGGGCAGACATCGGTCTCCCCATTCGCGTCACGTGCGACTATGACCGAGACTACTGCACAGTGACTATGGTAGTGCCACGTGGAAAGCTCAAGTCTGAATTGGATTGCATGCTGGGTATGTATAGAAAGGGACGACTGTAATGCCGACCGAAGACGAAACCAAACTCGCTCACCAGCTGGTAGCCACGCTCGCCAGCAAGATGGTAGACACGCTCAAGCCCGACGGCGCTACGCCAGCGTCAGTGCTCGAATGGCTCGCGGCACAGCCGGAGGATACTATCCGGCATGCCATCGTCTCGACTCAGCCGCAAGGGTGGAGTGCGAGTAGCAGTTTGCTGGTAGACAGCCTGTCGGTAGACCAGCGCATTGGTATGCTCGCTGCGCTGATTGCGGTATGGGTACAGGCGGCGCGTTGAATGCCCCGCTTCTATGATTGCACTGCAGCCGATTGGTTGCAGGGTAAGCCGGGTAATCCGGTAGAAAGCAGAAAGAGAATGGCAAAAGAGAAAGAGAACGGCGCCAAGCGCCTGCATCGGGCGTCGTACAGTAGGGACAAGATGAAAGGGGGATACGTGATTCGCGTCGAGGGACCCAACGCATCGCGCTTCGCCGGCCGTAGTGTGCCAGTCACACGGAAGGACAATTCCGAATCTACAGAAGAGCTTGACTCGCTTCTTTGGAGCGGCACGGACCAGGACACTCACCATCCGGTGGCTCTCTACAGCTTCAAGCCGAAGCCGAAAGACGAAGAGGTGGAAGACCTTCCGTTCTGAAGCCCTCCGGCTCACTACTTCGGTAGTGGGCCGCATGGGAGGCAGCACTCAAGGCAGCACTCAAGAAAGGCTACACAATGAATCCCGCACTGATGACCCCACCGTGGAATCTCCGGAAGTGTGTAAAGGAAATGCTCTTGCTCGAAGAGCATCTCACAGACCCCGAGCAACAGTGTCCGGACTGCATCTGGAAACACTTGCTAAAAGCCGAAGCTTGGCTCGAAGAAGCCGCAACGCTCGATGGGCGTGGCGAGTTTTCCGGCGTGCTCCGTGGTGCGGATATCAAACTCCGAGCCATACAAGAGACCGTGAAGCTTGGTGACTTGCGAACCGCTGCGATTGCTACGCGCCGTTTGCGCAAGCACCTACAGCCGTATGTGGTGGGGCTATGACAGACCACAGGGCCGAACGCTTCCGGGTAGACTCTCTCAAAGATGCCAGGGCATGGGTCTGGAAACAGCTCTTGCGCCGAGCGGGCACGGTCTCTAGCGAGGCTTTGCGAAACCGATGGTCCTGGGACCCAATGTTACTTGAAGACGCGCTCACCAGTCTCAGGGACGGCGGTATGGTGGCGTGCACCAAAGGTGTCTGGTGGATACGTACATGGCAGCAAACGCCGCCAGAATGACGATATGCCTTTGCCGGCCCTTAGAGGGGTCTAGGATGCGTTTTCGTTCCGGAGGTACTAGGACGGCCCCTAGGGTTCGAAAACGATTCTCCAGTAGAATTACTGAACGTTTTCATGTCCAGGCGTCCAGAAAGATGGGGGCGCCAGCCCCCACCCTGAGCGCGGGGGCGCCGGCCCCCGTTTTCGCTGGACGGGTCGGAGCTTCGGGGGTAACCTCTGGGGATGGGGGCGCCAACCCCCGGAGGAACCCCGCCCATGAACAAGGTCGAGAAGCTCAAAGCACGCCTGAGGAACATGCGTGAGACCACCAAAGAGGTGGCCACGAACGCCCTACATTCGGGCGAGACGCTCGCGGTAGGTAGCGGCATCGCCTACCTCGAAGGTCGCATGAGCGATACCGATGGCGAATGGGGCTACAAGAAAGTCCCGTACGCCTACATGGGTGGAGCGGTCCTGTTCCTAACTGGCATCTTTGCCGGTCCGCGCTACGGGGCAGACCTTTTCGCCCTGGGCACTGGCGCCGTGGGCGGTCACCTGTTCCGCACCATGTATGAGTCGGGCCTTGAGTCAAAGACCACCGGCTTGTCGTCCAAGCGGCGTACGCCTGGCGCGCTGTCCGCTGGTATGCGCGGCGTGGGTCAGCCGAGTATGAAAGAGCAGGTCCCGGTTTACGGGACGGCGTTTGACCACATGAAGGGCAAGTGACATGAGCGTCGAAAACTATCTCCGCACGTTGGCCCGCTTCGATGGTGACATCAAGCGCGGCGCAATCGCGTTCGATTACCGCACCGGTCAGTGCGGTCCAACGCAGCCCACGCAAGCGCGTTCATGGGGCGCCGCATGTCCCTCGGGCTACTGTCCTCCGGGCGACCTTCCGGCATCTCTCGGGCGATGGTTCGCTGGCGACCGTTCAGCATGCGCCGAGAAGCCCTACACCGTGCGCATTGACGCCACGACCGATGCGGCAGCGGCCGTTGCGGCGGACGTTGCGCCGAACGCTTCTGTCACCATGTGCCCGACGCGCATCATTGCGTTCAGCACGAGCACGGGTTGGCTGGTGGACCAGATTCGCTTCGGCAATCAAAACCAGCTGGTCGGCGGTCCGGTGCCGTGGCAATCGATGGGCACGGGCGTGTTTGCGGCAGTGCCGATTGTGCCGGATTGCATGTATGCCGGCATGCCCATCAACATCGAAACGACTCTCCTTCCCGACGGCGTAGGCGGCAATGATGAGTCGTTGTGGATTGTCTTTCTCGGACCCATGGTCGGCTGAGCGAAGGGAAGAACATGAGCAAGCTTGCTAACCGAATGAAAACGCGCACCGGCCAGAACGTCATGGGTCCTGTCAGTGGCGGAATGCCGGTCGGGTCTACCTTCCCGCACGGAGGTGGGTGCGGCGTGGCGCCTCAAGCAACGCCGCAATCGTGGGGCTCGGCCTGCCCTTCGGGCTTCTGTACCTCGGCTGACCTTGCAACGGCTCTCAACCGGGCGTTTGCCGGTGAGCGGCAGGGTTGTCGGGAGCTGCCCTACTGGCTCGAAGGCACGTCCACCGCGGGCGGGCTTCTGACGCTCACGCAGAACGCGCTCGTTACCATCTGTCCGACGCGCGTCGTGATCCTCGAAACGCTGAACGGCGCCATTCCTGACCTTGCCGTGATGAATGAGTTTACCATCGGCAATCAGAACCAGATTGCCGGTGACCCGCTACCGGTGAACGTCCTGGCGCTTGGTGCTTATCAGACGATTCCTTTCGTCACGGATTGCATCAAGGCGGGGATTCCGTTCACGGTCGGCTTTGCTGGCCTCGATGCGACCACGGCCTACTACGTGGGATTGATTGGTCCGGCCGTAGGCTGAACCAAAAACAACGGCACTTGTCGGAGACCCCTATGCCCTAGTCCCCGGGGTGTAGGGGTTTCGTTTTAAGAGTCTATGTATACCGCTTGCTACAATCTCTCAATTGTTCACCCGTCGATGCCCGATGACTTGCTCGTCGCGCTCAACGAGGCAGCGGTAGAAGGACTGGCGTTGATTGATGCGGTTATCCTGGACTACTACCCAATACTCCCCCTGTATGAGATTCGACCGGCGTACCGCATCGCAGCCAAAGAGCAGTGGAAAGATATCGGGAGTGTTATCGCGGACGGTTGGGGAGATTGTAAAGACTTCACCGCATGGCGCTTAGCCGAGCTGAGAAAACAGGGTGTGAGAGCGCGTGCAAAGAGCTACGTGGAACGACAACGGAAGCGGCTGTTGTTTCACACGTTGGTCCAGTATCCAAACGGTCATCTTGAGGACCCTGCGAAAGAGTTAGGTATGTAATGCGAGTCATTCCGGTTCTTGCCCTGGGCACTCTTGTGGCGATTGCATTGGGCGGCGCAGCATACGCCAAGTCGCGCGACGATGACGACCAACCGCCGTTGCCTCAGCCGAAAGAGGGTGGCACGTGCTCCACGTCAGCTGACGTGAACGAGGCTACGTCGGAGATTCTCGCCGACAATAGCGTCGGAGCACAAGGGCTCCGGAATGCGGCTGACGTGCTCCGGAATTGGACGACCTACTGTGATGACGCCGCGCGCGAAACCGGTAAGGCAAACATCGCGCTGCTTGAGGCGAAGGCCAAGCTGCTAGAGGTGGGTCCTGGTGGAGAAGAACCCGGTACGCCTGCAGGCATGCCCCCGTCTGCCGGTAGCATCTGGCCTGTGCCTCCGGGATACGTGGACTCTAACCATACGACCGGCTTGCACGCTGAGATGGGCATGGTCTATGTCTACCCTAACGGGGACATGTGGTTTTTCCCGGACAATTCGATGTTGATTCCCTATTACATCCCTGGCGGGAGTACGGACATCAGCACGGAAGGGTGCGATAGGTGTGGCCGTGAATAAGGGCGCCATCGTAGTGGGCGGCGGATTGCTCGCACTGCTAGGCTTGGTGGCGCTCACTGCAAGCGCCGACGAGCCTAAGGGCGGACGGCGTGGTCCGTTGTCGCAACGTCGTGGTAGCCGCAAGCCGACCGAAGGGGAAGAAGAGGAATACGGCGAGCGATGGTCCGAAGAGTGCAACGCTTGGGATAGCGCCATCATGGTGCTGGAAAAGCAGCGAGACTCGGCTTACAACGCTATGCAAGCGGCGGCCGACGCTGGTGATGAGGAGGCACTCAAGGGGTGGGCTTCCGCGTTCAACAGTTTCCAGCAACAGATTGCGGCGCTCGACGCCAAGATTGATGCGGAATGCGTGGGGTAAGCCAATGGGCCTACTAGCTGGACATCGCACGGGACAAGAAACGGGCGCTCTTTACCGCGTAACCCGCACGGTCGTCACTGGGCAATGGGCGGATTACCACTGTATCAAGGACTGGCTGAAACAGCCGGGCCTTGCGCTTGTCGATGAAGTCCCCGAACCCGGGCTCGGTGGCGGTGTCAATAACCGCGTCTATCTGCTCTGGCGTCAAACAGCGCCAGTCCCGCTTCCGAAAGCGTGCGAGCTGACGCTCGTTACCTCCGCTGGAAAGAACGGCTGGGAGAGTGAAGACGCAGCGCGCGGAGTTATCGACAATAGCGTAGCGGCTTCTGCTAATGTGGACGCTACGGTCGTCAAAGCCAATGACGCTTCGGTTGACCCGAGTAATTGGGTTAAAGATGCGTTGGACGGGGATGACAAGCCGAGCGAATGGGGTTGGGTCAAGTGGGTACTAGGTGGCGCCATTGTCGTCGGCGGCATCTATAGCGTGGCGAAGCTTGTGAGGGGATAATACATGACTAAGTGGTCTGTCATTGTGCGAATCGTCGAAGAAGGGGAACAGGGAATATTGGAGATTCCCGTTGCGAAAAAGCAAGTAGGTATCTTTTTAGCAGAGGCTCTAAACGCGGCGCGCGTTCTCAATAGGCCGTTCAACGGGGCGACCATTGTAAAAGCGAGTGTCGCGCCGGGATTAGTGCGGAGATAAAAGGTGGCAGACGACCGTCTACAGTTGCATATCGCCGATTGGATGCGGCAGCTAGCGTTGCCCGCAACGGTGGAGCTGCGGTGTAGACAAGAGGTAATTGATAGCGTCAATGTCGCCGATGATAGTGAGCTTACTGCGCTGGCGACTGACCTACTCGAAAGCGCGACGACAGACGCGCAAGACGAGGGCAAGACTCGCGTCTATGAACTTGTGGGCATCGATGCGAGGAATGAACGCTACATCTGTCCACTTCGCATTCGACGGCGCATCGACAAGACTGCTGGGGATATCCTCGCCGCGCTCGCGAAACAGAACGCAGAGCTTCATGCTCATCTAGTCCGGAAGGACAAGGAAGCGGCCGACCTTCTCTTAAAGTTTGCTCAAGCATTGGGCGAGGACCGTAAGCGTTTGGTGGACGAAAACACGGACCATCGCAAACGCGCCACGGAGGTAATCGACAAGCTGGAGAGTCTGAGAAGCCAAGCACTTGAGAGAGACCTTGTTATCGAGAAGCATAAGAGTGATATCGAGGTACGCGAGCGGCTCACGGACGCTGTCATTCCACTGGGCATGGCCATTGCGGGCAAACTCACGGGTGGAGCGGTCAAGGGCGACTTGCCGGCAAGTACTCTCACGGAGCTTGTGAAGTCCCTGAACGAAACTCAGCTTGACTCGATGCAGCCAATCCTCGGGGACGATTGGCCAGTGTTCAATGAGCTTTTCTCTCGCGCGTTGGACGGACACGCTGACGTGCAAGCGTTCCGCGCTCGCGTCGATAAGCTGGCTGAGGGGAAAAAGATGGGCGTCTTCGCGACACTCAACATGGGACAGCGTGCGGCGTTGGAGGTACTTCTCAATGGCGACAATTGAGACGACGGGTGAGACGGTTTCGGAAGAGAGCTTCAATAACCAGGATGTACCTGTCTACACTGTCGCGCGTGCAGTGGAGTGGATGAGACGGCCTGAGAACGGGCCGCGCATCGAGCGTGCCGCGGAGATGGCCGAGCAAGCCACCAGGGACTTTGCGCAAGGCATTGACCGTGAAGTGACCAAGGTTGGACAGCTTTTTAAAGAGCTGATGACCGACGACGACGCGCTCGAAGACTTCAAAGACCACTTTCTCAAGGATATATTCGGGCTATGACCTGGAAAGCTAAAGCCAGTCCTACTCCGGCTGAGGTAGCGTATGCAAAGTCGCTGCTACCGCCGAATCCTGCGTGGGCTATCGGTGTCATCGAAACGCAGGGACATATCCAGTTTCGTGGTGCGATGCACCCGAATGCGAGTGGCGAAGGAACACACCCTGGCGTCGAAGTCTGGACCGATGTAGCGGCGGACCAATATGGGAGCACTCCAATGGTCGAAGACTTGGGCACCACGTCACCTGCTGAGCGCGAATTGGTGCTTGCGGCGGCCGAAGCGCAAGGCTATCCGCGGGAAGAGGTTTACTCCACTATCCAGATTGAGAGCGCGTGGAAGCCTCACAATTGGTATCACGGCACGACGCCCGATAAGGCGGCCGGTGGACTGATTGGCTTCATGCCTTTCGTGCTCAAAGCGCTTGGGTGGACGGGTACGCCGGAAGAGTTTCGCGCGCAGAGTAGCGGACAGCAAGCGCCGTGGGTGGGGAAGTACTTCGCGCAAGTCAAGGGTCGGTGGAAGCACCCTGGTGATACGTATGTCGCCGTAGCGGCGGCATCGTTCGTAGGACGGCCTTCGTATACTCCCGTATACAAGGCAGGCACCAAGGCATATGACTGGAATAAGGTATGGGATACTGACAAGGACGGAGTAATCACCGTTGGCGACTTGCGGCAAGTCCTGCTCTCACGCATGAAAGGGATACCGGCTGATACGCCGGGCCCAAAAGCAGAGGGGCCGGCGGTATCGTCGCCGGTCTATTACTTGTCACTATCGCGGGAGCCGTTCTTCGCGGTCGCAAGCTTGCGCGAGGGTAGCAAGGGGCAATGGGTCGCGAATCTGCAAGCGTCACTGCGCGGTAAGGGTCTGTATACGGGAGCAATTGACGGCATCTTCGGTCCGCTGACACACAGGGCAATTAAGGACTTTCTCCGATGAAGCAACTCAGATTCCCCACGGGTGTGGGTGACGGGACTGCCGTCGTCCCTGGTGGACAGATTCTCGCTATCACCTGTGTACCGGGCGAAGGCGCGGCCGACCCTCCGGCGCCCACGGGGTGCTGGGTGAGGATTGCTAACAACGGTCCTATCTGGGTGCCGTTCGGCTATCCGCTCGACTTGCAGGCTAAGGACTTGGGTAGCTGTTGCGGGGATGGCACGTGCGACCGATGGCCTGGTGATGTACAGGTGAGAATCGACTTCGGAACGATTGCAGCGCCGAGCGGCGAGGCAGAAGGTGACCCGCCTGCGTCGTGGTTGGTCATCTATAACGGACCAGGATGAAACCGATTGTGTGGGTGATAGGACTTGGCGTCGTGGGGTTAGGATTACTAGCCCTTGGCGCAGAGCCGTCTGATAAGCCGGGCGGGAAGCCGGGCGGGAAGAAAGCGAATGAGCCGCCGTTGCCTATCTATGATACGCCTGCACGAACGGCTGAAGAATTAATGGCGCGTCAGGCTGCTCTCAAGCAAGCGCGGCCCGATGCTTCAAACATGGCTGATGGTTACTCGCGGCATCGGTGGACGCTCGTGAATGCCACTGATGGTAAGCGGTATCTTGAGAGCGAGCTAACGGCCATGCTGGCGCAAGCCCAAAAGGACTGGGAAAACGGCAAGATTACTAAGCTGGAATGGCTGGCTGTTCCGCGCAGTCAACATACCTTCAGTTTTACCGAAGATGAGTACGGGCGGCCGGCTAAGGGCGTGCCCAGTGACCAGTTGGGTTTTATGTTGCAGGCAGCCGGGTTTGCTTTGCCATTCATTCCCGGCGTAGGGCCTGCTGCTAGTGCGGCACTGGCCGGGGCTATCGCTCTCGGACAAGGGAAGAGCTTGAAGGATGCTGCGCTTGCTGCGATTCGAGGCGCACTACCATTGCAAGCACAAGTAGCGTTTGACCTCGGTATCGCGGTGGCTTCTGGCGAACCCGTTGACGAAGCTGCAAAGAACGCTTTGCTCGAATATGTTCCAGGCGGTAAGGAAGCGTACAATCAGGCGAAGGACGCCTGGAATGAAGTGAAAGGATATGCACAATGAAAGGCGCGGCTATTCTCATGGGGCTTGGTATTCTCGCTGCTGGCGGGGTTGCACTCGCCATGTCCGGTAAAGGCGTAACGCTGGTCAAGGGCGGCGTTTATACGTGGGTGGACAAGCGCGGGTTCCCTGCGGCAGATACGAAAGCTCAATACGAATCCCTGGGCTTCGGCTCGGTCTCGCTGATTGAGGTAGTGGGCGGGTGGGGAGTGCAAGGTATCTGGCTCTATGATGAAACTCTATGGGACATCCCCGAGGGACTGACTACGCCGGAGTACGAAGGGAAGGTTTGAGATGGGCTTTCGGGCAGGTACCGCTCAGGTTGGAGAGACTATTCCAGCTGGGACCGCGGTGGGGGATATACTCGTGTGGGACGGGACCGCGTGGATGCCTGCTCCGCGGTCGAATATGCGTGGTCTTTGCGTTGCTGGGTTCGCGGCACTCTCATTCGGTGCAGCGGCAGACGGTCAACTGCCCAGTAACCTTCAGAGCGATATGTCAGCTGCCGCGCCAGCCCTTCCCGACAACTTTGGCTTTTATGGCAACCCTTTGCCGTCAGTAGGGGGCCGGCTTATCGGTTTTGAGATTATGCTGCACGCTAATGTTGGAACCGGGACAGCAACTAACTGGCATGTGTCGGTAAACAGTGTCGTGCAGGCTGCGTTTAATGTTACGTTGGGTGCGGCTGATAGGCGGATAGGCATATGGCCTGCTGCCGCCGTACCGTTCGTTGGCGTGGTAGCTAACTATCTTAGCGTAACCTTTGACATGGGTGCACCCATTGTCGGGTCGTACAGACCGTCAGCAGTCGTGTACTTTGAAGCAAACGCTCTGGCTCCACCCCTTTGAGGTAATTCGTGATATTGTCTATTGATGAACTGTTAAGTAAGGTAGAAGTCCCTCCCGATAATGAGACTGACGCAAAGCTTGCTATGTCTGATACGATTCGCGCTTATCGTATTCTGAAGGCTATGCAGGTAAAGCTCGAGGACTTGGAAAGCCGCGTTAGAATACTCGAAAAGCCATGAGGTATATGACTTAGGGATAAACGATGAATGACCCGGAATTAATCCTCGGTAGCAGCTCTGCAGCTCTTGCTGTGGTCTCTGTCGCCATCAAGTTCTTTCGAGGGTTTGATCGGCGATTGCGTCGGCTAGAGCTTGGGATGGCTCGCATCGAGGCTCACTTGGGAGTTAGCCCGAGAGATAGTGTGGTTATAGATGTACCTCCGGAATCCGACTAGAAAGGGAGAGATATGGCTACCGAAGAACCTACTTTCGTGCTAGGGCGCGGGTGTGTCAAGCCAAGGAACCTGTCGCCTGTCGGGGCGGCAATAGGGTCTACTGGCGTGCCTGCGTGCTACGTGTTCGAGCTGCCCGACGGGCCCGGCGCTATTCAGTATGAGATAGTGATGGGCTACCGCTTCAAGGTGTATGATGTTGTTGTCGTCAAGCGTGATAACGCAGGCGGGGCGGGAGATGAGGTAGAGGTTTGGAATGAGCTTACTACGGTTACTGGCGCCTTGTCGCTGAACGTAGCTGATGAAGCAATCGTACGGCCGGCGCTTCTCTCGGCTTCAAACGTTCTTCTTCTGGGAGACACCATGCGCATCATTACAACCGCAGGCGGTATCGGTAACGTTGCGTGCTCTGTTGTCGTGCTCGGGTTTAACGTGGTGGGCTAACATACCTTCACGCACGCGCGGGAATGCCCAGTTAGATGGCCAGCCGGCTTGTCTGCAACAACTGCGGGTCCCACAACCTCGATCCAGGTGGCGAGCCGTCACTATACCGATGTGGCGTGTGCGGTCATGGACCCCTCGTTCGAATTGCCCTGCCGCAACAGTCATCGAGCGGAAGCGCGCTTGCAGGAGCGGCGGCTGGCGCAGCCATCGGAGCTGCTTTTGATGGGCCCGCCGGAGCCGTTGTCGGTGGGCTCTTCGGCCTCCTTGCCGTGGTGACCATCGCCCCATAGCCCCAACACCAAACCTCCCTAGT
>Ga0209640_10003176_pt1 | contig 14377 bp, 17 predicted proteins | sample RifCSP10_1_FD_184018 | JGI IMG/M metagenome (GOLD analysis project Ga0209640, IMG submission 184018) | Soil microbial communities from Rifle, Colorado - Rifle CSP2_sed 10_1 (SPAdes) (version 2) | ecosystem: Environmental > Terrestrial > Deep subsurface > Rock core/Sediment | place: Rifle...
CCGAAACCGCGTATTGGATCTGACGAGCTGTTGAAAACTACCCGTCGCTCCCGCGGAGGCGGGAGTCCAGGAAGTCCGCTTCCCATCGCATCACCCGGCCACTAGATTCCCGCCTTCGCGGGAATGACGTTCTCAAGGCGGATCACGCCTCTCGAACTTCGAAATCGTGCGTGATCGCCGCCATCTTGCCGAGCATGATGGAGGCCGAGCAGTATTTCTCCGCGGAGAGGTGAATCGCCCGCTCGACCTGCTCGCGCTTCAGGCCCCGGCCCGTGACGATGAAGTGGAAGTGAATTTGCGTGAAGACCTTGGGATCCTCCTGCGCCCGCTCGGCCGCGATCTCCACCACGCAATCGGTCACGGGCGCGCGCCCCTTTCTGAGGATGTGCACGACGTCGTAGGCGGTGCAGCCGCCGGTGCCGATCAAGACGGTCTCCATCGGGCGCGGCCCGAGGTTGCGCCCGCCGCCCTCGGGCGCCCCGTCCATCACCATCGCGTGCCCGCTCTCGGACTCGCCCACGAACGCGACGTTCTCGATCCATTTGATGCGGACTTTCATGGCGTGTCGCCTCGGTGTTTGCGCGATCCCATCCCGGTCAGCCGCCCCGCCAGCGGTTGACGACGCTCCGCAGATAGTACCAGCCGATCCCGACCACCTCGCGGAAAAACAGGCCGCTGCCGTGGAGCGCGCGGGCGTCCGGCAGGAAGTCCAGGGCGGTCAGCCTGAAACGCGTGGCAAATCCGGTCGGCGCCGGAATGACCGCGAAGCCCGCGTGCTCGAAGGCGACACGCGCGCGGCGGATGTGCCAGGCATGGGTGACGAGGTAGATCCGCTGCACGCCGGCCGGCTTCAGCAGGGCGGCGCTCTGCAGGGCGTTCTCGAAGGTGTTATGCGAGACCTGCTCGATCCACTGTACCGGAATCTGGAAGTCCTGCTGCAGCACATGCTGCATGAGCTGTGCCTCGGGAACGCGATTGCCTTCCGGGGCCCCGCCGGAGGCAAGCACCGGCTTGCCCAGTGCGCGATGCAGGTGGGCGGCGTAGCGCAGGCGCACCAGCACCTGTGCCTTGACGGTATCCGTACCGTACTCCGGCGCGGCGAAATAGGTGCCGCCGCCGAGCACGACGATCGCCTGCCCGCTCGTATCCGCCACCGGGTCGCGGGGCGCAGGCTCGATCAGCCACAGCAGGTGATCGGCCACGAACGTCGTGGAAAGGGGGTAGAGCACGACCAAGGCGAGCACGACCGGCCGCCACGCGGATAGCGGCCGGCGCCACGCCACGACCCCCGCAACGAGCAGGATGATGAGCACAATGCCCAGTGGCTCCAGCAGGGCGGAGATCGACTTGGTAATCAGGAATTCCATTGACACAGCCTACTGATTTCCAATAGAATTCGCCCCTTTCCAGCGAATGGCGGCAGTCCGATGAAAACGTTTACCGCAAGAGCGGAAACGGTCCAGCACGGGTGGTACGTCGTGGATGCCTCCGGCAAGGTGCTCGGCCGGCTCGCCTCCGAGATTGCCCGGCGTTTGCGCGGCAAACACAAGCCGGAATTCACGCCCCATGTGGACACCGGCGATTATATCGTCGTGGTCAATGCCGAAAAGCTGCGCGTGACCGGGCGGAAGAGCCAGGGCAAGATCTACTACCGCCACACCACCTATCCAGGCGGCATCTACAGCGAGAGCTTCGCCAAGCTGCATGCGCGCCAGCCCGAGCGCGTGTTGAAGCTCGCCGTGAAGGGCATGCTGCCCAAGGGTCCGCTCGGCTACGCGATGCTGAAGAAGATGAAGGTCTACGCGGGGGCAAGCCACCCGCACTCGGCGCAACAACCGCAACCACTCAAGATCTAGGGGCACCATGGCATTGGAGCGACAGCATCACTATGGCACAGGCCGCCGCAAGACGGCGGTGGCGCGGGTGTTCATCAGGCCCGGCAAGGGCGAGATCACCGTCAACGGGCGGCCGGTCGATGAATTCTTCTCGCGCGAGACCGGGCGCATGGTCGTGCGCCAGCCGCTGGAATTGACGAAGACCACGGCGAGTTTCGACATCGTGGTCAACGTGGACGGGGGCGGGGAGTCGGGGCAGGCCGGCGCCGTGCGCCACGGCATTACGCGCGCCTTGATCGAATACGACGCCGCCCTCAAGCCCGCGCTCAAGAAGGCGGGGCTCGTCACGCGCGACGCGCGCGAGGTCGAGCGCAAGAAGGTGGGCCTGCACAAGGCGCGCCGGCGCAAGCAGTACTCGAAGCGTTAGAATTGTTTGTTCGCAGCTGAGCCGCCTGCGGGCGGCTTTGTTGTCTGTGGGCCGGGAATCGATGGCGAAGAACGGCATCAGGACGGGCATCGTGGGCGGCACCGGTTATACCGGCGTCGAACTGCTGCGCCTGCTCGCCCAGCACCCGCATTGCGAGCTCGCCACCATCACCTCGCGCAAGGAAGCGGGGATGGGAGTGGCCGAGCTGTTTCCCAACCTGCGCGGAAGCGTGGGGCTCAAGTTCACCGACCCCGCAAAGGCGGAGCTCTCCGCCTGCGACCTGGTCTTTTTCGCGACTCCCAACGGCGTCGCCATGGAGCAGGCGCGGGCGCTGGTGGAGGCCGGCGTGCGCGTGATCGACATCGCCGCCGATTTCCGCATCCGGGATGTCGCGCTGTGGGAGCAGTGGTACGGCGTCAAGCATGCGTGCCCGGAGCTGGTGGCGGAAGCGGTCTACGGGCTGCCGGAGGTGAACCGCGAGCGGATCCGCGAAGCGCGCATCGTCGCCAACCCCGGCTGCTATCCGACGGCGGTGCAACTGGGCTTCCTGCCGCTCGTCGAGTCCGGCATCGCCGATCTCGATCACCTGATCGCCGACGCGAAGTCCGGCGTCTCCGGCGCCGGGCGCAAAGCGGAGGTGCACACGCTGCTCGCCGAGGCTTCCGACAACTTCAAGGCTTACGGAGTGGGGGGTCATCGTCACCAGCCGGAAATCGTTCAGGGTCTCGCGCGCGCCGCCGGTCGCGCGGTCAACGTCGTGTTCGTTCCACATCTCACGCCCATGATCCGCGGCATCCACGCCACGCTCTACGCGCGTCTCACCGGGGCGGCCGATCTGCAGTCGATGTACGAGAAGCGCTACGCCGGGGAGGCTTTCGTGGACGTCATGCCGGCCGGCAGCCATCCCGACACGCGCTCGGTGCGCGGCGCGAATACCTGCCGCATCGCCGTGCACCAGCCGCGCGGCGGCGATATTGCGGTCGTGCTGTCCGTCATCGACAATCTGGTTAAAGGCGCCTCGGGCCAGGCGGTGCAGAATATGAATATCATGTTCGGATTGCCGGAGACGACGGGGCTCGGGCAGATCGCGTTGATCCCCTAGGACGGATTTTCCTGATGGCTCAGCTCTTCCGCACGCTCAAGCGCAGATTCGGAATCTTTGCGCCGCGGGTGGCGGTGCGCGCGCACGTGCCGTGGTACTGGCGCTGGTTCGGCTACATCGTGCTCGGCGGGGCGGTGATCGGCGTGGGCTGGACCACGTACGAGTACGGCATGGAGTTCGCCGGCTTCCGGCAAGGCGAGGCGCAGCGCGTGATCGCCCAGATGAGCGAGGAGATCCAGAGCCGCGATTCCCGCATCGGCGAGCTGCGGACACAAGTCGCCGCCGCCGAGCGCCAGCTGCAGATCGATCGCGCGACCTACGGCGACCTCGGCCGGCAGGTGAAGCTGCTGTCCGAGGAGAATGCCGCGTTGAAGGAGGATCTCGCGCTGTTCCAGTCGCTGATGGCCTCCGGCGATAAGGAGATCGGCCTCAGCATCAACCGTTTCCGCGTGCAGCCGGATTCGCTGCCCGGCGAGTACCGCTACCGCTTTCTGCTGGTGCAAAGCGGGCAGCGCGTGAAAGAGTTCCAGGGGACGCTGCAGTTCGTGGTGAATCTCGAGCAGGGCGACCGCAGGTTCGTGGTCACGCTCCCGCTGGAGGAGCAGAGGAGCGCCAAGGAGTACCAGGTCAGCTTCAAATTCTTCCAGCGCGTGGAAGGTACGTTCAAAGTCGCGCCCGGCACGGTCGTCAAGAGCCTGCAAGTGCGGGTCTTTGAAATCGGCTCCATTACGCCTAAACTATCGCAATCGGTGAGCGTTTCCTGAGGAATCTGGCATGTTCGGCGGCAAGGGCGGCAGCAAGCCCCACAACAATATCGAGTGCCTGATCGGGTCCGGCACGACGGTCGAGGGCAGCATCATCTTCGCGGGCGGCTTGCGCGTGGACGGGCGCGTGCGGGGCGACGTGATCGCCGTCGAGGGCAAGCCGGGGACGCTGATGCTCTCCGACCAGGCGCAGATCGAGGGCGAAATCCGGGTCTCCCACGTCGTGATCAACGGCACGGTGATCGGAACCGTGCATGCCATGGAATACGTGGAACTGCAGCCCAAGGCGAATGTCACAGGGGATGTGCACTATAAGACGCTCGAAATCCAGCTCGGCGCGGTGGTCCAGGGCCGGCTCGTATACCAGAGCGAAGACAAGTCCGAGAACGTGGTTAAATTGAAACCGGCCGCGGCAGAGTGAGACGGATCTCACGCCGGCCAATTATTGCGGGAATCCAGGATGAATACAGTGACCGAAAAATTGCCGGATGCGCTGGTCTTTACCGACGCCGCGGCGGCGAAGGTGAAACGGCTGATCGACGAGGAAGGCAATCCCAACCTCAAGCTCCGCGTTTTTGTGCAGGGAGGCGGCTGCTCGGGCTTCCAGTACGGATTCACGTTCGACGAGGAAGCGGGCGACGACGACACCCGCATGGAAAAGGGCGGGGTGATGCTGCTGATCGATCCCATGAGCCTGCAGTACCTGGCCGGCGCGGAAATCGACTACCAGCAGAACGTCGAGGGCGAGCAGTTCGTGATCAAGAACCCGAACGCGACGTCGACTTGCGGCTGCGGCTCGTCCTTCTCGGCCTGAGCGGGTCTTAGTTCAGCAAAAAGAAAAGGCGGCCTTGGCCGCCTTTTTTGTTATCCGTCACTCGTCACCTGTCACTCATCACTTGGGATAGACGGCGCCGAGCACCCGCGCGCCGCGCGCGCCGGTCACCGCAGGAAGATTCCCGGGCTTGCTCTTGAGCGCCTGCCGCGCGAGCCAGGCAAAGGCGAGCGCTTCGACGTGCTGCGGGTCGATGCCGAGCGCGGCGGTGGTCGCGATCCGTTTCCCCGGCAGCAATGCGGCCAGGCGCGCGAGCAGGAGGCGATTGCGCGCGCCGCCCCCGCAGACGAACACCTCGCGCGCACGCGCGCAGTGGCGGCGCACCGCGCGTGCGATCGCAAGCGCAGTCAGCTCGAGGAGCGTCGCCTGCACATCCGCCGCCCGCTCGTTGCCGGACAGCAGGCGTTTCACCCAGCGCAGGTTGAACTCCTCGCGACCGGTGCTCTTCGGGGGCCGGCGGTGGAGAAACGGATGCAGGAGAAGTTTCCGCAACAGCGGGGAAATCACGCGGCCGCGTGCGGCCCACGCCCCATTCGCGTCGTAGCGCTTCCCGCGGCGCTCGGCAATCCAGGCATCCGTCATTACATTGCCCGGCCCGCAGTCGAAGCCGGTCACCGCGCCTCTGGCCGGAAGGCCGGTGACGTTGGCCATGCCCCCGATGTTGACGATCGTGCGGTCACGCGTCGCGTGACGGAACATCGCTGCGTGGAACGCGGGCACGAGCGGGGCGCCTTCGCCGCCGGCCGCGATGTCGCGGCTGCGGAAATCGCAGACAACGGTGACGCCGGAGCGCTCGGCAAGCCGCGCCCCGTTGACCACTTGCACCGTATAGCCGTCGCGGGGACGATGCCGTACGGTCTGCCCGTGGCAGCCGATCGCGGCAACGGCGCGGGCGCCGACCCCGGCGCGGGAGAGCAGCCGGCGCACGGCGACCGCATGGAGGTCGGAAAGCTCGTTGGCGAGCAGGGCGGCACGGCGCAGCTCGTCGTGAGCGCTCTGTTGCAGGGCAAGGAGGCGCGAACGCAGCCGCGCGGGGTAGGAAAGATGGACGCTTTCCAGCAGCCGGAATTGCCTGCCGCGCGCTGCGGCCAGTACGGCATCAATGCCGTCCAGGCTGGTGCCCGACATTATTCCGATGTAGAGCTCTGGCACTGCTGCAGGTAGGTGAGTGGTAACTGGATTCCCGCCTCCGCGGGAATGACGTTGCTAACGCACGCCACTCACTGGTTCTCAGTCGAGCCGGGCAAGATGGGTGCTGCGCAGGAGCTTCAGCTGCTGCACCACCGGCTCGACCTGTGCCTCGAACGCGGGCTTCAGCTCGGCGCTGATGGGCGGGGCGGGCGGCATCACCATGCGCAGCGGGTTCTGGTGCACGTTGTTGATGCGGAACTCGTAGTGCAGGTGCGGGCCGGTGGCGAGGCCGGTTGCGCCAACGTAGCCGATCGTCTCGCTCTGGGCGACGCGCACGCCCTTGCGCAGGCCCTTGGCGAACCCGGACAAATGGCCGTACCAGGTGGTGTATTTGGACTGGTGGCGCAATACCACCAGGTTGCCGTAGCCACGATGATCCCGTCCCGCGAATTCGACCACGCCGTCACCGGTGGCGCGGACACGGGTGCCGTGGGGCGCGGCGTAATCGATGCCCTGGTGCGCGCGCCACGTGCCCAGGATCGGGTGGAAGCGCGAGCGGCTGAAACCGGATGCGATGCGCGAATACTCGAGCGGTGAGCGCAGGAACGCCTTGCGGATGTTCCGGCCGTCCGGAGTGTAATAGCCGCCCCGCTTCTCGTCGTACTGGTAGTAGACCGCGCGGTAGAGGCGGCCGACGTTGATGAACTCCGCCGCGAGCACGCGGCCCGCGCGCACCGGCTCACCCCGATCGTGGAACACCTCGTAGATCACCGAGAAACGATCGCCGCGCCGCAGGTCGCGGTGAAAATCGATGTCGGTGGAAAAGATGTCCGCAAGCTGGGTGGCGATCGCGTCGGAGAGCCCGGCGGCGTCGCTGGCGGAGAACAGGGAGGTGCGGATCTCGGCGGACTTCATCAGCACGCGCCGCTCGAGCTCGGCCGGATGCTCGGCGATGCTGATGTCGTCGCCACGGCGCTCCACGGCGAGCACATTGCCACCGTTGCGGTAGTGCAGTTTGAGCAGCCGTCCCTCCGCGGTGACCTGCGCGCGTAGGGATCGGCCGGGCACCAATTGGTGGAGGGCGCGCGCCGAGCGCCTGCTGCGCAGCTGCTGCAGCGCCTCCGGATCGTGGGCGCCGAGCCGCTCCAGGAGGGACGCGAGGGTGTCGCCGCGCTGTATCGGTTCTTCGCGCCAGTAGCCCTCCTCGGCGGCGTCCCCGGCGCTGGCGGCGGGTAGCGCAAGCTCCACTATGACGGGCGTCTGCTTGAACGACTCGGTCACCGTGCCGGGAGCGATGCCGAACGCCGCCACGACGCCAACGAACGGCAATACGATTGCCACCGCCGCGCGGCACAGCCGCGAACCCGCGATGCGCCCCGCGAGAATCCTGCCGGCCTCCCGCCCGACAATCCTGCCGCGGGCTGCTACAATCACGCCGTTCTCTTGTTCCATGATTTCCCAGTGGTTTTTCGGGATGCGGCCAGCTTAGCAGAATCGCCCGCCACGGCAAACCCAATTTTGCATAGTGAAATAGCGCACAGTGCCCAGGCATTCCCTCGAATCATGACTTCCGTCGAACGGCAAATCGAAGTCATCCGCAGCGGTGCGGCGGAGTTGCTGGTCGAATCGGAGCTGCGCGCAAAGCTCGCAACCGGCCAGCCGTTGCGGGTGAAGGCCGGATTCGACCCTACCGCCCCCGACCTTCATCTCGGGCACACCGTGCTCATCAACAAGCTGCGCCAGCTGCAGGACCTGGGGCACCACGTGCTCTTCCTGATCGGTGATTTCACCGGCATGATCGGCGACCCCTCGGGCCGGAACGCGACGCGGCCGCCGCTGTCGCGCGAGGAGGTGATGGCGAACTCGAAGACCTACACCGACCAGGTGTTCCGGATCCTCGACCGGGCCCGCACCGAGGTGGTGTTCAACTCGTCGTGGATGGACGGGATGAATGCCGCGGATCTCATCCGGCTCGCGGCGAAGCACACGGTGGCGCGCATGCTCGAGCGCGACGACTTCGGCAAGCGCTATCGGGCCCGGCACCCGATCGCGATCCACGAGTTTCTCTACCCCCTCGTCCAGGGCTACGACTCCCTGGAGCTGAAGAGCGATCTCGAGCTCGGCGGCACCGATCAGAAATTCAACCTGCTGATGGGCCGCGAGGTGCAGAAGGAGCACGGGCAGCCGCCGCAGTGCATTCTCACGCTGCCGCTGCTGGAAGGGACGGACGGCGTCAACAAGATGTCGAAGTCGCTCGGCAACACCATCGGCATCACGGAGCCGCCCGGAGAAATTTTCGGGAAGCTGATGTCGATCTCGGATGAGCTGATGTGGCGCTATATCGGGTTGCTATCGTTCGAGCCGCCCGAAGAGATCAGCGCCCGAAAGCGGGCGGTGGAGCAGGGCGGCAATCCGCGGGACGTGAAGTTCGAATTTGCCCGGAGCATCGTCGAGCGCTTCCATGGCGGCAAGGCCGCCCAGCTTGCGGCCGAGGCGTTCAACGCCCGGTTCCGGGATCACGAGATCCCCGCAATTGTTCCCGAGGTCACGCTTCGGTCGCCCGGCGGGGCAACGATGGCCATCACGCAAGTGCTGAAGCAGGCGCAGCTTGCGGGCAGCGCGTCGGAGGCCGCTAGGCTGATCCAGCAAGGGGGCATCAAGGTCGACGGTAACAAGGTGAGCGACAAGGCGTTGACTCTCGCTGCGGGACGCGCCTATCTCATTCAGGTCGGCAAGCGCAAGGTCGCGCGCGTCACCATTGCCTGAAAACAAAACGGGCGCCGGGGTCTCCCGACCCCGCGCGCCCGGACTACCTAGAGACTGGCGGATACCGACTTACGCGATCAAGTCGGGGGTGGAGCCCGTCGGAAAAACGTCGTCGGCTTCGGCGACGAGCTGCGGCTTCTCTTCGTCCTTCTTCTCTTCATCCGCGATAAGCTGCGGCTTCTCCGCGTCCTGCTTCTCGTCTTCCACGATCATCTGTGGATAGGGCGAGGTTTCCTTCTTGTCCTCGTCGGCGATCAATTGCGGGAAGGGCGAGGTTTCCTTCTTGTCCTCGTCGGCGATCAATTGCGGGAAGGGCGAGGTCTCCTTCTTGTCTTCATCGGCGATCAATTGCGGGTAGTGCGAGTCCTTCTTTTGCTCGTCTTCCGCGTACGCCGCGAAAGTCGAGAGCCCGAACGCGCTGGCCAGCGCGAGTGCCAGTATGGTTTTGCGATTCATGTAAATCTCCTGTAGCGGTGAAAGTTGATGGTTGGCGATCTGCCCAACAACCCGTTGGACGGGCGGAGAATAGGCGAGGTTTGCGCGCCATGCGGATTCTTACGAACATGTAATCGGTGCGTAGCGCCGGCGTAAGCTTGGTGAAGGAATTGTTTCCGGGACTTACACGCAGCTTACGGAATCGTGCCCGATGATCTGCGGTGCCGCGCGAACGTCTGCTTTCGGCGACAGTGTGCGGTCGACTCCGTGCATTGCCTGGGAGCGAGGCCGGGATCCGCGATTGGCGAAAAGGCTCAGGGGCTTTTCGGGCGGGCAGAAGCACTCAGCTCGTTGCGGCGCGAGCCGCCGACAGATGGCTACCGCTGAGCGTGCGGAGCGCGCCGGTGCGCCGCCACCGGTGCGGGAAATCGGATCGTGACGCGAAGCCCGGGCTGATTGTCCGACAGTTCGACCGATGCACCGTGCAGGTCGGCAACGGCTTTCACCAGCGCGAGGCCGAGGCCGCTGCCGGGTGTCGTGCGACTCGCTTCCAGCCGATAGAAGCGGCGGAATACTTTCTCGCGCTCGGCGGCCGGGATTCCCGGACCCGTGTCGGCAACTCGCAGAACCGGCGCGCCGTCCTCCTGCGCCAGGCCGACGGTGATGTCCACGCCGGCGGGACAGTGGCGGATCGGGTTCTCGATGAGGTTGGCCACCATCTGCGTCAGGAGCTCGCGGTCACCGTGGACCGGCGGGACGCTCGCGAGCGCGGTTTTCAGCCGCTGGCCGCGGTCCTCCGCCACGGGCGCGTACGCCTCGGAAACGGTGGATACGATCTCCCCCAGGCTCACGTCTGAAAAAGCCGCGCGCCGGGCCCCGGCCTCGATCTGGGAGATGCGCAGCAGCGCCGAGAATGTCTCCAGGATAGCGTCCACCTCGGCGATGGACTGTTCGATAACCACGTCCCCGCCCGCTGGCGTCCTGCCCCGCGCCGCCTCGAGATTGTGACGCAGGCGGCTCAGCGGTGTCCGCAGGTCGTGGGCAATATCGTCGGAAACGCGTTTCAGGCTCTCCATCAGCACCTGGATCCGGTCGAGCATGGCGTTCAGGTTGACCGCGAGCTGGTCCATTTCGTCGCCCACGCCGGAAGCCGGCACACGCTTGCCGAGGTCCCCGTCCATGATGGAGCGGGTGGTGCGATTGATTTCCTCGATGCGGCGCAGGAAGCCGATGCCAAGCGCCGCGCCGCCCGCCGCGGCGAGCAGCACCGTGATCGCGATGCCCCAGGCAAGCGCCCGGAAGATCGCTTCCCGCGCCGTCACGGCCCGGTACCGGCTCTCGCCCACCAGCAGAAAACCGCCATTCTCGAGCTGGCGCCCGTGGGCCACGATCGGAAACGCATCGTCCGGGTCGTCCGGTTTCGCGCTCCGGTCCGCGAGCAGCGAGGACACGGGCAGAATTCTCTCGCCCTCCAGGGGTTTCATCGGCGGAACATTGCCCGCGATGCGCTTGCCTGCCGCATCCTGCAGCAGGTAATAGCGCCGCGGCGGCCGTAATTCCACCATCCTCAGCTCGATCGCGCGCACGAGGCTTTTGAATCCGCGGCTGCGGTAGAGCTCGACCAGCACCTCCGCCTCGCGCTCCACGGAATCGCTCAGCTGATCGTCGAGCGCGGTGATCGTGATCCAGTAGACGATCAGGAAGAGGATCGCGACCGACGCCCCGAAGACGACGGCATACCACGCGAGAAGACGGAAGCTCGTGCTGCGAAGAAAGCTATTGGGCGACGCCAAGGGAGTATCCGGAGCCGCGCACCGTGTGTATCAGTTCCTCGCCGAATTCCCGGTCCACCTTGGCGCGGAGCCGGCTGATATGGGTCTCGACGATGCTGGTGTGCGGGTCGAAATGAAACTCCCAGACATGCTCGAGGAGCATGGTCCGCGTCACCACCTGTCCCGTGTTGCGCATCAGGTATTCGAGCAGCCGGAACTCCTGCGGCTGCAGCTCGATGCGCTTGCCGCGGCGGGTCACCGTGCGCTTGAGCCGGTCGAGCTCGAGATCCGCGACGCGCAGCACCGTCGCCTCGTCCACGATGGGGGGACGGCGCGCGAGCGCATTCAGCCGGGCCAGCAGCTCGGCGAACGCAAAGGGCTTGGTGAGGTAATCGTCGGCGCCGGCCTCCAGCCCCTCGACGCGGTCGTTGACGCCGCCCAGTGTCGTGAGCAGGAGCACGGGCGCGCGCGTTCCTGCCGCGCGAATCGTCTTCACGATGGCGAGACCATCGAGGCCGGGCAGCATGCGGTCTATGACCATCACGTCGTAGCCGCCGGCGGAGGCGAGAAAAAGCCCGTCGCGGCCGCTCGCTGAATGATCCACCACGTGGCCATGCTCGCGCAGGCCGTTCGCGACGTACGCGGCGGTGTGCGGATCGTCTTCGATCAGCAGGATCTTCATGGGCGGGCCCATCGTTGCGGCGCTGCGGGTGAGCGTGCAGGCCGCGAAGGTTTTTGTAAGATAGCGCAGCAGCGCATGCCTCACAAGCGCGCTCCCGTGCCGCGGCGCACCGCTTACCAAACCGTAACCTTCAAGCAACCTACCAGCTGCCGGATGCTCCGCCGCCCCCGGAGCTGCCGCCTCCACCCGAGAACCCGCCGCCCCCCGAGCTCCAGGAGCCGCCGCTGGAGCTCCAGCCGCCGCCACCACCGCTGACGGTGAAGCCTCCTATCGTCGCGCGCCCCTTCTTCTTGAGATCGTCCATGGCTCTCCGGTACCGGTCCGAGCGCGACACCAGGAGCTTCGCGGCCGGGAAGCCGATGAGATAGGCGATCAGGATATAAAACGTGATGCCGCTACCGAAGATCATGACCGGAAACATCGCCCAGAACGGGATCAGGAAGGCGTACAGGAACCATCCCATGCCGGGAGTGACGATGCCGACGAACGTGAAGAGGCCAATGATGCCGAAGATGAACGCGCCCATCAGCACCTTCTCGTGCAGCGCCATCCCGGGCGCCTTGAAAAACTCCGATGGCTGTTCCCGCGCTTGCGGATGGATTCGCGCCGGGGCCGCCGTCTTGCCTTCGAGCTGCGCGAGGATGGCGCCGGCGCCCTGGAAAATGCCGCCGTCGTAGTCGCGCTGGCGGAAGCGCGGCGTCATCACGTCGCGGATGATCCGGCCGGCGGCGGCGTCGGTGAGCGTTCCCTCGAGGCCGTATCCGACCTCGATGCGCATGCGGCGGTCCTGCGGAACGACCACCACCAGGACGCCGTTGTCCTTGCCTTTATGACCGAGCTTCCACTGCTCGAAAACGCGCACCGCGTAATCCTCGACGCTCTCGCCGTGTATCGTCGGCACGGTCAACACCGCCACCTGATTGGTGGTCTTCTGCTCATGCGCCTGCAACAGTTCGGTGAGCCGGCGCCGCGTGTCGGCCTTCATGATCTCCGCGTTGTCCACCACGCGGCCGGTCAGGTAGGGCACTTCGGCGCGTTGCGCCTGGACGGCGAGGGGCAGCGCGACGAGCGCTGCGGACAACCAGCCGAACGCCCGCGTCACGATGGCCCCCGTTCCTGGATCAGCGCCTGGGCGATGTCATCGCGCTCGCCCGGCTGCGCGCGGAAGCCGGTTGCGACGAGCGTTTCCTCCAGCCGCGCAAGACCGTCAAGCAACGCGTCCTGGATGCGCCCGCGCTTCAGGGCGGCCGTGACCGCGGAAACGACCGCATCGAGCGCGGCCGGACCCAGCCGGGTGCGGACGCCATCGTCCGCGAGCACCACGACTTCGTGCTCGAACAGGCTCACCAGCAGCAGAATGCCGTCGCGGCGGGGCGTGCGCTGCAACCCGGCATCGAGAAACATCGCCTGCGCGTATTGCAGCGCCTCGGCCTGCCGGCGCGCGCGCGTCAGGAACAGCCGCGCCAGCGGCTTTACCCAAACCGTGGCGAGCGCGGCCGCGCCGCCGGTCGCGAGCGCCGCCACCGCGGTTTCAACGATCGCTTCGGCCCCCTCCCAGCCCGGCGCGGTGAGCGCCGCGGCCGCAGCCGCGAGCAGCGCGAGCGAAGCGCCCAGCGCGAAGGCTTTCCAGGGAATCTCGGGATAGGAATCGGCGCGCGCGATGACCGCGGCGATCACCTCGACGCCGGTCGAGCGCTCGAGGCCGGCTACGCGCTGCCTGACGGCGGCTTCCGCCGCCGGGTCCAGAAACATGCGGCCCCCGTTCAGCGCCGGCTCAACCCCGCAACTGCCTCACCCGCGATCGCAATCCGTCGGCTTTCATCATCGACCTCCCGTTGGACTGGCGATCTTCCTGCGCCTCAATTCGGTGAACGCCGCGAGCTCCCAGTGCCGGATGGCGACCAGCAGGCTCATCGCCGAGCGCTCGTGGAGCGGCAGCCTGGCGTCCTGGTTATTCAGCTCCGAGAACTCACGTGCGATCCGCTTGAGGCGCGTGAGTATCGCCGCGCTCGAGGCTCGCGACAGCATGCCGTTCACGACCACCATGAATTCGTCGGGGCGGTCGAAGCGCGAGCGGAAGTACTCGTTGTGCGCCTGCTGGTTGAAGAAGCGCTGGATCGGCCCATCCGGAAGCCACGAGAAATCGAGCGATACCAGGAGCCTTAACCGGTTGTTGGGCAACAACCGGATGAACCCCAGGCGGTCCAGGCGGGCGAGGAGCTGGATGCACTCCGGCCTGGAGATGTCGTAGGTCGCGACGATCTGGTCGAATCCGACGTGGTTCAGCGCGCACACGGCCACGAGGAACAGCCTGGGATTGGAAACGATTTCCTGCTCCTGCTCGTGGCTCAGCCGGGAGATCAGGTGTTCTTCCTGATGCAGCGCTCGCGCGATATCGGAGAACTCGCTGTTGGCCAGCTGGCACACCTGATCGAGCCGCTTGAGGGAAAAATTCCTGCGTGAAAACATGCGCTTCACGCTTGCCTCGCTCAGGCGCAGCTCGCGCGCGACGCTGGCGTAGGTAATGCCCCGCGAGCGCAATTCCCGCTTGAGTACTTCCACCAGTCCGGCGCTTGTTGTCATGGCTCGCCTCCTCCCTTCTGCCCGGCCCCCGCCACCGGTCCCTCGCGC
>Ga0209640_10003177_pt1 | contig 14372 bp, 14 predicted proteins | sample RifCSP10_1_FD_184018 | JGI IMG/M metagenome (GOLD analysis project Ga0209640, IMG submission 184018) | Soil microbial communities from Rifle, Colorado - Rifle CSP2_sed 10_1 (SPAdes) (version 2) | ecosystem: Environmental > Terrestrial > Deep subsurface > Rock core/Sediment | place: Rifle...
CGTTGTTCACCCAACAGGTGAACCTCGTTCGTGCATGAAAATAGAATGACATCCTATGGGTAGCTATTTTATAAAGTGGTTAACTGCGGAATCTAGGTTCAATACCACCTTGGTTTGCTCAGCGAGCCATACCTTGTTCCATTAAAAACTTCTCGACCAGAGCAGCGAGTTTAGGTTCTCCTACTTCGGCAAATTCATAACGCACGCGTACTATGGGTTTGTTAATCTTGATCAAGGCGCCGATATCACACGGTGTGGCGGCGACCACTATATCCGCATCCGACAAATTGATTGTTTCCTGCAACGCCTGCAGCTGCGAAGGGTGATAGCCCACGGCGGGCAAGACGGCGCCGATGTGAGCATACTGAGTATAAACAGCGGCGATTTCTTTCACGGCGAAACGGCGCGGATCGATAATTTCCGCCGCTTGCGCTTCGGTGGCGGCGACATAACCTGCTCCATACGGCATGCCACCATGGGTGATCGTTGGCCCATCTTACACCACCAGCACGCGGCGATTGCGCACCAGCTCCGGTTCCAGCAACTGCACCGGTGAAGCCGCGCGAACAATCGGCGCAGTACGATTGATTTTTTTGGCATTGTTAATCACGCGCTGAATATTGGCTTCGGAAGCGGAATTGACTTTAGCGACTACAATAATATCCGCCATGCGCAACACGGCTTCGCCGGGATGATGGCTGGACTCGTTGCCCGGCCGCATGGGATCCACCAATACCAGATGCAAATCCGGCCGGATAAAGGGGAAATCATTATTCCCGCCGTCCCACAAAATAATATCGGCATCGGCTGCAGCCCGCGCGACGATGGCCGCATAATCCACCCCGGCGTAAACCACATTACCGATTGCCAGATGTGGTTCGTATTCCTCTCGTTCTTCAACTGTACAATTCGCGGCATCAAGATCAGCGCGTGTTGTAAATCGCTGCACCGCCTGGTGTTCGAGATCGCCATACGGCATGGGATGGCGGATCACCGCGACGTTCAGATTGTGTTGTTTCAACAGGCGCGACAACCAACGTGTGGTTTGCGATTTGCCGCAACCGGTTCTTACGGCGGATATTGCGATCACAGGCACCGCGGCCTGCAGCATAGTGCGCTCGGGTCCCAGCAATACAAAATCCGCGCCGGATGCCAGCACGATCGAGGCGCTATGCATCACCCGCGCATAATCAACATCGCTATAGGCAAACACCACTTGGCCGATTCGCTGTTCCTTGCACAACTGCGCTAATTGTGATTCATCAACAATCGGAATCCCGTTGGGGTAACCATGGCCCGCCAGTGACGGCGGATAACAACGGCCGGCGATATCCGGAATTTGGGTAGCCGTGAACGCAATCACTTCGCTCGCCGGATCACCGCGGTACACGGTATTAAAATTATGAAAGTCGCGGCCGGCAGCGCCCATGATGACAATGCGTGTGGTCTTTGGCTTATTAGTCATGCAATGCGGTTCTCTATGTCATATTGGTGATAGAAAGTAGCCGCCTGGATGGAGTGATAAAATTCCCGGGAAGTGACATTACAGGCGGAATTTCCCGTGAAATTAACCCTGGAAAGTTCATCAATGCTGTAACCAGCATAGGATGGCGTTGCTGTAAAAAATAACAGAGCAGGCGCCAAAGCCAAAAACAGGGTTCGCATTATGTTTTCACCAATTGATAAAGGAATGCGTGAAGAATGTAACAGGCGCTATCACACTGCGTCAAATCCGAACGGGAAATAGGGTGATTAACACAAAAGCCTGCGGCCAAGGAGCGATACTTCACGGCATTCGTAAAAGTTCGGCAGTTTTAAGATTTATTCTTTTCGTCAACTCATTCAATCAGCCGCCGGATATCGGGATTATTCGACGCGTTAGCGCAGCAACGGAGTGAAACGTTGAATCCGCGGGAAAACCCGGCAGCTGCACAGAAAAAGAAATAGGTAGGAAAGAAATGGTGGCTACGACTAGAATCGAACTAGTGACCCCATCATTATGAGTGATGTGCTCTAACCAACTGAGCTACGTAGCCATTCCCGGCCATTGCCAGAAACGAAGAGGCGTAAAGATACCGGAATCGGGTACTTGGATGCAAGTTGAATTCCGGTATAGCGGTACGCGAAACTGCGCTGTTATCGGCGTTTTATTTTTTAATCAACGGCTTATACATTGAAACGGAAATGCATCACATCGCCGTCCTGGGTGATGTAGTCCTTGCCTTCCAGGCGCCATTTACCCGCTTCCTTGGCGCCCAGTTCGCCCTTGCATTCCACGAAATCTTTGTAAGCCATCACCTCGGCGCGAATAAAACCCTTTTCAAAATCCGTATGAATGACCGCCGCGGATTGCGGCGCGGTGGAACCCGCGCGTACCGTCCAGGCGCGCACTTCTTTAACGCCCGCGGTAAAGTACGTCAGCAAGCCCAACAGTTTATAACCCGCCCGGATCACCCGATTCAAACCGGGCTCGTCCAGTCCAATGTCCTTTAAAAACTCGCTGCGTTCATCTTCTTCAAGTTCCACCAGTTCCGCTTCAATCGCAGCGCACACCGGAACCACTTCGGCGTTTTCCGCCGCCGCCAGCGCCACGACTTTGCCGAGCAGCGGATTGTTCTCGAAGCCGTCTTCAGCCACGTTGGCGATATAGACGGTCGGCTTGATGGTCAACAGGAACAGATCGCGCACCAGACGCTTGTCGTCTTCTGACAATGCCAGCGAGCGCGCCTGCTTACCAGCATCCAGATGGTTACGAATTTTTTCCAGCACCGTGAGCTTGGCTTTTGCATCTTTGTCGCCACCCTTGGCGGCCTTGCTGGCTTTGGTAATGTTCTTTTCCACGGAATCCAGGTCCGCCAGCGCCAATTCGGTATTGATGATTTCAATATCCCGCACCGGATCAACCTTGCCTGACACATGGATGATATCGTCGTTTTCAAAACAGCGCACTACATGGGCAATGGCGTCGGTTTCGCGAATATTCGCCAGAAACTGGTTACCCAAACCTTCGCCTTTGGACGCGCCTTCCACGAGCCCCGCGATGTCCACGAACTCGATGGTGGTGGGCACAACCCGTTGCGGCTTGACGATTTCAGCGAGCTTATCCAGCCGTGGATCGGGCACCGGCACCACGCCAACGTTGGGTTCAATGGTGCAAAAAGGGTAGTTTTCGGCCTGGATACCTGCTTTGGTCAACGCATTGAACAATGTTGATTTGCCCACGTTCGGCAGGCCGACGATACCGCATTTAAAACCCATTGTATTTCCTTTAAGCTGTCGTATTATTTTCTGCTGTGCAGATGCGTCATTGCTTTTTGGTACTCGCCGTCCACGATTTGCGGCAATACCACCAGGGTGTCGTTGATAGCATCCAGCATTAAATTTTTCTCGGCACCCGAGGGCGGACCAAGCACATAATTGGTTACTTCGCTGCTGGCGCCGGGGTGGCCGATGCCGATGCGCAACCGCATAAACTCGTTGCTGTTAAAATGCGCAATCATGTCGCGCAATCCATTGTGGCCACCGTGGCCGCCACCCTGTTTCAGGCGTAACACGCCTGGCGGTAAATCCAGTTCGTCGTGAGCCACCAGAATATTTTCCACCGCAACCTTATAGTAATTGGCCAGTGCTGAGACCGCCTGGCCACTGTGATTCATGTAAGTCATCGGCTTGATCAGCCAGATTACACGCTCGCCAAGGGAGATTTTCCCGACTTCACCCTGAAATTTATTGTCGTGATGAAAAGCGCAGCCTTTTGAACGGGCAATCTGCTCCACAAACCAAAAGCCGACGTTGTGCCGGGTTCCCTCATACTTCGCGCCGGGATTACCCAATCCGGCAATGAGTTCAATGTGCGACGGCAACGCCGGCCTTCCGTTGTCAGTTCAACCCAACGAGCCCGGTGAGTTAGGACTCGGTCGGCGCTTCAGGTGCGGCGGGTTCAGCAACGGCCGGCTTTTCTTCCACTTCCAAAGTGGCTTTCTTGAGGTGGACGCTGACGATCGGCAGATCATGATCCGGCCCCTGCGCGAGCGCCGGTATCTCAACACCTTGCGGCAACTTGATATCCGATAAATGCAGGGAATCACCGACTTTCATGTTGCCCAGATCCACTTCCAGATATTCCGGCAAGTCTTTGGCCAGGCAAACGATGTCCACGCTGCTCATCAGGTGAGAAACCAGTCCGCCGTCAATTTTGACGCCGGGCGCAATGTCCGCATTCTTAAAATGCAAAGGCACGTGCATATGAATCTTGTTGGTTTCGCTGACACGCAGAAAATCGACATGCATGATGACCGGCTTGGCGGGGTGACGCTGCACATCCTTCAAAACCGCTTTTTGCGGCTTTCCATCAACGGCTACGTTCAGAATGTGCGAATAGAAAGCTTCATGCTCAAGGTGATGCATGATCTCATTGTGGTCCATGATCAAGGATACCACCTCTTTACCAGCGCCATATAAGATACCGGGGACTTTACCCGCACGGCGTAGGCGGCGGCTCGCACCCTTCCCTACATCCTTGCGGGTTTCTACGGTCATATTAAAATTTTCACTCATGGTTATTACTCCAGTTCATAATTACTTGTTAATGTTAAACATATGCGTCCGCTCTCGCGACCAAAAGCAAACGCGTTCTCCGCAGACCGGCAATTAGCCGAATAAAACCGAATCCAGGCCTGCTAGCAGTAACGCCCGCCGTCAATGGATTAATCCATGAATAACGAACTTACAGATTCTTCGCTGCTGATACGACGCATCGTTTCAGACAATAATTCCGCAATACTGAGTTGACGTATTTTCCTGCATTGCCGCGCTTCTTCGGACAAGGGGATCGTATCCGTCACTACGATTTCGTCCAGTTGCGAATTGGTAATATTTTCAACCGCGTTTCCGGATAACACCGCGTGGGTACAATAAGCGACAACCTTGACGGCGCCATTCGCTTTCAATGCCTTCGCCGCCTGGCACAAAGTGCCCGCGGTATCCACCAGGTCATCGATGAGCACGCAATGGCGGCCAGCTACTTCACCGATAATATTCATAACCTTGGCTTCGTTAGGCCTTGGGCGGCGTTTGTCGATAATCGCTAACTCCGCATCATCCAGCCGTTTGGCCAATGCCCTGGCCCGCACGACCCCGCCCACATCCGGCGACACCACGATCAGGTCCGGATATTCCCGCCGCCAGACATCGCCCAACAGGATAGGTGATGCGTAGATGTTATCGAGCGGCTTATTAAAAAAGCCCTGGATCTGGTCGGAATGCAGATCGACCGTCAATATCCGGTCTGCACCCGCCACTTCGATCATATTGGCAACCACTTTCGCGGTTAACGGCACCCGCGCTGAGCGTGGCCGCCGGTCCTGCCTGGAATAACCAAAATAAGGCACCACGGCGGTTATTCGCGACGCCGATGCACGCCGCACCGCATCGATCATCACCACCAGTTCCATTAAATTATCATTGGTGGGCCTACAGGTTGGTTGAACAATAAAAACGTCGCGGCCGCGCACGTTTTCCATGATTTCAACCTGAATTTCTCCGTCGCTGAACCGGCCGACGATGGCTTTTCCAGGAGCAAGGTCGAGGTACTTACAGACGGCTTCCGCTAATTGGGGATTAGCATTGCCAGTAAACACCATCATCCGGCCGTCTGACACGTTAAAACCCCTCGTTTACTATCATCGGTGTTAAAAAAACCCAACGCTGTTACTCGCTGGGTCCTGTTAAGTGGCTGGGCCGCCAGGATTCGAACCTGGGGATGCTGGGATCAAAACCCAGTGCCTTACCGCTTGGCGACGGCCCAATTTAAAACGCTGTATAAATTCATTCCCGGTTTTTCTGCCGTTTTACCTTTCTCAGCTGCTGTGCAAGCGGGGACTCGTTACAGGCTTTCGCGCAGATGACTTGCCAGCCGCTGGCGGTTTGATCTGTGGCTGAGTGCAGTTCGGCCAGGGCCGCGATGCGCCGTGCGCTCTCTGCGTCCCGGTAGGCGGCAAAAACACAACTGCCAGTTCCCGTCATCATTGCGGGATGGGCGCTTTTAATTTCCTGCGCAGACAACCACTTAAGGGCAGAATCCACGGCCGGATAACGGCGCCGGACGATACCCTCAAACACGTTGCAGGCGCCGCCCTCAAAGTAATCGCGTATTTTGATGGGTCGGGCATCACGTGTCAATTCGGGATCGGCAAAAAGTTCTGCCGTGGATACCTTAATGCCCGGATAGATCACCACAAAACAAGGCTCCGGCAATTCCACCGCCTGAAGTTTTTCGCCAATTCCTTCCGCCCAGGCGGACTTTCCGTAAATAAAGACGGGGATATCAGCGCCCAGAGTGCTGCCCAGCGCAATGAGTTCGGTGTGCGGCAATGCCAGCTCCCACAGGTGGTTCAAGGCCAGCAGCGTTGTTGCCGCATCGGAACTACCTCCTCCCAAGCCGCCACCCAGGGGGATTTTTTTATCGATACTGATATCGGCGCCCAGCGCGCACCCGGTGTATTGTTTAAGCAACCCGGCCGCGCGCACGGTGATATCCTGATGGGGTTCGACACCGGCGATAACCGTGGTGCGGTTTATTATCCCGTCGCCCCGAATGTGAAACTGAAGATCATCACCAAAATCCAGAAATTGAAACAGCGTCTGCAGGTTATGATAGCCGTCTTCACGCCGGCTAATGATATGCAAAAACAAATTAAGTTTGGCCGGGGCTGGCCATGGGTCTGCGGAATTCACGGGTGGATTGATCACAATAAGAGTACTAGCTGATGGTCTATTAGCTGATAGTCCATTGCGTCACGATCAGGCGAATCCGCATATCCTCGCGCTGAATGACTATCTTTCGCGGAAAGCTAATCGCGCCGTATTGTTGATACTGTTCATATTGGACATGCCAGCCATTTTGTTTCAGGTCCTGAATTGAACCTTGCGCGTCCAGCGTCACTTTCACTGGCATTTGCGGATCAGGCAAGCCACGCACCCAGTACCACAAGCCGCCCAGCGGAATATCCCAATTGGTTTCCCGGCGCAACAATGCCTCGGCATCGTTGGCGTTATAGCTTTGCCCATTGGCCAGCCGTAATTCCACGCCGTCATGACCGCCTAACAACTGCATGGCGCCTTGTCCGGAAGGCGCGTCAAATTGAATAAAATAGTCGGACGTCGCGCCTTGTTGCCAGTACAACTGGCCACTCCAGGCTTCTGCATTGGTTACCAGTGAAATACGGCTGGTGAGTTCCCAGCTGCTCACCGCTGCCAATTGGGACTCTCGTTGCTCAATTGCCGCCTGGTGCTGTTTGCGCAGTTGTTCGGGCTCAACCGGTATGCTCTGGCAGGCCATAAGAGCAACACCGATCACACCGAGAACTGCGAGTGTCTTATAACGAGTCACGGGGCACGATCATCTGGTATCTAAAATAGAATACTCGATCCGTTTTGCGCAACAGGATCATCAGGGAAAGCAATATAGGCCGTAGTAATAAATCGAAAGTTAAACAGTAATGATTACTACAATCCGAAGCGCTTCATGATGTCAGCCAGGTTCCTGTCTTTGGGGTGCTCCTTCAAGGAGTTTTCCCAGATTTCCAGGGCGCCCGTTTTATCCCCCGAGACCCACAAAACTTCACCCAGGTGCGCGGCAATTTCAGGATCTTGCGACAGCTCGACAGCACGGCGCAAATGCTTGATGGCGTTTTGATAATTGCCAAGCCGGTACTGAACCCAACCCATGCTATCCACCACGGCTGCATCGTCAGGTTCCAGCTCCATTGCGCGTTGTATATATGTCAACGCTTCTTCATAGCGCGTGGTGCGGTCCGCCAAGGTATAACCCAACGCATTTAATACCTGGGCATTGGTTGGCTCCAGTTTCAAAATGGTTTGTAAATCGCTTTCCACCAGATCAAGCTCACCCAGCTTTTCCGCCACCAGGGCCCGCGCATAACGCACGCTGGTTTCATTGGGCATGGCGTCCAACACCTTGGTATAGTACTCCTTCGCCGCCGGAAAACGTTCCGCTTCGCGCAACAAGTCACCTTCCAGCAGGATCAACTGCAACCGCTGCTTGGAATTGTTAACCCGCACCGTTTGCAGATGCTCGATGGCCGCGTCAAAATCCTTTTTGTCCGCCAGAATAGACACAATGCGCAACTGCGCATTATAGTAAAACTCGCCATAACGCACGAAAGAGTAGCGGTTCATGGCCGCCTGCTGGTCCCCTTTCTGTTCCGCCACTTGCCCCAGATAATAATTGGTTTCCTGCACCCGGCCGCCAAGTTTCAAGACTTTTTCCAGGTATTTTTGCGCCTTATCCAGCTTGTTCATTTGCAACGCGAGCACGCCCGCATAATAGTTTATTTCCGCATTGCGTTCCTCGAGTTCCGCCAGCCGGATAAATTCAGCCAACGCCTTGTCGAGCTGCCGGGCTTCCGTGAGCATGCGCGCGTAAGTAAGCCCCACTTCCAGGTTTTCGCCCATCTCACCCTTCAGTACATTCTCCAGGTAACTTAACGCTTCCGCCCTGGCGCCTTGCATTGCCAGGATCCGTGAACGCAATATAATCGCGCTTGGCCATTTGGGCTTGATTTGCAACGCGGTATCCAAAGTCTCTAGCGCCATTTCAAAACGTGCTTGCCGCATGGCGAGATGCGCCTGGGCAAATAACGCGTAGGGATTGTCCCGGCGCGGTTCCACCAGTTTATCCATGACACTCATGGCAAGGTCCCGATCGGCCTCCCGGGACAATTGGGAGGCGATAATCGTAAATCCATAGCCTGGATTTTTTTCATCTTGCAGCAATGTAAGCATTTTTTCATATTCCGCGACGGCATCGGCCGGCCTGGCCAGGCGCAGGTATATTGAAGCCAGGTTGTGCCTGGCGTCGGAATTATTGGGATCCACAGTCACCCACAAATTAGCCCCCACAAGGGCTTTATCATATTCTTTTGCATACAGCGCAATTTGAGTGGCGCGTGAGGCGACCCGGGGATCATGGGTTTCCTGGGCAACTTCGATATAGTTATCAATCGCCAGGTTTAGCTCACCGCGTTGACCGGCGATTTCGGCGACCAGGAGTTTATATAAAAGGTCAGGCGGAACATCAGTTTCCAAATCATCGATAAGATTGTCCGCGGGCGGCAATTCCACATCCAGTGTCAATTGATCGAAGGACTCCGTCGCGGGTATTTCCGTATCGGTTGTCTGGCCGGTTCCCACGGCGGATTCAGCGTCCCCGTTGTCTTTGGGAGTGATGCTACAGGCTTGGAAACCGAGTCCCAGGAACAAACTCACACAAAAATATTGAAATGCCTTCATATTATCTTTTACTCCCGCCGACATATATAACTAACAAATTGTCCAACCAGAACCTGATATTACGCATCAGGCCGGGTAAATAAAATCTTTATACAACATTTTAATCACCAATATATACTACTATGTTGACCTTTTTATACGATTCAACTACTTGTATTCCCACACTATATCGATCAAAATTTGATAACCATCAGTATTGTTGTTTTTTATGGTAGTCTTTTTTAACGTATGTCCTTATTAGCACTCGGCATTAACCATAAAACCGCTCCCGTTGATATTCGCGAGCGCGTCGCCTTTGAGCCAAGCCAAATTACTCACGCTCTCAAAGACTTAGTCGCGCAGCCTGCCGTTAACGAGGCGGCGATCATATCGACCTGCAATCGCACTGAATTGTATTGCGGCTTGGAGCACAACGACCTGAAGTTGATCATCAACTGGATGTGTGATTATCACAAGCTTGGCGAGCGTGACATCCAGCCCTATATTTATGCTCACCCGGACCATGCCGCCGTTCGTCATGTGCTGAGGGTTGCCAGCGGCTTGGATTCCATGGTGCTGGGCGAACCGCAGATCCTGGGGCAAATGAAAGACGCCTATTCCGCTGCCGCCCAGGCCGGTACATTGGGCGGTTCTTTAGACCGCCTGTTTCAGCATACATTCGCAGTGGCAAAACAGGTGCGTACGGATACTCAAATTGGCGCCAGCCCGGTCTCCGTCGCCTTCGCCGCGGTCAGCCTCGCCAAGCAGATTTTCAGCGATTTAAGCAAGCATACCGCCTTGCTGATCGGCGCCGGGGAAACCATCGAACTGGCCGCCCGCCATCTGCACGAATCCGGCATCGGCCGCATGATCATCGCCAACCGCACCATTGAACGCGCCCATAACCTGGCGGCCGAATTTAACGCCTACGCCATTTCCCTGCCGGACATTCCCGGTCATCTGGCGGAGGCGGACATTGTTATTTCATCCACCGCCAGCCCACTGCCGATTCTCGGTAAAGGCTCGGTTGAAAGCGCCCTGAAAATTCGCAAACATAAACCAATTCTTATGATCGACATTGCCGTACCCCGCGATATTGAATCCGAAGTAGGGGATCTGAACGACGTTTATCTCTATACCGTGGATGATATGCAAGAAATCATCCAGGAAGGATTGCGCTCCCGCCAGGAAGCCGCTGAACAGGCCGAGGAAATTATCGATACCCAGGTTTCGCACTTTATGAATTGGCTGCAATCCCTGGGTGCGGTATCGACCATTTGCGCTCTGCGCCAAAAAGCGGAAACCAGCCGCGACGCGGAACTCGAGAAAGCGCTGGCGCTGCTGGCCAGCGGCAAACCAGCGGATGAAGTACTGAAATTGTTCGCTCACCGGCTTACCAATAAACTGATCCACACCCCCAGCGTGCAACTCAAGCAGGCGGGTTATGACGGCCGCAACGAAATATTCGACGTCGTCCGCGCTATCTTTGATATCAAAGACTCCGAACTCTAACTCATCGTGAAACCATCCATTCGCAGCAAGCTCGAAAAGCTGTCCGAACGCCTTGAAGAAATCAACGCGCTTTTGGCGGATCCGGGCATTATCGGCAATCAAAACCAGTTCCGGGATTTGTCCAAGGAATATGCGCAAATCAGCCCCGTGGTCGAGTGCTTTGTAAAATACCAGGAGGCCCTGGAAGACATCAATGCCGCTGAAAGCATGCTCAAAGACAGCGATCCTGAAATCCGCGAGATGGCCAGCGCCGAGGTAAAGACAAGCCACGGTAAAATGGAAAACCTGGAACTTGAATTGCAAAAATTATTGCTGCCGAAAGACCCGCACGACGACAGCAATATTTATCTTGAAATCCGCGCCGGCACCGGCGGTGATGAAGCAGCCATCTTTGCGGGCGACCTGTTCCGGATGTATTCGCGCTATGCCGAACTACGGCGCTGGAACATTGAAATCATTAGCGAGAATGCGGGCGAGCATGGCGGTTACAAGGAAGTTATCGCCCGTATTGAAGGGCAAGGCGTTTATTCGAAACTTAAATTTGAATCCGGCGCGCACCGCGTGCAGCGGGTCCCCGCGACAGAATCCCAGGGACGTATTCACACCTCCACCTGCACGGTTGCGGTTATGCCCGAGGTCCCGGAAATTGAGCAACAGGAAATCAGTCCCAGCGATTTAAAAATCGACACCTATCGCGCCTCCGGCGCGGGCGGTCAACACGTTAACAAAACCGATTCAGCGATTCGCGTCACCCACTTGCCGACGGGTATTGTGGTGGAGTGCCAGGACGAGCGCTCGCAGCATAAAAACCGGGCGCGCGCCATGTCACTGTTAAAGGCCAAACTCTATGACGCCGAACTGGAAAAACAGACCCGGGAACAGGCGGCAACGCGTAAAAGCCTGGTGGGCACCGGCGATCGCTCCGAGCGAATCCGCACCTACAATTTTCCCCAGGGGCGGCTCACGGATCACCGGATCAACCTGACGCTGTATAAACTGGAAGACATCATGCAAGGCCGTCTTGAAGCGGTCATCGAACCGCTGGCCAATGAGAACCAGGCGCAACTGTTAACGGCAATCGGCGAATAAGCTCCTGCCACGCCGCCGCTCGCAAATAATTCCTTTTTTATGAGCACCATTCAACAAGCTCTCACAACGGCATTTTCCCAGTTAAATCAGCTCCCGGACGTAGCGGCGAGGCTGGAAGCGGAAATACTCTTAGCGTACGCCTTGGCAAAACCACGCGCCTATTTACACACCTGGCCGCAACAAGTTCTGGAAAAATCCGTTTTGGATCGGTTCGGGACGCTGGTGCAACGCCGTTGCCGGGGCGAACCGGTTGCCTATATAACCGGCCAGCGGGAATTTTGGGGTTTGCCATTAACAGTCTCTACCGCCACCTTGATCCCCCGGCCGGAAACCGAACGCCTGGTTGAAATTGCGCTGGAAAAAATCCCTGCGCAGGCGTCATGGCATATCGCCGACCTTGGCACCGGCAGTGGCGCGCTGGCGTTCGCGCTGGCCAGCGAAAGGCCGCGCTGCGAAATTACCGGGACGGATATCAGCACGGCCGCCCTGGCCATTGCCAAAGCCAACCGCCAGCGCTTAAACCTGACGAATGTGCGTTTTATAGCGGGCCGCTGGTTTGACCCGCTATCCGGTCGCCGGTTTGACCTGGTGATTTCCAATCCGCCTTATGTCGCCAGCGGTGATCCTCACTTGCAGCAGGGCGACTTGCGTTTTGAACCGCGGCAGGCGTTAAGCGCCGGCCCCGACGGCCTGGAAGCTATTCGGGAAATTGTTTCCAGCGCCCACGCCCATTTGCAACCCGGTGGCTGGTTGATGCTGGAACACGGTTTTGCTCAGGGTGACGCCGTCGTGAAACTGTTTACTGATAATGGATTTGCTCACGTGCAGTGTCACCGGGATTATGCCGAGCGGGAACGGGCTACCGTGGGACGGTTTACCGGCTGATAACCAGACACTCGCCCCGGTTATGCTCCTGCATTCCATCATCCTATCAACAAATACTAATATTCTTTACCACTGTATAAATCCGCTTAACATCAATCGCTGCTGGTTTATTCCTTGATTATTCGGCGCCAGTCGCTACGCTGAAGGTATGCACCCAGGTAATAACGATCTCATCAAACACCGTGAAATTCTGTTTATGTCGCCGCAACGGGAGCAAGATCCCGCTGCGGCGGCTTTGGCGCTGCTAAACGATGTCGACGGTATTCTGTCCGTTTCACGGCTGCATCCCCTGGGAATTCGCGTTTCCTATCAGCTGACCAAGATCACCTTGAATGACATTGAGGATGCGTTGCAGGAAATCGGTTTTCATTTGGATAACAGTGTCCTGTCCAAACTCAAACGCGCGCTGTTTTATTTTGCAGAAGATACACATTTGGCCAACCTGGGTTACGATCATGCGGAATCCAAATCCACGCTGGAGATTTTCATCAACCGGCATAACCAGTTGCCGCACGGTTGCCGCGATGAACGCCCGGCTCATTTTCGCCATTACAGTTAATGGCAACCCCCTCCGTTCGGGCAATTCTCTTGCCCATCGAATAGCATTAAACCTAAACTAAGCACCATGAATGATGAACAATTGCTGCGCTACAGCCGGCAGATTATGTTGCCCGCGGTGGATATTGCAGGTCAGCAAAAACTCTTGGATTCCCGTGTATTGATCATCGGGCTGGGAGGCCTTGGATCGCCGGCCGCCATGTACCTGGCCGCTGCGGGGGTAGGTCACCTTGTGCTTTGTGACGATGACCGGGTGGATCTTTCGAATCTGCAACGGCAAATCGCCCACACCACGGCCGCTATCGGCCAGACCAAAACCGAATCGGCCTCGGCAACCTTGCAGGCCCTCAATCCTGAGGTACAGGTTGAAAGCATTGCTCACCGCATGGACCGTGAAGAACTACGCACCCATGTCCAACGCTGCGATGTCGTGGTGGATGCCAGCGATAACTTTGCTACGCGCTTTTTGCTCAACGCGGTCTGTGTCCAGGCAAAAAAACCCCTGGTATCCGGCGCTGCCATACGCATGGAAGGCCAGGTATCCGTGTTTCGCAATGATCAATGGGATAGCCCCTGCTACCGGTGTTTGTACAGGGAGGAAGCCGAGTTTCGTGAATCCTGTAGTGAAACTGGAGTACTTGCGCCAGTGGTTGGTGTAATTGGCGCCATTCAGGCCGTTGAAACCCTGAAGATATTACTTAATGTGGGAAAATGCCTGAAAGGAAAGGTGTTGATTTGGGATGCAAGCACCATGGATTGGCGCAGTATAAATCTAAAAAAAGACCCGGATTGTCCGATTTGTTCCCACAATAATTAGAATAATGACGCTTGGAACTTATTAACTTACCACGAACAACGTTTTTCTTGTTACTACGATAATAGTGGTAATTACTAAAATCTATTTGGCTATTATTATCTATATGGTGGTTAACAGATAACATAATAACCGACTTTCTTGTAACGTATCCACAGGGCGCACGATCTGCAATTCCATATCCCGCTTTGGAATCTACTCATCACAAACTTTTATATCTGAT
>Ga0209640_10003178_pt1 | contig 14367 bp, 15 predicted proteins | sample RifCSP10_1_FD_184018 | JGI IMG/M metagenome (GOLD analysis project Ga0209640, IMG submission 184018) | Soil microbial communities from Rifle, Colorado - Rifle CSP2_sed 10_1 (SPAdes) (version 2) | ecosystem: Environmental > Terrestrial > Deep subsurface > Rock core/Sediment | place: Rifle...
AGGGCACGCACATCCCGGACTGGCTGGCTGTGCCGTTTGCCGGCATCACGCCGGCGCCGTCACAGGAACGCGGCCAGGATCTGTTTCCGACCGGCAACTGGCGCAGCATCCGTCCGGTGTACCGGGACAAGATGCCGCCGTGCAACAACGCGTGCGGGACCAACGAAAAGATCCAGGGCTATCTCGACCTCGTCAAGCGCGGCAAGTATCTCGACGCCTACGCGCTCATCAAGGAGGACATGCCCTTCCCGTCGGTCACCGGGCGGGTGTGCTACCACCCGTGCGAGCAGGCGTGCAACCGCGGGCAGTACGACGAGGCCATCTCCATTCGAGCCGTGGAGCGGTTCCTCGGCGACCTCGGACAGGCGCTGCCGCGCGACGTGGTCAAGGCCGGCCCCCCCAACGGGAAAAAGGTGGCCGTCGTCGGCTCCGGTCCTGCCGGGCACAGCGCCGCCTACCAGCTGGCGCGCCTCGGCTATCAGGTCACTATCCTCGAGAAGTCGCCGAGGGCCGGCGGTCTCAACCGCGGCGGCATTCCCGACTGGGTGCTTCCGCAGGACGTGCTCGACCGCGAGATCGAGCGCCTCGTGGAGCTCGGCGTCACGATCAAGACGAACACGGAGGTCGGCAAGGACGTCAGCTGGGACGACCTGAAGAAGAACTACGACGCGTGCGTGCTGGCCGTGGGCCTCACCGAGCCCAACAGCGTGCGGGCCGAGGGCGAAAACACGAAGGGCGCCGTCTACGGCCTTCCGTTCCTGCGGGACATCGGCATGGGCACGTCAACGGTCACGCTGGGGCCCCGCGTGGCCGTCATCGGCGGCGGCAACACGGCGATCGACTGCGCCCGCGAAGCCTTGAGACAGGGCGCGCAGGAAGTGACGATGATCACCGTGGAAGGCACCCCGAGCGAGATGCCGTGCGTGCCCGAGGATCTGCACGACATGCTCGAAGAGGGCGTGGAGCTGCTGCACTCGCGCGCGATGACCGCCGTGCTGGGCAACGGGTCGGTCGAGGCGCTGCAGCTGCACCCGGCCCGGTTCACCGGCGCCATCAACGCCTCGCCGATTGCCATCGACCGGGAGGTGGCCGCCGAGCGCTTCGCGGTGGACAACGTGATCATCGCCGTCGGCCAGCACGCCTCGCTGGCGTGGCTGCCGGCCGAGTTCAAGAACGACCGCGGCACGATCAAGGCGGACGAGTTCGGGCGCCTCGGCAACACGAACGTCTTCGCCGCGGGCGACATCGTCCAGCTCGGATCGGGCCAGCCCCTGATGGTGGTCAACGCCGTCGGCGACGGCAAGCGCGTGGCCTTCAACGTCGACAAGGTGCTGCGAAGCCGGCCGCTCCAGCCCCGGACGATCGCCATCGACGTGATCACCGACCTGAACCGGATGAACATGACGTACTTCCCGCACTTCCCGCGCGTGCAGCAGGCGATGCTGCCGCCGACGAGCCGCCGGCTCACGCAGGAGGAAGTCATTCAGGCGTTCTCCGAAGAGCAGGCGGTGGAGGAAGCCAACCGGTGCTTCAGTTGCGGCACCTGCAATGCCTGCGACAACTGCTATCTGGTGTGTCCCGAACCGTGCATCGTGCGTCCGGACCGTTCGAACGGCCTGTACAAAATCCTGGTGGACTACTGCAAGGGCTGCCGGGTGTGCATCGAGGAGTGCCCCACCGGCTGCCTCGAAGGCGTGCCCGAGCTGGACTTCGACACCGGCGTCGTGCGCATGGACACGGCGTTCGCGATCACGCAGGGGCTGCACGGACGGCAGGCCGAGGAGCTGCGGAAGCTTCCCGACCTTCCACCCAAGAAGATCGAGGCGACGCGGTAGGGGAACTGAGCTGTCGTAGTGTCCGGCTTCAGCCGGACCGGGAGAGAACTGATGGCAACTGCAGTGGCAGCAAAGAAGAAGACGGTCCGGATCAACGGGTGCGTGGCGGCGGCGCAGGCCGCCAAGTACGCCGACGTCGACGTGATTACCGCCTATCCGATCCGGCCCTATACGGCAACCATGATGGCGCTGGCGCAGATGGTGGCCAACGGCGACCTCGATGCCGAGTACATCGTGGCCGACAGCGAGCACTCCCAGCTGAGCATCGCGCACGGCGCGTCCTCGAGCGGCGCGCGCGTGTTTACCGGCAGCTCGGGCGTCGGCGTGCAGTTCGCCTACGAGCTCTATTCCCCGATCTCCGGCAGCCGCATGCCCGTCCAGATGATGATCGCCGACCGCACGCTCGACCCGCCCGGCGATTTCGGCTCCGAGCACACCGACGCCCTCTCCACGCGCGACATGGGATGGCTGATGGGCTGGTCGGCGACGGCGCAGGAGGCCTTCGACAACCATCTGATGGGCTATCGCATCGGCGAAGACCCGCGCGTGCTGCTGCCCCAGATGGTCTGCCAGGACGGGTTCTTCGTCTCGCACATCACGAGCGATTGCGACCTGCCCGACACCGGCCAGGTGAAGGAATTTCTGCCGCCGTACAAGCATCCGTATCCGCTGGATCCGCGGCATCCGGTTTCGCACGGCCCGCAGATCATGCCCGAGCAGGGCCCTCCGCTCCAGCTCGAGCGCGCGCGGGCGATGGAAGGCGCCGTGCCGGTCATCGAGGAGATCCACGACGAGTTCGCCCGGATCTTCGGCCGCCGTTACGATCCGTGGATCGAGGAGTTCATGACCGACGGCGCCGACGTCGTCTTCTTCCTGCAGGGCGGCCACGGCGTCACCGCGAAATACGCCATACGCCACATGCGCGAGCGCGGCGCCAAGGTGGGGCTGGTGCGGTTGCGGACGTTCCGACCCTACCCCACCGACCGCGTCAAGGACGTGCTGAGCCGCTTCAAGGTGGTCGGCGTCGTCGAGACCAACATGGGCCTCGGCAGCGTCAGCAGCGGCGGCGTCCTGTACGCCGAGGTGTGCGCGGCGCTCTACGAGAGCCCCACGCGTCCGCTGGTGATGTCGTTCATGGCCGGCATGGGCGGCGAGGCGATCGTGCTGAAAGAGTTCTATTGGATGACCCAGAAGATGCTCGAGGCGCAGAAGCGCGGCGGTATCGAAAAGCGGACGCACTGGGTAGGATTTGAAGAGTAAGATCCGCGTACGTAGCGTCCGGCTTCAGCCGGACCGTGTTGGAGGAGCCGATGCCAGCGATTGAAGTTCAGCGGCAGATGCTGCCGCTCTTGAGCAGCCCGAACCAGGGGGCGCGTTTCTACAACCCCGAGCTGCCCCAGACCGAGCCGTTCGTCCCCGGCCACCGCACGTGCGCGGGCTGCGGTCCGTCGATCCAGTACCGCATGACGAGCAAGGCCGCGGGCGACAACACGATTCTCGTGGGGCCGACCGGCTGCATGTACGTCGCCAACAGCTCCTATCTGTGCACGCCCTACAATGTGCCCTGGGCGCACACGCAGATCGGCAGCGCCGGCAGCTTCACCGCGGGTGTCGCCGCGGCGTACGAGGCGATGATCCGGAAGGGCAAGTGGAAGGGGACCTATCCGAACATCATCTGCGAGGCCGGCGACGGCAGCGCCTCGGATATCGGTCTTGCGTCGATCTCGGGCGCGCTGTACCGGAACCACGACTGCCTGATCATCTGCTACGACAACGAGCAGTACGCCAACACGGGCATTCAGGCCTCCTCACGCACGCCCTACGGCGGGATGACGACCTTCTCGCCTCCGGGCCCGATGGTGCCGGAAGCCAAGAAACTGTTTCCGAAAGACCTGGCCCGCATGATGGCGGCCGGTCATCCGCACTGTTACGTGGGGACCGCCAGCGTCGGCTACCCGATCGACCTGATGAACAAGGTGCGCAGGGGACTCAATTACAAAGGCGCGGCGTACCTGATGATCTACACGCCCTGCCAGAAGGGCTTCGTGTACGAAACGCCGCGATCGATCGATCTCGGCCGGCTCGTGGTCGAGTGCGGACTGTATCCCATCTGGGAATGGGACCCCGAAAAGCGGGCGTACGACTACAGCTTCCGTCCGCAGACGATGCGGCCGGTCTCGGATTACCTGAAGCTGCAGGGGCGCTTCGGCCACCTGCACGCCGAGCACATCGCCAAGCTCCAGAACTTTGCCAACGAGCAGTGGCGGATGATGGGCATCGAGGTGCCCGAGGCGTTGATCCGGGCGGCGAACCCCGAGGCGCAGGTCGACATGGCGGCTGCGGAACAGGCCGCTGTCGTCGCGCAAACGGTATAACCCGGGAGAGATCAGAACGATGGCCCAAGACGCCAAGCCGGCCGCCGCGCCTGCAGCACAGGAAAGCTATATCGTCGTCGAAGGCAAGAAGCGCGGTTCAACCCGCGAAGTGCGGCCGGAGGCGTCGCACGACCGCTACTACACCGTCGTCCGCGTCCACGGCGGCGATGCCCTGCTGACCGACAACTGGCACACCAGCGAAGTGCTGGGTCATGCCCGGCAGAACTTCGAGGGCGTCACGTTTGCGATGCGGACGCTGGAGGCGTGGGGGGCGCGGGTCGAATCCGACACCCGTGGCTCCTTCACGGCCGGCGGGCGCGTGTGGGTGCTGGACCTGGAGCCGGCGGCGGGCAAGAAACCGCGGCTGTCCGGCGCCGGATCAGTCAAGAAGTAGCAGGTGCCGCGGCGCATCCTGCTCATCGACGACACACCCGAGATCGCCGAACTCCTGACGTTTGCGCTGCGCGACCACGGGTACGACGTGGTCGCCAGCGGCTATACGAGCGCCGTCGGCGAGCAGGTCGTCAGCGAGCGCGCCGACGCGCTCGTCCTCGATTGCTCGGTCTTCGAGATGAGCGCATCGCTCTTCGATATCGTCCGCGGCGATCCGTCCCTGGCCGATCTTCCGATCGTGATCATCAGCGACACGCCGGAGAAGGCCGATGCCAGCCTGCAGTCGCGGCAGGCGGACCATGTCCTGCTCATCCCGAAACCGTTTACCGGCGCCCATGTCGCCCGGGCGCTGGACCAGTTGTTGGACTCAGGCGGCAGGCAGTAGGCGGTAGGCGGTAGCTGATATGGCCCTCTGGAGCATGGACGACTGGCAGTACCTCGAGCGCCGGGTTGTCGTCGATCCAAAGGGAAGGACGTGGTCGGTTGCGCTGATGGACGTGCTGGGTCAGGCAGGCGATCCCGACACGCCGCATCACCTGCTCGAGCAGCAGTACGCGTCAGGCCGGTATTTCACGATCGTGTATTCGGCCACCGGCGCGGTTCAATGGGAGCGCGGCTACCGTCTACTCCCGGAGGCGACCACCGCCTACGAGCGCCTGCTGGCGGCCGTCGCCGACGGCCGCGTCGATCCCGCGCAACCGGTGTTCCAGGAGGGGTGGGACGATTGACCCTCTTCCGGCTGAAGCCGGAAGCTACATGTGGCTTCCGCCTTTAGGCGGAAGAGGGCGTTATGCGGCGGGTGCCGGCGCGTGCCCTTCGACTGTGCTCAGGGCACCCCGAGCATCGCCGAGGGGTGCGGGATGTCGTACACGTAATCGTGCGCCTGGAGCGCCTTCTCCAGCCGGGCCCGAGTGGCCGCGTCGGCGGCGCCGGCCAGGCGCGCCACCAGGTCCTGACGGTCGGTCAGGATGCCGTCCAGGATCGCCTCCTGATCAGCCTTCGGCTGCTCGACCAGCGACAGCAGCACGCGCGACCCGTACTTGATCCAGCGGCGCTGCGGCACGAGACGCCCGTTCGGCGCGGTCTCGACCACCTGGCGCTTGAGAATCTGCAGCACCAGCTCGGCGTTGGTCTGCTCGTACACGACCTTGAGCGTCGTGAAGAGCTCCTTCACGGTGTCGCGGCGCTCGTCGATCAGCCGCACGAAGAACTCGGGCGTCACGCGGTCGCCCTTCTTCGACATCGTCCCGTCGCCGGTGATCTCCACCCCGTGATACACGGTCAGGCACAGGAAGTGCCAGAAGATCTCGTACGTCGCGAGGTCGTTCATGAACCGCAGGCCGGTCTTCGGGTCGAGGATGGCGGCGGCGTTGTTGCCCTGCAGCTGCTGGTACATGTACTCGGTGGCCATGTACATCGCATAGCGGAGGCCATCCTCGGTCGTCGGCCCCTTCGGGCGCGCGAGCAGGCGCTCGCGGGCCTCTTCTGAAAACAGCTTCTCCACCGTGAGATCGTTCGCCGTGAGCTCGAGGGGGCGGATCCGGCCCCCCGCGAGGAGCCCGAGCGCCTCGAGCCGTGTCCGTTCGTCCGGCGTCAGCTTGTCGACGACGCGCTGCAGGTCGGCGGCGTCGGTGACGAGGGGCTCGCGTCCCGCGCCGACGTAGTCGCGGGCGACCGTCGCCACCCAGCTCTGGCGGTAGGTGTCGTACGACGTACCGTCGATCGTGAAGAGCCCCGTGAGCCGCTCGCGCAGCTTGTCGAACCAGATGTCGCGCAGCGCCTTGGCGTCGTGTTCGGGCGCGCGCGGGTTCTGCATCTGCGCCGCCATGCCGCCAATCGGCATGCCGCCGGCCAGCGTCGCGAGGAGCGCGTTGCGCATCGTGTAATACGACATCGACGGCTCGGTCATCGTGACGCTATGGGGATCGGGAATCACCATCGCGGGGTCGTGCCGGAACATCTCCTCGCGGCTGTTGATGTAGTCCCAGCGCCCGACGTTGGGGCCGATCAGGTTCTCGCGCAGCACCCACATGATGGCTTCCTGCTGGAGCGCGTACTCCGCGCGCTCGTTCAGCATCTTGATCTTCAAGGTGCCGCGCCGCACGCCCATCGCCTCTTCCAGCCGTTTCAGGAGCTTGGCGACGAGCCGCGCTTCCTGCCACGTCTCGATCTTCGGGATGTAGTAGTAGATGCCGGAGCCGTTCTTCTTCTGCGACTCGTAGTTGCTGAGCGCGTGAATCACAAGGCCGGGAACAATCGAGGGCACCGGGTTCCCGTCGATCGTCATCTGCCGGTTGTGGAGATGGATGCCGCCGACGCGGTGCAGAATCGTCGGCCATTTCTCGGGCGGCACGTCGATGGTGTACGTGCGCTTCTTCGTGGGATGCACGTAGGGCTTGCCGTCCCACTTGTGCGCCAGGATGTCGGCCAGGTTGACCCATGCCCGGTACAGCTGGTCCTTGTAGTCGCCGCCGGCGTCCTCCCAATCCCACATCCACTGCGACGCGCCGCTGTTGAGCGCGCCCATGGCCATGCCCATGTCGATGCAGGGGCCCGTGCCTTCAAGACCGGGCCGCATCGTGTCGGCGGGAATTGGAACCGTCGGACTGATCCGCCACGCGTCCGCCGTGCGGCGGCCGTAGAACCCGTCGAGCATCCCCAGGCGGATGGCCGCAACTGTGGTCCGGTTGCCGTCGGCGTCGCTCACCTGCTCGGTGCCGGGCAGGAACCCGTAGCGCGCGGTCTTCTGCGCGACCCGATCCTGGAACGCCAGCCGCTCGGCGAGCAGCTGCGGCAGCTCGCCGCTGATGGCGTTCGTCAGATCGACAATCACATCCTCGACGACAACGGCCCGGCCGTTGACCGTCTTGGCGCCGAAGAGCGAAGAGTACTGGTCGCGGATATCGGGACGAATCTGCAGGGTTGGCACCAGGAGCCTCCAAAGGTGAGGTACGAGCCGTTCTTTGTACTATCTGGCGGCCCGAGGGGTCAATCGTGTAATCGTCGGCGCCTGCCTCCATTGGCGACAGGGCACTGTCGACGTCCCCCTCGCCCTGCGGCTTGCGGCCTTCAGCGTTCCTGCCGGACTGCTGGCCGTCGCCGCGCTGCAGCTCTTCCCCGATGCCGCACGGGCCGACGAGGCCGTCAAGCAGGCACTCGGCCTTGCACTCATCGCCGTGGCGATCCTGCTCATCGCTCGCTTGCGCGGCGCCCTTCCGCTGCCGATGCCAGACCGCTGGCGCCGCGCGCTGCAGCGGGGCGGCACGCACGTGGCGGGGGCGCTTGTGGGAGCGCTGGTCGGTTTCACATCCGTGGGCAGCGGGTCGCTGCTCGTGCCGTTCCTCGTGAGCGTGTTTCCGCTCACCGCGCCGCGGGTGGTCGGCACCGACGTCTTTCACGCGGCAATGCTCGTCACCGTGACGGCCGCCGCCCATGCGCAGGCTGGAACGGTCGACTGGCCGCTCGCGGCAAGCCTGCTCGCCGGATCTGTGCCGGGCGTGGCCGTGGGCGCCTGGATGACCACGCGCATTCCGTCACTGGCGGTTCGGGCAGGGCTGGCCGCGCTGTTACTCGTGACCGGCGTGGCCCTGATGTGACTTCCGGAGGCCTGAAGGCCTCCGGCTACGCAGGAGGTTGATATTTTCGTCACTGCTTCGCGACCACACGTCGCCGCGGCGCCGCGGCTCGACCACCTTCGCGCGCTGGAAGCCGAGGCCATCCACATCCTGCGCGAGGTGGTGGCCGAGTTCGAGCGCCCGGTGATGCTGTACTCGATCGGCAAGGACTCGTCGATGATGCTGCGCCTCGCCCAGAAAGCGTTCCATCCAGGGCCGATCCCGTTTCCGCTCCTCCACGTGGACACCACGTCCGAGGCCGATACGGTCCCGAAGATCATCGACGAGCTGATCGCGACGCGCCACTCCGAGCGGCAGCTCCGCATCATCGATCACGACCAGGACGGATCGATGGAGGTCAAGAAACGGGAAGGGTATTTCTGATGTCCGGCCTGTTGCGCATCTGCACCGCCGGCAGCGTGGATGACGGCAAGAGCACGCTGATCGGGCGGATGCTGCACGACTCGCAGGCGGTCTACGACGACCAGGTGCACTCCGTTTGTTCGAGGGCCAGAGCCTGCTCGAGTATCTCGAGACCGTCAGCATCACCCGCAGCCTGACGTCGCTCCCCTTCCGCTTTCCGGTGCAGATCGTGGCGCGCCCGAACGACGAGTTTCGCGGCTACGCCGGGCAGATCGCCTCGGGGATCGTCCGCGTCGGCGATCGCGTGGTGGCGTGGCCGTCGGGCGGCACGGCGCGCGTGAGCCGGATCGTGACCTACGACGGCGATCTCGACCTGGCGTTTGCGCCGATGTCGGTCACGCTCACGCTGGACGACGAGATCGACGTCAGCCGGGGCGATCTGCTTGCCATCGAACATCCACCGCACACAGGCTCGCGCTTCGAGGCCGAGGTCGTCTGGATGGACGAACGTCCCCTCGATCCCGCACGGGTGTACCTGCTGAAGCACACGACGCGGACCGTGACGGCCGAAGTCAGCCACGGCCTCGTGCTGAACCAGATCGGGACGGTCGCCGTCTCCACCTCGCGCCCGCTCGTGTTCGATCGCTACGGGGACAACCGGACGACGGGCAGCTTCATCCTGATCGATCCGTCCAGCTGCTTCACCGCCGGCGCCGGCTTGATGACCCGGGCGATCCGCGAGAGCGGGTCCAGGGACGCTCACGCGCAGGTGAGCGCCCCCGAGCGGCTGGCGCTGCTGGCGCGAACCGCCGGATCGGATGCCGAGGCGATCGACGCGGTCGCCAGGGCGCTCGAGGAGCTCCGGCCGGTGGAGCGGGCAGAAGCTGGAGTGCGGGATCCATGTTCAGGCGAAGGAACCCTGAAGCGCGAATTGTCGTTCGCGCTTCTGCCTTCTCACTGCTGCGTTCGTGTTCAGGTTCTTGTCCGGCTAAAGCCGGACACTACGTACACTCACGAGCCACGGCGTACGACGTACGAATCACGGCGTACGTAGTGTCCGCCTTCAGGCGGACCTGGAACGCCGAACGACGAACACCGAACCGAATCTGAACACGAACGGAGCACCGAGAACGGAGAAGGGTGAACGACACCCCGTCCAGAAAGCGCTCGTTCAGGCCATTCGGGAGCTGATGACACCATCGCCTGCGCCGCTCGGTCGGAAGATTGGCTTCGGGAAGCCGGGCCCACACAGCGGCGCACGAGCCCGGCTGTGCCCGTCAGGCGTTGCAGGTCGCACAGCCTAGGGCTTCACGGAGCGGATCTGGACTCCTGCCTTCGAGGCGCGCTATTGTCCACTCTCGATGGCACCGACGGTAGGCTGGCTGCATCACCGACTCGCTGGCATCCTGCAGCAGACGCTGCGGCCGGCCGCCGTGCGGCTGGAGCTGTGGGACGGTGGCTCACCTTACACCGGCCCGGAGCCGCCGATCGGCACCCTGGTCGTGAAGGACGCCCGGACGCTGCGCGGGCTGATCGCCAACCCCCATCTCCAGTTCGGCGAGTGCTACATGTTCGGGACGCTGGAGGTCCGCGGCCAGCTGGAGTCGGTGCTGGAGGCGATCTCACGATTGAGCCTGGCGCCCAGCTGGGGCGAGCGGATCAGCATGCACCTCCCCGCTCCCGGCAACACGCTGACGCGGGCGCGCCGCAACGTCCATCACCACTACGACCTCGGCAACGATTTCTACACCAGCTGGCTCGACGAGCAGCTCGTCTACACGTGCGCCTATTTCGAGGACCCGCACCAGTCGCTCGAAGAGGCACAGGCGGCAAAGATGGATCTGGTCTGCCGGAAGCTGCGGCTGCAGCCGGGTGAGACGGTCGTGGAAGCCGGCTGCGGCTGGGGCGCCCTTGCGCTCCACATGGCCCGCGCGTACGGCGCGCGCGTCAAGGCCTTCAACGTGTCACACGAGCAGATTACGTACGCCAGGGCCCGGGCGGCCCGCGAGGGCCTGACGTCGCAGGTCGAGTTCGTCGAGGACGACTACCGCAGTGTCCGCGGCGAGTACGACGTGTTCGTGTCCGTCGGCATGCTCGAGCACGTGGGGCTCACGCACTACGGCAGCCTCGCGGCCGTGATGAGCCGCGCGCTGCGCCGCGCCAACGGGCGCGGCCTGCTGCACTTCATCGGGCGCGACATCCGGCGGCCGCTGAACGCCTGGATCCGCCGCCGCATCTTCCCCGGCGGCTATCCGCCGACGCTGGCCGAGGTGGCCACCCGGGTTCTTGCGCCGGCGCGCATGTCGATTCTCGACGTGGAGAACCTGCGGCTGCACTACGCACGCACGCTGGCGCACTGGGGCCGGCGCTTCGCGGTCATCGAGGAACAGGTCCGCACGCGGTACAGCGAGGAGTTCAGGCGCGCCTGGGAGCTGTACCTCGCCGGCTCTGAAGCGGCCTTCGCGACCGGCTCCCTGCAGCTGTTCCAGGTCGTGTTCGCGCCGGCCGAGGCCGTCCCGCACTCCTGGACGCGCGCCGAGATCTACAACGGCGCGAAGGCAGACGACGATTGGTACGCTGCGACGCGCTGATTGTCGGCGGCGGCCCCGCCGGCTCGACCTGCGCCAGGTTCCTCACACAGGCCGGGTGGGACGTCCTCGTCATCGACCGCGCGCGCTTTCCGCGGGACAAGGTCTGCGCCGGATGGGTCACCCCCGGCGTCTTCCGCCTGCTCGACCTCGATCCGGCTGAGTACCGCGCCACCGGTCTGACGATTCAGGAGATCAGGGGTTTCCGTACTTCCGTCATCGGCCACCGCGCGGTCGAGACGCGCTACCCGCGCATCGTCAGCTACGCCATCCGCCGCTGTGAGTTCGACGACTTCCTGCTGCAGCGGTCGAAGGCGCGCGTCCTGGCCGGCACACCCCTCGCGTCGCTCGCGCGACGCGGCGACCTCTGGGTGGCCAACGGCGACATCAGCGCGCCCATCGTCATTGGCGCCGGCGGACATTTCTGTCCCGTCGCGCGCCAGCTGCGCGGCGGGGCGGACGGGGTTCGCCCGGTCGTGGCGAAGGAGGCGGAGTTCGCGATCGAGGACGGCGGAAGCCACGTGGCCGCCGACATGCCCGAGCTGTTCTTCTGCCGCGATCTGCAGGGGTACGGGTGGTGCGTGCGCAAGGGTCAGTACCTGAACGTGGGGCTCGGGCGGCGCGACCAGGGCGACCTCAATCCCCACATTCAGGACTTCATCGGGTTCCTCGAGCGGAACGGCCTGGCGCGGCGCGCCTCGCTCGTCCGCTGGTGCGGTCACGCGTATCTGGCCTCGGGCACCGGGCCGCGGCCGCTCGTCGGCGAGGGGGCGCTCGTCGCGGGCGACGCGGCCGGACTGGCATATCCGGAAAGCGGTGAAGGCATTAAACCAGCCGTCGAATCAGGGCGGCTGGCGGCCGACACGCTGATCGCCTCCGGCGGGCGCGCCGGCCGTGACGATCTCCTGTCGTACGAGGCCGAGGTGCGGCGCCGCTATCCGGCCGCGCGCCGCACGCCGCAGGCCCTTGCGGGCGCGATCGAGGCGCTCGGCCGCGCGCTGCTCCGCTCGCCCGCCTTCACGCGGCACGTCCTAATTGATCGCTGGTTCTTGCGGGAGTCGCACTGAGGCCGTCTCGCCCGCGACGGGAGCGACGACAAGGCGATCGAGAATGTCGAAGACGATGCGCCGGTGCCCGCGGCGCTCCTCGCTCACATCGGGCGAGGAGGTGGTGACGATGACCAGGTCGAGCTCCGGCACCACGAAGATGTACTGCCCGCCGTAGCCCCAGGCAAAACAGGTCTCATAGTCGCGGATCTGGTGCACCCACCAGCCATAGCCGTACTCGCGATCGCGCAGCGGATCGACGCCCTGATTCAGATCGAAGGCTGGATTGGCTGGCCGGCGGTTGCGCGCGCGGCCCTCGCACGACCGTTCCACCCACGGCTCGGGCACGATCGACCGTCCCTGGTTGAGGTACAACTCGCCAAACGCAAGCATCTGACGCGGCGTCATCAGCATGTCGTTGCCGCCGAAGTAGATCCCCTGCGGGTCGCGTGGCCACTGCGCGAGCGTGAAGCCAAGCGGCCGCGCCAGCACGTCGTTGGCAAACTGCCACGTGCTCGTCCCCGCGGCTTTGGTCAGGATGGCCGACAGCAGGTGCGTATTGCCGGTGCTGTACTCCATCTCCTCGCCCGGCGCGGCAAACATGGAACGCGTCAGTGCGTGCCGCACCCAGTTGCGGCTCGTCACCCAGGCGCCGTAGTTGCGATTGCTCGTCCCTTCGAGCCCGGGCCGCATCGTGAGGAGGTGCTCCACGGTGATCTCGCGCTTGCGCGCGTCCGGATCCCGCGCCAGCTCGGGGAAATACGTGACGATGGGGGTGCTGACGTCGGGGATGAGGCGGCGATCGATCGCGATGCCGACCAGGGCCGAGATCACGCTCTTCGAGGCCGACTTGATGTTCGCCGGCCGGTCGCGGCGGGCGCCGTTGTAATACCGCTCGAAGATCAGCTCGCCGCCGCGGCTGACCAGCAGGCTGTGCAGGCGGGGCAGCGTGCGCGCCGCCGCATCGACCGTCCCGGCGCTCCAGGGGGGCGCCGCGGCGGGGCGCGCGGCGGGCCCGGATGCATCCGGACCGTCGACCGGCGCAGCCTGCTCCGATCCGCCGCCGCGCGCGGCGGCAGCAATCCACACCACACCGAGCACACCGAGCACCCATCCGCCGGGCTTCACCCACATGCGTCGCATACGGTCGGCGCCTGACGAGGCGACTGGCTGTGATTATACGATCGCGAATCTGAAGATGTAGCGCGAGCGGTGGGTGCCGACGACGACCTCGTCGCCGTCATGGAGCTCGGTACGCCCGCCTCTGCGATTGCCGCCGATCCGCCTGCCGGCGACAATCGTCCCGCAGGCGCTGCCGCGGTCGACGAGGAAGAAGCGGTCGTCGACGCGCTCGATGGCGAAGTGCTCCGCGGAGACGTGCAGCCAGTGCCCCTTGGCGGCTTCCACCACGTAGAGCTCGTTCAACCCATTGTTGTTATTCGACTGCCGCCGGTCTTCGCCGAACGCGTACTCGAGGTCGTCGTCGGTCGCGCGGCGCTCTCGCCCTACATGGAACGGGAAGTGCGTCAGACGCACCTCGCGCACACCGCCGAGGGCGGCTTCGGCTTCCTCAGTCACTGCCACGAGCGCGGCGACCGCTTCGGACATCACTGCAACGCGTATCGGAAGATACAGCCGCACCTTCAGCGACCGCGGTGCCAGAGGTGGCAGTGGTGGGAAAAACCGTGAAACGGCGCCTCGGCTAGCGGCGCCTCGCGGCCGCGCGGCCGGCGGGAGCCGGGGCCGGAATCCATCTCTCGGCCCACTTCCCGATCGCGGTGACGGCGGCCTCGAGCGCCCGGCCCTTTTCCGTGAGGCTGTATCTCACGCCGACCGGCGGCTCGGGGATGACGGTGCGCACGACCACCCCTTCCGATTCGAGCTCCTTGAGCCGCTCCGCCAGCATGCGGTCGCTGATGTCCGGAATCTCGGCGCGGATCTCGTTGTACCGCGCCGGCCCCCGGAGCAGGATGCTCACGATGGCGCCCGCCCATCGCCGGCCCAGCAGCTCGACGGCGTGGTGATACCGCGGGCACAAATGCGCCGAACTCCTGGCCATTGGTAGATCCTACTGTTCGCACTGCGCGAGCGCAGTGGTGTGAGTACGACCCCCGTTCAAACCGTGCGTGCGGATTTCCCGCACACGGCTTACC
>Ga0209640_10003179_pt1 | contig 14363 bp, 13 predicted proteins | sample RifCSP10_1_FD_184018 | JGI IMG/M metagenome (GOLD analysis project Ga0209640, IMG submission 184018) | Soil microbial communities from Rifle, Colorado - Rifle CSP2_sed 10_1 (SPAdes) (version 2) | ecosystem: Environmental > Terrestrial > Deep subsurface > Rock core/Sediment | place: Rifle...
ATTATGACAATGATGGTACTGATGCCGGAGAATTCATTGAGATTGTGTTACAAAATCCTTCTTCATATACTCTTACTGATTTTACAATTTCACTATATAACCAGGGAGTGGTGTATGATACAAAAACATTAGGTCAATATAGCTTTAGCCAAGTTGATCCTACTGATAATAGTTTTTCGTATTATTACCGCGATTACAGCCCAATTCAAAATGGGGCATCGGATGGAATATGCTTGGATTACCAGGGAACAGTAGTATTACTCATAAGTTATGAAGGAACTTTTGTTGCTACTGATGGTCCGGCAAATGGACAAACTAGTGTTGAAATAGGTATAACTCAATCTAGTACAACTACACCTTTAGGAAGTTCAGTAGGATTAACTGGTAATGGTACCCAGTATAATAATTTTTCGTGGACAAATTTTGATGCATCGGCGACCAAAGGAGGACCCAATACTAATCAACTGCTTCCAGTTGAGCTCACTTCTTTTACAGCATTAGTGAATGGTGGTCAAATTCATCTCAGTTGGAAAACTGCAACTGAAATAAATAATTATGGTTTTGAAGTAGAAAGGAAAGAAGATAAAGGTGAATATCACACGATAGGATTTGTGAAGGGATCTGGAAACAGTAACTCAGAAAAAGAATATGATTATATAGATAACGGTGTTTCATTTGCCGGTAAATATCAATATCGCTTAAAACAAATTGATACCGATGGATCGTTTAATTATTCTGGGGTTGTTGAAGTGAGTTTAACCGCTCCATTGAAATATAATCTTTCTCAAAATTATCCTAATCCTTTTAACCCTGTAACAATAATAAACTATACAATACCGGAAGCCGGAAAGGTAAAGGTTCTTGTCTACAATATAATTGGAGAAACGGTGTTAACTCTTGTGGATGAATTCAAAGAAGCCGGAACTTATTCCGTAGTATTAAATGGAAGAGGACTCAGAAGCGGAACTTATTTTTATAAGCTTCAAACAAAAAATTTCACGGAAATTAAAAAGATGATAATTCTAAAGTAAAATCCAAAACAATCTTAAAAACTTATGGGAGGTTCTTATGAAAAAGGCAATATCACTTTTTCCTTTTCTATTCTTTATCACTGTTTGTACACAGGCAGCAACAATTAATATTGATGTAGCTGATTTTGCATTTACGCCTTCTGATATTGTTGCCCAGGTTGGCGATACTTTAATTTGGACCCAATCGGGTGGTTCTCACACAACGACCTCTGCTTCTGTTCCCGGGGGCGCTTCTTCATGGAATTACACTTTTACAGGCTTGGGAGATACATTCACTTACATTGTATCAGTACCGGGAGATTACACATTTATATGTTCTAATCATCCGGATCAGATGACCGGGACAATAAGAGTTGCTGATAATGTTCCACTCCTCGAAAACTTTGACTACACTGCAGCAGACACACTTGCAAAAGTCAGCCAATGGCAAAATCATAGCGGTACAGGTACATTCTTTTTAGTTGAGAGTGGAAACCTTGGTTATTCCGGCTATCCTTCATCTGGAGTCGGTAATTCTATACATGTAAATGGAGGCTCCGGCTCAAGAGAAGATGCAAACAGAATTTTTAGAGTACAATCAACTGACGTATATGCATCGTTGCTTGTTAATGTCCAAACTGCAGCAACAACAGCCGATTATTTTTTTCACCTTGCTGCAATATTTCCTACCAGTACGTTCAGAGGGAGGGTTTTCATTAAAGACGATGGGTCAGGGAACTTAAAATTTGGAATCAGCAAAGGCAGCTCATCTGAGATTTCATTTGGACCGGAAGATTACCTCTACAATACGACATATCTTCTTGTGTTAAAATATGAAGTGGTTGGTGATCTTTCCGGGACGGACGATTTGATCGAACTTTATATTAATCCTGTATTATCTGATCCTGAGCCATCAAGTGCTGATGCAACAAGTACCGATTCTGCTTCCGATAATCCCGTTGGAGGTATGGCTTTAAGACAGGGAAGCTCGGCATATTCCGTTCAGATCGATGGGATAAGAATAGCTACTTCCTGGAATGATATTGTACCCGTTGAATTGACCTCGTTTACAGCAACATATCAAAACAATGGAGTATTGTTGAAGTGGACAACAGCAACCGAATTGAATAACCTTGGATTTGAAGTTGAAAGAAAACAAATAAATGAAAGCTGGAATAAAATATCATTCCTTCAGGGGAACGGAACAACAACAGTTCCCAATTACTATTCCTATTTTGATTGCGATCTTACTTCCGGAAAATATCAGTACAGGCTGAAGCAAGTTGATCTTGATGGTTCTTATGAATATTCAAATGTTATCGAAGTTTATGTCCATCCCTCAATCAGTTTTGAACTAACCCAGAACTATCCTAATCCTTTTAACCCTGTCACCATAATAAAATATTCTTTGCCGCAAACCGGTTATGTAACTTTAAAAGTTTACAATACAATCGGTGAGGAAGTTGCAACTCTTGTAAGCAACGTTAAGGAAGCCGGCTCTTATGAATTGGAGTTTGATGCTTCAGGTTTAAATAGCGGAGTATATTACTACAGGCTTACAGGAGACAATAGAATGGAAGTAAAGAAGATGCTATTGCTTAAGTGATAGAATAAAATAAGAGATGACATCTTTTCATAAGGTGTCATCTCTTAAGGAAACATTTCCTGATTTTAATTAACAGATTACTGAAACAGCACAAGTACAAAAGTACAGGTAAGAATTACGCCATAATTAATTTTCAGACTTTCGTATTTCATATTTAATGCTTTTCTTTACAATATTGTTTTAAAACGGAAGGCTTATGAAAAATATCTTAATAATAATTCCAACCTCATTCTTATTGTTATTTGTTAATATTTTATGCTGTTCTTCTCAATCCGATTCTGTTAAAGAAAAAGACAATTCCGGTACAAACTTTGTGACGGGTAAAATTTTAATGGCTCAAAATGAACCTTTTACGGAACTTGCATTAGTCACAGATAACTCAGTTTATTTGCTCGATTGTCCTGATGAAATAAAAGAAATTATTTATAATAACCAGGGGAAGACGGCTAAAGTATATTACAGTAATGTTTCTAAAAATGAAGAATCGGTCAGGGTACTCAAGGTTGATAAAGTTGAAATTATAAATAGCAATTCTAACGATTAATACATATAGAGAGTAAGTTTAATTTAAATCTGAGAATGATATGTACAAAATTTCCTTTCTTACAATTATCATTTTGGCGGTTATGGTTTATGGTCAGAAGACAACGAAGAACCTGGTAAACGAAAAATCTGCAGGTAGCTATGCAATTGCAGGCAGCGACCTTTTAAGAGATGAAGATTTTAAAGTTGCACAATTTTTAAAAGATAACCCGGATTTTTTTTCACAAAGAAAAATGATGAAAACTTTGGCATGGAATTTTACTGTCGGCTCTGCCAAATCATGGCGTGCGGTTGATTTCACAAATAATAATACAGAATACGGGGTTGCTTCTACCTGCAGAGCTGTTGGGACTAACTGTTATATTTTTGTGGCAGACGATGTATGGGAAAATACTGTCGATCAAAATTCGGTTGATGCAGTAGCCGATGCTTTTGATAATAGTACACCTGCGAATCCCAATAAAGGAATATATCAGACCAACGCCGAATCTTTCGGCAATCCTCCAGATGTAGATAATGATACGAAAATAATAATTCTTATTCTCGATATAAAAGATGGTTATACGGGTTCAGGTGGGTATGTAGCGGGCTATTTCAGTTCTGCTAACGAAACAAGAATAATCGATGCTGCAGAAATTTATTTTATGGATGCAAACCCAACAGACCTTAAAACTAGCGGCGGATTAAACTCGGCATTAAAGACTGCAGCACATGAATTTCAGCATATGATAAACTGGAATTATCATAAAATAAATCCCGAGCTTACATTCATTAATGAAGGTTTATCCGAGGCTGCAGAAATAGTATGCGGGTATGGGGCAAGTATGCAATCTTTATATTCAAATGAGCCGAACCATTATCTTTTCGATTGGCGAACTAACGACTACACTCTTGTATTAAATGATTATGCCAGAGCCCAGCGTTTTTTCCTCTATCTTATGGAACAGTTTGGTGTTGAATCATTAAAATCTTTTGTCCAGGCTTATAGCAATTATGGGTTGGCAGGCATTTCAGGATTGGAAAAGATTTTAGAAAATTATTCTACATCGCTCGGCAAAGTCTTTCTGAATTTTAGCATTGCCAACGGGTTAAATGATTTAGCTGTTCATAATGCATATGGCTATTCTTATCAGCCCTTACCTTATACTACGGGAAGTACATTTTATAATCCAAACATAAATGCAACCTCAAGTACATTGCGTAATCTTGGAGCAGAGTATTTTACTTTTTCAGGGTCTTCTGACCTGAATGCAACTTTCACTTCGCCTGGCAGCAACATTATCGTTAAAGCTTTAGAGATAGGAACAACATCTTCAAGAGTTCTCGATGTTCCTCTAAATACGACCTTTAGCGAACCGGAGTATCCTTCTACTTACAGTACAATTCGTTTTGTTGCTATAGATACTAACCAAACTTCTACACAAGCTTATCAATACCAGGCATCCGGTACTGTATCCGGGGAAGTAACGGAATTTAAATGGGACGGAACCGAACCCGTTGGATACCTGAATTTGCCTGCCGGAGATACTGTATGCGTTGTGTTTGATGCATTCAATGGTGGAGTACTCAATTCAGTAAAGGTTGGTTTGAGACAAGCAGGTTCTATTAACGGCGGTGTGTGGGCATATGGGTCTAATGGTTCTCCTTTAAAGACAAAGCTTGCCGGTCCTTTTACTGCCACAATTTTAACAACACCGGGTATTCCCTATCCTGTACCATGGTCTAATTGGGCAACAATAGATTTAACATCTGAAAACATTTCAACGGACCAGTCGTTTGCCGTTGCCTTTGCAATTCCTTCTTCAAACGATCCCAAAGTAATGGTTGCAGAAGCGGAGGGAACTGATTTTGCGAACAGTCTGACTTATGATGTTGGAAATTCGGGATGGCTGTTTTACGTTTCAGAAAACAATACTACTTATCAATATCTTATCCGTGCTTATGTGAGCTTAACAACAGGAACTGAAGGTGAGGAAATTGAATTAACTCCTAACAGTTATTCATTATCGCAGAATTATCCGAATCCTTTCAATCCTTCAACGACTATCGAATATCAAATAGCCAGGGATGGATTTGTAAATCTAAAAGTCTATGATGTTTTGGGCAGGGAAGTTAAAATCCTTGTTAATGAATTTAAGACTAAAGGGAAATACAATGTTATCTTAGACGCTGAAGGATTAACAAGTGGAATGTATTTCTATAAACTGGAAGCAGGAAATATTAAAGAAGTAAAGAAGATAATACTTATCAAGTAATCGCTTTAACTCCCGTAATTAAAAGCCGGGCTTTTTTGAACGCTAAATGGTAATAATAATTTCGTAAATAAGTGAATTGTAATATTTTCCTATTGTTTATAATTTTGCTTTTAACAAAATACAACAGATACTAACTTATCGAATGATATATGATAGGATATGTAAATTCTAAAAGGGAAACAAGAAGATTAGGTGGTGAAGCATTCAGGGCAAAGCAGAGAAGAAATAAAATTATATTTGGAATTTTTGGGGTGCTTGGGTTTTTGTTGCTTAATATTGTTTTATATATACTAACCGGCTTCTGAGTTACTTCTACAATATTCATATTTCTTCGTTTTATAATATTGAAACGGACTCGAATTAAGACTATATTATTACTTCCAAATCCTGTATTTGAATGAAAAAGAACAACGTTTACATAGAAACTTATGGCTGCCAGATGAATCTTGCCGATACCGAGATAGTTCTCGGTATTTTGCAAAACTATGGTTATGCAATTACAAAGGAAATAGAAAACGCAGACGTTGTATTATTAAATACATGCAGTATCCGTGAGAACGCAGAGCAAAGAATTTATGGGAGACTTGGAAATATTAAAACAGCTAAGAAAGATAATCCCAATTTAGTTATCGGTGTGTTGGGATGTATGGCTGAAAGACTCCGGAAAGATCTTATTGATGAAAAGAAAATGGTAGACGTTGTCGTTGGTCCTGATGAATACAGGAGATTGCCGGAACTTATCGATACTGCATTTGGTGGTGAAAAAGGAATCGGCGTCAGGTTGTCCAGGACTGAAACTTATGATGATATAGTTCCTTACCGTGAAGAAGGATTAACGGCTTGGCTTTCTGTTATGAGAGGATGCGATAAATTCTGTACATTCTGTGTTGTACCTTTTACAAGAGGACGCGAGAGGAGCAGGTCTCTTCAATCTGTTGTAAATGAAATTGAGCAGCTTTCTGGCAGAGGTTTTAAAGAAGTAACTCTTTTAGGACAGAATGTTAATTCATACCTGGATGAAAAGAATGATTTTGCCGATCTCCTTGCTGCTTGCGCTGAAGTCGATAGATCGATAAGAATAAGATTTACTACTTCCCACCCGCAGGATTTATCCGACAAACTGCTTTTTACAATTGCAGAGCATTCCAATATTTGCAATAACATTCATTTGCCTGTTCAGTCCGGTTCAAACAGGATTTTGAAACTGATGAACAGAACTTATACGATTGAACATTATTTAAATCTTATCGATAAAGCGAGAAAAATAATCCCCGGTGTCAGCTTCTCAACCGATATTATTTCGGGATTCCCTACGGAAACTTATGAAGACCATGTTATGACACTCGATATATTGCGGGAAGTTAAATATGACGGAGCTTATATGTTTAAGTATTCTGCACGAGAAGGAACAAAAGCTTATAACATGCAGGATGATGTATCCGATGAAATTAAAACAAAAAGACTCCAGGAAATTATTGAGCTGCAGCAACAAATCTCTTTTAAGATTAACCAGGGATTGATGGGAAAGGAAGAGACTATTTTAGTTGAAGGCTTCAGCAGGAAATCGGATAAATTTTTGTCTGGCAGGTCAGACACAAATAAGGTTGTTATTATTCCTTTCGATGAAATTATTAAGCAAGGTGACTACGCAAAAATAAAAATTAACAGGGCAACGCACGCTACTTTGTTCGGGGAGTTGATAGAGAAAATAATTTCAGAAGAAAAATTTGCTCTAACAGCATGAAAGCGTTGGATTTAAAGCGTCAAGTATCCGGAATCAGTTTTTTAACTTTAACCTTTTTTCTTTTAATCCTTCCTGTCTCACATTTATATTCCCAGGATGTCGATATTGTCTCTTATTTAAAACAAATTGAAAGCGGGGAAAAATCTGAAGTTGAAGAAAAATTACCGGGACTAAAAAAAGACTATCCTAATAGCCCTTCGGTAATGTTCCTGGAAGGAGTGTTAACACAGAATGGGCAGGAGGCAGTAACGATCTATACAAAAATAGTAACTCATTATCCTTATAGTAAATATGCGGATGCAGCTCTTTACAGGATTTACTCGTACTATTATGCTCTCGGTTTGTATGACACGGCAAAAAATCATTTGAACAGGCTTAAAAAAGATTATCCGCAATCCCCCTATATTAAAATTGCAGAGAGAAATATTCCTTCCGAAAATGAATTTTCGTCCGGGGAACAAAAGCCCGATGAAAAAAAGCAAATAGATTATAAATAAACTATCCAGGCAGGAGCTTTCAGCAAATTGGCTAATGCGCAATCCTTGAAGGAAGATTTTCAGGATTCAGGTTTCTTTTCTGAAATAAAAGAGAAAGTTGTCGGTGGAACTACTTTCCAGGTGGTATATGTGGGTAAATTTGTTAATGAAGAAGAAGCAAAAAATTTTTTACAGGTTATAAATTCTGAATTTAAACTTGACGGTAGAGTTGTAAACATTGAGTAGGTAAATTGGAAATTAAATTTATAGGGACGGGGTCGGGCAAAACCTCTTTAAAAAGATATCATTCGTCTTTTCTTATTAATGCCGAGACATATAATCTTCTTGTGGATGCTGGCGATGGAATATCCCGTGCGTTAATCCGGCAGAAAGTACCTTTCGATACAATAAACGGAATCCTGTTCAGCCATTTTCATCCGGATCATTATTCCGGTTTACCGTCTTTAATTGTTCAAATGAAAATGAGTGAGAGAAAAGACTCTTTGGATATTTTTTGTCATGAAAGCCACGCTGATTTTCTGAAAGAGTTTCTCTACCAGTCATACCTCTTTGAGGAAAAGTTAGGCTTTAAGCTTAACTTCAAACCTTTTGAGCAAAAGAAAAAACTTGATATTTCTGCAGGTTTGAATTTTATAGCCCGTCAGAATTCTCACCTGGAACCAAATACCCGCTTAGATAAAAGCGGAAGACTATCCTTTATCTGCAACAGCTTTTTAATAAGAGTTAAAGGAAAGAATATTTTCTATACCGGTGATATAGGAGATTCTTCTGACTTGTTTCTCTTTGAAGAACAAAAGATAGACTTTATGATCAGTGAAATCACTCACGTTAGCATAGAAGAACTCCTTGATTCGTTCCGCAGGTTAAAGCTTGAAAAACTTTTTATTACGCATCTCAGTGAGGATGATGAAGCCCAGGTTTCAAAATTAAGTTACCAGCTTCCTTCTGCCGAAAGGCGCAAAATAGTTGCAGCCTTTGATGGGCTGAATATCAAACTCTGATCTTAATAAATCACACTGCAAATTATATTTAATAATGTTATGATTAATGCTATATTTAAGGCACACTATATTGCATTTTAGAGCGTAATTATAGATTTTGTCTGCAAAGATGACAATAGAACAATTCAAAAAACAATACGGAATAATTGGCAACACGAAGGAAATTAACGACCTTATTGATATTACAATGCAGGTTGCTAAATCGGAAATCTCTGTTCTTATTTATGGAGAGAGCGGGGTTGGAAAAGAAGTATTCGCCCAGGCAATCCACGGGTTCAGTAACAGGGCTGATAAGCAGTTGGTATCGGTTAACTGCGGTGCCATCCCGGAAGGTATTTTAGAGAGTGAGTTATTCGGACATAAAAGAGGATCATTTACAGGAGCTACAGACAGCAGGAAAGGTTATTTTGAAATTGCGGACGGCGGAACATTGTTCCTCGATGAAATAGCCGAGTTACCTTTAACTACCCAGGTGAAATTGTTGAGGGTAATTGAAACAAAAGAATTTATGCGACTTGGAGCCGAGACAGTTACTAAAGTAGATGTAAGAATAATTACGGCAACCAATAAAGACCTTCAGAAAGAAGTCGATGCGGGAAGATTCCGGGAGGACCTTTATTTCAGACTTAAAGCTGTAACTCTGGGTATTCCTCCCCTAAGAAAAAGAAGAAGCGATATAGCTCAGCTTGTAGATCATTTTATAAACTCTTATGCCGATGCTAACAAAAGGAGACCTCCCAAAATAACAGAAGATGCTTTGAATGTTTTGGAAAATTATCCCTGGCCGGGCAATATCCGGGAGCTAAAAAATACAATTGAGACTGCAATTGCTCTTGATCGTGATGATTTACTTGACGCATATGCATTTTCTTCTCTCCATAATGAACCGGTTGCCGAAATTAGTAACAGGAATCTTCCTATATTCCTTAAAAGAACCCCGGAAGAGGTAGACAGAGAACTAATGTATAGGGCATTATTTGAAATAAAGAAAGACCTGATCGAATTGAAAGACCTCTTTTACCAGAGGCAAAATGAAATTTATAATGAAAATAAACGCTCTCCGCAGCAGATTATTCCGTTGGATGAATTGGAGAAAGAGGCAATTAAGAGTGCTCTTGATGCAACCAGGGGAAATAAACGGAATGCTGCAAAACTACTTAAAATCAGTGAAAGAACCCTTTACAGGAAAATAAAGGAATATGAAATTTGAGAAATTTCAGCCAAAACAATAGTTTTTTTTATAAACGGTTACCCTTTAAGGGAAAATGCCTCCTCACATGGTTAAGCCTGCTATTGTTTATAACCTTCAGCCTGATTAATATTAGGTGTTGCATTTATTCGTTTACGGGTGCAGCTGTACCCCAACATCTTAAAACTATTGCAATTCCTGTTGCGGATGATAGAAGCGGTGCCGGAGAGCCCGGACTTAGAGAGTTACTCACTGACCGATTGACTCAAAAACTTATTGAAGATAATACATTTCAGGTTACTGAACGCACTAATGCAGATGCTATTCTCGAATGTACGATTACTTCTTTAAGCGATGCGCCGTCTGTCGTTACGGCAGGTGAGAATGTAACTTCACGCAGAGTTACTATTTCGGTGAGAGTGGTGTACCGGGATCTGATTCAGAGAAAAGCTATTTATGATAAGAGTTTCTCTAATTACGGAGATTATCCGTCCGGAGGAACTATCGAGGAAAGAAAAGATGCAATTGAAACAGCTGTCGATTTAATTTCGGAAGATATTCTTCTCGATACTGTTTCAGGATGGTAGAAAATTTTGTTTAATAATTTAGGACAAATTCAGTATGGATAATATAGTACTTGTAGGTTATTTTCTTTCTTTAACTATATTATTCGTTTTCGGCTGTCACGGCTTTATAATGATTTACTATCATAGAAAGTACAAATCTGTAAAGCCGTCTCCCAGGAATGATTTCTCTCCGGATTCAGTCGTTACTATTCAACTGCCGCTTTACAATGAGCTGTATGTTGTTGAAAGATTAATTGACTCTGTATGCGAAATCGACTATCCTAAAGAAAAACTTGAAATACAAATTCTTGATGATTCGACAGATGAAACTACACGAATAGTTCAGGAAGTGGTTGCGCAAAAAAAATTGGAAGGTTTTGATATATACCATGTAAGAAGAGAATCGAGGAAAGGTTTTAAAGCCGGGGCATTAAAAGAAGGGTTGAAAATAGCCAAAGGAGAATACATAGCTATTTTTGATGCGGACTTTATTCCACACAAAGATTTTCTTAAGAAAACCCTTTCGTTCTTTTCCAATGAAAATATTGGAATGGTTCAGACTAGATGGGAACATATTAATGGGGATTATTCAATTCTTACCAAAGCCCAGGCTCTTGCTCTTGACGGTCATTTCGTTATTGAGCAGACAGTTAGAAACAAAGCAGGTTTCTTTATTAATTTTAATGGAACCGGCGGAGTATGGAGAAAGGATTGTATCGTGGATGCAGGAAACTGGCAGGAGGATACACTCACTGAAGACCTTGATTTAAGCTACAGGGCTCAATTAAACGGATGGAAATTTATTTTCCTTAAAGATTTTACTTCGCCTGCCGAGCTTCCGTCCGAAATTAATGCATTGAAAAATCAGCAATTCAGGTGGACGAAAGGTGCAATCGAGACAGCTAAAAAAATACTCCCTTCTGTCTGGAAATCCAAGGTAGCATTAAGAGTTAAGCTACAGGCAACTTTTCATTTAACTAATAATATAGTATTCCCATTTATTCTTTTAGCTGCCATTTTGAATGTTCCCCTAATTTTTATTAAAAACAGTGGTACACACACGGCTTACTTTGCAATACTTTCTCTGTTTGTTCTGGCATTTGTAAGTTCGTTCCTGTTTTATTTGTACTCACAAAAAGATATAAGAACCGACTGGAGAAAAAAGATTGTTTTGTTCCCGATTTTTATGGCTGGAAGCATGGGCTTTGCGGTTAATAATTCACGTGCTGTTATCGAAGGATTGCTCAGCAGGAAAAGCGAATTTGTAAGAACACCAAAGTTTAAAGTTGTTGATAACAATGATTCATGGATCGGTAAAAAATATCTTAATACTAAGCTTGGTCTGTCTGTTATTGTTGAGTTGATTATGGCTGTATATTGTTTAGTTGGAATCGCTTCGTCAATATACTTTGCCGAGATCGCTGCATTGCCTTTCCAGATTCTTTTCTTTACCGGTTTTTCTTTTGTTGCTTTTACATCGATTAAGCATGCTTTTGTTAAAAGATAAGGTAAAGTTTGTCTATAAAATCCGAACCTCTGTATAAAAATAAAATCAGGTTAGTATTCGAGTATAATAGGAAATCGCCTCTCTTTGCACGTATTGCAGATTGGGAACTGGAAAATAATAACCACGATTTAGCAATAGAAATACTTGAGGAAGGTCTCAGAGAATCCCCTGATTTTTCTACTCCCTATTTTATTCTTGGAAAAGTTTATAGCCGTAAAGAAGAATATGGCAAAGCGTTGAAATGTTTTAAAAAGGGAAGTGAGCTTATCGGCTCAAACAAGACTTATGAATTTTATCTTAGGGAGCTGGAAACCCTGAGAAGGGTTAAAACTCCATTTGAAATGCGCGGGATAAATATTCTTCAAAATACTGAAGAAAAAAAGGAGCAATTTTCAGGATTTGGTGATGAAAAGTCTTCCGGTTTTGAAGATAATCTCGACGAACTTGCAGAGAAGATTTCCCACGCAAAAATACCTGTCACCCCGGAAGAAAATAAAACGACTGATTTTGAAATAAATAATTTTTCGGACAGCAGTCTTATTGTATCAGAAACCCTGGCAAAAATTTATATTGCACAAGGCGAGCTGCAGGAAGCAATTGCTGTTTATGAAAAATTGAGTCAGAAAAACCCGGGGAAAGAAGAATATTTTTCTCAGAAAATAACCGAGCTAAAGTCAAAATTATCCTAAACTCATTGGGTTTACATTTTTCATATCTTCTTTATAAATGAAAAATCTCCGACCATTTAATAAATTACCAAGGAATTTTTATACACGTGACGTAATTACAGTTGCAAAAGAACTTTTAGGAAAAGTCCTTGTTAAGAAAGAGGGGAGAGAATTATTATCCGGACTAATTGTCGAAACAGAAGCATACGATGGCTCGGTTGACCAGGCTGCACATACTTTTATTGGCAGAACTAAAAGAAACGAAATTATGTTTAATTATGGGGGATATTTTTATGTTTATTTTACTTATGGAGCCCATTTTTGTTGTAATATTGTAACAGGAAAGAAGGAGGAAGGAACAGCCGTACTAATCCGTGCCGTTGAGCCTTTAACAGGAATAAAACAGATGACTGAAAACAGGTTTAATAAAACTTTAGTTAATGATAAAGAGAAGATAAATCTAACCAATGGACCCGGGAAAGTCTGCAAAGCATTTAATATTAACAAAGAGCATTATGGTTTGGATCTTACCGGCAACAGCGTTTTTGTTTTAGACAGACCACGTTTAAGTAATAAAGATATTGTTATTACAAAAAGAATCGGTATAAAAAAATCTGTTGATTTGCCCTGGCGATTCTTTATAAAAGATAATTCTTATGTTACCAAAAGATAATCTGCCGGTTGACAGCCTGATTAAGCCGGAAAATTTACTAATAGTAAGAACTGACCGGATAGGTGATGTTATACTCTCTTTGCCCTTAGCGGGAATTATAAAGAAGCATTATCCCGGATGCAGAATAACATTTTTAGTAAGAAACTATACAAAAGAACTCGTGGAAAATCATCCCTATATCGATGAAGTTTTAACTCTTAACGAAACCAATGGGAAAGTAAATCTTAAACAAAATATTTCTGCAATTAAAAGGTATAATTTTGATTCTTCTATTATCGTCTATCCTACTTTTTCAACTTCGTTAGTCATTTTTCTTTCAGGCATCAGGCATCGTATAGGCACGGGCTACAGGTGGTATTCAATTTTGTTTAATGAAAAAATCTATGAGCATAGAAGATATGCTGAAAGACATGAACTCGAGTTCAATGTAAATCTCTTAAGAAAGTTTAATGTCTTTGAAGAAATCACACCATCAAATGTGAAGTTTGATATTCCTATCAATTTAAGTAGCGATAATAAAGTCGATGAAGTTCTTCGCAAGAATAACCTGGATGATAGAAAGCCCCTGATAATTATTCATCCCGGAAGTTTGGGCAGCTCTGTTGATTTACCGATTTATAAGTTTAAAGAATTGGTTGAGCTGGTAATTAACAATACTGATTTTCAGGTTGTCTTAACCGGTAGCAGAAATGAAAGAAGTCTTTGCGAGGAATTAGTAATTGATGAAAAGATTAAAAATTTTGCCGGTGAGTTTAGTTTGTCAGAGCTAATCAGTTTTGTTAATAAAGCAGATATTTTTGTTTCAAACTCAACGGGTCCCATTCACATTGCTGCTGCCCTTAATAAATATACGTTAGGTTTTTACCCAAAGCTTTTAGCTTGTTCAGCTAAGAGATGGGGTCCATACACTGATAAAGCGTTTGTTTTTACACCGGAAACCGAATGTGACAAATGCAGCAGGGAACAATGCAAAAATGCTGCTTGTATGAGCAGTATACAAATGCCAAGGGTGTTTGCAGAGATTGAAAAAATTTATAAGTTGATTACTAATATTGGAGATATAAATGTTCGTGAATGAGATTTTTATGATTTTATATTTGTTTG
>Ga0209640_10003180_pt1 | contig 14359 bp, 6 predicted proteins | sample RifCSP10_1_FD_184018 | JGI IMG/M metagenome (GOLD analysis project Ga0209640, IMG submission 184018) | Soil microbial communities from Rifle, Colorado - Rifle CSP2_sed 10_1 (SPAdes) (version 2) | ecosystem: Environmental > Terrestrial > Deep subsurface > Rock core/Sediment | place: Rifle...
AAGATCGTCCCCGCGGATAATTTCCTAATGTTCTGGAACATGGAAAAAGGCGCCGGCACATAATTAAAACTTAAATAAAGGTCAAGGGCCTCCGGGTCCACCTTCCGTTCAACGCTGCGGTCTTCGATGATCGCCTTGATCTCCGAGGCGAAGAGAAGTTTTTCGTTGTCCAGATAATAATACAACGGTTTGATGCCTAAGCGGTCGCGCGCCAGCACAAGGCGCTGGTTTCCCGAATCCCAAATGGCGAAGGCGAACATCCCGTTGAGTTTATTCACGCAATCGTTGCCGAATTCTTCATACGCATGAAGGACGACCTCAGTATCGCTGTTGGTGCAAAACCGGTGCCCGCGGGATTTCAGGTCGCTGCGCAATTGCTGATAATTATAGATCTCACCGTTGAATACGATACTTTTGGTGTGGTCTTCGTTGAAGATCGGCTGATGCCCCCCTTCAATGTCAATGATGCTGAGCCGGCGTATGCCGAAGGCGAAATTATAATCCTCATAAACGCCTTCATCATCGGGCCCGCGGTGAATAAGCGCGCGGTTCATCGCTTCGATCAAGCCCGGCTCGATTCTTTTGTTTCGGTCAAAATATAATTTCCCGGTGATCCCGCACATAGCTCTTAACGCTCCTTACCTAAAACATCCTCCCACACGCCCATGGCCCCGGTGAGGGAGTATTCATCCTTTTTTTCTTGCGCGATCTTTCTCGCGTTCTCTGACAGCTTCGCGTAGAACTGACGGTCGCTTAAAAGCCGGTAACACGCCTCGCTAAAGGCCCTGACATTAAGCGGCTCAACGACCAGGGCATTATCTTCATGCCTGGCCACATCTGTTATGTCCCCCACCGCCGGCACGACGCAAGGTAAGCCGGCGCTCATCGCCTCAACAACGGCCATCGGAAGCCCTTCCGATTCGGACGTCAGGAGAAAAACTTTTGAACCGTTCAAACAAGAATAGATATCCCTTTGATACCCGGCAACAGTGACCTGGCGCTGCAGGCTCTTCTCATTGATGAATTTCTTTATTTCAGATTCTACGGGGCCCTCACCTACAATTAGGACGCGGACATCGCTCATTCTTTTTCTTAAATCTTCGATGACATCTAAAAATATGTCCAACCTTTTGACCTTCGTGAAGCTACCGATAAAAATAATGTCGTATTGACGCTCACTCTCTTTCCCTGCCTGCCGGGAAAACGCAAAAACGTTGGGAGGGATAAATATTTTCCCGCTTTCCGCCCCTTGCTGCAGAAGGTATTCCCTGGATGCTTTTCCTCTCACGCCTACTCGATAGGCGCTTCTTACGGCATAATTAAACAGGCGGTTGTTGCGCCAATATCCCGGCTCTTCCGCCAGCACCATAACGAATTTCCTGTTAAAGATCTTACCGACCAATAAAGCCAGGAGGGCGTGCGGCCAGAAATGGATACCGATAGCATAAGAGAACCGGCATCTGAAATTGACCATCAATGCCGCGAAGAATAAATACACGTAAGAAAGGAATTGGCACCATCTTAAAACGCCCGGCGGAGTGACACATGTGACTTTCTCATGCGCCAGCGGGTTGATCCTCAATAGCACTATCCGTTTAACATCCCCCCGATTGACAAGAGGCAATATCTTGGAAATAAGTTTGTGCTCGGCTAACCCTGCAAAAATTAAGATATCCATCACGCTGACCAACGCTAGATTATGGCACGCTTGGTTGATGGTCATGCCGCTCGATGCGGGCAGACATTTGACGGGATCCCCATTTCCTCTCGACGAAATCAACGAGCCATTGGGTTAGGTCCACCTTTTCTTTTAAAAGACGGGCCCTTCGCTGCTGCCACTTCTGCTTGATCGAAGGATCGGACAGCAGCTCATTGAGTTTTTCCAAGGCCTTGTCTTCTTCGGTGCATGTTAAAAGAAGCCCGTATCGATCGCTAAGCTCTTTATGGACGCCGTGATGCAGGCTGCTCACGTAAATGGAAGGCGTCCCTAAAAGGGCGGCTTCGGTCGCCATGGTCGCGCCTTCCCCGATATATAACCTCGCCAGCGATAAAAGATCGTGCATCTTGGCGGGGTTGATGGCCAAGCGATAAGCTTCAAATTCCGCCGGCAAGGAAGCCTCCGCCGAGATAAACACGCGGCCGCGGCGCTTGAGCGTTTCGATCAATTTCCTTTTTCCTTCCGGCGAAAACCCTTTATGGCCGGCGTCGTGGGTGGCATCCCAGGCGATAAAACGCACCACAAAAAAATTCTCTTCCCTGCTTAGCCCAAGCTCTTTGAGGATCCCCTCATCCGGTGTGAAACGCTTTGGATGCAGATACGCAAGCTCATGGAACCCTTCGTACCGGACGTGTTTGGCGCCGAAGTCCCTTTGAAAGCTGCGCGGGGATGCGATCACTTCCGAAAAAGGAACGTAAGGCAGATGGACCCGCATCGTTGCTTCCGTATCGGTGAGCATTAGGGAGTGTTTCTTGAAAAGTTTCGCGTAATGGCTCCCCCGGATGGAGCCGTGCCCGACGATCAGATCCGGATCAAAGTCCTTGACGGCTTTCATGAATTTATAATCAAGGATCGGGATGCTCAATATCTTGCGAAATAAACCCTTACCCGTGCGCCCTAAAGGTACGTAGCTCAAACCATGCTCATCCAGCAGCCGAAAGGCGATGTCCTTATCCACCGAAGTGATCAGGACCTCATGGCCCCTTTGCCTCATCTCGAGGATAAAATGCCTGAACAAATGCACGTGGGCCGGATGGCCGATATCGACGACAATGCGCATAGGATTATCCGCTCCGGGCTAAAATTTCCTGTGGCTCCATCGCTAAGCCGCCATCCACATAGCGGACGACCTCTTTCATGGTGCGGAAACTCACTTCATCAAATTCCTTGAGCATCTTAAGTAACCTCTTGTAAAATTCCTTGCGCCCCATCATATTGTGCGGATGCATCAAGATAACGCATGCTCCGTTGAGCAAAACCGTTTCTCTGATAAATCGGTGCATCGAATCCAGCATCACATCTTCTTGCGTCCTCGTGTCGCGAAGATAATTGTCATCCTGGACCATGAGCGGCAATTCCCAAATCCCGTACGGCTTCAGGTAGACCGGAAAGGGAAGCTTCACGCTGTTATAGAACGGGGATGCGATCTGGAAAGATGAATCGTACAAAAGATGAAGCCGCTTCAATTGCCGCAACAGCTGATCGCTTAAACTTAATGCCGGGGAACGATAGCCCACCACGTCGAAGCCTTCCAAAGCGTTCAATGCCCTGCTTAATTGCTCGAGCATGGTGGCCTCATCCCGGAACGCGAAGCCCTGGTCGTGCGTAAGCCCATGCAGGCCGATCTCAAAGCCGCCTTCGGCCAAGGCCTTCAGCAACGCCGGGTCCAACGGATAATCATCGCCGGTAAGAAATTGGAACGTCGCCGCTACCCCGAAATGCTGGTTGATGGCGGCCATTTCTTTAACGAACGCCGCCCCTTCCCGGGTATCAACGTCATGGCAAAGGCAGACAACGGCCCTTTTTCCCCACCACGGCCTTGCGTTAAGCATTTTTATTCTTTCAACGATCTTTTTGTTCTCTTCAAAATCCAAAGGATAATGGAGCTTCAACATGCGCCCGGGATTACGTAAACGCTTGGCCATATCGGTGGATAACCAGCGTATCGAAGAAGGCATTTTGTTGACTACCGGCGAGGCGAACCGGCGGATGAACTTTTCTTGAAAAGGGATTTCTTTGACCTCAAAAAGGCCGTCCACATCGATGCCTTCGGATTGAATGATGTCGAAATGGTTATGGAGGTTGGCGGGGATCATTTGCTCATTTCCATATCAAACCACATGCCGAACAAAAGGAACTGAAGGCCCGTGATGATAGAAAGCGCACACAAAATGGCCGTCGGGCCGGTCGCTTTCCCGGAAACAATAAAAAATTCTTTATAGATCAATTCAAACCCTAAATACAACCCGTAAGGGAACAAGATCATGCCCGCGAAAAAGAAAAAGACCAACGGGTGAAAATCCAAGTAAATATACTTGAATATCATGCGCCAAAAAAATCCCTTCAGGAGCATCGGGGAAACCCTTAACGCATATTTAAGCCCCTTGATCTGCGACTGGCGCTCGCCTTCCAAATAAACGGGCGTTCGCGCCACATCCAGCACGCGAAACCCGTAGGCGTTCAGCCGGATGAGAAAGTCCATCGGATAACCGTATCTTTTATAAGCCTTTCCCCAATCGATGATGTCGATGGCCTGTTTGGTGATGGCCGTGTACCCGTCGACCACATCCATGATCTTATAATAACCGGAGGCCAATTTTGTAAGGGCGGTAATGATGATGTTGCCGACGATCCGGATTCGTGGCATCTTATCGCGCGTCTTGTGCCAAATAAAAAAGCGGTTGCCCTTGGTGTAGTCGGCCTTGCCATCGATCAAAGGGTCCAGGAAACGCTCAACCTCATCGAGGTTCATCTGATGGTCCCCGCCGATGACAACGGTGATGTCGTAATTGTCCTTTGACGAACGCAAATACCCGCTGATGATGGCCCCGCCCGGCCCCTGGTTTTCCTCATGCCGGATAAGCTCGATGCGCTTGTCCTTCTTCGCTAGATCGCGGATGACCTCGGATTGATTATCGGGGCTGGCATCATCGACCACATAGATCTTATCGATCAGGCCCGGAACGGCCTCCAGCGTCGGCCGGATGAGCTTTGCCTCGTTATACGCCGGAATGACTAAAGCGATCCTTTTACCTCGATGCATGATGGAAGGTACCTGTGCGACGGCCGCAAGCGATTGAGAGTGTGGAGGCGACCTTATAGACCTCTTTATCGATCATCTCAGGGAACATGGGAAGCGACAAGATCTCCTGGGCGCAACGCTCCGCGACCGGAAAGCTTCCTTTCGAGTACCCCAGATGTTGATAAGCCTTTTGAAGATGCAGCGGAATAGGATAATGAATGCCGGCGGAGATCTCTTCTTTGGCAAGCACATCCAGGACCCGCTGACGGTCTTTGACACGGATCACGTAAAGGTGGTACACGTGTTTGGCATACTCGGCCACATAGGGCACGATGACATCCAGCTGTTCCAGCAGCATATCGTAATTCTTGGCGATCTGCCGGCGCCGGTGTGTCCACTTTAAAAGGTATTTAAGCTTGGCCCTTAAGATGGCGGCCTGGATCTCATCCATACGGTAATTGAACCCTTCGATCAAATGCTCATATTTTCCCGTGCGGCCATGGTCCGCCATCATCCGCATTTTGGAAGCCAGCTCATCATTGTTGGTCAACACCATCCCCGCATCGCCGTAAGCGCCCAGATTTTTCGCCGGATAAAAACTGTAAATGATCGCGTCCCCGAACTGGCCGATGGGCTTGTCTTTATAGCTGCTCAAATGCGCCTGCGCCGCGTCCGCGATGACCTTGAGATGATGTTTCTTGGCGATCGCTAAAATAGGTTCCATGTCCGCCGGCTGGCCGTAGATATGAACGGGGATAATGGCCTTTGTCTTCTCCGTGATGGCGGCCTCAAGCTTTTCGACGTCCATGTTGTACGTCTTCTCATCAATATCGACAAATTTGATCTTTGCCCTGGCCTGAGATATGGCCTCCGTGGTAGCGATAAAGGTGTTAGGGACGGTGATGACCTCAGCGCCGGGGCCGATGCGAAGCGCTGTCAACGCCAAATGGAGCGCGGTCGTGCCGCTGCTGGTCGCCACCCCATGATGGGTTCCGGAAATCGCGGCAAACTCTTTCTCAAAGGCTTTGACGTTCTGCCCTTGGATAAATTGGGTGCTTTCGATCACCGACTGAATGGATTCATCGATTTCTTTTTTGATGATTTTGTATTGGCGTTTGAGATCAACAAGGGGGATCATAGGTGGCCTTTCAGTTAGAAGAATGGTTACCTGTAACCTGTTACCGGTTACCCGTAAAAAATTGAGTCTACGATACAGGCAACTGGTAACGGGTAACTGGTGACCCGGCGGCTATCCTTATCTTTTTCCCATTTTCCTTCAACGAACGCTGCGCTGCTTCCAACACTTGAACAACCCGAAGGCCATTATACCCGTCCGTCAAGATCTCTTTATCTTCCAGAATGGCCTCAATAAAGTGATTACATTCTACCTTAAGGGGCTCCACAAAGTCAATTTTCGGATAATACACGTCCCCCGCCGACTTGACCAGCTGGTGGGAGCCGAAATCATCGAAACGGCCCATCGAGGCCTTCATATTCTGCTTCTTGATCCCCTTATCAAAGATCTGGATCTTGTTGTCGGCGATGTCATCGTAAATGATCATCTTATCGCTCCCCACGACCGACATGCGCCTCACCTTGCTGGGATCAAGCCAGCTGACATGGACGTGCGCGGCCACCCCGTTGGGGAAATCCAGGATCATAAAAACGATATCTTCGTTGCCGGGTTGGATAAAATCGAACCCGCGCGCGCTCACCGAAAGGGGCATCTCATCCAAAACATAAATAAGTATCGAAATATCATGTGGGGCGAGGCTCCACAAGGCGTTCACGTCGCTACGGACAATGCCGAAATTAAGCCGTTGCGTATAGAAATAATACGGCTTGCCGATGATGCCCAGCTCGATCTGCGTCTTTAACTCCTGCACGGCCGCGTTGAATTCGAAGGTGTGGCCGACCATCAGCTTTCTATGATGTTCTTCAGCCAGAGCAAGGAGGGTTTGCGCTTCCTGCGCGCGCATGGCGAGCGGTTTTTCCACCAACACGTGCTTTCCCCTAAGAAGGGCTTCTTGGGCCAGAGGGAAATGGCTGGCCGGATCGGTGGCGATCACGACCGCATCGATATCATCACAGAATAGATCAAAATAATCTTTGGTGGTTTTTATCTGGGGGTATTTCTTATGGATATAATCAAGGCGAGCGCTGTCCAATTCGGCTACCATGCGCACGTTGGCCTGGGGATGGGCGGAGAAATTCCTTAACAGATTGGGCCCCCAGTACCCGCAGCCGATGAGACCGATATTTAACATAAATTTGGTGGGAATTGACGTAGGGGCGTACGGCCGTACGCCCCTACAATATAATTATTAATATTAAAAAATCTGGATATGTCTTGGTATTACCTTATCAAAAGTTGGCGCTCGTGGGAAGGAATTTTTAAAAATTCTTGGAAGGAAAAAAGGTCAATTTTTATTAATTCAGATAACTCAGCTTCTCTACTTCACGGCCCTGAATATCCGGCTGATAACCGAAATCCGTATCCTCTTCTTCTGTCGTTAACCCCAAAAGAAGCGGCAGGTTATGGATGGGCGTGACATTGATAATGACCGGCAGAAAGCCTTCGATCTGCATCTCCATGATGGGCTGTTGATTAAGGGGCAGCGGTACACCATAGCTATCGCGTTTGATCTGAAGGTCAAGTAAGGCGGGGTTCAAGTCGATACCACCCACATCTTGCGTCTTGTGTCTTGTGTCTTGTGTCTGTTTTTGGGCCGCCATCGCCGCATCGGTGGGTTCTCCGACAACTGACTCTTCTTGGGCGGGGCCGAATACGCCGACTATTTCAGCCTCTCTGTCATATAACCTATTTTTTTCAACAACAAGCCTAATATTTCCCGATTGAGCTTTCAGCCTTTCCACTTCACCCGCCTCCCAAACATCCATCGGCATCACAACAACAGGGATCCCGGCCTGCTTGGCCAATTGAACCACATGGCCTTCCTTTCCCTTTATAATACCTGTTAATATCCCCGCGAACCGGCCCGGGCGAGCGCCTAATAACTCTAAAGCTGCCTTCACATCATTAACCACCGTAGCCTCATATCCCATATCATTTACCGTGTCTTTTACGAGCCTTTGTAAATTTTCGGCGCCTTCTATAATAAGGATTTCCTTTTTAACCACCATCGCCGCGTCGGGTCCTAGGCGCGATTTTACCCGGTCAGCTAATTCCTTCACACGAAGATACTGGGTATGCCAACGGGCATGATCAGCGCTACTATCATCAAATCTTCTCCAATACTCCGCGCTACCATATTGGGCATCACCGGGATCAAACCGCGGTTGCTCTGCTAACAAGCGGCTTTGTTCACCTTGTAACCTTTGTAAAAACCCTGCCAACGTTTTGCTGTCGGCTGTTTCCATAGCCGTCCGTATTCCGTCAAGATCGGATTGTGTCATCATCGCCACATCGCCAAGCCTCGATTCCTGAAGATCGAGAAAATGGCTGACCTCTTCCCTGAGAATATCCGGGAAAACCGGCAGCCGCAGGAATACCCTAAAACGATCGATCGTTTCTCGCCTCAGTTGGAAATGTTTCTTAGTGTAGGATGATTCATTAACGTGCGAATCTTGCAAAAAGCCTGTAACCTTAATGAGCGTGGCCGCTAGGTGGGTGAGCCTTTGAACGTCATTCATGGCATCAAGCCGAGCTTCAGCTTCGGCAGGATCCAAGCGGTCCAATCCTGCCGATATAATATCTAAATGCTGGATGTCTCTTGCATACTCCCCAGGAACTCTAAGGATCTCTCCGCCGGGTGTTGTATGCTCATAAACCTCACCTTCAGCAAAGCTTTTCTTAGGCGGCATCCGTTCAACCAAAATGGTCCTAATCGCATTAAACTCGTCTATTGTTATCAGCTGATCTTCTTCCCCGGCCTCATTTGTGTTGAGTTCGTTGAAAATCGCTTCAAAAGCCCCTTCCCTTTGCGTTTGATCTTCCCCGACAACATAAAGAACATGATGGAAAAGGGCTGCCAGGACAACTCTTTTGTCTGAAAAACCCAACCGCACCAAATGATAAGCCACTTCCAACGGGTGCGTCATAAAAGCGCGTAAATCATCATGAATAGGCGAGTTATTCTGGGTGCTGGTCATATAACGCGAAGCGACGTTGACGGCCCTGTCTAACAGGGCGCCGAATCTGTCATCATATTTGTTAGCTTCAATAAAAGCTTTACGAAATTCTTGATAAACATACCAATTAAGAACAAGGTTCGGATCACCTTCATAATCCGCTTGCAGCTTGGCTACCTCTTCTGGACTGCCATAACGGTATCCTTTTCTTTCTTCGATACCATCAAACCGAAACGTTGCCGCTTCTTTCGCCTCGAAAAGAAGAAAGGCATCTCTTCTGAACAACAATGGCATGTGATATCGCATAGACGATATTGGGCCCCATGGTACGTCAACAACATATTCTTCGTCTCCATGAATAGGACTGACATCTTTCTTAAACAGGCCCACCACATACCGATTTTCTCTTTCAGGACCCTCTCCACGGTCAAGAACAACGACATCCCCGTCTTGATAATCTTCAAGAGAGTACAGCTGCCTGCCCTCCATATACTCTCTAAAATCCGCAAAGCTTAATCCTCTCTCCTTCATAAATGTATCTAAATTAAAATCAGGCTGAGCGGTTAAATCCTGTCTTGCAATTCTTTTTAAAATCTCTGCTCGTAGTTCACGCGCCCCCTCTTTTCCTTCCGACAACATCGCCTCATCGACGAATATTTCTTCAGCCACAACTGCTTGTAATGCCTGCCGGACATTGTCTTTCTGTTCCAGGCCGTACTGATCCACCGTCCAATCTTCCCTTGAAAAAGCTTCAATACCCTGAACAATTTTGGCAACTTGTAATGCGGTTATGGGCCCTCCTCTCATCCTATTGCGCCATTCTGTCGCAAACTGGCTGATGCGCCCGAGATACTCTAAATAACCGCTCAAGCGCCGGTCTTCCTGTCTTAACTGCTCTGTCGTAAGCCGCAAAACATCCCATTTTGCCTTTTCCACGATACGAAGGACTTCATCAACCCTATCTGCCAGCATCGCCCGGTCACCACTTCCCCCACGAGGCCTGCCAATGCGTTCAATATTTGTTGTGGTCATGCGCAGCCCCCAGCCCCGTCGGCCACCGTTAGCTGCTGAAGCGCCGTACGTTCTCAATACTTGGGCAACTCTTTCCGGATCAATCTTTACATCTTGCGCCACACTATCCGGATTAATGTTATGCACGGTTCTTCTTGGGTTTATCGAAGCCAAGATCGCCTCTCTGATAGCGGTTTCTTCGTGAGACGCCGCCATCGCCGCGTCAGATGTAACGCTCGGCCGGACTTTAGGCTCTTTGATAGAAACAATTTTAACGTTCTGATTGGTGATTTTAAGCTGATTGCCCATTCGCCTCATTGACAATATAAGTTTGCCATCGGCAGAAAAATAATACAGTTCTCCCTTGCGGTCTCTATCCATAATTTCCGGTTTCTCCCATTGCAAAGCTTCTGTTACTTTAAAATTGCCACCGAATAAAAACTCTATCTGAAATGTTCGTTGCTTAGTTGCCTGTGGATCCCAAGCTTCTACGATAATCGGTATCTGCCATTTCGGCTGAACAATATAACTGTCATTTTCTTCCAATGACACGACAATCATCGCCGCGTCGGCAGGAGCCATTGCATCAGCCGCTTCAAGAGTCCTTATTGTCTCGTCAAAATGATCTTCTCCGAATGTGGCCCTTGCCCGATCGGCATCGTCACTATCAGAGGCAACAACAACCTCATAACCTTTTCCTTGCAAAATTAACGCTATGTGGCTGCGGATATTTAAATCGGGATTAATGACAAGAACGGCCTTTTGGGTAGCCTGTTGAACCTTACTCCCATCCACCTCAAGTAAGCGTTTGGCGGTACGAATCGCTTCCAGCAAATTGCTTAAATGGATCTCAAATTGTTCCTGATTCTTGGCGGCCAGTGCTACTTTGGCTTCTGTAAGTTCTTCTTTAAACTTATCCATTAAAGCGAGCCTGAACCTTGGGCTGGAACTTGAGGCGATTTCAATGCTTTGCCGGCTAGCCTGTTGTACTGTTGGCCCTTTGCTTCTGACCAATCGGCCCTGGACGATGAGCCCCCGGCCATCATCGTCAAAACCACCAAATTCGCTCAACCTTGTTCGCGCCAACTCTTGAATCCTTTCAATACTGGATTCTTCCAACAGCACCCACGCGCCCAAATCCCCAACGGCATCATCTAAAACTGTGGCCGTCAATTCATCAAAACTTTCCGGCTGTAAACGGTCGCTAAGTTTCGCGTATATATCATCGGATAACATAGCGGCATCAGGGGCCACCGTAACCGCCGCCTGCGCAGCGGCGATAGTGGCCAGATAAACATCTTGGGCCGGAACAACGAGCGTATCAATACCCAGAGCATGAGCCAATTCAATTAATTGAATATCATTAGGATTATTCACAATAATCGCTACTTGATTACCTAGATTTTGAGATTTAATATCCCTAACCGCTTCAGCTATCATTTCTCTAGTGGATGTTGGCGCAAAATCATAAGGGTCGCTTTCCCAAAGCCCTTCCTCAATATAACGCGCGAGAAATGCTTTCCGAGCATCAGCGGCAAATGCGGCCAATCCTTTCTCGGTCAAGCGCATCGGATGGATAAAGACCAAGCCCGTTTCCCGCGCAATCTCTCCGGCTGTAGTGATGGCATACGGTGATTCGATAGTTGCTGAGAAACGGACATTAACGTCATACTGTTCTAATGCCTGTTCTAATGATGGAATAAAAATGCCATTTTTAATATCTTTAAACCCACGACGTATAATCTGAATCTCTTTTGCATTAGGAACTAATGGTATGACGAGGTTAACATGAACACCACTACCACCAATGGAAGAAGCCCCTTCGACAATGCCTTGCGCAATGGCTATCATCAAAGGAGCCACTGGACCAAAAAATAATCTCGCGGCCCTTTGTCCGATGGCGGGATTTTCTTCTTCATACTTATTAATGTATCCTAAGACTTCGTTTCTCGAAACACCCAAAGCGCTCATTAACTCGCTAACTCTTTGTTCAAACGCCTGTTCATCTTCATATTCAAATGCATGTTCTAAAGCGATATTGGGAAGCCTGACCGCAATACTTCCCTGATGCTGAATATCCTTGCTGAAACGGCCTTCAAAATCTCTGGCGATTATCTCGCGAATTCTCAAAAGAAGCTGATCTTCAACTTCCTCATTTCTTGTACCTTTCAAACGCAATAAATATTCCTGAATCAGGCTGCGGACAGATTCATCGCTGGAGAAATATTCCTCTGTCGTAATCAAACCGATGCCAGCACCATCAAAACGATGCTGCCGATCGATGTCATCAACAGGCGTTTTCACGGCCACATCCAATACATCCGCATCCAATTCTTTAACTAAAGACGCCAGCTCTGCCTCTTCTTTAGGGTCGACATCTCCTCTGGGTAAACTTAAATTAAGATTCGCAATCACTTTGGCGATATTTTCCGGTGTAAAACCCTGTCTTTCTAAATAAAAAATAGCTTCCTTGTATTGCGCCCCTAAACTGGTTTGTTCGGCAATTTCGACAATTCTCTCAAATTTTTTCTTATTGATAACTACCGGTTTTCTCGCGTCCAGTTTCTCTTTCAATTCTCTTATCCGTTTCACTTTAGGTGGATCCAACGCCAACTGAACAGCGGCTAATCGAGCAAGGGGTAAACGAGGTGGACTCCCGCTCACCGAATCCACACCTATAGGTACAAGTGTCTCTCGCAAGGAATCAACATCTACCATTTGCTCTCCGCATCCACTGCAATCCAATAAAGCATTGGCGCCTTTACCATCCATGATGGTACGGTACATATAAGGCTCCATGCCTTCGACAACCGTTTGATACGGATCAGCCCTATAAATACCTGCGGCAACTGCATTGCTTAAATATGGTCCTGAATCATCCCGGCTGATACCGATAACGGTTTGAGCTATATCATTGGTGCCGAATGAGTCAAAATCAGAAACTCTGGCAATTTCATCGGAATTCATAGCAGCTGCCGGTGTTTCAATCATGGCCCCTATTAAGATATCTTCTCTATTAATATCGTCCCTGGCGGCAATCATCTCTTCGATCCTCACCCGGAACCATTCCATCTCTTTGGCATTCCCAATTAAAGGAACCATAATCTTTAATTTAACGGGGCGGCCGGTCGTTTGAACGTTGCTCATCGCATCAAACATAGCATTATTTTGCATAGTGAGAATATCCGGATAAACAACAGGTAAACGGGCTCCACGAAAACTGAACATCGGATTTTCATTGGCGTCATTAAGACGTTTAATTTCATCTATTACTTCTTGCGGGGTCCACCCGAGTAAAACGGCCAATTTCGCAATCTTTTCTTCTTCATCCAATTTTGGCAAAAATTCGTTAAGAGGAGGATCGAGAAGCCGTATGGTAGCAGGGCGTGTAACACCATCTTTACCGGAAAAAAAGAAAATACCGATAAAATCAGCCTTCTGGACGGCTTGTAATGTCTTTAAAGCCGCCTCGCGTCTGGCCGGGTCTTTGGCAAACAACATTTGCAAGAAAAGTAACGGCCGGTCATCCGCCGCGAACATATGTTCTGTTCTCGTCAGGCCAATCCCCTCAGCCCCAAACATAACCGCTTCCGCCATGCCTAAAGCCGTATCCGTATTGGCTAAAATATTGACGCCGTTATTTTCATGCCTATACTTATCAGCCCAGCCCATCAGTGTTTTGTACTTCCCATAAAATTCCCAGTCTTGCTCAGATAACTGCTTTTTTTGAGCTTTCTCAATGAAATCAGTAAACTCTTGTATCTTCTTGGCATATTCATAAGCCTGTCTAGAATTAAACACACCTAATTGATCCTGTTTATTTTGTTTCCAGCGCGCTAAGTGGTCCTTTGCCTCCGCCGCCTGTATTCTAAGACTTTCTCTTTCATCTTCTTCATGCAACTTAACAAACCTTTCCAGCTCCACATATTCCCAGTAAGAATCAAAATCAGGGTCCATGGCTCTTCCCAAATCATTAAAATGTTCTCCTCCTAATTCCACTTCAGGGATCATTTCAATATGCTGCGCTGTAACGATCGTTGAGGGTACTGTTTTAATGGCCCCTTTAAAAACACGGGCAACCATGCCTGTCTTTGTTTGGGAAACATCAATCGAAAGTATATCAACACCTTCTCTTAATACTTCGGTTGAACCGTCTTCCTTTGTGATAGTAATCGTTTCTTCATTGATTGCTAAATTTGGATCGCCAACAATAGTAGTTTTGTTAAATCCTCGGGCCACAACAGCGGCATGGGATGCCATCCCTCCCTTAGCCGTATAAACGGCTTTGGCGGCAAGCATCCCGGACAAATCTTCGGGGCTTGTTTGGGGCCTGACTAAAATCACATCACGACCTTGAGCATTCATTATCTCAGCCTTTTTCGACGATAAAGCAATGACTCCCGATTCTTGCCCGGGTCCTGCCGGTAATCCAGTGCTGGACAACAGTCGCCCCTCTTTTTCAGCCCTTTCTAAGTCATCCGGATCAAACCTCGGCACCAGTAATGCCTGAACTGATT
>Ga0209640_10003181_pt1 | contig 14359 bp, 13 predicted proteins | sample RifCSP10_1_FD_184018 | JGI IMG/M metagenome (GOLD analysis project Ga0209640, IMG submission 184018) | Soil microbial communities from Rifle, Colorado - Rifle CSP2_sed 10_1 (SPAdes) (version 2) | ecosystem: Environmental > Terrestrial > Deep subsurface > Rock core/Sediment | place: Rifle...
GAACCAGATCGTACCCCTGCGGCACGCCGATGACGACGTCACAGCGGCCTTCCTCCAGCGTGGCGTTCATCGTGTTTCGGATGAAGCCCTTGCGCTGTCCCCACCAGATGTAGCGGGGCGATGCGCCGAACTGCTTCGCGATGACGTCCGCGATCTTGTTCTCGAACCCGTCCTGGTTCCGGTTCGAGGCGGGCATGTTCTCGGGATCGGCGCACACACGGAATTGGCCCTTGGTCTGCCCGGCAGCGGGTGCTGGGCAAACGAGGCACAGAGCGATCACCAACAATCGAAGAGCGTGCATGCGCGGTCCGGGGTCAGATCTTGATTCTTGCGTGGGGCTCCACGCAAGAATCAAGATCTGACCCCTTCGTTGCGCTACGGCAGCGCGAAGACGGTCAGCACACCGCCCTGGTTGCTGAAGTTGGCCAGGTCGCCGAACGCGCCAATGGCGCCGAGGCCCGCCGTCGGATCCTCGAGGCCCATGTCGGCGGCCACGCCGATCCCCGACCATCCGCCGATGCCAGACAGCACGGCGACGTACTGCTTCCCGTCAGGGCCGACGTAGGTCATCGGATTCCCGATGATCCCGGACGGTGTCTTGAACTTCCACAACACCTCGCCGGTCTTGGCGTGGACAGCCTTCAACCAGCCCTCCATGGTCCCGTAGAAGACGACGTCGCCGCCGGTGGAGAGCGCGCCGCCCCACGCCGACAGGCTTTCCTTGATCCCCCACACCTTCTTGCCCGTCGTTGGATCCCACGCGATGAACTCGCCTCGATTGCCTCCCGGGCCTGGCTTGCTCACGACGATCGCGCCGACGTAGGGCTGTCCAGCCTGGTACCGGACCTCAACGCCCTCGTAGTCCATGCAGAGGTTGTTGGTCGGCACGTAGAAGAGCCCAGTGCGTGGGGAGTAGGACACCGGCTGCTGGTTCTTGCCGCCCATCGCAGAGGGGCAGATGTCCTTCGTGTTCTTGGTCGAAGAGGTCTGCTTCTCCGGATCCTCGACAGGCCTGCCCGTTTTCAGGTCCACGCTCTTCGCCCAATTGACAAAGACGAACGGCTCCGCCTGTAGCAGCTCGCCCGTCTTGCGGTCCAGCACGTAGGAGAACCCGTTGCGGTCGAAGTTGACGAGCACCTTCCGCAACTGCCCGTTCAGCATGATGTCGACGAGGACGTTTTCGTTGATGCCGTCGTAGTCCCACCGGTCGTGCGGCGTCTTCTGGTACGCCCACGCCGCCTTCCCCGTGTCGGGGTTGCGCGCGAAGATCGTCATCGACCACTTGTTGTCGCCCGGCCGCTGGTCGGGGTTCCACGACCCTGGGTTTCCCGTGCCGTGATAGAAGAGGTCGAGTTCCGGGTCGTAGCTATACCAGCCCCACGTCGTGCCTCCGCCGCGCTTCCACTCGTCGCCCTGCCACGTTTCGACCGAGCCGGGGAAGCCGACTTCTTCCTCCGGTCCCGTGCTGTACATCCGCCAGACCTGCTTGCCCGTATTCACATCGTTGGCCGTGATGAACCCGCGGACCCCGAACTCACCACCCGAGATTCCGCTGATCACCTTGTCCTTGATCACCATCGGCGCCGAGGTAATGGTCTGGCCCTGCTGGTGGTCCCCCTGCTTGACCTTCCAGAGCTCCTTGCCGGTTTCGGCATCGAGCGCAACAGTCGTCGCGTCCAGCTGGTTCATGAAGATCTTCCCGTCGGAATACGCGAGGCCGCGATTGACGGTGTCGCAGCAGGCGATCGGAATGACGGCCGGATCCTGCCTGGGGGCGTACTTCCACTTGATGGGCGCGCCCTCTTTGGTCAAATCCAGGGCATACACGAGGTTGGGGAACGGCGTATGGACGTACATGGTGCTGCCAACGACCAGCGGCTCACCCTCATGTCCACGCAGGACGCCCGTGGAAAACGACCATTGGACCTTGAGGTCCTTGACGTTCTCCGTGGTGATGTCGGCCACGGGACTGTAGCGGGTCGCCGAGGTGTTCTTGTTCGGCATGACCCATTGCTTGTCGGCGTCAGAGAGGGAAGACGATCCGCTTCCAGACGAAGGCGGTGCCGCGCTCGTGCAGGCGGAAGCTCCCAGCCCGGCGAATGCAACAGCCATGAACAGCTTCAACAGTCTCTTCATATGACTCTCCTGTTTCTCCCTGACCGAGTCGGTGCTGGCGATGTCAGCGCCGCCGGCCGCTCCCGTGCACGTTCTTGTTCACCCAGCCCAGCATGACGTCTGCGATCTCCAGGTTCTTGCTGTCGAGCATCATCATGTGAGTCACCCCGAGGATTCCCATGTCGTCGAGCTTCAAGTATTCCGCCTTCGCCGTTCCCTGCTTGGCTGCGCGCCGCGCGTTGATCGCGTCGACCGTCTCCTGACACACCGTGCTGGTCGCGGTGTAGTCCCCCTTGAGCGCCATGTAGGGGATGTTGTCGAAGTCCGCCGCCGTCAGGCCGCTGTTCGGCAGCGAGCAGGACCCCTCGAGCGTGATGAGTCCCTTCAGCAGATCCAGGTGGCCTCGCTCCTTCAGGATCCGCGTCATATGATGCCCCATGATTCCCGATTGTGAGTGGGTGACGACAACGGCGCCGCCGAGGCGTTCGACGAGCGCCGCCAGGTTCTGCGGCGTCCAGGTGTTGGCGGGCGTGAGCTGCGCTGGGTCGCAGGTGGCGCAGGTCGATCCGGGAAGCGTGACCTCGGCGTTTGGCACGAGCTGCTTGTAGTACTCGAGCGCGTAGTAGCCGTTCGAGCCAGCGGGCGCCGGTCCGATTGCCCCGGTGCGGGCCACGATGGCTGGGTCAGTGGTGGTGATGGGGAAGAGCGGCGCGACGTGCTGGTAGGCATCGGGCTTCGGATTCGGGTCCTGGGCATCGCCGTGCGGGACGAGCGTGCCCGTCAGGACGGTCGAGCCTTGTGGAACGAGATGACCGAACCAGTTCGTCCACGCGCCGTTGTCCGTGATCCTGCCGAAGCTCGGAATCAGCTCGGCCGCGCCCTTGAGGTCGCCGCTCGCCATCCGCGCTTCGCCCTCGTGGAGGACCGATTGGTCAAACCCCGAGCGTCCGCGTCCGGCCTGATCGACGACGTAGCTGGGCACGCCGTGGCGAACGAAGTAGGGATACCAGCCTTCACGTCCATCCGGCGTGGCTTCGAGGCATGCCCCCGTGTGGGTGGAGCCGTGCACCATGATGACGGGCCAGCCGGCGTTGTACTTCTTGGCCGGGATCTGGAACTGCACGTACATCTGGCCGATGGTGATCTGTTGAGGCGTGGCGGTCGGAGGAACTTGCGCAGGCGCGGCGCCGGGCGCTGGCGGCGGTGGCACCGCCGCGTGGTCGGTGATCTTTGGGACGCCTCCCACGAAGAAGCTGCCCTGGTCCTCGATGACCAATGGGCCGCCGAGAAACTTCTTTGGCTTCGCACCGGTCTGGGCCGACGCACTGGCCGCCATGAGAACCAGCATCACTACACAGCCGTGAAATCTCATCCAATCCTCCGTCAGCAACTGATAGGTGCCAGAGTGTATTAGGTTTGACAACCCTTGCGCTACAGGGATAATCGGTGCCTGGAGGGGCCGTGACTGCTTTTCGGGTTCTCATCGCACTGCTGTTGTTCATGGCCGCCGCGCCCGCCGCGCAGTGGCTCAAGTATCCGACCCCGGGCATCCCGCGGACGCCGGACGGGAAAGCGAACCTGTCTGCCCCGGCTCCGCGGGCCGCGGACGGGAAGCCGGATCTCTCGGGACTGTGGCAACCGGCGGCCATCCTGATTGGGGACATCGCCGCCAACCTCCCGCCCGGCTCCGTGCCGTTCCAGCCCTGGGCCGAGAAGTTGTACAAGGAACGGGTTGCAAACCACAGCAAGGACGACCCGACGGCCAACTGCATCGTCGGGGGTGTCCCGCGATCGGACCTGGTGCCGTACCCCTTCAAGGTCCTCCACATGCCTGGCCTGATGGTCATTCTGTACGAGGCGGTGCATTCGTACCGGCAGATCTTCAGCGACGGCCGCCCGCTGCCCGCTGACATGAATCCCTCGTGGTTCGGCTATTCGGTGGCCCGCTGGGAGGGCGACACCTTCGTCGTCGAGACCCGCGGGTTCAACGACAGGGGCTGGCTCGACAATTTTGGCAAGCCGGCGACGGACAAGCTGCACGTCATCGAGCGATTTGTGCGGAAGGACTTCGGGCACATGGAGATTCGCATCACGATCGACGATCCCGGTGCCTACACTAAGCCGTGGGACGTGACGTTGCCGCTCATTTTGCGGCCCGACACGGAACTGCTGGAATACATCTGCAACGAAAACAACAAGTACTTCGAGCTGGTTCCCGAAGCCCAGCGCTGAGAGGAGTTCGCGATGCGTACTGCCGTCGTGTTCGTGATGGGTCTGCTGATTGGGTCGGTGATCGCGCCTGGCTTCGCGCAGGACCTGAGAATGGCCGGCGTGAACAACATGAACCATGTGGCGATTGCGGTCGAGAACTTCGACGAAGCCTACAAGTTCTACACGGAGAAGATGGGCTTCCGCGATGGGTTCACGGTGAAGAACGACCAGGGGCAGCCCACGCTGTCCTACATCCAGGTCAGCCGCGACACGTTTATCGAGCTCGTGCCGGCCAACGCGGATCGTCGAGCCGGCCTCAACCACTTCGGCCTGCACGTGGCGGATCTGAAGGCGACCGTGGCCACGCTGAAGCAGCGGGGCGTGACGGTGACAGAGGCTCGCCAGGGACGAGGGGATTCCATGTCGGCCAACGCCACCGATCCCGGCGGCCTGCGGATCGAGATCTTCCAGTTCGGGGCGGACTCGCTGCAGGGCCAGGCGATTGCGAGCTGGAAGTAGCGCAACAGCGGGGTCAGATCTTGAATCTTGCGTGGCAGGCGTTAAGCAAGATTCAATCTGACCCCGGCGTTGCGTCTGCGCTCGTGACGGTGGCGATCGCGTTCTCCTTGGTCGCGCCCGTCGGTGCCCGGCAGCGTCCCTACGACGCGATCATGAAGGACGTCGGGTCGACGTTTGGCACGCTGCGCAAGACGCTCGAGACGGGCGATCTCACGGCCACGACCTCCGACGCCGAGAAGCTCGCGCGACTGTTCACCGAGGTCGAGCAGTTCTGGGTGCCCTTCAGGACGAAAGACGCCATCGACGCGGCGCGCGGCGCGCGGGACGCGGCGGTTGCCATGGCGGGTGCGGCGAAAGCCAAGGACGCACAGGCGGCCAAGACGGCCGCCACGCGGCTCGCCGCGTCGTGCACCGCGTGCCACCTCTCGCACCGCGAGCAACTGCCCGACAAGACGTACCGAATCAAGCCCTAGTGGACTCACGGGGAATGAACCGCCGTTTACGCTTCTCGGTGCTCGCTTCTCGGTTCGTGTTCAGGTTCTTCACGTTCGTGACGGTGCTCGTCGGCGGACTCCCGCTGGCCGCCCAAGCACCGCCAACCGCGAAGCCGCCGCAGACTGAAGAACTGGCGAGGGAGTGGTTCGTCCGGTTGAACGAGCTCGACGACTGGTACATCTCCTTCGACGGTCAAGAGCAGAACGGTGCGGTCGTCGATCGGTTCCTCGCGCTGTACGCCGATGACGCCTTTCATCAGGTGGGGCCATCCGATCGCCAAGCCGGCGCGGTGGTGTTCCACGGCAGAGACGCCATTCGGAAATGGGCGAATGACTTCTCAAAGACCTACACCGGGTTGAACTACCGGGTCGAGTACAAGACGAGGCAAGAGAAGCCGGTTCAGCCCTTCTACGTGACCGAGTTCCCGTGGGGGGGGACCGGCGCGTCGACGCAGTTCGAGGCCATCTACACGAACCGGGACGATCGGCGCCAGTTCGTGGTGCCGGCGGCGGTGTTTTTCATCTTTGACGAAGCGGGGAAGATCCAGAGTCTGCGCCTGTACGTGCTCCAGAACGAAGCGGCGGAAATCGCCTAGGAAACAGGGTCGCCATGCTAATCTCACCTTCGGCTGCAGTTCGCGGGTTGCTCGGGTGCTCAGGTTCGCGGGAGGCAAGGACAACGGTCGCCGGACTCGGGAGGTGAGCATGAAGTCTTGGAGCGCGGCCGTCGTGGTGTTCGCGTGCGGGTGGCTGACGTTGACCGTGGCAGCGCAGCAGGCGTCGCCCAAAGGACAGGACGCGGTCGACAAAGCGCATGAGGACATGCTCAAGGCCGACCGCGACAGGGCGGCCGAAGCCGGCCGCCTGACCGACGCGCTGGCCGGCGCCCTGCCTCGCCGCGCGACATCGCCCACGCGCATTCCCCTCAAGAACTACATCGACCGGCACGTCTTCGGCCGGATGGAAGGCGATGGGATCCCGCACGCGGATCTGGCCTCCGACGAGGAGTTCGTGCGTCGCGCCTACATGGACGCGACGGGCCTGGTTCCCGAGCCGCAGACGGTGCGTGAATTCCTGGCGAGCAAGGACCCCACCAAACGCGACGCGCTCATCGACGCGCTCGTTGGCAGCAAGGAATTCGCCGAGCAGTGGGCGTGGCTGTGGGCGGATCTGCTGCAGACGCACAACGCCGGCTTCACCTACTGGTTCCAGCGGGGGTTGATGGCCGACCGGCCGTACAACGAGATGGCCAAAGAGATCCTGAGCGCGGGCGTGATGAAGACGCCGAGCAGTAACCCGGTGTGGGCGGTCACCTCGGAGCCGCTCCACGTCTCGTCGCGCGCGCTCGTGGCCACCGATCCGGACAACTACTTCGTCCTCAACCGGCTCGACTTCATGGATGCCATGGCCATCGGATTCGGCCGCACCTTCCTCGGCATCAACATGGACTGCGTGTCGTGCCACGACGGCGCCAGGCACCTGGAGCCGCTCAACCTGTACCTCACCAGCAAGAAGCGCAGCGAGTTCCACCAGCAGGCCGCCTTCTGGGCGCGCCTCAACATGGCGCCGTTCAACATGACCACCGGCAACGCGGTGCTCAACGACCTGAACCCGGGCTACGTGACCAACGAAGACGCCCCGTACCACACGGGAGCCGAGTCGCGCTTTCCGCGAGACGGCAAGTCGTACGAGCCGGCGTTCATCCTGACGGGCGAGAAGCCGCGTCCGGGCGCGGACCCACGCAAGGAACTGGCACGGCTGATGACGAGCCACGTCCAGTTTGGCCGGGCCACGGTCAACATCGTCTGGGGGAAGCTCATGACGGTGGGGTTCGTCGAGCCCTACGACGGCTTCGACCTCGCCCGGCTCGATCCGGACAAGCCGCCGCCTGCGCCGTGGACGGTGCAGCCGACCAATCCGTGGCTGCTCGAGGCGATGGCCAGCGACTTCCAGGCGAACAACTACAGCCTGCAGCACCTGATCAAGTCGGTCATGAAGTCGAGCGCCTATCAGCTGTCGGCGCAGTTTTCCGGAGAGTGGAAAGACGCCTATGCGCCCTACTACGCCCGACACTTCGCGCGCGTGCTCACTGGAGCCGAAGTGGCCGACAACATCGCGCGGGCCACGGGCGTGTCCTACGACTTCGCGTGGGCCGGGCCGTCGGTCACCCGCGTGAAGCAGTTGTCGAGCCCTGGCGACGTCAATCCTCCTCAGCGCGTGGGCGGCGTCAACGATCTGGGTGGCGAGGGGACGGTTGAAGGCAACTCGATCAAGGCGCTCATGCAGTCCTTCTTCCAGAGCACGCGGGAAACGCCGGCGCTGCTGACCAATCGCCCGAGCGCCGTGCAGGCCATGTTGATGATGACGGCGCCCACGGTGGTTGACCGGATCGACGCCTCGTCCGACTCACGCCTGGCGCGGCTGCTCGCCTCGGCCAAGACGGATGCGGAGATCGTCGAGGAGCTGTTCCTGTCCGCGCTGTCGCGCCGGCCGAGCCCGGAAGAGCTGGGCGTGGCCACGCGCATCCTCAAGGAGGGCGACCGCCGGCAGCGGGCCGAGGATCTGCAGTGGGCGCTGCTCAACACGGTGGAGTTTCTGTTGAATCACTAGGGGTCAGATTTGACCCCATGGACCGAAGTGCCGTAGAGCGCGGGCTTCAGCCCGCGCGGATGGAACGACTGATGGAATATCTCGATCTGCAGTTTCCACTCGGTCGCCGCGACCTGATCAAATGGGCGGGGCTCGCGGCCGCAGGCAGCTTCATCGGGCCGACTCGGCCGCTCGAGGTGCGCGCGCAGGGGCGGAGCATGCCGGTCGGCACGGCGCGCAACGCCATCATGATCGAGATGAGCGGCGCCATCTCGCCGATGGACTGCTGGGACTTCAAAGAAACCAAGATGACGCCGAAGGATCTGGATCCGCAGCGCATCTGGAACGACTTCTATTTGTCGAAGACCTTCTTCCCGAAGCTCATCGAGTCGGGGCTCGTCAACCAGTGCAGCTTCGTGCGGTCGATGCTCGGCAGGGAGCTGATTCACCTGACAGGGCAGTACCGCGTGCAGACCGGCCGGTCCATCAATCCCGCCGTCGCGAAGGAAATCCCCGGCTTCGGGAGCGTGGTCTCGTACGAGCTGCAATCACAGCGCCGCGAAAGCGACACCCTGCCGATCTACATGAGCACCAACCTGAGTCGCAACTCGACGGGGCTCATCGGCGCCGGCTTCCTGCCAAACCAGTGCACGGGTGTGGATCTCGACACCTCGTTCGTCTTCAACGTGTTCGGCGGCGGCAACGATGCCGCGCGTGAGCAGCTGGAGCGTCGCTGGCAGGTGCGCAAACGCCTGACCGACGCGTCGAAGATCGACGAGGCGCGGCTCGGGAGCAACGTGTCGCCCTTTGAAGTCTTCTACAGCTACGCCTATAACATCGTCACCGACCCGCGCTGGTCCACCGTGTTCAACGTGAGCGGTGAGGAGCGAGACCGGTACGGACGAGGCCAGCTTGGCGACGGCCTGGTGCTCGCCAAGAACCTGTTGAAGGCCGATGCGGGTACCCGCTTGGTCTACATCTCGGAGTCGATCGGCGGCAACGGTCCGTGGGATTTCCATGCGGGCATCTACGACCGCACCAGGCCGCAGAACCTCTACACGAAGTCGCTCGAATGGGATCAGGCGTTCACGGCCCTGCTGCAGGACCTGTCCGCCGCGCCGGGCCACGAGCCTGGCAAGAGTCTTCTCGACGAGACGATCATCGTCTCGACCGGCGAGTTCGGTCGCACGCCGAACTTCAACACCGGACTTGGCCGCGACCATTACGACAAGACGTTCACGTCGCTCTTCGCCGGGGGAGGGATCAAGGGCCAACAGGTGATCGGCCGAACCAACGACGACTGCTCCGCGTGCATCGACAACGGCTGGAATCACCGGGAGCAGCCGCAGATCGACAACCTCGTGGCCACGATCTACTCGGCGCTGGGGATCGACTGGAGAAAGAAGGTCGAGAACACACCCTCCGGCCGCGCCTACCACTACGTGCAGACGGCCCCGATCGGGTCGAACACGCTGGTGGCGGCGGACCACATCGACCTGTTCGGGTAGTCGTGACGCACTCCTTTTCTCGATCTCGCCGCGGAGACGCGGAGACGTGGAGACGCCTTCTTCAAAGAGCTTTCGCGTTGTACCACGGCGCGTGGATGACGGCGCTCGTGCTGACGACGGGTGCGGCATCCGCAGCTGCGCAGACGCCGGCAGGTGTCAAGATGGCGCTCGTTCCAGCCGGCGAGTTCTGGATGGGCCGAACGCACACCACCTCAGTCGAGCAGGCCATCATCCTCGAGCGCGATCGCCGCGACGACCAACCCGCCCACCGGATTCATGTGGACGCGTTCTATCTGGACGTCAACGAGGTCACAAGCGCCGACTACGCGCGCTTTGCCGAGGCCACTCGCGCGGCCAAGCCCTGGACATGGCCAGGTGGCAAGGTCGCGAAGGGCGAGGAGTCCCTGCCGGTGACCAACGTCACCTGGGCGGAGGCCGATGCCTACTGCCGCTGGGCGGGGAAGCGCCTGCCGACCGAGGCGGAATGGGAACGCGCGGCGCGCGGCGGGTTGGACCGAAAGCGTTTTCCCTGGGGCGATGAAGGTGGACGAGGTCGCGCGCACACGGGTTCGTCCACCGGACCGACGGCCGTGAGCTCCTTTTCAGCCAACGCCTTCGGCTTGCACGACATGGCCGGCAACGTCTGGGAGTGGACGAGCGATTGGTACGAGCGCGACTACTACGCGGTCAGCCCGGACCGGAACCCTGCCGGTCCCGAGAAGGGGCGCTACAAGGTGATCCGCGGCGGCGGGTGGACCGATGGCGCGCAGCTGAACTCGTTCCGCAACTACGCGGACCCGGAGATGCGGACGCTTGTCATCGGGTTCCGCTGTGCCAAGACCACCGCCCCCTGACCCAAAAAGCCGTACAATTCTTCGGATGATGAAGCTCTATGCGAAGAACGGCTGGAGCCCGTTCGTCCGGTAGCTATCATTGAGTTCAGTGAGCCCCAACGCTGCGGCGTCGCGACGACCATCCCCAGGAGGCGCCGTCGCGGTCGAGACGCCTGCCCCAACACGAACCGCGACACACGGGACCGCCCTTGGCGTCCTGGCGGCGATCAGCGTGTGCCACGGCCTCAACGACCTGATGCAGTCGGTGCTGCCGGCGGTCTATCCGATTCTCAAGGACGCCTACCGGCTGGACTTCGGGCAGATCGGCCTCATTACGTTTGCCAACCAGGCGACGGCCTCGTTGCTCCAACCCGTTATCGGCGCGTTCACCGACATCCGGCCGAAGCCGTACTCATTGCCGGCGGGCATGGCGTTCACGCTCGTGGGGCTCCTCCTGCTGTCGGTGGCGCCAACCTACAGCGCCATCCTCGTGGCGGTGGCGCTCGTCGGCATCGGGTCGTCGGTGTTTCATCCCGAGTCGTCCCGCGTGGCCCGGATGGCGTCGGGGGGACGTCACGGCTTTGCGCAGTCGTTCTTCCAGGTGGGCGGCAACCTCGGGTCCTCGACCGGTCCGCTGCTGGCCGCCTTCATCGTGCTGCCGTTCGGCCAGCGCAGCATCGCGTGGTTTGCGGTCACGGCGCTCGTGGCCATGACGATCCTCTTCCGCGTCGGGTCCTGGTACCGTCAGCATCTGCTCGCGAAGGGGCGGTCGGCCGGCGCCACGCTCCGTCCGCCGCTTCCGGCCCGCGTCTGGATCGCGCTCGTCATCCTCGTGCTGCTCGTCTTCTCCAAGAACATCTACCTGGCGAGCCTGAGCAGCTACTACACGTTCTACCTGATCCAGAAGTTCAGCCTCTCGGTGCAGAGCGCGCAGCTGCACCTCTTCGTGCTGCTCGGCGCAGTGGCCGCCGGGACGTTCATCGGCGGCCCGGTCGGCGACCGGATTGGCCGCAAGTACGTCATCTGGGTCTCGATCCTGGGCGTGCTGCCGTTCACACTTCTCCTGCCCTACGCGAACCTCTTCTGGACCGAGGTGCTCACGATCGTCATTGGTCTCATCCTCGCCTCGGCGTTTTCGGCCATCGTCGTCTTCGCGCAGGAGCTCGTGCCCGGACGCGTGGGCGCGGTGTCGGGCGTGTTCTTCGGGTTCGCGTTCGGCGCCGGGGGCCTCGGTGCGGCGATGATGGGACAGCTGGCGGACGCGACCAGCATGGACTTCGTCTTCAAGGTGTGCTCGTTCCTGCCTGCGATTGGTCTGTTGACGTGGTTTCTGCCCCACCTCGAACCCGCGGCGCGAAAGGCGTGACGCCACCCGCGCAGGCTGAAGCCTGCGCGCTACGGGTGAGGCGAAGCTACGGCTGCCGGGACTGCCTCCGGTGGCTCAGCACGCGACGACGGCCGCCCGTGTCTTCGCTGTGGCCACCAGACGCTTGATGTCGTCCACGTCGCTCGTGAGGATGCGATCGCCGTGTTCGGCGACGAGCACGACCGTGGCATCGATCGGATCGTGGGTCCCGGCTTGTGCGATGAGAACGCCCGCTTCACGGCCCAGGCGTTCGTCGATCGGGCGGACATGCACCGAGCGCAGCAGTCGCGCCAGCCGTGCCTGGCGACCTCGGGGATCGCGCCACACCTGGCCGATGACGATGGCGCTGGTGCGTAGGTCGAGGCCATGCTGCTGAGCGATCCGCAGGCGCGCCAACGTCGCGCGGTCGTCTCGCTCGGCGGCCAGAAACGCCCCCGCGTCGAGGACAAGAGCGCTCACGCGGCGGGTTCTCCGATGCGAAGTCCGAGCTCGGCCTCGGCTCGCCGGAGCTCTTCGACGGTGAGCGGACCCTGCTCGGCTTCCCAGGCGTCGACGAACTCGCGGAGCGCGTCCGCACGGAGCTTGGCCTCCGCCGCCTCGGCCAACCACGATGACAGGCCCGTCCCGGCCTTTCGCGCAGCCGAGCGGACCTCGTCGCCAAGCTTTCCGTCGAAGGAAACGCTCATCTTGTCGACCTTCATGGCCGAATCATACCATGGTATGGCCATACCATGGTATTCCCAGGAAACCACAGGGTTCTCGGCGCTTCAGTGCCTCGGTGTGACGTTGTTCAAGTGTCAACACTCCGATCTCAGAGGGATCTCAGAGAGGATTAAGTATGGGAATACTCCGCCCATCAGCACCTTTCAGAGAGGAGCGGCCGATGCAGAAGAGACTCCGTGTGTGCCTGCTGACCGGGTTACTCGCGGGAGCCGCGTCGACAAGAACGGCAAGGTCGTGGCCTTCTTCGAGAGTGTCGTCACGCCTGAGGACCGGGCGCTGCGGGCCGCGATCGCCAAGGCGCTTGCGGCCAGCTAGGGCGCGCTGCCTGTCTTCGTCTTGATATTCCTCACCATGTCGGCGAACGGCTCCATCGGGCCGTGCACCGGCACGTCGCGGTCCACGCGCAGCTTCCGCCGCTCGATATTGGCCAGGACGTTCTCGCCCCACAGGTGCTGCTCCCACGTCGCGTCGTACAAGTCGGCCTGCACGAGGATGCGGTCGCGCGGGACGTAGGCGAAGAGATTCGTGCCCTCACGTGGATTGTCGACGAGGTGGTACAACTGCACCTCCATCGATCTGTCCTTGAGCGTCATCTGATCGTCGACCAGCTCGAGCACCATTGGCTTTGGGGCGCGTGCAAGCGCGTCGGGTTGGATCGTATGCGCGCGGGCGACCAGGTCCTTGAAGAACGCCTCGTTGGCGCGATGGGTGATGATCGTGAGCCCTTCTGCGACGGCCACGCGCAAGCCGCCTGAGTGGTCGAAGTGATGGTGGCTGACGACCGCGTGTGTCAGCGGCTTCGGGCTGAGCGTCCTGGCGACATCGATCGTCATCTTCGACCTCGCCTCGTTGAGCGGCACCTCGAAGAGCACTAGGTGATCGTCGAACTCGAAAACGATGCTGCGGTGGTTGCCGGAGCCGGCGAGGCGCCAGATGCCCTTGGCGACCGGCTCGACATCGACACGAATGGCCGGGGCCGCAGGCGGAGCGGCCTTGACCGAGTCTGGTGCGGCGAGTCCGGCGGTCTCGACGTCCACCGTGTTGCTGGAGACGCGGAGATCGAACTGCAGGTAGTCGTCGAGCGTCGTGGTGAGCCTGGTTGGCAGCTTCACGCCGCCGACGTCCTCGTAGCCCAGGAACGCCGTGGTCACGACGACGTCCCCCAGGTTCGGATGTGCGGCCGTGTTCCGCACGCGCGATGGCAGCTTGGTGGCGCGCGCGACCGCCAGCGTCAGCACGTCGCCCTTAGCCGTGGTGACGTCCACGAGGTCATCGTCGCCGTCCGCTCGCCGATTAGCGAGCGTGGCGGCCTCGTCGAGCGCCGCGCGCACGATGGTCAAGGGGTGGTGCAGCATCTCGATGCGCCTGTCGCGGGCGGCCTCGTCTCCAGCCCGCACGGCTTGCCCGGTGGCGTCGAGGTTGAACGCCACGTCGCCGTCAAGCGCCGTGTGCTGGCGCTGCACGCCCGCGAGGGCGAAGAGGAACTGCGCAGTGCGGGCCTGCCGCACGGCCACTCGTCCGTTCACCAGATCGATCGTGCGCGTGTAGTCGCTGACCTTCCAGACGGGGAGATCCCCATCCGGCATTGTGTTCTGCCCGACGTTCGGTGATTCGCCTTCGCCCTCGATCTGGAGCGACCGCATGGCCTGGATGCGGTCGAGGCCGCCGAGCGCCCCGGCTGCGTCGAGGACGAGTTGCCTCTCTGGCGCTACGCGGCTACACGAGGCTGCGAGCAGGGAAACCACCAGGGCACACGCAAGTTTTGTCATGAGGTCTCCGATCAGAACAGAGTGTACAGAGTGTAGCGGGATCTCAGGTTCACAGGTGCTCCGGTTCTCGGGTGCACCCGTGCACCCGTGCACCCGTGAACCTCTTCAGGCCGCTTGCGCCGAATCGAAGAAATGCCGCAGGTCCAAACCGTCGGGTGCCGGGAGCGTCTCGACGATGTGGCAGGCGTAGGCGCCGGCGGCGTCGCGTTCGGCGGTGTCCACATGGCCCGTC